>Ga0207952_1000292_pt1 | contig 47765 bp, 35 predicted proteins | sample SubbioR12Aug_8Ca_FD_184831 | JGI IMG/M metagenome (GOLD analysis project Ga0207952, IMG submission 184831) | Serpentinite rock and fluid subsurface biosphere microbial communities from McLaughlin Reserve, California, USA - CR12Aug_8Ca (SPAdes) | ecosystem: Environmental > Terrestrial > Deep... | reverse complement strand
TAAATAATTTCATATTTGAGCTGCGTGAAAGCTGTCGACAAATTGACGATCATAAACAGCATAGTATTAATGCAATACAATGCCGTTTACGATCGCCGATTTTCGGCGCTTTGACGCGGCTCAAATATGAAGTTATTTGTTGCGTTTGGTATTACCAGACATTTTTTCGGAAAAGGCTCTCAAGACAAAGGTTGTAATCTATAGAGCCTGGCGTATTTCTTGACCTATTTTTTTGGCTTCCGAAGCATTGAAGTTGCGGCAGTGCGGATCCAGGGCATCGACTCCTTTCGAGATCAGCTCAATAGGATATGTCATTTTTGAAGAAGACAGGTTACGGATCGCTTGAAAAAACGACGCATGAAAGGGGATGTTTCGGTCGGCTTTATCATAAATAACGAGCTTTCGTCCTTTTAAAACATCTAAGCTATCTCGCGCATCAAGCTGCCATTGACAAAGGTGGATCAACCAGCCTGCCATAAAACCTATGATTTTAGCAGCAGCATCGCTAAGAGAACCAAAAGAGCGGTCGTTTACAGCGGAGACTTTGGCTAAGGGATGATGTTGTTGAAATAACAAGGCGCCCTTTAATGCAGCATAGCCGCCTAGAGAATGCCCATAAAAAACAATCCCGGAAGGATCCGCGGAACGAGTTTTATGCAGATATTCGCCAGCAGCATAGGTATCCAGAGCCAATCCCTTAGGAGAGCTGTACCCAGTACTATTTCCAACTCCTCGATGGTTTAAGATAAGAACATCGACGTTGCCTACATTTTGTCTAACGAACTGCAGGAAATTTTTTGAAACAAGTTCAAGATCGGCATTATTACCTGGAGAGTAAACTATAGCTCGTCTATTGGAGGAGGAGCCTTTAAAGAGCATAGCCTCTAAGCGTTCATTGTCAGGGGTACGGAATTGAGTCAATTGTCCTCCCAACTTAGCCAACTGCATTCTAATACGGTCGTCTGCACTGGAGATACCGGATGCAGGGTGAATGAGGATTCCAGCTAAACGAAAAGTGATATGGTTGGCTATACGCAGCAACCCGATAGGGAACACGATCACTGAAAAGATATTCCAGGCTACATTCGCTGTTTTACTAAGTAGCGTAGGTTGCAAAGATTTTGGCCATTCTGCTTGGAAAAGAGCTGGAGTTTGATCTGCTGAATGAGCCGATTTTGTAGTGGTTGGAGATGGTACGAGTCTGGTGTGGTATCTAGAAACAGACATTCGAGTATCCTCAATTGGTTTTTTGTGTCTGGTATAATAACAGAATCGTGCGATTATTGCGTGTTTAATTGTTTTTTATACAACGAACTTAATGTCATTATTGTATGTTTATGCAATTGTTATTTAAATGAAAATGTTTGTTTTTTTATCGTAGCTTGTTATGATTTTTTTGATGTTGAGTGGATTTTGCAGTTATACCAAACGCAACAAATAACTTCACATTTGAGCCGCGTCAAAGCACCGAAAATCGGCGATCGTAAACGGCATTGTATTGCATTAATACTATGTTGTTTATGATCGTCAATTTGTCGACAGCTTTCACGCGGCTCAAATGTGAAGTTATTTGTTGCGTTTGGTATTAATTAATGCATCTAATACAAGAGGAATAAGTATTATGCACAACGATTCTTTTTTGGGGGTATACATTATCATATATTACCCCCAAAATCGACAAAGCCACAGCCTCAAAAGAGGCGTAATGAAGGACTCTCTCTAGCGGGCAGCGTTGACCCATTCCGTAGAGGTCAAAGTTCCCTGATCAATGTGAAGGCAAACAGGCCCGTAGTAAAGAGCCTTAAGATCTCCATGATCATTATGTAGATATTTGTCTGCGACGCCTAATGTTTTGACGATATCGATAGCAGTAGGTTTGCGAACGCCCTCGAACTTGTGCTGTGCAGAAAGAGAGCGAAAAATACGAGTGAAAATATCAAAAGAAGATTGTGAATGTGCTCCCAGAGAGTAGGCAATTCGAGCATGTTCCCAAGCTTCTGGCAGTTTGCCCATGCGTTCGTAAGTTAAAGCCAACTGCTGATGGGTGCGTGCTGAGGTAGGGTCGAGTTCCGCGGCCTTTTTAAGATGGGTAATAGCTTCATCATAATGACCATTCCAGAAGCTATCTTTTCCTTTTTGATAGCTAAAATCAGATTTAACAGAAGAGCAACCAAAGCTAAGGGCAGTGATAGCAAGGAAGATGTATGTTTTCATTGTTCTACAACGGGTTTTGGAGTTTTAGATTTAAGAATATAGCCTTGTTTGAGCTCTGCAGAGTAAACAATCCACAGACCGAGAGAAATGACTCCCGTAGAAAGAAAGATTGTCCATGAGATAGGCTCGCCAAGGAAGATCCATCCATGCAGTGAAGCGAAAATAGGGCTGAGCAATCCCATAAAAGATAAAAAAGTCGCTGTGAATCGCTTTAACATCACACCATAGAGATTATAACAGATAATGTTAAAGACAAACGTAATAAGAAGCATGATTTGAAGGAAAGAGCCAACGTTATGTAGAGCTACGGGTATTGGATTCCAAGAGTCTGTAAAAAAAGAATGCACAAGCGCCATCAGACCGCCAAGCAGCATGCTAGCGCCATTGGCCATAAGAGGAGAAACCGCAGAATCTTTAACGAGAAGCCTTAAAAGAACCCAGCCATATACAGAAGCTAAAGCTGCTCCTATGACGGCAAGAGATGGCCAAGAAAGAAAACTAAATGCATTGAGTAGTTCTTCAGCGCCGCTTTGTGTGACAAGTACAGGGACCATGCCAAGCATACCAACCCCCATTCCCAACCATTTACGAGCATTCATTTTTTCTTTGAAATGGATGTAGGAAAAAATGGCAGCGAAGAAAGGAGATAAACTATAGATAAAGCTGGTTTTCGCAGATGTTAGGTACTGCACACCCCAAGATTCCAAGATATTAGTTAAGTAGATGCTAAAAAAACCTAAAACGGCAAAGGAGATACATTGCTTAGCGGATAGTTTAAAGGAAGATCGTTTAGCAATAGCTAAATAGCCAAGTAAAAAAACGCTAGCTAACAGCATTCGAAATGCGGTTAAAAAAACTGGAGGACTAAATTCTAAAGCAATTTTTATAAAAGAATATACACTGGCCCAAGTGGCATAGAGAGAAATGACGAGAAAAATAGACATCAAAATCTTCCAAAAAAGTATGCGGATCTAGGATCGACCTAGCCCACCTACTTTGGGTGGTGGACCAAGGTATTTCTTACATGGCCCATCATTTTATCAAGATGGGCCATAAGGGGTCAATCTAAGAAAGAATTTATTCGATCTTGAAGGTGTAAAAGCGAGTCATATTGCCATTACGGACTAACAATAAAAGTCTTTTTTGACTGCTAGCATCTGTAATTGCCTGATTAAAATCTGAAAGATTGGACACTTTTTTATGGTTGACCGACAAAATCAAGAAGCCAGGGCGGATACCTCCCATAGCAGCTGGAGAGCCAGGTTTTACTTTTGTGATTACGATACCCTCATCCGTGGCTGCATAACCTAGTTGTTTTGCAATATCTGGATTTAGACTATCGACTTCGATTCCCAGTTTAGATGTAACGCCCCCGACTGCCATAGCAGTTTCTGATGCGGTACCAATGACAACGGGAATGGTCATAATTTGGCCTTTGCGGTTGATTTTAAAAAACACTTTGTCTCCAGGAGTCATCATGGAAATGTCATTGCGCAAGCTGCCAAGTGTTTTAACGGATGTTTTGTTGTACTCAAGGATAATATCACCTTGCTTCAAACCAGCTTTATCAGCTGGGGAGTCCTTAACTATTTCTGAAATAAGCGCTCCCTCAGGTTTTTCGAGGTTGAAGGCATCCGCTAAGTCTTTATCAATGGGCTGTAAAGATACGCCTAGGAAACCTCTTGTGACAACACCAGATTCGATGATTTGGGTCTTAATGGTTTGTGCCATATTACTTGGGATGGCAAACCCGATGCCCATATAGCCACCATTACGGGAGAAAATAGCAGTATTAATGCCGATCACCTCGCCGTTAAGATTGAGCAGAGGTCCTCCGGAGTTTCCTGGGTTGATCGCTGCATCAGTCTGGATGAAGTCTTCAAAATCATTAATGCGTAAATTTTGACGACCTTTAGCGCTCACTATGCCAACGGTCACAGAGGCTTCCAGTTGGAAGGGACTACCGATGGCAATCACCCACTCGGCGATCTCTATTTTATCAGAATTGCCAAGAGTTAAAAAGGGGAAGTCTTTTCCTTCAACTTTTACAATTGCAACATCGGTATGTATATCAGTACCGACGATGGTTGCATCCATTTCACGGCCATCGTTAAATACAACGGTAATTTTATCAGCGCCGCGTACAACGTGAGCATTTGTAAGAATATAACCGTCTGCACTCACAAGGAACCCAGAGCCTTGACTTACTTGCGGCATAGGTTTCGATTGCCCTCCTGGAGGAGTGCCAAAAAAACGACGGAAGAAATCATCGTTAAAGGGATTAGGGCCGCCAAAAGGATCTTGTTCGTCCTGCATAGGAGCGCTTTCTACTTTAAGAAAGACTACAGCTGGAGTTGCCTTACGCGCGACATCTGTAAAGGCTTTAGAGATCATTGCGGGCGAACACACACAATCTGGAGTAGACGTTTGTGACGGTACATTGGAAGCCGTTGCTGCTACAGAGAGAGTTGTAGAAGCTAAGATCGACATAAGACGAAGAGGAAGTTTGCAAAACATAAAGAGGACTCCAAGATTAAAATCGATCGATACTAAGATACTCACCTTACGCACATAGAGGGGCTTATGGACTGTTTGCAAGCTATCGATAAATCAAACCGTAGAAAGTGGGTTGTATTTCATTCAATACTACCCACTTTCTACGGTTTGATTTATCGATAGCTTGCAAACAGTCCATAAGCCCCTCTATGTGCGTAAGGTGAGTAAGATAGTTGTATAACTAGCGCTAATGTTTTTATACGCATTTCTGGAGAAAATCTCAAGATTTGATCCTCGAGGTTTTAGTACAGGCTCTAAGTCATGCTGGTAATACTTCCAGAAGTTGTCCTGCAGTTTCGAAAAGTGCGTTTTCTTGTTCAAGAAGTTCTTTGCCAGCAAAAGAAACAAAAGCTCCTTGTCGTAATTGAGGGAGCAAGTGCTTAGTTACAGCTTTAGCGACATCTTCAGCTTGTAGCATGAGTAGGCGATCACGATAATGTTGGCGCAGTAAGGGAGTTCTTCCCTCACGCCACCAAGTGTATGCGGCGGCAGCACGATTACCAGGAGAAATTGGAGCATCAAAGTTTTGGATTAACCCTAACTTAGCCTCTTCAAGATCCTTGGAAGAGAACTTTTTATCAGCAATGGTTTTAACTGCTTCATGAAAGGCTCCTCTCGAGGTGAAAATGTGTGGATCGCGGTAAGAGTGGAAAGTGAATAAGCCCAACAGAGGTGCATAGCTAGCTCCAGATCCATAGGCTCCCCCCTGTTCACGGATGGTTGAATGTAAGACGAGGTTTTCAAAAAGTTGACTAGCGAGATGGAGTGCTGGTGCATCTTTATCTAGGTAGGGAGGGGAGACAAAAGCCTCCGCATTAAAAGCTACGGGTGACGCAATCACTCTACCCTGTGGTGAGTTGCTTTGTACGATTGATGGATCTATTTTCCAAGGCGTGGAGGAACCTGTAGGAAAAGTTGTTAATCCATGAAAACGGTGTTCTTCTAGGGAGTCAAAGAGTTGTTGGTCACAACTGATGACAAGATGCGGGGTGGATAGTGTAAAGAGTTCCTTATACAGACGCTCTAGAGTAGCAATGACCTCATCAAGGTGAGTCTTACTCTTTTCTGCGATGAGACGGATTGCTTGAAAATACTTCAGTCCATAGCAAAGATCTTGGATATGGGCATTTTGAGAGAGTCCTTCTTGCGCCATTAGAATTGCATATTTTGCTGCATTACGAGGCAAGCGGTTTTCTAGATGCATGAACATTTGCTCAATGAGTTCTGCAAACCTGGCTTTTTCATCAAACCTGGCAAAACAGATTTCTTCCCGCATAAGCTGTAGTAGTCGATCCGTCTTTCTTGCGAGTGCTTTTCCTCTAAGATGGATAGCAGGTCGAATCGGAGACTGGGGATTGATCGGTGTATGAAGAGAGAAAGAAAAACCGATCCCTCCTGTATGAGCTTGGATGTATTCGAGGTTGTCCGTATAGGTTCTTTTCCCTACACCTAACTCAGGAAGTATAGATAAAAGAAGTTGTAAGTAAGGCAAATTCTCATGGGAAACTTGAGGAAGGTCAAAAAATAAGTCAGCATAGAGAATATGATTAGTAAAACAGGCGTGATGGAAGACTTCAAGAGAGTCAAATGACCGTTGTTCTAGAGAAAAGTCTCGGATAAGGGGAGGGATGTCTTCAATGCCCACTTTTGGTAAACAGTCGAGCTTTTGTTTTTCAGCATGTTTCTGAAAATGCTCCAGATCTTTTGCCCTGAGTAGAATCTCCTTGATCTCTTCTTTAGTTAAGCGATCTTTGATGGCTTGTAGGAGGTGTTTCTCCTCTTGCAGTTCTTGGGTCATTAGTTGTGGATCTGGTGTTAGCAAAAGTCTAACAGAATGGGTATTGTCAATGAGATATGTGTGAAGGAGTTTTCGGAAGTATTCGGGATCTTCAATATCTTTAAGCAGTTGGTCAAAGAGAGAGTGAAGTGTAAGAGCGTTCTCTGGAGGACAGCCATGTTGTTTGGCAAGACCTGATCGCATGAATAAGGTAAGTCCAAAAGGAGAATGGTCACCTGTAATCTCTGTACTTGAAAATTCAATTTGATGAATAGCCGCTTCGATAAGATGTCTTGGGATCCCTTCATGAGCTATTTTTTTTAGGCCTTCTTGAAGGCATAACTCTAGGGAATCAACGTTTTCTTTTTTACAGCCTCTACAGACAATCGCATAGGGTACCTCACTCATCTCAATGTCCATATAGGCGTCTACTTGAACGCAGAGATTGGATTGTAGTAGGTGAGCTTTAAGCGGAGATGCATCAGTACCCATCAAAGAGCAATCAATCACAGCCAGTGCGAGAACATCTTGTTGTTTGAGAATGGGTGCCGTGAGCCAAGAGAAAGCGACAATGTTTTTTTGTTCGATGTCTATAGATTCGTTAATCGGGTAGGAAAGCTCCGTTTTTTTGGGTGTTTTAAATCTTGTCTGTAGAGGTAAAAGTGGGATTTGTGGCTCTGGAGGGACGTTTTTCAGAGCTTTTTCGGCTAATACATCGAGATGATTTTTCAGCGGGAAGTTCCCATAGAAGAAGAAAAGGCAACGACTTGGATGATAGAAAGTTTCATGGAAACGGATGAGTTCTTCATAGCTTAAACGGAGGATCTGTTTGGGTTCTCCGCCTGAATTGTATGCATAGGGAAGATCGGGAATCAATAAGGCCATCAATGCATGCCAAAGCCTAGAGTCTGGAGATGCCAAACTTCCCTTCATTTCATTATAGACGACTCCTTTACATTCAAGTGGACTATTAGGGTCTTCTAAATCAGCAAACTCTAAGCGATGCCCCTCTTGAAGAAAACTCAACTCCTTGAGTTGTGGATGGAAGACTGCATCGAGGTAAACATCAAGAAGATTATAAAAATCTTTCTCTACCTGTGAAGCGGCTGGATAGCAGGTAAAGTCGGAGCCGGTCAAAGCGTTCATAAACGTATTAAGACTGCGGCGGTTCATTGAGAAAAAAGGATCTTTGATAGGGTACTTACGTGAGCCGCATAGCACAGTATGCTCAAGAATATGAGGAACTCCATTAGAACTTGTTGGTAGAGTACGGAATGAGAGACAGAAGAGATTTTCTGGATCATCATTCTCAATATGCATAACCAATGCTCCACTGGGCTCGTGGGTCAGCTCCTTAAGAGTGCACTGTAATTCATGAATAGGGTGTACCTTAGTGACAATAAAGCCCTGATGCTCTTGTCCGACTTGGGATAAAAATGTTGATGTCATAGGACTATTCTACATAGACGTAGAATTTTGAAAAGCTGTCAATTTCAAGCAATGCCAAATCTCAAGATTTGATAGGAGCCATTAGATATGCCATAATTGCGCATTCATCAAGGAGACTCCTGCATAACTCATACCAAACGCAATAAATAATTTCATATTTGAGCTGCGTGAAAGCTGTCGACAAATTGACGATCATAAACAGCATAGTATTAATGCAATACAATGCCGTTTACGATCGCCGATTTTGGGTGTATAGTCAAACAGTTGGGAGAAAAAATGGCCATTTTTACGTTTGCATTTTTCTGATTCCTACAGGGAGCTCTCGGCGACTTGATTGCCGTCGTTTCTCCGGATCGTTATTGTGCCTTGGGCAATGGGAAGGCCGGCAGCGTGAAAAATGCCATTTCCTCTCCCAACTGTTTGGCTATACACCCACAGCTTTCACGCAGCTCAAATGTGAAGTTATTTATTGCGTTTGGTATTATACAGGGGTCTCTCAAGGGAAGCAGATGGGAATTAATACTAATCATTGCGGATTGGTATAAGACGGCACCACACAGGTGCCGTCTACAGAGAGATTAGTTCCAGGAAAGGCTAGCAGCTGATTGGTACTCAGTGACTCGGGTCTCAAAGAAATTTTTCTCTTTGCCGAGGTCGATGGTTTCGCTCATCCATGGGAACGGATTCTTGGAACGGTAGATAGGTGAAAGACCAATGCGCTCTAGACGTCTATCTGCAATATACTGTACATATTCTCGGAACATAGAAGCTGTAAGTCCTAGAATACCACGTGGCAAGCAATCTTGCGCATAGAGTATTTCGAGTTCAACGGCCTCTTTGATGAGATGAATAATATGATTCTGAAACTCTGGTGTCCATAGATCAAGGTTTTCTTCTTTGATTCCGTTGATAAGGTCGATGCCGAAGTTCAGGTGGATCGTTTCATCGCGTAAGATATACTGGAACTGCTCTCCGATACCGGTCATCTTATTTTGGCGGTGGAAGGACAGGATCATTACAAATCCGCTATAGAAGAAAATGCCTTCCATGATGATGTAGTAACCAATCAAGTTCTCTAGGAATTTTCTGGCACCTTCTTTAGTTTCTGTTGTGAAGCCTTCTTTAAGAATGTCCTCTGTCAATTTCATCTCGAATTGATCTTTAGCATGAATAGAATTGACTTCGTTATACATGTTAAACACTTCACCCTGATCAAGAGCCAAAGATTCTACGATATAGTGAAAAGTATGAGTGTGGATGGCTTCTTCAAAGGCTTGGCGGAGCAAGTACTGCCGTACTTCTGGGTTTGTGACATGTTTGAAGATAGCAAGGGTAATATTATTGCCAACTAAGCTCTCGGCTGTACTGAAAAAACCGAGATTGCGCATGATCACGCGTCGCTCGTCATGAGTTAGAGTGTGCGATTTCCACATTTCGATGTCCTTGCCCATGGGAACTTCACTGGGCATCCAGGTGTTAGCGCAGCCATTGAGATAGTGTTCCCAAGCCCACTTGTATTTAAGAGGCATTAGCTGGTTGACATCGACTTGATTACAATTGATTAGCCGTTTTTCTCCGACATGAATCCTGCCCTGTTTCCCCTGTAGAGGCTCCATACTGTTTTCTAACTCATCCGATTTTAACATGATTTCTTCCAGTTTTAAGAGTTTTTACTGACAGCTTTCGCATCCTTCTTCAAGACTACATGCAATAGGTTTATCTTTTTTTTGCTTCTCATTACGATCCACTTTGATGTTGCTAGAAGCGGATTCACTTTTCATCCAACGGGGTTGTAAGCCTCGTTTATTGATGTCTGTTGTCGATTTTTCGATTTGGGTAGCTGCCAGGCAACGGAGGTAGTAATTTGTTTTTAGGCCCTTAGTCCAGGAAAATAGATACATTTGATGAAGTTTTTTGCCACTGGGCTCAGCAAGATATAGATTGAGTGATTGTCCCATATCGATCCATTTTTGCCGACGGCTAGCACATTCAATCATCCACTCTGGTTCAATTTCAAAGGCTGTGAGGAAAAGCCGCTTTGTATCCACAGGAATTCGTTCAATTTCAGCAATAGAACCGTCAAAATATTTCAGGTCATCGAGCATTTGCGCATCCCAAAGCCCTAATTTTTTAAGATGTTCGACCAAAAAGGTGTTAGGAATGGTAAATTCTCCGGAGAGATTCGACTTGACGAAAAGATGTTTATACATGGGTTCAATCGATTGAGTAACACCGGTGATATTGGAGATCGTTGCTGTAGGAGCTATCGCCATGGTATTGCTGTTGCGCATACCATATTTTTTGATACTTTCTCGTACAGGAGTCCAGTCCTTATGTGAAGAACGATCGACATCGAGGAAGCCACCCCGTTCTTTAGCCAGCAGGTCGAGAGTATCGATAGGCAGAAGACCTCGATCCCACTTCGAACCTTTATAGGAATCGTAAGAGCCTCTTTCTCTAGCCAATTCGCTTGAGGCTAGAATTGCATAGTAAGAGATCATCTCCATGCTTAAGTCAGAGAATGCAATCGCTTCGTGGCTTGCATAGCTGATATTTTGTATGTATAACGCATCTTGAAATCCCATGAGGCCAAGGCCGACAGGACGGTGGCGTAAATTAGCGGTATGTGCTTCAGAAGTGGGGTAGTAGTTGATCTCGATAACGTTATCGAGCATGCGTATAGCAGTTCGGATTGTATCGGCCAGTTTTTTTTCATCAATCCCTTCTGCAGAGGTGTGTAGAGCTAGATTGATGGAGCCCAAATTACATACAGCAGTCTCTGTCGCGGAAGTGTTTAGCAAAATCTCCGTGCATAGATTGGAACTATGTACGACACCCATGTGATCTTGGGGAGAGCGAATGTTTGACGGATCTTTAAAAGTGATCCAAGGATGACCTGTCTCAAAGAGCATACTGAGCATCTTTCTCCACAGCTGTAATGCTTCTACTTTTTTAAAGAGTTTAAGTGTTCCATCCTCTGCCATTTTCTCGTATTCGGTATAACGTTTCTCAAATGCAGCACCATAAAGATCATGTAGATCTGGACAGTCGGAAGGGCTAAAAAGCGTCCACATGCCACCTTCATGAACTCGTTTCATAAAGAGATCAGGAATCCAGTTGGCTGTATTCATATCGTGAGTACGACGTCTTTCATCACCTGTATTCTTACGCAGTTCTAAGAAATCTTCGATGTCAAGGTGCCAAGTTTCTAGGTAAGCGCACATAGCGCCTTTACGTTTGCCCCCTTGGTTAACAGCTACAGCAGTATCATTAGCTACTTTTAAAAAAGGGATGACCCCTTGGCTTGTCCCATTGGTTCCTTTAATACGAGATCCTGTTGCTCGTACATTTGTCCAATCATTGCCGATACCGCCAGCCCACTTAGAGAGTTGTGCGTCGTCGGAAACTACTTTAAAGATATGGCTGAGATCGTCCATGACTGTAGAGAGATAGCAAGAGCTCAATTGAGGATGTTGTGTACCGGAATTGAAGAGGGTAGGTGTCCCTGAAACATAGAGAAATTTAGAAAGTAGATTATAAAACTCGATAGCACGTTCATTTTTTTGGGCACCTTCATTTAGAGACAGACCCATAGCAACACGCATCCAGAAAATTTGGGGCGTTTCTAGGCGACGTTGATTTTCATGAATGAAATAACGATCGTAAAGCGTTTGTAAGCCAAGATAAGAAAAGAGATCATCTCTTTGTAATTGCATGGCTTGAGCGAGTTTATCGAGATCAAATTTTAATAAATCAGGATGTACCCTTTCGATATCAACGCCGTGCTTGAGGTACTGTTTGAAATATGCTCGATGTGTGGATTCCAAAGAGGGAGAAGAGGCGGTAATATTCATCGATTCCCTGTAAAGAACATCTAAAAGTAGACGTGAGGCAACTTGAGAATAGGAAGGGTCCACTTCAATATGTGCTCTTGCCGCCATGATTCCAGCTTGGTCAACCTCACTTTCTTTAATTCCTTCATAAAAATTAGTGATGGTCATTTCGATGAGAGGCTCTACAGCGACCAACTCTTCAAGGCCTCTACAGGCAAATTTTATTTTGGCTCGTAATGTTTTTTCAGTGAGTTTTCCAGATTTACCATCTGAGCGTGTGATGGAGAAGGAGCGCTCTGTTCGTTCATCCTGAGGTAATAGTTGCTGGACAGAGGTGGATTGTTCTCCTTTCGCAGCTCGATCGAGAATGTATTCTTTAGCCACACGGAAAAAGCCTTCTCGCATGAGTTGTTGCTCTATTTCATCTTGGATGATGGCCACATCGAGGCTATAACCAGTCTTAGAGAGTTGAACAGCTCGGGAAACAACGTTTTGTGTGACAAGATTGACTGCATCGACGATTTTTTCTGAAGAAGGCCCATCAGAGTGTTCTGTGCGTCTAAAAGCAGTTTCAATAGATGAAGCGATTTTTATTGGGTTAAAGCGAACTGTCGCTCCATCCTGACGGCAGATTTTAAGATTTTGAGGAGAGTCTTCACGTAATGCTTTATGTTGGTCGCGGTAGATAATGTAGTCTCTTGCAATGTCATGGTAGTTAAGCTTCATGAGCGTAACTTCGACCATATCCTGAATACCCTCTACGGTGAGACAAGCACCTTTGGAGGCAAGTATAAGCAATTGCTTGACAACGAGGTTTGTTACCTCTTCAATAGCCTCTTTTACATTGACGGGAAGAGGTTCCTCTTTATCTACTTTGCGGGTATCAAGAAATGCAGCTTCTATCGCTCGGTAGATACGTTCTTTACGGAAAGGAACAAGTGATCCATTACGTTTGACAACTGTGTAACCAGTCGTCTGTTTGTCTGTCATAGATGGGGGTTGGGTTTTCATTAAAGAAGCCTCTTCAAGAGCTATAGAGGAATCTTGAACTTGAGTGCGATTAGGATGCTTTGACATAGGACAAACTCTCTTGTTTTTAACGTTAAAACCCCAACGGCCTGATTGGAGTCAGGAGTGGCTGGGTACTATATCTAGTAGTCGTTTGTAGGTATATACACTATATATTGTAGTAAAATGGTTTTAGTCTACAAAAAAACAAACCATAAGATTTTTTTAAAATTGCGTGGAGACTGCGCAGAGCTTAACTCATTCCAAGACAATAAAATAATCAATTTATTTGGTGTTTTGAGCTTGCCTGTTTTTGTTCATTTTCTGTTAAAATGGCCGGAATCAAACCACAAAAACCATGCGAAAAGTTAACCTACTGCCTAACATCATCACTGCGTTTGCTCTTGTTTGCGGGTTGTTCGTAATTTTCAAAACGAACATCGTAGAACCTGAAGCAGGAACCTACCAAGTTCTGCATTCTTCAGCGCTTCTGCTTTTGCTTGCAGCTTTTGCGGATGTGCTCGATGGTGCTGTGGCTCGTGTGATTCGTGCAGAGAGCGAATTTGGTTTTGTATTTGATTCATTGGCTGATGTGGTCTCTTTTGGCATAGCGCCCTCGGTGTTGATGCTCAAGAACCTTTCTTTGGAACAGGGGACTGGGATATCATTTTTTACCATCGTTGGGGCCATGCTGTTTTCGATTTGCGGCGTGCTAAGGTTAGTGCGTTTCAATGTCAAAACAACAGAAGTCAAGAGAAATGCGGAGGCGCAAGCAGCGCACAAAAAAAACTTTACAGGTCTTCCTATCCCAGCGGGGGCTATGGCTGCTGTTGGGGTGAACTTATTTCTTATTTCTCCTTTGGGTCTCCAATGGTGTCCATTGAGTCATGATGCACGGGCGATCCTGTTGTCTTGTGTCATGATCGTGTTGGGTTATCTCATGATTAGTCGTTGGAAATTTCCTAGTATCAAAGCGCTGCATTTTCGTGTTCCTTCTTTCCAACTCGTATTTTTTACGGTGATTGCTGCGATTTTTATTCTTTATGGAATTCTCTATTATTTCCCCGTGATGTTAGTTGTGGTGTGCTGGGGATATATCGTTGTTTCAGCCATTCTCGCGATCATCCGACTCATTGCAGGAAAGAAGTCCCATACACTTGTCGATTTTGAACCTGAAGAAGATGATTCAGAGTAACATATAGTCGATCAAATCAAGAATTTCCCATGTTGACCTAAGCGAAAGCTTTTCGAGGGTGGATCTTATCGCAATGTCGCTCGTATTGAGAAATGCGGACTAGTTGCGATCGTCCAACCCAGAGGTCTCTTATACCAAACGCAATAAATAATTTCATATTTGAGCTGCGTGAAAGCTGTCGACAAATTGACGATCATAAACAGCATAGTATTAATGCAATACAATGCCGTTTACGATCGCCGATTTTCGGCGCTTTGACGCGGCTCAAATGTGAAGTTATTTGTTGCGTTTGGTATTAAGAGTGTTTTAATTGATGAATCCAGTCATCTGGGATTCCTGCTAGACGGCGATGTTCTTCAAAGAAGGTCTTATTGCTTTTAGCGCGACTTGGGGACATTCTAGGGGGTAGATTATCCGTCCAAGCAGACCATAATGTTTGCTCAGGTTCTCTGATTCTACGTAACCATTGCCAACCAAAAGATACATGTCGAATTTCATCTTTTAGAATCTGCTGCATTAATGTGGCAGATTCTGCATCTCCATGCTGAGCAAAAGAAGAGCCATATATGGGGGCAAAATCAAGATTAGCATTTTCAAAAGTCAAACTCATGACGCTTACGTAGCGCAGTGGAGAATTCATAAAAGGGGTATAAGCCCAGAAATGGCGGTAGTGAGGTAAATCCTCAAGATGAAGACCCATCGGTTCTAGCCTTTGTAAATACAGTCGGACATGTCCTTGTTCTTCACGTAGAGTATTAGCGACACCCCGACGAAAATGTTTTGGGGCATCGGGAAAAGCAAGTAGTGCAAAAGCCATAATCTCAACGGCTAGTAATTCATGACCAGCAAAACGGTGTAAGCAAATTGCTCGTTTATCGGGATCGACATGTTCATGAAGAGGGGGGAGTTTCTCATGGCGGGAGTGTCTTTGAAAATGCATTCCAGGTGGGCGCGTAGGTTCTTGCCAAAGGATGGCGGAGCCTGGTTGATCATCAGTGAGAATTTCTGGGGTAAGGAGTTTATCTTCAAGACGATCTGCGCTAAGGATATGAATGGCCCAGGCACGAAGTTCCATCACTATTCTGAGGACATGGGTGCTTTGGATAAGTCTAATTTTTTCAAGGTGTATTCTTTTGAAGAGTTTGGCTCAAACTGAGGCCATTGTTTTACCAATTCTGCAAATGTGGCATCTAGGCTTGCTAGATTGTCTAGTTGTCTTAGCTCCTGTATAGAATCCCCATAGGCTGAGGGGCTTTGTTGCAATGCTAGTTGCGCTTGTAAGAGTTTATTGGTTTGTCTCAGCTTTAAGCTAAGCTTGCACCACCAGGCGCTGATCGCAAGAGTCGGTAGAATCAAACCCACAGTCCAAAGATCATAAGGATTAGAGAACAGTTTAAAGAGTGCTACAAGCATGCCGAAGAGAGTCAATATCAATCCAAGATTCAAGATGGCAGTACCTGGTTTTTTATATGCACAGCGCCAAACTATCCAAAAAGCGACAAGATTGATTATGTCGGTGGCAAGAAGCTCGAGCATGGTATCCTCGGAAAAAGGCATCTCAGTAGAAAAAATTGCCAGAAACATAAATTGACATGTCGGGAGTATGAGGAGAGAAATGACTGTTGCTATCAACCAGTGCTTTCGATGCTTTTCTTCGTTTTTATTCAGTGATACATCAGAGGATTGCATGTATTAGTCTCCTTCAATAATTTGTGGACAGTCTCTTCTCTTTGAATTCCAATTCGTTATTGTTTTTATTAAAAAACTTTAAAAACATACAGAAAATCCCCGTTTTATTCTAGTGAATGATCAGAAGCTGTGAAAGCAGTAGCGGTTGTTAAATCTTTTTTTAACGTGTCTAAGAGAATTTGAAATGCTTTTTTATTATGTCCACCGACGGGGACGATAAGATCTGCATGTTGTTTACTAGGTTCGACAAAGGTAAGATGCATGGGACGAACTGTTCTTAGGTATTGCTCCTGTACGTCGGAGAATTGTCTTCCGCGTTCTTGAATATCTCTATCTAATCTTCGTAGAACCCTTATATCATCATCGACATCGATGAAGACTTTGAGATCAAGTTGGTGACGAATGGAAGGCACGGCAAGCAATAAAATTCCTTCAACGATCACAACAGGAGCCGGGTGCACGGTAATTGTCTCTGATGTTCTAGAATAGGTTTTAAAATTGTAGATGGGGACTTCAATAGATTGGCCTTGTTTGAGCTGCATGAGGTGCTGTTCAAACAAAGAAAAATCGATAGCATCAGGATGATCGAAGTTGGCTGCCTTTCTTGTTTCAAGGGGTAGATGAGAAAGGTCGTGGTAATAGGCATCTTCACTAAGGATGATGGCATTATGCTGAAGTTCTTCAGCTAGACATTCAGCAAACGTGGTTTTACCTGAACCTGAACCTCCAGAGATGCCAATGAGTAGAGGTTCAGCATGTAACAGTAGCGTGTTTAGTAAACAAATACAAATGAGCCTGACAATTTTCATAGGACCTGGAGTTGTTGGAGGTGGTTTTTGAGATAAGGAGCGGTACGAGAGTTAAGAGAATAGGCCACCTGTTCTGGAGTTCCGCACGCGATAAGATGGCCTCCAGCGCAGCCGGCATCAGGTCCAAGATCGATGAGATAATCCGCTGCAGCGATGAGGTCGAGATTATGCTCGATCACAATTAAGGTATTACCCCGATCGACGAGGGTTTGGAATACGTGTAGAAGTTGGGCTACATCATCCATATGTAATCCAACGGTGGGTTCATCGATGAGATACAGGGTATTTCCTGTAGAGCGTTTAGAGAGTTCTCTTGTGAGTCGAAGACGTTGAGCTTCACCCCCAGATAATGTCGCGACTTCTTGTCCTAGTTCTAAATAACCTAACCCCACTTCGATAAGAGTCTCTAGAATGCGTACCATTTTTCTATGAGGAGGTAAGAGATCAAGTGCTTCTCTTGGGGTGAGGCGTAGTACCTCGCCTAGATGTTTACCTTTGAAACGCACTTCAAGACTTAAGGGATTGAGTCGATAACCTTGACAAGCTTCACAGAGCACTTTGACAGAGGGCAGGAATTGCAATTCAATGGTTTTGTGCCCATGACCTTGGCAACTTGTGCACATCCCTTTTTTATGATTAAAGCTGAAATGTTTTGGCTCAAGACCTTTGGCTCTTGCTAAAGGTAGGCTGGCGAACAATTGTCTAAGAGGTGTGAGAAGATCGGTGTAGGTGCTGATATCAGCTCGATTGGTTTGTCCAATAGGGTCTTGTTCAAGAGAGAGCACTCGATCAAAAGCGGAAAGGCCTCGAAATTCTGCACCAAGATAAGAATAGACATCTTGATGAGTGGCGACGGCAAGCTCAGCAGCAGGGCGCAAAAGATCCCCAACGAGCGTCGATTTTCCTGATCCAGAAACCCCTGTAATACAAGTGAATCCCTTAATGGGAATAGAAAGAGAAAGATTTTGCAGATTATGTAGTTGTGCTTTTTCAATCACTAAATAGTGCTTGCTTGATCTACGTTGCTTAGGCAAGGGGATGATTTTTTGTCTGCTAAGATAGGAGCCGGTAAGGGAGCGAGGATCACGTTTAATTTCAGTAAGAGAGCCTTGAGCTATGATCTCTCCTCCTTGTTTTCCTGCCCTAGGGCCAAAATCGAGCACATAGTCAGCTAGTTCTATTGTCAGTGGATCGTGTTCGACAAGTAGAAGCGTATTGCCTAGTGCTTTGAGTTGATGAAGTGCTCGATTGAGGCGCTCATTATTATAAGGATGCAGCCCTACGGTAGGCTCATCAAGGACATAGAGGCATCCTGTCAAACCGCTACCAAGTTGTCTGGCTAAACGAATGCGCTGAGCTTCTCCACCGCTAAGTGTAGGAGCTTTACGTTCTAAAGAAAGGTAGCCTACGCCAATGTCGAGAATAAGATTAAGCCTACTAGTGAGTTGTTTTAATGGCTCATCCAGTATGCCCTTTTGCTCTTCAGATAGAGATAGAGTTTTGAGAAAAGAGACAACCTCTTCGATGGGTAGGGCGCAGAGTTTAGGTAGAGTAATTCCTTGTAAGTTAACATGACGAGCTAATGCATTGAGTCGGGTTCCATGACATGTGGGACAAGTCGTTTCTTTGAGAAGAGGCTGCAAGAGAGTTCTAGCTTCTTTATCAAGTGTTTTTCCTGCAATTTCTAAGGCGACATTCAAACCTCGCCACCTCAGTTTGAGTCCTTCAAATTCTGAGGATTTGTGTTCCTTGGTCCCCTGTAAAAAGAGAGTTAGGGAGTCTGGATTTTGATCACGCAACGCCTGGTTTGGATTGATTCCGGCTTGTTCTAGAGTTGTCATCGCCATGTTAAGAAGGGATCTAGAAGTATAACCATCCCACAGCCATTTGAGAAGTTGTATAGGTGTGAGACGAAGCAATTCAGGCTTACCTCCCCAATCAGCGCCCCACTGCACGCCAAGACCTTGGCAGTTTAAGCACATGCCCTGAGGTGTATTGAATGAAAATGTATGAGGAGTAATCGGAGGATAAGATTTACCAGTAGAGGGAGCTGCAAAACTCAAATTAAAAAATAGATCTGTATTTTGGGCATCTGCAACCAACAACCCGCCAGATAGACGGGTAGCTTGTTCTACAGCTTCTAGAAGTCGGGTTCTGGCTTTTTCAGATATGACGATACGGTCGACGACAAGGAATAAGGCATTTTTTCTTTGTCTGTCGTAAGGAATCTCTTCCTCTAATTCGAAATAGGTTCCATTTAAACGAATACGTAAAAAACCTTGCCTTTGTAAGCGTTCTTTCCATTGTTCAAAGGTTTCTTGTTTTTTGATGGTTGCAGGACTTAAGATTTGTAGTTTTGTTCCTTCTGCAAGCTTTAGAAGTTTGTCTACGACAAAAGAAGTGCTAATGGTTTCTAACCGTTCCCCGGTGTCAGGACAGTGTGCGACTCCCAAGTACCCATAAAGGATACGCAAGTAGTCATAGGTTTCTGTCATAGTTCCTACGGTGCTACGAGGATTGCCGGCATGATTTTTTTGTTCGATAGCGATTGCTGGGGATAATCCTTCGACTCTCTCCACCTTAGGTTTAAGGGGTAGTTTGACAAATTGCCTAGCGTAAGTAGACATAGATTCTACATAACGACGTTGCCCTTCCGCATAGATGGTTTCAAAAGCAAAGGAACTTTTTCCTGATCCAGAAGGACCTGTGCATAGGGTAATTTTACCATGAGGAATGACGGCGGAGACGTTTTTTAAATTATTTTGTTCTGCTCCCTCAACAACGAGGTCTTGTATCGGAAGCATTGTATCAGGAGTTTTTTCTGAAAATGTATAATTAGGGCGGAGGGTACTGCGTAAAGCTTCACTTGTTGCTGTTTTTTTCCTGGAGAGAGTTTCAGGTGTTCCCTCTGCAATGAGCTGACCTCCTCCTTCGCCACCTTCAGGACCTAGATCGATGACCCAGTCAGCTGTTTTGACAAGATCCATATTATGTTCGATCACCAAGACTGTATTGCCCTTATTGACAAGAGAATCGAGGGTGTTAATGAGTTGTTTTACATCATGAACATGCAGTCCTGTGGTGGGTTCATCGAGAATGTATAAAGTATGCCCTGAAGCTGGACGGGAGAGTTCCTTTGCAAGTTTAATTCTCTGAGCCTCCCCTCCAGACACCGTAGGAGAGGGTTGACCTAGGCGCATATAACCGAGTCCGACATTAAGTAAAGCTTGGAGTTTGCTTTGGATAGAGGGAATAGCAGAGAAAAATGCAGCGGCTTGCTCGATAGTCATTTCTAGAACATCATGAATACTTTTGCCCTTATAAAGGATGGAGAGGGTTTTTTCATCAAAACGATGCCCCTTGCAATACATGCAATCCACCCATTCATCTTCAAGAAAGTCCATGTCAATTTTGATCATTCCCATACCGCTACAGTGTGGGCAGGAGCCTTCTTTAAGATTGAAACTGAACCGGCTACTAGTGAATCCAGCTGCCTTACTTTCTGGTAAAGCACTAAACAGATCGCGGATTTGATCAAAGAGTTTTACGTAAGTGGCAGGGTTAGATCTCGGAGTTCTACCGATCGCTGTCTGATCGATTGCAATGATTTTATCGATATGCTCTATACCAAGAATGCCTTGATGTTTGCCGACGGGCAATTGTGCTTGATGTAGATGATTAGCAAGAACTGGGTAGAGAATGTCACTGATCAAAGAGGACTTGCCAGAACCAGAGACTCCTGTGATCGCAATGAATACACCTAAAGGGATGTTGACATCGATATTTTTTAAATTGTGATGAGAAGCTTTCTGGATGGTAAGAGTATGGGTTGCTGAGCGACGTTGTTTGGGGATAGGGATGCGTAGCCTACCAGAAAGATAAGCTCCTGTAATGGAATTAGGGGAGAGGGCTATTTCCCTTGCAGTACCCTGTGCAACGATATTGCCTCCTTCACTGCCAGCTCCAGGACCAATATCAACAATATAATCAGCTGCACGGATAGTCTCTTCATCATGCTCAACAACGATCACTGTGTTCCCTAAGTCGCGGAGCGCTTTTAATGTCGCAATGAGTCGGAGATTGTCGCGCGGATGTAGTCCAATCGAAGGTTCATCTAAGACATAGGTTGCACCCACAAGGCCAGCGCCTACTTGAGAAGCTAAGCGTACACGTTGCGCTTCGCCTCCAGAAAGAGTAGGTGCTGTGCGTTCTAGAGCAAGATAATGTAGACCTACATCATCGAGAAATCGTAATTTTTCACGAATTTCTTTAAGAAGTTCTTCTGCGATCTGTTGTTTTTTTTGCGGTAAAGTTAACGCTGCAAAAAAATCTTTAAGGTCTCTAATAGATAAATGACTTAAGTAAGCGATAGTTTTTCCATCGAGTGTAGCTGATGCAGGATAAGGACGAATCCGCATTCCTTGACAAGCAGAACACACCATCTCTTGCATAAAGGCTTTCATGTGGGCACGATAGAGCTCGCTTTTTGCCTCTTGGAAACGTTCTCTAGCTTCATTGAGTACGCCTTTCCAGTGCACATATTCTGTCCACGATGAACGCTTTGTGGGATGTTTAAAGTGCATGGGTGTCCATTTGCGATCGTTCCCATAGAGAAAAATTTTCTTGGCGTTTTCTGAAAGTTTTTTCCATGGGGTATCGACGCTAAACTGGTAGATCTTTGCTAAATTGCGATAGATATTGCCCCAGCGTACGGTATCATAGTGGCCAGCAACAAGGCAGCAGTCTTCTGCGATGCTTTTTTCTGGATCGATGACCATATTTATATCGAATTCTTGAATCACTCCTAATCCCTGACAGGTAGAACACATTCCAGAAGGATGGTTAAAAGAAAAGTCGTGTGGCTCCAAGGGAGGATAGGATTTACCCGAACCTTTAGCAAAAGCATGCATGGAAAAGAGAGTTTCATGACCACTGTCGCTAAGGACAACGCTCATCACACCTTTACCCCACTCAAGTGCCTGTTTAACTCCTTCGCTTAGACGAGAATAGTGGTCTTTGTCCAGAACTAGGCGGTCGATGACGAGATCTACATCATGAGCCAAAGAGCCATCGATGGAAAGTTCTTCAGTCAATTCGATCAGTTTTCCATCTAAGCGAACACGAGTAAAGCCTCGTCTTAAAAGCTCGGAAAAGTCTTCTCGAAACTCTGCCTTTTTTTGTTGGGCATAGGGAGCTAGAAGGAGAAGTTTGCTTTGTAGAGGGAATTTTTGAATCGCAAACAAAATATCTTCTGCGCTTTGGGGCTCAACAATTTCCCCACTTTCAGGACAGTGAGGGGTGGCAACTTTAGCAAAAAGCACACGCATGAAATCGTAGATCCCTGTGAGGGTGCCCACTGTCGAACGGGGATTTTTTCCGGTGGTTTTTTGCTCGATGGCAATGGTGGGAGAAATACCACTGATCAAGTCTGCTTCTGGTTTGGGAAAATCTCCGAGATGTCGTCTAGAAAATGTAGAAAGGGATTCGATATAACGTCTTTGACCCTCTTTATAAATCGTATCAAAGGCAAGGGAGGATTTTCCAGATCCCGATACTCCGGTAAAGACGATCAGCTGTCTGAGTTTGAGAGAAAGATCAACGTGTTTAAGGTTGTGAACACGAACATTTTTTAGTAGAAGAGTATCCATAGAGGTACAGTTTATCGGCAAAAAGCCTTTTCAACAACGTATCTCCCTTGTTATGTGTTCGAATAAAGAAATAAGATGATTTTTTTGACCTGGTTCAAAATTGTGTAACATTGGGTAACAAGCCACTTTGGTGGATAGACTTCGATTTCACCCAAGACGGGGAATGCTCTTGCAATGTCTGGGGAAATGTAGGTGCTCAAGAAGCCTCTTTATTGAGATAGGTTCTAGTTTTGTAAAGGATAAAATAATGAACTCTTATCAGATCTATTGCCATCCTGTAACAAAAGAGAAGTATTATGAAACAGAGCTTAGAGGTAGGCAAATTATAAATCACTCTGTGCTTAATAAGGGCTTGGCGTTTTCAAAAAACGAGAGAGAAGAACTTGGTTTAACAGGCCTTTTACCTGCAGAGATTAACGCCTTAGATATACAACTTCAAAGAATACTTATCGCTTATAAGCAAAAAAAATCTGCGGCGGAGAAGTATCATTTTCTACAGAGCCTTCAAGATCTCAATGAAACACTCTTTTATCGATTTATCACAGAGCATCTCCAAGAGATACTGCCAATGTTTGATCTTTCTGCAAAAGGAGTGACCAACCAAACGTGTTATGAAATAGATAGAAAGGCACGAGGGTTATTCATCGCTTATTCAGATCGAGATCGGATAGATGAACTCATTGCTAACATAGATTCTTCAGAAATCAAGCTTGTGATCGTCTTAGATGCAGAGAGGGTTATACAATCTGGAAATATAGATGGGCTATATCAAGCTATTCTTTCCACGGCTTGTGGAGGAATACACCCTGCATACATTCTTCCTGTAATCCTCGATATGGGCACCGATGATAAAAACGCTCTCAATGATCCTTGCTATACAGGTTGGCAGCACCCAAAGATCGTTGGGAAAGAGTGTAAAGAATTTATTGATGATTTTGTAACGGAGATTCTAAGAAAACACCCCAATGCTTTTATACAATGGGCGGGTTTGGATAATAAGTGTTCTAAAGGCTTTCATGGGTCTATTCAAGGAACAGCCACTGCACTATTTTCAGCGCTCATCACAGCGAACAAGGTTAAAAAGGAACATTTCAAAGATCAGACGATCTTGTTTCATAGTCCTGGAATTGTAGATGTAAGTGTCGCAGAATTTATCCTCAAGGAGATGGTGGAAGATGGGTTAAGCCGAGAAGATGCTTGTAACAGGATCTGGATGATCGATAACCAAGGTTCTCCTATAGAAGAGGTGAGGAACGCATTAGGAGCACGAATATCTTTTACAAAGCAAAGAGGCAAAGAACTTAGAGATCTACATGACATAGTCAAGAACATCCATCCTACGATATGGATCAGCAGATCTCAAAATGTTCTTGAAGAATCGATCATTAAGACAATGAGTCAATATGTGGAGAGGCCTGTAGTTTTATTATTTTCTCGCTCCGTGATGGAGCTAGAGGTGGAAGCAAAACATCTTTTGCATTGGAGCCAAGGAGAAGCTATGATTGTGACAGGGTTCCATTGCCCAAATGTAGAGATGCAGGGGAAATCCTATGTGATAAGTCTATGCAACCAGGGATGTATCACCCCGGGAGTGAGTTTAGGTGTCATAGCTAGTAGGGCTAAGGCGGTGACGGATACAATGTTACAAGCAGCAGCTCAAGCGCTTAGCGAATTGTCTCCGAGGTTAGCCGATCCTCATGCTCCCTTGCTCCCCCATTTTTACCATGCAGAAAAGATTGCTAAAACGGTTGCCCTAGCTACAGCAATGCAGGCGATTAAAGAGGGCTATGCTGCACAGCAATCTGTTGAAACAATGAGAGAAAGAATCGATGAGGAATTTTGGCACCCTCACTATCTTCCCGTACATTGTACCCATTCCATGAATGATCTTAAGAGAAAGGCTTTGTAATTTATGTCTGAACAAGGATCTCGCATTGAAACGGATAGTATGGGCTCTCTCGAGGTATCTAATGCATATTACTATGGGGCTCAGACTGCCAGATCTCTTCGATACTTTCGGATTGGTAATACAGAGATGCCCCAACCAGTGATCAGAGCCTTAGGTATCCTAAAAAAAGCAGCAGCTGAGGTGAACTATGAGCTTGGGAACTTGCCTAGAGAGAAAGCAGATTGGATCGTTCGAGTAGCGGACGAAGTCATCAATGGTAAACTCAATAGCCATTTTCCTTTAAGTGTATGGCAAACTGGTAGTGGAACGCAGAGCAATATGAATGTCAATGAAGTCATTGCCAATCGATCTATTGAGCTGATCGGCGGCGTGCTTGGAAGTAAACAACCCATCCACCCAAATGACCACGTCAATATGGGACAATCATCCAATGATGCTTTTCCTACAGCAATGCATATTGCAGCTATAGAAGAAGTGCATCAGATTCTGTTGCCTCGCCTCAAAGATCTACGGAATGCTCTTGATAAAAAAGCCAAGGAATTTCAAGGGATTATCAAGATTGGCCGTACGCATTTGATGGATGCTGTTCCCCTGACTCTCGGGCAAGAATTTTCCGGGTATGTATCGATGTTGGATGAGGATATTGAACGTATTCATTTTAGCTTAAAACACCTCTATGAGCTTGCGATTGGAGGTACTGCTGTTGGCACAGGATTAAATGCACATCCTGAATTTGGCATGAAGGTGGCGGCCAAAATCGCCGACTACACAGGATTTCCCTTTTATTCCGCATCCAATAAATTTGCTGCTTTGGCCAGCCATGGTCCTCTTGTCTTTGCGAGTAGTGCTTTGAGATCTCTTGCGACATCATTAATGAAAATTGCCAACGATATTCGATGGATGGGATCTGGCCCAAGATGTGGTATCCATGAGCTGAATTTACCAGAGAACGAACCGGGATCCTCGATCATGCCTGGCAAAGTAAATCCTACCCAGTGCGAATCGATGACGATGATTTGTATCCAAGTGATGGGTTATGATACAGCGATAGGGATTGCAGGATCACAGGGAAATTTTGAACTCAACGTCTTTAAGCCTCTAATTATTTTCAATTATTTGCAGTCCATTTTGCTCTTAGGTGATAGCTGTAGAGATTTTAAGGAGCATCTCATCGATGGTTTACAACCTGATAAGACTCAAATTAATAAACATCTGAATAATTCTTTAATGCTCGTTACCTGCTTAAATCCCAAAATTGGCTATGATAAGGCAGCTAAGATCGCTGCAAAGGCCTATCACGAACATCTCTCGCTGAAACAAGCTTGCCTAGAACTTGGATTTCTTACGGAAAAAGAATTTGATGAGATCGTTCGTCCGGAAAATATGATAAGGTAAGAGAGGTGGTTGCAACTACCTCAAGAAGATAAACATTAAGAAGGGGTGCCTTCTATGCCTACTAAGACGAAAATTGTCTGCACTATGGGACCCGCAGTAGCCAGTAAGGAAAAAATTCTGCAGTTGATCGATGCAGGGATGAATGTCGCTCGTCTTAACTTTAGCCATGGAACACATGAAGAGCATCTCAAAGTCATCAATCTTTTAAAAGAAGCGCGCCGGGAAAAAGGAGTGCCTCTTGCTATTATGCTGGATACTAAGGGCCCAGAGATTCGTGTTGGAACGATCAAAGGTGGGCAGCTTGCTTTAACAGCAGGGCAAAAGCTGACTCTTGTCAGTGAGGAGGTTGAGGGGACAGCTGAACAAGTGACTATCCATCCAGCCCAAGTGCTTCCAACTCTTCAAACTGGGACAACTGTTCTATTTGATGACGGTTATATTAGTACCGAAGTGGTCGATCATCAATCAGGAAAAGTCACTGTTGTTGTTAAGAATGAAGGTGTGTTGAAGACGCATAAAGGCGTAAATATACCGGGAGTGAATATTGATCTTCCAGCAATGACAGATCAAGATGTGGCGGATATTACCTTCGGTTGCAAACAAGAGATAGACATTATCGCTGCATCCTTTATTAGATCTGCCGAACATCTACTCGAAATTAAACGATTGCTCGTTGACTTAGACAGTCCACACATTATGGTGCTCGCCAAGATCGAAAACCATCTTGGCGTGAAGAATTTTGATGCGATTGTGCAAGTAGCAGATGGAATCATGGTGGCACGTGGCGACTTAGGCGTTGAACTTCCTTTGGAAGAGGTTCCGGTGTTACAGAAAATGATGATTCGCCAGTGCAATCAAGCGTGTAAACCTGTTGTTACTGCTACGCAGATGCTAGAGTCGATGACCAAAAATCCCAGACCGACTAGAGCTGAGGTTTCTGATGTGGCTAACGCTATTTATGATAGTACATCAGCTGTCATGCTTTCCGGAGAAACTGCAGTAGGACTATATCCGATAGACACAGTTATTATGATGAGACGGATCATTAAAGAGGCAGAAAATGATTGCGATTATCGATCCTTTTTTGAGCAAGAGGCTCTAGGAGATTGTGCAAATATTTCCCTTTCGGTTGCTCTATCGAGTGTTCAGGTAGCCTATAGTGCTCATGCAAAAGCCATTATTGCACTGACTAATAGTGGCTTTACAGCACGCCTGATTTCGAGGTTCCGCCCGCAGATTCCCATCATTGCACAAACCTCCAGAGAAAAAATTTATCACCAACTGGCCATGTACTGGGGAGTATTTCCCATCCCCACTGCCACATTTCATAATGCCAAAGAGGCGATTCGAGCTTGCAGTTGTTTTGCTCTTAATCAAGGATTATTGCATTGGGGAGATCTTGTCGTAGTCACAGCAGGTGTTCCATTTGGAGTAAGTGGAACGACCAATATGATGATGTTAGAGAATATTGGGGATGTTGTCGTTCGTGGAAGTACAGGTCATGGCAAGCGAGTTTCCGGCAAAGTGGTGTTAATCCTTTCTCAGACGGAGGGAAAAATAGCAATTCCTAAGGGAAGCATCGTAGTGATTAGTCGCTGTGAAGAGACTATGGTATCTTCTTTACGTAATGCTGCTGGTATTGTCTTACAAAATCATCCGCAAGACCCTCATTCGGAACAATGTGCTATTAAGATTGCCAAACAGTTGGGTCTTTCTCTTGTTTTACGAGCTGCTGGAGCCTTTAGCCAACTCCATAACGGTATGCTAGTAACCATTGATCCGGTACGTGGGCTTGTCTTTAAGGGGGAAGTGAAGAGCGATGATGAAATGATTTCAACAGCTTGTAAGCTTTCTTAAAACGTTGGGTATATCCGTCCGAGCCTGTTTGTTCGAAGTTGTTTCATGGTTATATGGAAATAAAGCTCTTTATTTTCTGATTATTTTTTTGTTATATCTATTTAATACCAAACGCAATAAATAACTTCACATTTGAGTCGCGTCAAAGCGCCGAAAATCGGCGATCGTAAACGGCATTGTATTGCATTAATATTATGCTGTTTATGATTGTTAATTTGTCGACAGCTTTCACGCAGCTCAAATATGAAATTATTTATTGCGTTTGGTATAAAATCTCCGAGATTTTAGAGTTTTTTATAAAAAACTTTAACGAAGGTACTGAGTTATGCAGGGGTCTCTTCAATATAGAGGAGTGCAAAGACAAATAACATTGCAGCAGTCCGAAATCAAGTCTTTAGAGGGAGAATTAGCTCAAATATTCCAGGTGCAGGACGATGCATTAGTCATTAAGGGGCAAAGGCTTACTCGAATTGCATTAGAGCATGGGATAATAACATTGTAACAGCTTCTTAGAGACCTTTTTCTGGTTTTTACGTTGCCCCCTAGGAACAATTTATGGAATTTAGAGAAGATCTCTGAGTGCTAGTTATATAGTTTTGTGTTTTTCAGATTTTTATTGTGCGATTGCAATTTTATTGTGGTTTTTTCAGCGTCATTTTAAAATGCACGTCGGTTTTTTTTGATTTTTATAAAATATCTTAACCAATCAAGGATGGTTTATGTCAACGGTAACAAAATATGATTTTTCTCCTATAAATCCAGCAGAAGGGTGCAGATCGCAATCAGAACCCCCTGTTGTTAAACGGATAAAAAGAGAAGACAGACTACCGGACAGTATTAATGTTTTCAATACCCGGCTAACGGACGTAACTCAACACCAACGATCAAAAATATTTTCTCCTTCTCTTTCTTCTTCTCCTTTAAGTAGGTCATCTAGTCAGAGTTCAGGATGTTCTGTCCATGTGATAACAGATGAGGAACCAACAGAAACAAGACCCTTTGTGCGTTCTGCAACTCTTAGAACAATCTCAGAGGAAGAAGAAAGTGAGCCAACAAGAGCAGCTTCGCCTTTGGTAGTTACAGCAAATAAAGTAAAAGAGAGCCAAGATCTTGGTCGATATCTTGCAGTGGTAGACAAGATACAAGGAGAGATTGAGGCTTTACAAGAGGCCTATAAAGAGAAAAATAGAGAGCTTAGAAAGCAGTCTAGTAATTTAATTACAGAGATTGCTGAACTAAGTAATAAAAAAGGGCCACTTGAGGCATTGATAGATGATCTTAAACGACAGGGCATGGTAAGTACGCCAAATGCCTCCAGCCTGATGAAACGGCTAAGGCAGGTTGAGAACCAATTAACAAAATGCCAAGCTAAACAAAAACAGGTAACCAATCAGTTATTCTGGGTTGAATCAGAATTTAAAAGAGATCTATCCATGCTAGAGGAGAAGATGGACAAGGCTGCAGGATGGCTGGCATCTCAGTAAAATACGCGTTGCGAATAGCTAAGAGACAGTCTCTGAATTAACGTTTCGTCGAGTTTTTGGATTATTTTGGCCGCTTTTCAACCTAAATATTCGATATGTTTAGGTGTATTTTGAAATGCTTAAAACGATTTTGAGCTCAACGCGGGTTATCAAGGAACTGTAGCTATCACAGTGGTTTACCAGAGAGTGTATTTGATTGGTCCACACCATAAAGTGCACGCATTGGTTTTTTCAGGAAATAAAAGGGATATCGTCCTAATCTTAAAAAAAAGAATAGGCATAAGCAACTGGGTTCTTTTCTATAAAAAACAGGTTGTAAACAGTAAATTCCATATTCATAGAGGTGTATGTCATATTGTCATCGTATCGATGCTAGAGGAGATGACTGGTCAAGAGCTTACCCTAGCTCTTTTCCGTTCACTCAGGAAATAAAGCCAGGCAGCCTTAATAAAGGCAGAGGGTCTGGTCACAATCGACTTACCGAGCAACAGCTACCAGATGTAGAATCTTCTTTTGAAGCAACTGCAGAATCATTAAGCAAGCGTATTTCTTGGGGTCAGAGAGTAATAGTACATCAAGAAACAAGAAGTCTTGAGAAAGCATTAGCGGAAGAGGCTAAAATTTACCAGACTCAGAAGCAGTTTTATAAAATGAAGATTGAACGAATTCATAGAACATTGGAGCAATTGCAAGGAGCAGCCTCATCTATGAGTAGGGTGTTGTCCGAGATTATGGGGAATGTCGAAAGCAGATTAGAAATGTTGCGTAGAGAGTTTACTAACATTACCCAAGCTTATCAGCAGTCGATGCAACAATTAAGAGGTGAGATAGCAGCAGAGAAAAAACTAGCGGCAAGGACAGTGAGTATTTTAGAAAACCATGAGCAAGAGAATATGCTGGGTCTAGGGGACAGAAGAGATTATGTTCAATGGATCAAGTCTGAAGTGCAGAAGGTGTGTGGAGGTATTCTACAGATTACGGTGGCAATAAAAGAGGAGCAAAATGCGCAATTAGAGATAAGAAGAAATGCTGAGACTCGAATGAGGGCTCTAGGTAGGAGGTATCAGGCATGGAATATCCTTTGGTATGGGAAATTATTCGATGCCAAACAAAAGTTAACCTCAATAGAAGCAGCGCATTTAACGAATAGTACCCAATTGCAGCTTGCGATTCTGGATGCTGAGAAAGGGTTAGCAGAATCACAAGTAGAAACATTTTCATAGGATTTCGCGGAAGTGGTCCTAGGGAGAGTCTTTGCCTTGATCTCGCAGTATTGCAAGAGGCAATAGGGAGCTTATACCAAACGCAACAAATAACTTCACATTTGAGCCGCGTCAAAGCGCCGAAAATCGGCGATCGTAAACGGCATTGTATTGCATTAATACTATGCTGTTTATGATCGTCAATTTGTCGACAGCTTTCACGCAGCTCAAATATGAAATTATTTATTGCGTTTGGTATTAGCTGAGTCATACTTGAGATGTTTGCACTATCGGTCACTACTCGATAGCAGTAATGAGGTCTTGAGCAGACTGTTTTTCTGTGCGCAGTATTGTTATGTGATTGAGTAGGGGAGGAAACTCTTTACCGAAATGTTGTATCACGCCTTGCTCGATCTCATTGAGACGATAAGGTTCGTAATACAGGATTCTTCCATCCAGTCTAGAGTGTCCTTGCTCTGGATCAAAAAGATAGTCAGTAATAGGGCTCCAGCTCGAGGCGATTGTTGGCACACCAAGGCGTGCTGCTGCAAGATAGGTGGTTCCTGGAAGGTCTTGAAAAGCGGGATGAATATACAGCCCTGCGTGATGATAAGCGCTTAGTAGTATAGAAGAGGGGATTTTTTTCCCTTGGGATATGGGAATCATTCTGACTGAACCTTCTTTACGCGCTTCTATACTTTCACTGATAAATATCGTGGGAGCCTTACGCCATTTAACAGCAGCTTCAAAGCAGATATTTCCATAGTCAGAAGGTGTGGTGGCTATAAAAACAAGAGGAATATCGAGGTGGCGTGTTGCTAGAATGGTGCCTAGTTGATTTTTACATGGCTCCAACATCCCCACTTGAAGTAAGTAGTTTTTAGATCCAAGGCCACTGTACTGAAGAAAGCTATCATCAGGAGTTCCCTGGTATTCTGTAGCGATGCTTGGTGGAACAGGGATGACAGCAGTTTTGCAGCCAGGAAAGTCGCGTTGTAGGGTTTTAGCTTCAGTAGGAGAATTGGCAATCCAAAACGAGGCCTTACGTATTAGAGGATGGTTGTAAGGAATAACACGTTTTGGAGGTTCCCCATAATAATAGGCAACGTCTGGTCTTTCAATAAGTAAATCTAGATGACAATGTAGGCCATTGTCAGTCGGTAATCCGTAACCCAAGCAGTGCAAAACGAATTTGCAAAAACCACTTGCGGGTATGTAGTAGCGCAAAAGATCTTCTTGAAAGCCTAAGAGTCCAAAAGGTCTATTGAGAAGGGACACTTCTTCGAGAAGTTGTTTTTGTTCAAGAGTGCTGTTACTAAAAAGAAAAAAATCAGCATCAGGGATAGAAAAAGGCGATGTAGAGGCAACGGCCTTATGATCCAATAAGTTGAGTCCACGCATCAACCCTTCGATGATAGTGAGATTGTCCCCTTCTTCTTTAGGAGCATCTGTTCGAAAAATAAAGCCAATTTTCATGAACTCACTCGGGTAGATACAGCATCAATGAGGTCTTGAGCAGCTTCAGCTTCCGTGCGCTGTAGAGCAGGGTGGTTTTCTAAAGGCGGAAAACGCTTGCCGAACAGTTGTTCAATGGCTTGCTTTATCTCCTTTAAGTGGTGGGGAGGGGTGTACAAGATCCGTCCATCAAGCTGGGCATGGCCCAGGCTTTTATCGTAGAAGTAATCATCTATAGTAGTCCAACTTGAAGCAATGGAAGGGGTCCCGAGACGGGCCGCTTCTAGATAAGTAGCTCCGGGAAGTTCTTGGAAGGCAGGATGAATATGCAGGCCTGCATGATGATAGGCGCTGATCAGCATCGAAGCAGGAAGTTTTTTATCATTAGGCATAAAAAGAACTCGAGCTGCATTCATTTTTAGGTCTCGAAGATTTTCGCTAATAAATAGTGTAGGAGCTTTTCTAAAGTGTGCAGCTGCTTTGAAACAGGCTTCTTCATAGTCAGGAGAAAATGCCCTTGTTGCAATAAAAACAAGAGGAATATCGAGATCTTTACTGGCGAGAATTGTGCCAAGTTGGTTTTTACGTAGCTGAAGACGGCCTACTTGAAGTAGATAATTGCCGGAACTCAGACCTGTGTATTTAAGAAAACTATCGTCGGGTTGATCTTTAAAAGAAGTTACCATGCCGGGTGCTACGGGAACAACCGCAGTTTTGCAACCAGGGCAATCACGTTGCATGGTCCTAGCTTCTGTTACAGAATTAGCGACCCATAGCTTTGCTTTACGAATGAGATGATGATTATATAAAGTGCATCGCTTAAGGACTTTACCATAATAGTGGATGATATGTGGAAGCTCGAACAACATATCGATATCATAATCTGAATCATCTCTTAAGTTGTTATTAAGAGGAAGGTCATAGCCTAGGCACATAAAAATGAAATTACGCATTCCTGTAGCAGCTGAATAGTAAAGAAGAAGATCCTCATGGAAACCGAGTACATTAAAAGGTTTATGGAGAAGTTCTAATTCTTCGAGATTTTTCCTTTGATCATCAGTGCTGTTGGTGAGAAAAAACATATCGGCATCTGGCATGGAAAAAGGAGAAGTGGCCGCAGTAGCTTTATGGCCGATTGAAGTCAGCCCACGAATTAAGCCATTGACGACAGCAAGATCTCCACCCCAATGACTAGCTGCATCCCAACGGGTGATAAAGCCGATATGCATAACTATTGAACCTTTTTAGGCGATTTCGCGCAGGTCAAATGGTTTACTTTATTATTTCACAGTCCCTAAGTTGAGAATTATCAGGTTGCCTTAGATGTATGTGTTGCAGCAAATCTCCTTCAATAATATGGCAGTGGTAAGATGCATGGTGAATAAATCTTTCGACTGCCAGTCCAGACGCCATGGATTGAGTGGCCCATTTCACAACCCGTTTGTCGAAAGTCTGAAACGTAAAATGAGGGATCAGCTTTGCACATTTTTCAATACATGCATGCATAGGTTGGATGAATTGCAAACTATATTCGGGTTCGCACCGCAGGGGCTTTCCATCTCGAACATCATAAAGCGCTCCACTGACATCATAATTGATCTTTTCGATCTCTTCAAAAAAATGCTTTTTACGCAAAATAGCGTGATGCTTTTTACCAGAGTTAACGATTGCTAGATAAGTGGGTTGGATCTTGAGGTGTTGATTGAAAAACACTTGGCAACTACGTCCTTTTCCATGCGAATCCACGATCACTGTATCATCAGTATGGATGTTCCGTACATAGTCGATATAAGAAGGAGTTGGAAATAGGTACGTGTAACGAGAAGCATGGAAATAAATAGAGTCGTATTGTGGATAGAGCTCTCGGAAGAGTTGAATCCAAAGGCAACTATCTCTAGAGGTGAATAAAATACGTTTCTTTTGATGTTTTTGGCAAAAATCATTGAGGTAAAGAGAGGCTTGAATGAGAAGAGGCACGTTTAACTGGCTTTGTTCATTCCAAAGTAGATATTCTGGAGAATTGTGGGGATAAGGATTTTGCAATCGCAAAGCACGCATGAGGCAGGCAAGTTCACCTTGCTCTAAATTCATCATGGCTTGTTCTGCAGAAGATAATTGGCTATTGGAGTAATGGGATGTCATAATCGCATAAGATTTTGGCATTTCGACATCAGAATGGAGAGAATCGCCAAGATGGAAAGAGACTATATGTTTTTTCTTAATGAGATCCCAAATAGTTCCAGAACTTTTACCAAAGGGAGTGGCATAGAGATGTATATGCTGGTTCAAGCCGATTTTTTTAAAAATCGTTTTTACTTGATCCTCATCATAATATGTATCAGAGACAATCAGATCTCCATCTTCAACCAGAGCTAGATTTTCCTCGATTGGGAAGACTTGACTTAATTCTGTTTCCAACTCGAATTGCATCAGAGCGACAGATTGTTCATCCGTAATTCCAGTTAATCGTTGGAATTGGTGATAGATATCTGGCAATGTGTGGTTTGATGCATAGGCAGCTGCCATTCTAAAAAAGACAAAACCGGGGAATGGGTAGTCTTTTTCAACGAGATCAAAAATGGAGTGAGGATGATAATGCAAGCGTCCAAGAAGCGTATCAAATAAATCAAACGAGCGTACTGCTCGATCTGTTTGCCGAGTTACTGGAGGTTTAAGATTTAGTTTTTTCTGTTGTAGAATCGAAGCTTTTACTTTTTTTTTTCCCATACGGCTCAATTCATGATTCAAGTTGCAGCTAGAGGAAAGTACACCCTCAATGCCCTATTTGGGGAGTCAATCCATATATTAGCTGATTGGATCATAAGCAGATAAATTTTAAAAGTAATTTCAAACCATACCAGAAATCCACTAATACCCTCTTATATATCTAAGTGAAAATCAGCTTCTATTATATTTGTTTCAAAACTAAGTTGCTATGTTGAATAATAAGTGCTGAGGATAGCTGCAGCGGCAATAGGAGCGGTATCAGCTCTTAAAATATTGCGATGTAGAGAAACGCCCTGGGCTTGCCAGTGTGCAAAAAGACGGAGTTCTTTAGAGCTAAACCCAGCTTCTGGCCCAGAAAAAAATAATACGGGGTGTTCTTTGATGGCAGAAAGCAAGGGAGCTCCAGGACAAGTATCGCCAAATAGAAGAACACCGGGTGGTTGATCCCATTGTGAAAGAGGGGGTTTTAGAACGACTTCTGGGAGATCCAATCTACCACATTGTTTCAGTGCAGCGATAGATAATAGATGTAGTCTCTTTACTTGTTGAGTGCTGAGGGTAGTTTTTTCACTGAGTTCTCCAGGAAATAGATAGAAAGCATCTGCACCCAATTCTGTTCCTTTTTCAATGATCCATTCCAAGCGGGGGAAACGAGGTAAAGCAATGCAAAGGATAAAAGAAGGGGTGGCCATAGGGGCTTGGTGGATGCTACCTAAAGTAAGTTCTGCGTGTTCTTTGAGAATTGCTTTAAGAGTCGCTTGGGCTAATTGTCCTTTTCCATTCACTAATTCGATTTCATCGCCTACGCGGGCACGCATTACGCGTACAAGGTGAAAGGCTTCTGTGCCTTCGAGGAAAATAGTGGCTCCTTGAGTGAAGGGAAGATGAGTAAAGAAGCGTTCAGCAGGCATGACAAAGGACCTTACGTAAATCTATTTGTGGTCCAAAATCGGCAAGGGTAACCACTTTTAGTACGGAGAGTTTTTTATAGTGGCTACTTAGACGAGAATCTCCTGTAAAATTAAAAAGGAGTTTTGGCGCATAGTCTGGGACAAAAAGTTCATCTATTGTGTGGTAATAACGTATGTGAACGTTTTCTGGAATGGGCAATGAACGTTGCGTAGAGGGCAAAAGGAGAGTCAAATGTTCTTCTGGATAGATTTCCCGTAAAAAGAAAAGATAAGGCCAAAGTGTTTTAAGAAGATTAGGATCTTGGGGCAAAGCCATGCATAGAGAATCAAAACGGTAGGGGCGTTTTAGGATCCCTGGAGCTTGTAATTTCCAACGATTGTGTTGCCATAACCATTGGGCCGGGTGTTCTTGTATGCTTTTTTCGAAGAGATGCAGAGTGGTGTGCATAAGTCTTTTTACTTCTGTATCCATATTTTGATTTTGATCTGCATATATAGGGTCAGAGTAATGAATCCTATAACGGTGTTGTTCTCTGGCAATAGTAGCCACAAAAATGGGTGCACCCGTACGGTATGCAAGAAGAGTTGGAATCGTAGATGTAAAAGCTTTGCGTCCTAAAAAAGAGGAGGAAAAATGGCTGTCAGGCATCCCTTGATCGCCTACAATGCCAAGAAATGCCCCTTTACGTAGAGCTCGTAACCCTTCTTTTACAGCGCTTTTTGGTTCAATGATCTTGCCTCCAAACTTCTGGCGGATACGTAAGACCCAACGATATAGATAACGATTTTTCGTAGGTCTTCCAATGGCGACTCCTGGCATTCTAGAGGTTCCTTCGAGAAATAAGAGTTCCCAATTTGCCTGGTGTCCACAAAAGAAAATAACTCCTTGGCCTTGCTGTACTAGGTGAGCAGCTAATTCTGGATTATCACAATAAGCAAGATGTGAAATAGACGTCTCTCTAGACAGTTTAGGATATTCCAGGCAGGTGATCATCAAGTTATGGAAAGATTTTTTTGCTAGTTGCACAATTTCATGGGGAGAAAGGTGTAGCGAAGAGGCTAGGGTAAGATTGCTAAGAGCACGTTTGCGAAACGTGGGTAAGAGATAATAAGCCAGGGTTCCTAGTGGTTTGCCAAGCCAATGGAGAGTTCTGTAGGGGAGTATACTAAAAGGTGCAGTGATAATACGGATGAATACGTAACTAAGAAAATGGTTTACATTAGACATTCTTGAACAAGCTTAGGTAGGTGAATGGAAAAATCTAGTGAAGCGTAATGATTGCGTATCGCTGTAGCGCTTTGCGCTGTTTTTGGATGTAGAAGAGCTTCGTTGAACGCATTTTTAACACTATCGGAATCGAGGAGATCTTCGATAATTGTACCACTTGAGGAGGTGAGGATTTCCTTTCCTCCGTTAAAAGGTGAAGAAACCACAAAAAGACCCATAGCTAGTGCTTCGACGGTCACATTGGCAAAAGGGTCATATAGAGAAGGAACGACAAGAGCGTCGGCAACTGCATATAAGCGTGTGATATCATGGCGAGGTCCTAAGAAACTGACTCGATTTTTCAGGTTAAGATCTTGAGCGAGTTTTTTATAGTAAGGAATTTCTCTATCTTTACCCGCAATGAGTAGGTGTCCTTCTTTTAACATAGAAAAAGAGTGGAGGATGAGGCCTAATCCTTTTCTTCGATAATGATGCCCTACAAAGAGAAATAGGAAGTTTTCTTCAGGGAGAGAGAGTTCATCACATACTGCAGCTTTAGTGAGTTCCCATTGATCGAAGGGGGTTTGTAATTCTTTCCATTCAACACCATTGTGGTGGATCGCAATCCTAGAAGAATCGACATGATAGAATTCTTCCAACTCTTGGCGCACCATTCTCGAATTGACGATAATTTTTTTTAACTTAGGAGAGGAAAAAAGATTTTTTTCCAAGCGTAGCAAGGTTCGATGGAGTGGATTAATGCGGAAACTTAGTCGTTTAAACAACCCCTCCTGCCTATGTTTGAGGTAGGAAGCGTGCACGCCATTGCCAGTTCGTAGATATGTTGGACAGGTCACCCGGTCAAGAGAGAAAACAACATCAAAAGAATGTTTTTCTACATAGGCTTGGGTGATTGTATCCCAACGCAGTAGTCTATGAAATCCCAATAGGCCGTATAGAGGTAAATAGACGACTTTGGCCCCTTCAAAGGAAGGAATGTTAGGGGTAGCGCTGAGGATAGTAACCTCGCAACCTTGTTTGATGAAGGCTTGGACGAGGTTTCTAGCATACTTTTCTAACCCCCCCTTAGGAAGGATTTCTTGTTTAATAAAGAGAAGGCGTTTCATGGATTAAGAAGACTTTGGTTCTACTAGCTGGACAGAATGCCCTTGTAGAATAGCTTTAAAGTCAAAGCAAGTATCATCGGGTTTAAGGAGCTGCATACGCATCATGTAACTACGAAAACGGTTACGTAAATATTCTTCCCGCAAGTCTGGTTGTAAATCATTAACGTCCTCTTCACTGGGATCTGTTTGTAGTTGTTTGACGTATCGATCTTCTAAAGCGCGAGGATCTACGAATTGCAAACTCCAGAAAAGAGATCCAAATTCACGGGTTGGTTCTGCAATGACAACGATTTGCATGCTATCTTTGACCAAATCCAAAAAGAGGCGGCTAACGCCCTTGACTCTGAGTGGACGGTTAATGAGGTATACCCCATGGATATTTTCGACGATGCCTCCAGCACTTAAGCTCAAAGTTGAGGGGTTAATCGTATTTAGGAATTCTGGAGGATAAAAAAGTGTTACAGGTAGGGGAACCTCGAGAGGCAATAAATCGCGCTTGATAAAATCGATCTTCAAATATTTAGCGTCAGGATCATCGATAGTAAGAGGAATCTCTGAAAGAGTTGGAAAGGAAATTTGTTTCCAAGCATCAGGAACAAAAAAACTAATTGTGTTCTCATTAGCTAAGTCGCTTTTATCTGCTAGAGTATCCAGCTGAGACCTAGAGATTTCATTGAGATTAAAGGTCAGGCGAATTTCCCGATCTTTTAAGCGTTTTATGATCTTTTCAGGACCGCTGATAGTGATAAAGAGACGGTAAGGAAAAATATCTAAAAATTGATAACCTCTAGGAGCTTCTCCAATGGGATTTGTTACAATAATAGGAATTTTTTCTGTAAGTAGACGCATGGGTCGCAATACAAAACTTGCTGCGGAAACTCGGGAAATAGCGGTATTAATCTCTAGTTCAGGGTTGAGTGAAACAAGATTTTTTTTATCAATATTGACCACCATCTCATTTCCAGCATTCGCAGCATCAATAACGACTTCAAGATCGTTTGAAGAGAGGGAATCGAGGATATTCTTATTGCCACTTAAGGTCAGGATGATCTTCTTGGACAGCAAGCCATTGGTTTGCATACCTTCCACTGTTTTTCCAGGTGGGAGATTGATGACATGAATTGCGACATTACTAATGATGCGTGTAGCTGTTAAAGAGTGATTCACTGCAAGCCAGATCACAACAGCAAGAACAACGGAAAGTGCTTTGCGGTGCCAATGGTCGACGAAAAGATGACGTAGAAAAGAGTTCACTTCTTGAGCCACTCCAATAAATTAAATGAAGTTGAATACTCTGTTTTGACACTCTGTGAGAAGATGCTTCGGATAATCCCTTTAAAACGATCGATTTTGATCCCCCGTGTCATCACTCCATCTCTTGCGATGGAAACCTTGCCAGTTTCTTCCGAGATCACAATAACAATGGCATCTGTGAGTTGACTCAATCCCAATGCTGCTCTATGACGTGTGCCCATGGATTTCGTGAGCTGAGAACTATCTTCTGCTAGAGGTAAAATGACTGCCGCTGCAATAATTTTTTTCTCCCGAATAATCACTGCTCCATCGTGCAAAGGTGTCGTTGTAGCAAAGATGGTTTCCAAAAGTTCCGAAGAAAAAAGAGCATCGAGCTGTACAGCTTTATTAGCAAACTCATCTAAGGAATTCTCATGTTCTATGGCAATCAGGGCACCAATTCTTCGGTCTGCAAGTCTGAATGTAGAATTACCAAGTGCATCGAGCTGTTTGTCGAATTCTGTCATTTCTTTATGCCGTTTTCCTTTCCAACTGAGTTTAGAAAGAGCAACTCTTAATTCCGGTTGGAAAATGATCAGAACAGCAATCACAGCTACGTTGGATACTAACAGGAGAATCTTGTGTAGAATGGGGAAGTTAAACCATGAAGATAATGCAAAAATAGCAAGGAAAGCGACCGCCCCCAACATCAAATCCATGGAACGAGTATTCCAAAAAAAAGAGAGCATGTAGTTGAGCATAACAGCAATGATTGTCATCTCGACAAAAGGTCTGAGCGTCTCTAAGGCATTCATTTGTCAGTTTCCTTTCAAGCCACCGCCTTTAGGTGGGGGTGGTTGACGATACTACTAGTCCTAGACTATGGCCATTCTGTAGAAAAATAAAAAATTGTCAAAGTAAAATGACCTGAAAGGATTGTACTTGTATAACTCTTAAAACCCAAGAATTGTACACAGGAGACCCCTGCATAACTCAGTACCTTCGTTAAAAGTGCTCGTTTTGCGATCTTTCGTTTTTTGCTCGCCCCCTATGAGATGTCTCGCATATACCCAAAACAATTCTTAGTGAAAAATTTCTTTGGAAGCCAGTATCCTCTTTATACCAAACGCAATAAATAACTTCATATTTGAGCTGCGTGAAAGCTGTCGACAAATTGACGATCATAAACAGCATAGTATTAATGCAATACAATGCCGTTTACGATCGCCGATTTTCGGCGCTTTGACGCGGCTCAAATGTGAAGTTATTTGTTGCGTTTGGTATTAGAAGCTGTACTAAAACCTGGGTTCGTCGCTTTTGTGGATTATTTTGGCCGCTTTTCGACTCCAAAATTGGGGGGCTATATACCTTTGTCGATAGTGCCCCCCAATCATTTGGATCGAAAACCGACTGAACCCAAGTTTTAGTACAGCTTCTTAGGTATGGGTTTTTCTATTGGGGAAATCCAACAACAGCTTCATAGCATTGAAGTAAGTGATTCACACCGTTCATAGCGCGGTGAGGCTGCGCTTCAGGAGGAAGATGGTAGGCAGCAGCGATTTTGTCCTTAGAGTAACCTGCCATCCAAGGTAACTTGCCTTGAGCGATCGAAACAGCCCAAAACATCGAGGCTAAATCTAGCCAATGATAGGGCAATTTCTGCGCTTCTTGTTCCTCTGTTGTGAAAATTTGACTGAAGAAAGCGCGATCGAAAGAAGGATTTTGACAGATGAAAACAGCCTGTCCTCTTATGATGTTTTGCCTGGTTAGAAGAATGCGGACCTCTTCAGCAACCGCAGTGATGGGTTTCCCTACTTGCACATCACTCCAAGAAAAACCATTCACTTTTAAACTTTCAGGATCACTATTTTTCCAATCAGACGGAGAGATAGAGACCAACGATTGAAAAGACTCTTTCAATAGGCCACTCTCGACATCGATAATTTTAAACGCGATTTCGATGATTTTGTGTTTAAAAGGATTCAGGCCATTAGTCTCTGTATCGAGAAAGACACCAAGCACAGTGCACCGCCAAGTTGCTAAACCTAACTGAAGATGCGATTTGAGATCAAGTCAAACGCACCCATTGTCAAACTTTCTTTAAACTATACTGGAGAATTGCTATCAAACAAAAAAGATACATTCTCAAATTTAAGAGGATGTACCAAAAAAGAGGTAACAGGAGAATATCGATGGATATAGGGATGGCTGCTGAATCGAGACAAACTATCGGCGAAGGATTAAATGGGTTGCTCGCAGATCTTTATGCAACCTATGTAATGACGCAAAATTTACATTGGAATTTAACAGGTAAGGAATTTTTTTCTTTGCATGTAATGCTTGAAAAACAATACGAAGGCTTAGCTGAAATCGTTGATGAAGTGGCCGAGCGTGTTCGAGCTTTAGGACTGTATGTTAATGGATCTCTTGACTGTTTTCAAAAACATTGCACTATTAAAGAGTGTAAACAAGTACTTACAGCGTCCGATGGACTGCAGCATCTCTTACAGGCTCTTGGGGTTGTAGTAAAACGCGCTAGAACTCTTGGCAATATGGCGGATGAGAAAAGTGATCATGCTACAGTGGATCTTATAGGTAGACTTCTGAATCACCTGGAGAAATCTGCCTGGATGGTTCGCTCTAGTTTGTAAAAATATAGTATGAGATCTTCTAAGAGTTAGAATTTAATAAAAGCACTGTGTTATGATGCCCGCTACTTATGGCGCTATCTCAACAAAAAATACGAGAAATTCTGTTATTGCTTCTCTATAGCTATGACTTTGTGCAGGGCGATGACGAAGATGCAATGGCGCTTGTCATGAAGGAACTCGCTGTTCCAAAAAAATATGTGTTGCAAGCACAGGAAGTTCGAAGGGAGATTGAAGCAAAATTACCTCTTATCGATGAGAAAATTACTCGAGCTGCGACAGCCTATGAATTTAACCGTATTCCTCGCATTGAACAAAACATCTTACGTCTTGGTGTTTTTGAGCTCTTGTACTCTCCGCACATTCCTGGCAAAGTGGCCTTAGCTGAAGCTGTACGGCTTACAAGGAAATTTGCAAGCCCAGAGGGCGCGACCTTTGTGAATGCTGTACTAGATGCAATATACCACAGTGAGGGAAGAGATGTGGCTGGAGCGTTGCAACAAGAACAAACTTCTTAAAGAGATTTCCACATTTGGTATTGGCGGTCCTGCGAGGTGGTTTCTTGAGGTCAATACTGTAGAGCTCCTTCAAGAAGCGATATGTCAGGCTGATCAAGCTAAAATTCCTTATCTTATCGTTGGTAAAGGTTCCAATACTCTCTTTGATGATCGTGGGTTCAATGGCCTTGTGTTATTGAATAAAATCTCTTTTATGCAAGAAGAGGAAAACCTCATTCATGTGAGCTCAGGATATAGCTTTTCTCTTCTAGGGGCTCAAACAGCCAAGAAGGGTTGGTCTGGCCTTGAATTTGCTTCGGGGATTCCAGCTACCGTTGGTGGGGCGGTCTATATGAATGCAGGAGCTGGAGGGCATGAGACGTGTGATCATCTTCTACGTGTCACATATATGACTACAACAGGAGACATGGTTACTTATAATAAAGAAGAGCTTCAGTTTTCCTACCGTTTTTCTTCATTTCAAACGATGAAAGGGGCTATTGTTATAGCTACATTTGAGCTCTTGAGAAATCAGGAGGCTCGTAATCAACAATTAGCTATGATTGATTATCGAACTCGTACACAGCCCTACGGAGACAAATCTGCGGGGTGCGTATTCCGCAATCCTAAGGCAGCTTCTGCTGGGGCTTTAATTGAGCAATGTGGTCTTAAAGGACTTAAAGTAGGTGATGCTGAAGTGTCGACGTTGCATGCCAATTTTATAGTGAATAAAGGCTGTGCCACGGCTCGAGATGTGCTAGAGCTGGCGCGGTTGGTGCAAAATAAAGTACATGAGGCTACTGGAGTGGAACTTGAAATGGAGATTCGCTGTCAGCCTTATGAAAATACATAGGTGAGTAAGGGGCTGTGAAATAATAAAATAAACTATTTGACCTGTGCGAAATCGCCTAAAATCGACGATCAAAAATGGGGTTGTATTCATAGTGATACAACCCCATTTTTGATCGTCGGTTTTCGGTTGATTTGGTGCGGTGAAATGGTTTACTTTATTATTTCACAGTCCCTAGCTCCTAATCCTAAAAAAGGCTGCGATGTACGCGGTCAAAGATATGACATGTTTCGTGCGGATCTACATTGCCATACCCATTGTTCAGATGGATCATTAAGTCCTGAGGAGCTGATCTTGCTCGCAGAGAAGATTGGACTCAAGGGTCTTGCTATTACGGATCATGACAGTATAGCTGCGTATTCGATAGCTCTACCTTTAGCTAAGCAAAGAGATATTCTGTTGGGCACTGGAGTGGAATTTTCTTGTGTGCATCAAGGGGTGAGCGTGCATGTTCTAGGTTATGCATTTACTCCCGATGCCCTACCTGTAAAAACATTATGTGAAAAACATCAAAAGCGGCGTAAAGAGCGGAATGCTGCTATTCTTGCTAATTTACGGCGGCATTCTTTATTCATAGAAGAAAGAGAGTTGCCTCAAAAAGGGACAATTGGACGTCCCCATATCGCACAGATCATGCTACAAAAAAACTATGTGGGGAGTCTTCAGGAAGCTTTTCAACGATACCTTGCTGAAGGGAAGTGTTGTTATGAGCAGGGGGCCTCATTCAGTGTAGAAGAGACTCTGGAGGTCTTGCATAGTGCACAAGCAAAAGCATTTTTAGCGCACCCACATCTCATGGAAAAAGCTGCTTTTGCTAGAAAATTACTAGAGCTGCCTTTTGATGGAGTAGAATGCTATTATGCCAAGTGCCTTCCCCAAGACGAGGGTCGTTGGTTGCGTTTGGCTAAAGAAAGGAAGTTGCTTGTTAGTGGAGGATCTGATTTTCATGGCAGCTTTAAGCCGCATATTCCATTAGGTGCCAGTTGGGTCGATGAGCAGACCTTCTATACAATCTTCCAACATGCTTAATCTGTTTTTAGAAAAGCTATTTGCTTTACAACGTAAACAGCCGGTCATCGAAAACCTGGATCATCTTATCCCCGTGCTTCAAGCGTTGGGCAATCCTCATTTGGATTTTGCATCGATTCATGTTGCAGGTACAAACGGTAAAGGATCTGTCACCAGCAAAATTGCTGCTGGCTTACAAGCTTCTGGGAAAATAGTTGGGTTATACACTTCACCACACCTGTTGCGTTTCTCTGAAAGAATTCGCATCAATGACAAAGAAATTGACAGTGACAAAATCATAGAGCTTGGAATGCATGTGATGGAAGCGGCTAAGCGATCTCCCTTGCCTTTGCATTTCTTTGAAATCACAACGCTTATGGCGTTTCTTTATTTTGCGCACAGTGGTGTCGATATAGCAGTTCTTGAAACGGGATTGGGTGGATCTTTAGATGCCACCAATGTAGTCTACCCGCTACTTTCTGTGATCACATCGATTAGCCTAGACCATACAGATCGTTTAGGAGATACAATAGAGAGCATCGCTATGCAAAAGGCGGGAATTATTAAAAAGAGAGTACCTGTTATTTTAGGTCCCAATGCCAGATGCGTCTCCTGCATGCAAAAAGCCAAAGAGCAGGACTCTATCGTGCACTTTGTTAAGGAATATACATGCTCTTTTGAAGAAGAAAACCAGGCAATTGCTAAAAAGGCCTTGGACATTTTAGGCCTAGATCAACAAGCCATTCAGATAGGACTAGAGTATACACCACCTTGTCGATTTCAAATACAAGGCGACGTCATTTTTGATGTAGCACATAATCCGGATGGGTTTCTCAAATTATTTACGATGTTCCGACGCCGCTTTCCTCATCATAGAGCTAGGCTGGTCCTAGGTGTTTCCTTGGATAAGGATATCGAGACGATATTGAAGATTGTGGCAGACAATGCTAGCTTTGTCCATTTGGTAGAAGCGCAATCTCTAAGAGCTGTATCTTGGAAGAGGATGTCTTTATCTTGTCCATATAGCAAAGAGCCCTCTCTAGTTGGAGGGGGACTAGAGAGGGCTCTCATCGAAAAACAGAAGGATGAAAAAATCATCATCTGCGGTAGTTTTTATGTCGTAGCAGAATCTCTTGCTTCTCTAAATAATTCTTCGAGTTCCTGGGGGGTAAACACGGGTTCTTTACCTTTTCCCATCACAAGATCATAAGCTGTAGCTACTAAAGCTTGAGCCGTTGCTGTAAGGTCCTCTGTTGGGGAAGAAACGCCAAGTTCAGCAAAACGATCTTTACAAAGACGTTTGATCTCTTCTGGGAGTTGATGATAACCTTTCATAGCTTCTCTGCGCGATCCATAATAAAAGGCTTCTGCTATATCAAATAATTCCACGGATAGATCGCCGTCGATCTCGTCTTGACCATAGTGATATTTTTGGATCTCAAGCAGGTTCATTTGGTTCATTAATGGGGGAATCGATTCACCCAATGTATGCGCTTTGAGAAACTGATCAGCTCGTTTAGCTACGTTTTTAGCCACGGCCACTGTACTACGGTTTTCTAGGCCAAGGGCATGTCTACTGTGGATAGACTGGATATGTTCTTTAAGTTGGGTCACTTTTTGGGCAACAGCTTTGGTATCCCCTTTTTTCAATCGGGTTTCTAACTGTTTTGCCTCTTTAGCAACTTTCTCAACCTCAGTGTCTACGGCTAGGTTATAAATGCGTCCGTAAAGTTCAACGATTTTTTCAGGAAGATCTTCTAGATCGTGTTCAATCTGTGCACGAGAGAACTCACTGACTGCAAAGGATGTGCTTTGCAAGGTTTCCATAGAATGTCTTGTCGCATCAAGCTGTCCGAACAGTTTGTTGCGTAATGCCAGAGAGATGGAAGGCTTAATACCTACCTTCTCCTCGATATCAAGCACTTGCTGACGCAAGGCTGCTGGTGTTCCCGCTAGGGATTGGATTCGCGTGCTGCCCATAAGACCTTATTACTAATTATATATTTATTTTTGGACAGAAATCTTAATCGCCACGGGCCTCTACCTTTCAGGAGATTGACCGGGCGCACCCTAATTCTACCTGAAATTGGTCTCCGAGTCAATTAGTAGACGTTTTTTAAATTCTAATATATTGATTGTTAGGCGTTATTAATTGTAATATCCGTTTATTGTAAAAAAATTATTTTAAAGCAATTGAATGTGTTGTTTTGTTGTTTTTGTTTAACTTCATTTGGACGTATAATTCTTAAAAACAAAAACAATTAAAGAGATTTTATGTCTTTTGTAGAAACACGTAGTAAGTTTGATGATCAGTTTATGGCTCCAGCAGGGTGGGTGCCAGTAAGGAATGCGCAGGACCTGAGAGCAGATACACCCCTACATTTTGAGAGTATTGCAGACAGCGAGGCTGTTTCACCAGGGCCGAGCCTTGTTGAAAATGCAGAGGCCCAAATAATTCGAGAACTTCTAGGGCTGCAGCCGCAAACAGTCAATGACGTAGGAGAGCTCATGGAGCCAATGGAAAGCGATGGGAAATACTCCTCCGAGGAGTTAAATGGTGTTTTTAAGTATCTCGATAGCACTATTGTATCGTGGAAAAAACAGAAACGCCAGCTGCTAGCAGCTCCAGATTTAGAGGTGTACGACCCATCTCTTAAGATGACGGAAGCTGAAAAACTTCAGCAAGTGCTTGAGAATAGACTTTTGGCTTTTGAGCCCTACGTTAAAGGAGAGACTGTTCAAATTCTTAAAGAAATTTTCGCAAAGTCTCCACAAAATCTCGAGGAAGCTGTATCTATTATTGAAGCGATAAGAGTATCTGATCGGCATTCTAAGATGGAATTGCTGATCGTTTCCGATTTTCTTACGCAGGGAATCTCTGATTGGAAACAAGAGAAAAAGGAAGCTGATGCGGTTTGTGCATTGACACCTTGTCAACTGCCTCTAGAGTTGAGCATTTTTACAGAAGCTCGAATGCTCCAGAAATTGATGAAAGACATGATTCGTGATCTCTGTAGCGTGGATGAGCAAATAGCAAAGGTAGGGATCTTAGCGGCCTCAGAGGAACGCGAAGATGAGCTCAGGCGGGACCTTATTATAAAGCGTATGGTGCAACATGAAGAACCATATTGGACAGATCTTGGACGAGCGGCTGCTGAGAATGAGATTAAAATGCAGGTGGCTGACTCCATTTTCGATGATCTTATCAGAGATACTACTCGTTGGTTGGAAGGGATAGGGAAATCTAAGGAAGTTGTCAAAGAGCGGGTGACTGAAACATTGCCAAAACCTCGTGAAGTTCTCGATGTATCAACGGCTTCACCTGAGGATGAGAAGAGTAAAGGCACTGGAACGGCACTTCATCAGGATGCAGTTCGACTCCTCGAGATAGCTGAGTATGTACATAGAAAGCCGATTTCTCGGCACATTGCGGCATTAGCAAAAAAACACCAACAAAATATGGATGCATTTGCTACTAAATGTTCATTTAGACAAATTTTCTTCAATGTGTACCAGATTTATTCCAGACAAACGGGTAAAACTCCTTCAGAGCCTAAATTTGGTCGGCATGCTTTTTATCGACAGAACTCCAAGGATGTGTCGCAAGAGATTCGAAGTCAGGCTGTGTATTTAGCTGCTGTTAAGCAAATTGGGTTGGTGTTCGAGGCCTCTCAGCAAGCTAAGATTCCTCTTGAGCTTTTTAACCAATTGCCAAAAACCACACGTGATCAAGTGTTTGGTCATACCTATGTATTTGCAAAAAGATGTGGAATCAAGCTTAAGGGTCTTAAGTCCGGGCAGGAGTTGTTTATGGATGCCAAACGGTTGTCAAATGAACGAAGGGCAACGATCATTAAAAGCTATGTGGAATCAAAAGTGGGTGTGAATAAATCATCAAAGTGATTCAGGAGGCCAGACCTCTGCGTTAGGGGTCTCTTGTACTATTAGAGCCCACATTCCGCGCCCTCTCCGCAAGGTAAGAGAGCCCTGCTTATTTTTTTCGTGGGTCCGTATCGGGTTATTTTCGGAAGAATTTTTTCCTATCATTCCTTTAAAATCAAAACCTTTCTTGAACGA
>Ga0207952_1000291_pt1 | contig 47783 bp, 42 predicted proteins | sample SubbioR12Aug_8Ca_FD_184831 | JGI IMG/M metagenome (GOLD analysis project Ga0207952, IMG submission 184831) | Serpentinite rock and fluid subsurface biosphere microbial communities from McLaughlin Reserve, California, USA - CR12Aug_8Ca (SPAdes) | ecosystem: Environmental > Terrestrial > Deep... | reverse complement strand
CCGGCAGGCGACGATGCCTGATTTTACTGATTACTGGTGGTGCCACTTCCAATGCTCTTGAGAGTGCTGCATCATTTTTCAAATGCAATTGCTTGATCAGAGTATCCAACAGATTGTTTGGATCATAGTCGATTTCATCGGATTCAAGCTGGGTCAAATTTGCCATAATTACCTCGCTGTGTAGTTTATTGACGCTTAATTAGTTGCTTCAATAAAAAATTAATCAAACGGTAATATTGTATCTTTAAAATATAATTTGCTTGTCAGAAAAATAGCAAACCATTGTTAAATCTCTTGACACTTTGCTTAGATAAGAAGTAAATGTGTCAACTAGATAACAGCACTTTAGTTTAGAAAATACTGAATGGCAATGTTTATTCCAGTAATTAGTTACTAGAATAACATAAATTAACAATTTTATTTGGCCGTGAAAAATCTGTTAATTTGTAGTTATCCCCTTGTAATACAAATCAATCTGGCTCTATGCCTGTCACTTTTGTCTGGCAGCGGCAATCATGCGGCCAAGGTCATATACTGACATCGCATAAAAATAACTGCGGTTATAGAGCGTGATAGCGAAAAAGTTTTCTGTTGCAAACCAGTATTCTGTTGCGTCATTACCATTTTGCAGATCAACAAGTCCATATTGAATAGTTGTTGGCGCTTCGATACTGGCTGTTGTCGCGATGGCTTTTAAATCCTGCAACTGATAGCTAGCCAGCAAACCTTTCCCTAGCGCAGTATTAAGTTGTTCACTTTTCTCGGCAACCACCAGTGTGGCCGGGAAAACAACTGGCAAAGCACGCTTCCAGCCATGCATGGACAGATAATGGGCAACACTGCCGATGGCGTCGACAGGAGAGTCGGTCAAATTGATTTTGCCATCGCCATCAAAGTCCACGGCATATTTTCTGATGCTGCCAGGCATGAACTGTGGCCAGCCTATAGCACCTGCATAAGAGCCTTTGAAGACAAAGGGATCAAGTGAGGATTCCCTGGCCATGAGCAACATATTTTCCAGTTCGCCACGGAAAAATTGCATGCGGGCATCACGGGTGGGTGTGTCCGGATAATCAAATGCCAGCGTGGTCAACACATCCATGACACGGAAGCCACCGGTTTGCTTGCCAAAGATGGTTTCTACACCGATAAGACCCACAATGATTTCTGGTGGCACGCCATATTCACGCTCGGCTTTTGCCAGTGCATCGGCATACTTGTCCCAGAAGGCGACGCCTGCTTCGATGCGATAAGGTTCAACGAAGCGAGCGCGGTAGGCCTTCCAGTTTTTGGGTTTGCCCGGAGGGGCAGGGCGCATCAATTGCCTGGCAGTTTCTATATATTTGACTTGCTTGAATGTGGCCTTCAATTCTGCTTCAGTAAAGCCATGTTTGCTGACCATATTATCGATAAAGCCTGATACTTCCTTCCATTGCTGAAAATGGCTTTCATCTTTTTTAGTGGCTGGAGCCGTACTGTGGGCAGCTTTTTTAACTTGTTTCTTAGCGCTTGCGCCAGCCTCACCTGCCGTGATGACGGCCGATGCAATGATAAGGGGATAGATGCAATTTTTCAGAGTGGCAAGCTTGCTTGTTACTGGTGTGGTGTAAGAGATCAAAATACGTCAATAAAAATTAGCGGCATGCTGCCAGCAAGGTTTTTAAACGCCGGATCAAGGTGCTTTCCGGACCTGGGTCTTTGCCATAGCGGGCGCTTGCATACAGTTTTAGAAAACGCTCTGCATTTTCAAATTCGGTTGCGGGCAGGCTGGTGCGCAATCTTTCCAGATAATCTGCAGGGCCTTCGTGCAAAGCGCGTGCTGCGGTCTTTTTTTCCATCTTGCGACAGAAAGAAAAGTATACCTTATCAAGCGCAGTAACATGTGGCTGGTTGCGCATCAAAGGCAAGGCCATTAAGCCCAGCACCAGACTGGCAATGCCAAAAAACAGCAAACTGATTTGTGTCCAGTCTATGCGTTGAAAGCCCAGGGAGTTCAGCAAACTGATCTGCCTGCTTTGATTGTAGTTCAGCACCCATTGGTTCCATGAGTTATTCGCAGCACTCCATTGCATGCGTATCTGGTTGAAAAAGGAAACTCCGGCAGGGCTGAGATTCATTAAGCCTGCCAGGCCTTGTCTTTGCACGGCATAATTGAGCGATTGCTGTACCCGTTCAGGGGCAACAGCGGCAGTTGGGTCTACCCGCAGCCAACCCTTGCCCTCCAGCCAGACTTCGGCCCAGGCATGCGCAGCGGATTGGCGGATTTCCAGGAATCCATCGACAGAATTCAATTCGCCGCCCTGATAGCCAGCGACGACGCGAGCGGGTATGTTCGCTGCCCGCATCAGCAGCACAAAGGCGCTGGCATAATGCTCGCAAAATCCTGCTTTGGTATCAAATAAAAATTCATCCGCACTATTTTTCCCCAATAGTGGTGGTTCCAGCGTATAGGAGTAAGCTTCGCGACGGAAATGATTGAGCACTGCCGTAATCAGTTGTACATCATCCCGATATTGTTGTCGCAGGCTAGCAGCAAAGGCGGCGGTGCGTGGGTTGTAGTCTGCAGGCAGTTGCAATGCCTGGGTTTGCATTTCCCGGCTGCTATTTGCTTCAAGTTGATAGTTTGGATAAGACTTGATTTTGTATTTGATTCTTTCATATGTGTTCTGTTCTCGCCGGGTTTCCATTTGCAGGTTAGTGACGGCGCTGGTTTCTGTGCTAGCTTCAATTTCTGTTTTGCCAGCGGGCATGTCAAGCGCAAATAACCAGTTTTGCCCATTTGCTTCCAGCGTGATTTCCTGGACTATGGGTTGACCTGTATAGCTTATCCAGCTTGGCGTCTGCTCCTTTTTATAGAGCGACCTTCTGTCTTCATGTGACCAGTTACGGCCATCAAATTTGTCCATGACTATTCCTCGCCAATACAGCAAGGGCTTGGCTGGAATTTCCTGACTAAACTTGACACGAAAGGCGATTTCTTCGGATTGGGCCAGTTCACTGATATTGCCCGGCGACATGGAGCTCGACAAACCGCTGCGTGCTGATTGTGCATCTCCTGGCAAACCCCATAGCGGCCCCTGTATGCGTGGGAAAAGTACAAAAGCAATGACGGTGAGTGGAATTGCCAATGCCAATATGGTGGCGCCGAACTTGAGTCTTTGTTTTAATGGCGGTACCACGCCTGTATAGTGGAAAGACAGTTGTGCCGTCAGCAACAGGCATAAACCTGTCAGGGTGAGTATGGCAGCCAATATGGTTTGCTGATAAAAAAAACTCGTCAGCAAGATAAAGAAGCCAAGAAAAACGACGACGAATAAATCACGCTTCGCATGCATCTCCAGCAATTTGCAAGTCAGCAGCAAGACCAGCATGGTAACGCCAGCTTCTCGCCCCAAAAACGTTCTGTATGTCAAATAGACACATGCCATCATCAGGAAGGCTATTGGTAGCAATAGCTTTGCCGGCGGTAGGCGACGACCACTTAAAGTCAGCCAGCCGCGCCAGGTAAGTAGCAAGGCACAGCATGCATTCACCCACCAGGCCACATGGTCTGCATGTGGCAAGAGCACGAAGGCGCAGGCGAAGATCAGTAACAGAGTATCAGACTTGTCACGAGACAGGATGGTACGGAATAGGGGAGTCTTCATGTGCTCACCTGTCATAAAGTGCCAGCGCACGCAGGCAGGAATTGCAGTGCTCTGGCCCATTTGCTGGTGGATATGTAATGTGGCCCAGACGGAAGCCAAACATCAGATCACGCTGATCTGCTTCCAGTACCCAACTGGTCATGCGTGACAGTTTTAATTCTGTATCCATGCTGCCTGGCAGAGCAGAAAAATCGAGCATGACATCGCTGCCCGAGCCGCCAGAAAATTGTTTGGTCACCAATTGGCCGCCAAGCAAAGTATCGACTTTGGCAATCTGTTTCCATGCCAGATGTTTCATTGAGTCTCCTGCCTGATAGGCGCGCACGCCAGCAAAATCTTCATCACCGGCGTGACCCGGCACCTCGGTTTTTTTACCTTGGCCAGACATTGGTATAGGTGGAGCATTGGTTTCAGGTTGTGGATAGACCAGCGCATGAGAATCAGCCAGCCAGGTACTCCAGGCACGCAGCAGGCCCAGCGGGTAACTGGTTTGCAAACGTATCCTGGGAATGGCCTGCAATCCCCTGGTAGTAGTGGGGTAGCTTAGCTGGACCGCTACCCGGCTGTCGGCGGCGATATCGACAAATTTTTCCGGATGACCCTTGTCGGCGAAACCCACACTGATGGCGTAACGTGGATGAGTGCGCCGGTTGATCAGATGAACTGTAAATTCAGTTTCTTCACCCGCAAAAACGGCTTTGGCTGGTCCGGGCAATAAATGCAGATAGGCCAGATTGCGAAACGCATAAAACACATTGATCATGGCTACGCCTCCCAAGACATAAGTCAGGCCAAAACCAAGATTGAGGCTATAGTTGGTGGCTCCTAAAAACATGAGTAGTAACAGGACCACAAATACCAGTCCAGGTTTGCTGGGCAGGGTAAATACCCGGCGCTGGCTCAGGAAGACTTCGCCGCTTTCCGGTTTATGTTCCAGGAAAACGATCTTGCGCAATTTTTGTTTAATCGATGTGAACATGCCGTTTGGTATTTTATTTTTTTCGGGCAGGATCAGACGCTGACACGTTTCATCAGTTGCGCCAGCAATTCACTGCTGGCACTGACTTTGCCAGTCATGGATTTTAGTGGCCGCAGCCTGTGAGCAATCACCGGGATCAGGACGGCTTGTACATCTTCTGGCAAGACGTGATCACGGCCTTCCATGGCTGCCCAGGCGCGTGCTGCCTGCAAAAGCGCGATAGAGGCACGCGGACTCATGCCCTCGGCAAACAAATCACCCTGGCGTGTCGCATGCGCCAGTGATTGCACATAGTCGATCAGCGAAGATGATGCATGGATTTTTTTTAATTCCTGCTGGGCTTCCATCAATTCTTCTGCCTGCATGACGGCTGGCAGTTGCGCCAGCAGGCTGCGCCTGTCTTCGCCCAGCAAGAGCGCACGCTCAGCCGCTGCATCAGGGTAACCCAGCGACAGGCACATCAAAAAGCGGTCCAGTTGCGATTCAGGCAAGGCAAAGGTGCCAACCTGATGGGCAGGGTTTTGCGTGGCGATGACAAAGAAGGGCTTGGGCAGGTTGCGAGTTTGTCCTTCCACTGAGACTTGCCTTTCCTCCATCGCCTCCAGCAAGGATGATTGCGTTTTTGGCGTGGCCCGATTTATTTCATCTGCCAGCAGTACCTGGGCAAAGACGGGGCCTGGGTGAAACACAAATTGCGACTTTTCCCTGTCAAAAATTGAGATGCCAACGACGTCAGCTGGCAACAAGTCGCTAGTGAACTGCAGGCGGTTGAATTTCAGGCCCAGAGAGGTCGCCAGCGCATGTGCGAGGGTAGTCTTGCCTACACCTGGTAAATCTTCTATCAACAAATGACCGCCTGCCAGCAAGCAAACCAGAGCCTGCCGGATTTGCAGCTCCTTGCCTATGATGACATTGTTGACCTGTTTGGCGACTTTATGTACTTTGGAAAACATGTTTTTCCTTATATTGAAATGGTTGTGCTCGCCTGAAATCCGCAGTGTTTATCACCATATACAAGTGTCATGGCCCGCGAATTGTCAAATTTCGATAGGGATAGTGTAAACCGAATTGTCAAAAACTGTTGCCCCCGGTGAAAAGTTTCAGATAAACGGATTTGCAAAATCAGGCAAATAGGGTGAAACTGATAAGAAGACAGATAAGATAAACGGAACAATTTTCACGAATCCTGTGCTGGCATGCTGTGCCTGGCCAGTTTTGTGACAGTTCTGGCACAGAGACATGACAACTGCGTACTACACCCATGCTGACTGCAAACGCCATGAAATGGGCTCATGGCATCCTGAATCACCAGATCGCCTGCAAGCCATAGATGATCAATTGATCGCCAGCCGTATCAACACTTTGCTTGATTACCGCGAGGCACCGCAAGCCACGGAGGCAAATCTGGCACGCGTGCATACTGCCGATGCCATTTACCGTATCAGGGAGAACTGCCCTTCGGAAAAGTCTGAATATAGCCATTTCCCCCTGGATGCAGATACTTCACTCAATGCTTATACCTGGCGTGCATCCTTGCGCGCAGCAGGTGCCGCGGTTGCTGCGACCGACGCGGTGCTCAATGGTGAAGTGGAAAATGCCTTTTGTTCCATACGGCCGCCTGGTCACCATGCCACACCCAGTGAAGCCATGGGTTTTTGCATGTTCAATAATGTCGCTGTGGCCGCCAAGCATGCGCTGGAAGTGCGCGGTTTGCGGCGCATTGCCATTGTCGATTTTGATGTCCATCATGGCAATGGCACCGAAGAAGCCTTTCGCAATGATGAGCGGGTACTGATGGTCAGTTTTTTCCAGCACCCTTATTATCCCTATACCGGTACTGAGCATCCTGCCAGCAATATGGTGAATATCCCTGTGCCTGCACACAGCTATGGTGACGTTGTGCGCCAGTTGATTACCGAGCAGTGGTTACCAGCCTTGCGTAAGTTTGAACCCGAAATGATCTTCATCTCTGCCGGTTTTGATGCCCATCGTGAAGATGATATGGGGCAGATGGGTCTGGTCGAAGCAGACTATGCCTGGATCACCAAAGAGATTATGAAGATAGCCGACGAGTTTTCCAATAAGCGCATCGTCAGTTGCCTAGAAGGGGGATATAACCTGTCTGCCCTCGCCCGCAGTGTGGTAGCTCACCTCAAAGTCCTGGCTGATCTGGACTGACGCATGATTGCTTACAGCAGCCTCAGCCCCGTAAAGACAGAGCGTCTCTTGTTGCGCAAGCTGGAGCGCAGCGACATTGATAGTGCCGCCATCATCCATGGCGACCCTGCCACCAATATCCATAATCCCAGCGGCCCAAGATCGCGAGAAGCCACCAGACTCTTGCTGGATGATTGGGCTGGTGCCTGGGATCGTCAGCCTGTTGGTTACTGGACTGTTTGCTCCATAAACGAGCCACATCAGGTGCTGGGCTTTGGCGGCATCATGCACAAACAGATTGGTGAATTCAGTGGCTTGAATATGTATTTCCGTTTTGCTGCCGATACCTGGGGCAAGGGCTATGCGACGGAAATGGCCAGCGCTGCCTTGCATGCCGCCTTTGTCGTGCTGGCCGAGGACGCAGTGTATGGCCTGGTTCGACCTGCCAACCTACCCTCGCGCCGCACCCTGGAAAAAATTGGCATGCAGCTTTATTCAGAAGTGAGCGATGTGCCGGGTGAAGCTGCCAGCCTGATTTATCGCATCACCCGAGATGACTATTTGCGCTCAATAAAAGAGTAGGGTTTGCTCATAACCCGAGTTCGGCCAGTGCCTGCTCAAGTTTGGGTAAAAATTGCGCTTCGCCCCAGGTCGTCATTTCCATCAGGCTGTGTTTGCTGGCGATGATGCGGCTTGCTTCCAGCCCAAGGCAATATCCCCGTCGCTTTACTGGCTGCTCGCTGACGACACGAAACCAGTCTGCATATTGTTTGCCCGCAGGTTCCAGCCGCATTACCCGAGCATATTCCCTGGCCCATATTTTTACATTGTCAGCAGTGCATGCTAGCGCCAGCTCTGGTTGCATTAATTGTTGTGCAAGGTTTGAGTCAGGTGTCATCACTTTACTGACATAAGTTGCCAGACCCTCATGCCACAAAGGTGATGCCATTGTCGCGCCAGATGGCAGGTGCTTGATCTTATTGCTCAGGTATAGATGAAAGAACTCATGTGAAAACAAGACATCCAGCGATTCGCCGCTTTCTGCAATGCGGTCTACACCAATAATCAAGACCTGTCCTCCCATGGCTTCCACATTTCTTTGTGCTCCATTGATACCCAAGGTGGGGAGGTAGATGACCTGCAGGCCATCCTGCATATCTGGAAAATGCTGTTTGAAGCGACGCGCCTGCGATTGCGTAAAATGCTCTGCCTTACCATAAAGCTGAAATACCTCATCTGCGGTTGCTGGTAATGTATTGAGCAGGTGCCTCACTTTGCCTTCGCGCTGTGCCTTGCCTGCAGGTGTTGAGGAAGATGGCAATAATTGCTCATAGACTGCCGCATACTTGTTTTCAAATTGCTGCCATAATTTTTCTTGTTCTGCGATATCCTTGCCTTTGGCATTTGACCAGAATTGCTGGAAGGCGGGCAAAGTCGATGTAAGCTTGATGTCTTGCGCCTGGGCTGGCAGGCTAAGGAAAAGAACGATAAAAGCGCTGAACAAGTGTTTCATCTTGATGAAGTGCATGGAAAATCGCTTATTCTAGCATCGTCAATATATTGTATTTTTATGCTGCACTTTTTAGTCTGTCGCCGGGCGGACACTGAGGACATCCATGTTAAAGCGTTTTTTCAAGATACTTACCCTGAGTTCCGTCATGGCTTTTGCCGTGCCACCCTCATCTGCGTTTGCGGCGGATGATGTTGCAAGCCTTACCGCCAAAGTCGCCCATTTCATCGATGAATGGCATGACGATGCCGCGCACGCCCGTCTGCAGTATTTCGACAAAATGGCAAAAGATGGTGTTTATATAGGCACGGACAAAACCGAACGCTGGACCAGGGATGAATTCAAAGTCTGGGCCAAACGCTTTTTTGAACGCCCATCTGCCTGGGCTTTCAAGTCTTTCAACCGCCATATCAACATGTCGGAAGATCACAAATTCATCTGGTTTGATGAGCAACTACAAACCCAGATGGGGATTTGCCAGGCTACTGGCGTGATACAGCAAACCGCTAAAGGTTTTGAAATCAGACATTACCAGTTGTCGCTGACCGTTCCGAACGAATTGACTGATTACCTGGCCGCAGGAGTTAAAAAGCTGGATGAAAAAAACGCTGGGCATGTGCAAAAGTAATAAGTTTGAATTCCTGTCTTCAATCAATTCTGGTTCAAGGTGATTCCAGTGCCAGTTCAACGCTGACGTAAAACCAGTCTATTTTTGCCCAATCTTTCCGGTCATTGATCAAATTTTCATTGGTCCCCATGCTGATCCTGTAATTGAATTCAGTATGACTGTTTAGCTGGCCGCTACCGCGCCCATGCTCGGGGCTATTTCGATTTTCCCAGACGCAGCAGGCGCGGTGTAGCGGCTGCATTCTGGTGTGCAGTATCAGATAGCGCTCTATTTGTGCTGCCTCACTCCCCTTGATTTTGTAACTTGCCAGAAGGGTGTGTATTTGTGCATCCATCGCGGGCTTACATCCCAAAAAAATCAGGGGAGCAGGTTTTTTACCCAGTTTTTGCAAAAAGTCGGCGCATTGCGGCGCACTGCTGTTGACACGGCGTGCAACGTCGCTAGCCCAGACTTCGCTTGCAAAAAGCACAGTCAGGATAGTCAGCAAGAATCGTTTGCGCAAAATTTTTCGTCCCATGTAACGGTAGGCAGGCTGCGTGGTAATCCGGAGAATGTCATTCAATTATCACTGATGATTAAAATCCTGGCTATCTTGGCGCATCCAGGATGCTAATTTGACAAAATGAATGCTTAAATAGGCTGGTTTTCCGATGCAGGAAGTAAAATCCGGCGCAAGCAGGGCAGAGTTCCGTACAATATCGCTTTGTTTTTGCTAAAAAGAAGAATAAGCATGTCCATACAATGGTTCCCCGGCCACATGAACGCCGCCCGCAAGAAGGCGGCGGAAACCATGGAAAACACCGATCTGGTGATAGAAGTGCAGGATGCCCGCATTCCACAGGCCTCTTGCAACCCTATGGTTGAGTCGCTGCGTAACTTCCGCCAGCGTCCCTGTTTGAAGATTTTGAACAAGGCTGATCTGGCTGATCCCAATGCCACCAAGGCCTGGCTGGACTTTTATAATGCCCAGAAAGGCGTGTTCGCCGTTGCCTTAAGCTGCAAGAAACCGTCTGATGTGGCCAAAGTGCCTGGCCTGGCCCTGAAGCTGGCACCACATCGCGGCGTGCCAACCAAGCCTTTGCGCATGATGATCATGGGCATACCCAACGTCGGTAAATCGACCTTGATGAACGCCTTGCTCAAAAAACGTGTCGCCAATGTCGGTGATGAGCCTGCCGTGACCAAGACCCAGCAGCGCCTGTATCTGGGCAAGAACATGATTTTGACCGACACCCCCGGTATGCTCTGGCCCAAGATTGAACATCCTACCGATGGCCTGATGCTGGCAGCCAGCCATGCAGTCGGCGTGAATGCGCTGATTGAGGAGGAGATCGCGACCTTTTTGGCCGAGCAATTGCTGATTCATTATCCAAAATTCATCACCGCGCGCTATGGCTTTCCAGTTGAAGGCATCGATGCTGTCTCTGTCATTGAAGGCGTGGCAAAAAAACGTGGCTACAAGCTCAAAGGTGGCGACTGGGATTATGAAAAAGCCTCCCACACCCTGTTGCTCGATTATCGCAGTGGTGCCTTGGGACGCGTCAGCCTGGAAACTCCGGCCAGCCGCGAGCATTTGTTGGCAACCTATGTGCCGCCGATTTTGCTTGGGCAAGGCAAGAGCGTGCAGACTGGCATGGAGCCAGAAGCGGAAGACGCAGAATGAGTGTCGCAGCAGAGGCACCGTTTGTATTGCGCAGCGATGTAGCAGGCGTCACCACCCTGACGCTGAACCGTGGCGAACGCTTCAACCCCCTGTCAGAAGAAATGCTGGCTACCTTGCAGGCGGAGTTCAAGGCCATCGCGCTCGATGACAGTGTGAGAGTAGTTGTGCTGGCTGCTGCTGGCAAAGCGTTTTGCGCTGGCCATGACCTGAAGCAAATGCAGGCTAATTCCTCGGAAGCGTATTACAAGAGTCTGTTCCAGCAATGCAGCAAGCTTATGCTGGCTATCCAGAAATTACCCCAACCAGTCATTGCCCGTGTGCAAGGCCTGGCAACTGCAGCTGGTTGCCAATTGGTGGGCATGTGCGATCTGGCTGTTGCCAGTGAAAATGCCAGCTTTGCAGTATCTGGTGTCAATGTGGGCCTGTTTTGCTCCACGCCTGCGGTCGCCTTGTCGCGCAATGTTTCGCGCAAGCAAGCCATGGAAATGCTGCTCACAGGTGACTTCATTGATGCTCATACCGCCATGCAACGCGGCCTCATCAATCGTGTCGTCAGCCCTGAGCAACTCGATGCCTGCGTCGCAGAACTGGCGGCCAGCATCATCGCCAAACCTGCTGTGGCGATCAGTATGGGCAAGCAATTATTCTATAAACAGCTGGAAATGGGCGTGGAAGCAGCCTATCAACTGGCTGGACAAACCATGGCCTGCAATATGGTCGATGCGTCAGCGCAAGAAGGCGTACAGGCTTTTCTGGAAAAACGCAGGCCTGACTGGTCTTGAGTATTATTCTTATTGTTCCGGCTCAGGATCTTTGGTCCTGAGATGGTCGGCAATGACTGCACCGAGTGAACACCAGACTCCCGCAACAAAGCAGGTGTACAAAACTGTATAGGTAGTTGGTAACTGGGCAGGGTTGTCACTATAGGCAAAACTGGCATAGCAATACACCAGTGCCGTCGTTGCTATGCCCAGCAAATACCCATGCATCATTGGCGATTTCTCTGCCAGATAGCCCACCAGCAAACCGGGTACCACATATTGAGCCAGACCAAAGATGGCCATGAATAATTGATTGCCCCATAAGCCAGTATCTGTATTCACCAGAGTTGGTGGTGCCATGGATGCTTTCAGCACAGCAATAAAGAGGAAATACAGCACTCCATACACGACGGTCGACAGGGCGATCGCTTCGGTGTTGGGCTTGGAAATAAAAGGGTGGAATGCCATAGGGGCAAGATTATACTCTTAGCTGCTAAAGAATTGGGCACAATTGAGTGGGTTTTGTGGCATTCTTTAATCGTGCAGTTTGCGACAGTTGGGTTGCAACATGAAGGGCAATCTTAGTAACGTCATTCCTGCATGCTTTTGGCAGGAATCCAGCGACGTTCATGGCACACTGTCCGCTACATTAATTGCAGATTCAATTTTTTGCGCATCTGATTTTCAAATGCTCGCACGCGTAATTTTAGATTGCTGGCCGGTGGTAGACCGGCGGCTACCCACCTTTTTGTCTCGCCAAAAAAGGTGGGCCAAAAAGGCGACCCAGGCGTAGCCGCCCCCTAAAGGGGGTTCCCGCTTGTGCAGTACAAAAAATGGGAAATGCCCGAAACTCGCTCCCCTTGCAGGGCGCACAATCGCTTGCAAGCGATTGTCGTTACGCAGGCGTGCAGCATACTGCACGAAACCCCTGCTACACCTCAGACAACGGTCCTTCTTGATCCATTTTCTGTACTGCACAAACGGCGTCTACACATGGGAACTGCAGAAAGTCAAAAGCAACCCCGACGCCACTTAGACCTTGGGCATATTCGTTGGATTTGTAGTTAACGGGAGTTTCTATTCCCCCAAGATGCCAAACCTACCCAATCACCTTACGCGCAAACGACTCCAGGTAATCCATGAGGCCATCGGCTGCCTTGGCTGACTGTTCTTCGTTGCCTTTGGCAATCGCCTTGGCTACCAGCATATGGCAGCGGGCGCCTTCTTCTATGTCGCCTTCGTGCTGGAAGGCGTACCAGAAGCGGCGGCATTTGATGATGAGGGGGATGACGGCGGCCACGGCTGATGGGTTGCGGCAGGCTTCGTGGACGACGTGGTCCAAAGCCTGGTCGGCTGCCATGTAGTCGTTGAGGTCATTGCGTTTGGCGGCGACCAGCATTTTGTCGGCGCATTCTATGATGTCTTTGCGGTGTTGTGGCGTGGCGCGGCGGGCGGCGCTGGCGGCGATCAGGCGTTCGATGACGCGGCGGGTTTCTATCAGCGTCATGTGTTCGGCGGCTTCGATGTCGCTGATGATCAGGCCGCGCCTGGGCATTTGTTGTATCAGGCCATTGGATGACATGCGCATCAGGGCTTCGCGCAGCGGTGTGCGGCCAAGGCCGGTTCTTTCTACCAGTTCAGACTCGACTACAGGTGAGCCGGGTTTTAACTGCAGCGTGACTATCATGCTTTCTATGGCGTCGTAAGCAACGTCAGCTGCACGCAGCTTGGGAGGGAAAGTCAGTATTTTTTCAGGAGTAGCAAGCATCAGATATCCATGTTCTGTATTTTGTATGGATTTTACCTATTCGTGTACGAATTTTACCTTGTAAAAAGCCGTACTCTTCAAATTCTACGTGTTTTTGTATTATTAAGGCTGTTTTTTGACCTGTAGCAATATATTCCTTTACTCGATTTTGCCATGGACTGTCCGTATTTGCTGGTGATTTGCGCAGAAATCGGCATAGGTGTAGATTTTAAACCGGATTTTAAGTTAAGCTAGGCATTATTAATATAATTTAAATATATTTATAAATTAGTTTAATTGCAATAAAAATATTTCGGAACCATCTTTGCCCTTGGAGTTGATCAATTGCCCCTACCATCATCCACTTTTCCTGCTCAGGAAAAACGCCAGCTAATGGCCAGCCAGATGGCGAATGTGTTTTTTTCTGAAAGCCTGTTCGATGCTATGCCGGACATTGTTTTCTTCGTCAAGGATAGCGAAGGCCGTTACCTGGTCGTCAATCACACACTGGTCAGGCGCTGTGGTGGCCGCGACAAGGAAAGCTTGCTGGGCAAGAAGGCAGAAGAGCTTTTTCCAGTTTCTCTGGCCGCCAGTTATGCTGCACAGGACGCACTGGTGCTGAGTGGCAAGAAAGAAATTCACGATCAGCTTGAACTGCATCTTTATCCCAACCGCTCACCCGGCTGGTGCCTGACGCAAAAAATACCTTTGCGGGATACGCGCCATCAAATCATAGGCATGACAGGCATTTCACGCGACCTGGCCATGCCTGACCAGCGTCATCCTGTGTATGCCAAGATAGCCACAGCCGTCAAACACCTGCATCAAAACTATACCCAGACCATCGCCATGGCTGACCTAGTCAAACTGACCGGCTTGTCAGTGGCGCAGCTGGAGCGTAATTTCCACAAGATATTTTCCCTGACACCCAGGCAGATGATGGTCAAGATTCGCCTGGATGCGGCTTCTTCGCTATTGGCCGAGTCAAAATTGAGCATCACGGATATTGCCGTTGCCTGTGGTTATCAAGACCATAGCGCCTTTTCCCGTATTTTTAAGGCGACAGTAGGAATGACGCCCAGCGAGTACCGCGACGTCATGGTGCGTAAATGAAAGTAAGGAATGCAAAATATTTCTTTTTGACAATAGTCATCCGGATGACAATCTTTAACAAAAATGTGTTTTATTCTCTGCACAGTGCCTTGAGGAAATGAACCCCGGGCGCAGAAAACCAAAACACTCCCTGGCATCTTGCACAGGGGGATAAGAAAAACTGGAGACAATATGTTGTTAACATTAAATCGCTGTAAAGCGATGGTCAGGCTTTTGCTCGTCAATTTGATGCTGTGCTGCAGTGTCAGCGCCCATGCTGATACGAATGATATCGTGATTGGTCAATCCACTGCACTGACAGGTATTCTGGCCGAACTGGGGGTTGCCCATTCCACTGGTGCCAAGGCCTATTTTGATTACATCAATTCTCAAGGTGGCGTGAATGGCCGCAAGATACGTCTGATTACCCTGGACGACGCTTATGATGCCAAGAAGTCACTTGCCAATGCAAAAGAGCTCATAGAAAAAGAAAAAGCCGTAGCCCTGTTTGGCATGCTGGGCACGCCTGCCAATACTGCCTTGTTACCCGTGCTGGAAGAAGCCAATATCCTGAGCTTTGCCCCGGTGACCGGCGCTGAAGTGGTGCGTAAGCCATTCAATCGCCGCATCTTCAATATCCGTGCAGGTTACACGACAGAGACAGAAAAAATCATCGATCACCTGAATGTACGCGGCATCAAGAAGATAGGTGTGGTGGTGCAGAATAATGCTTTTGGCAAGGAAGGCCTGGCGGGCATAGAACAGGCTATAGCCAAACATCAGTTGAAACTGACGGCGACAGTCAGCATCAACAGCGATTCTTCTGACCTTGACAAGGCAGTCAGCGCCATGGAAGCGGCCGATGTGCAGACCATCATCCTGATTACCGCTGGCAAGCCATCGAGTGACTTTATCCAGGCCTTCAATAAAAAGATCAAGGGCATGCAATATTTTGCCCTGTCGGTACTGGCATCGCAGGCGGGTATTAATGCACTGGGCAAGGATGGTGTGGGCGTGATCATTTCCCAGGTCTTGCCTTTCCCTTACTCTGCCACGACCACGCTGGTGCGTGAATATCAGAAGGTCATGAGCAAGATGGGCGTCAAGGAATATTCTTATCTGGGCATAGAAGGTTTTCTGGATGCCAAGGTTTTGGTAGAGGCGATCAAGCGCACAGGCAAGGACGTTAGCAGTGACCGCATTATTACGGCACTCGAAGGCATGGGCCGTACTGACTTTGACGGCTTTATCGTTAGCTTCAGCAAAACCAATCACCAGGGTTCTGATTATGCCGAGCTGACTGTGGTATCGAAAGACGGACGCTTCTTGCGCTAATTTTTGATGCTGGTTTTTAGCTTGAGTAAGTGATTCTTTACTTTGCCGCTTGAGTGCTCATTGAGCATCAAGCGGCAAATCCATTTAGCGTATGCCCCAGACAAAGGGGTCGCGCTCATCCAGCAATAACTGTGCTTCCGCATTCACAAAAGCGCTGCCACGCAAGCTGGGCAAAAGCTTGCCATCTTCTGCACGGCGATAGCTGGCTTCAAAGACACTGCCCAATATACTTTCCTGACGCCAGACCTGGCCTTCCGCCAGTTTGCCATCTGCAGCAAGACAAGCCAGTTTGGCGCTGGTGCCAGTGCCGCAGGGTGATCTGTCATAGGCTTTGCCGGGGCACAGCACAAAGTTCTGGCTATGATTGTCTGCCGACATCGGTGCACCAAATAGTTCCACATGGTCTATCAGTGCGCCGTTTTCACCGGTGATGCCCTGGGCTTCCAGTGCTTTCCTGACGCGCCAGCTATAGTCAGTCAGTTGATCGACATTCGACAGGTGCAATTCTTGTCCATGCTGATTGATCAAAAAGAACCAGTTACCACCCCAGGCGATATCGCCACTCACCTGGCCATGTCCTGCAACATCGATTTGCACTGCCTGCCGGTAGCGGTAAGACGATACATTGTGCACAGTCACCGTATTATCGGCATGCAGTTCTGCTTCGACGATGCCTACCGGGGTTTCTATCTTGTGCTTGCCTGCGGTGATCTTGCCCTGGTAAGCGAGGGTGACAATGAAACCTATCATGCCGTGACCGCACATGCCCAGGTAGCCAACATTATTGAAAAAAATCACACCAGCGGTGCAGGATGGGTCATGTGGCTTGCAAGCCAGTGCGCCGACGATGACGTCGGAACCGCGTGGTTCGCAGACAGTGGCTGAGCGATAATGGTCAAATTCGTCACGAAATACCTGCAGGCGCGTAGCCAGATCACCCGTACCGAGGCCCGGGCCGCCGTCAACGATAATGCGCGTAGGTTCACCACCAGTATGTGAATCAATGACCGAGATTTTTTTCATGTTTTTGCCAGTGTGGAGAAAGTTTGCCAAATCAGGCTGCCGGGTTTGCGGGGCAGCCTGAATGTAGAATTCATCGTGATGATATTGGCATCAGCTTAGGCAAAATGGCTATTTTTGTCTTGACACAAATTTAGCCGGTGCACGACGAAATCAGCATAGTCATGCTGATAATATTGTCTGGGATTCAGAGCGAAAACGGCGTCTCAGTCCACCTTGCCGGTATTCGCGAGGTTCTTGTAGCGGGAGATTTGTTCGCCCAGCATATTGTCTACCATGGGCGCAAACTTTTCAAAACCACCCAGCATGTAGCCTCCCACACTATAAGTAAGTACCAGCTTGCTTAAAGTTGGGCTATTGCCTGCCGGCTTTTGTGGAATAAAATCCCAGCTCATGCTGCCAGACAAGCCATGTGCCTGCAAGGGGCCAAGTGCGCCTGACATGCGCAAGGCTTTGCCTGGTGCAGCATGGACCACGCTCATATGCTGCACGCCACCGCCATTTGGGTATTTTTCGCAAAAACAGCCACCCGGACGTGCATCAATGCTCAAGTTTTTTGTGTTGTGAGTATAAGTATGTGAAGCATTCCACCAGCTGCCTACGTTCACCAGCAATTCATATGCTTCTTCAGGCGGGATATTCAGTTGCACTTCATGGCGGACCTGGAAGCCATTGCTGCTGACGCTCACAACTTCCGCCATGCCGGGGGCGCTCAGGCCTGACAAAATGAACAAGGCTGTGACAGTACAGATGCGTAGGGATGGTTTCATTTACAGCTCCTTTTTGATTATCCAGCAAGTTTAGGTGATGAATTTATGATGCTGAAGCACTTTTTTGATGCATACAGATGGTAAAGTACGTTTCGCATTTTGGCCATGCGATAATGTTTGCAAGGCGTCATTGCCATACGCTATCGCAAAACCTGAGGAATTGAGTAAACCTGTTGCATGAATCTGTATCCAGACCAAACTGAAACTACGATGCCCAAAGAGATCAAGCAGCGCCTGACAGGCGGTTTGCTCATCTCTATCGCAGTGCATGCATTTATCCTCTCCTTGCAGTTTGGCTTGCCTGGTCTCGGCATGCCGGGGCTGGAGGCACCTTGGGCAAAGCGCAGGGCAGAGTCTCCACAAATCAGCATACAGATTGCCAATTCAACACCAAACAATAGTGCAGATGTGCCTGCGCCGGCCAGTGCCGCAGCGACGAGCGAAAAACCTGTCGCCGTAACTCCCACACCCACGCCACCGCTTCAGTCAGACAAGGAAGTTACACCCAAGCCCAGCCCTGCAAGCGCAAGCAGTGTTCTGTTAGTTGCTGCCGCTGACAAAACAGAAAGCAAAGCTGCCATAGCAGGTATACGCTTGATTGCTCCGCAAAAGGCGGCACCCGTACCAACGCCGGTACAAAGCAAGCCCACTGCCAAGCCACGCGCAGCGCGCAAAGCCAAAATCGATACTACACCACCAGCGGCGCAACAGCGCAAAGTACAGGCACCCGATGTTGCCAGGGTGATTACCCAGGACATTCAGCGTGATGACAGTTTTGCCATGGCAGTCCCCAATCCTGACGATATTCCCAAAAAAGCCGATGCCGAGCCCGATCCCAAGAAGCAATATGACACTGTCACGCAAGACGGAGTAGACCAGGAAACGCCGCAAGAGCTGGCCGCCAAGGCTCGCGAGAAAGAGCAAAAACGCAAAAAACGCGAAGAGCTGATGCGCAAACAAGCCGAGGATCTGGCACAACAAGCGGCAACAGATGGCAAGGCCGAGGTCAAGCAAATGAGCAAACAGCTTGATGAAGAAAATCGCAAGGATGCTGACGAAGCCAGCCGCAAGCAGGCAGCTGCACTAGCCCTGCAAAAACAACTGGAAGCAGAAGAACAAAACCGTCGCGCCCAGCGTGAAGCGGCACAGGCTGAAGAAGTCAAGCTGGCCGAACAAAAACGCCAGGATGAGAGCAAACGCCAGGAAGAAGAAAAACAACGCGCGCAACAATTGGCGCAGCAGGTAAAAGAACAGCAAGCAAAAGAACAGCAAATCGCCCTTGAGGCAGAAAAGCGCAAGCAGGATGAACAACGCCAGCAAGCTGCTGTCCGTCAAAAGCAACAAGAAGAATTAATCGCCAAGCAAAAGAACGAAGAATTATTGGCGAAGCAAAAATCTGACGAACTGGCAGCCAGACAAAAAGCTGATGAGCAGGCAGCACGCCAGCGTGCAGAACAAGTCGCGGCAGAACAACGTGCACAAGCACAGGCTCAAGCTCAAGCGGCCGCGCAAGCACAGGCCGCAGCTCAGGCACAAGCCGCAGCAGCGGCAAAAGCTGCTGCCGCAGCGGCCCAGCTTGCCGCCAATAATCCAGGCAGCAACGCTGGCGTCAGCCCTGGACTAAGCACAGGTCAAAGTGCAGGTCAGCAAAATAATGCAGGCACTAATACCCCCGGCAATGGTGCGGGTCAGGGCAATAAGTCCGACCCATTTACCTTGCCCAAGAATGTACTGGGTAGTGATCTGGCCAGCAAAGCCAGGGAGCAAGCTCGTGGAATGGATGTATTGCGTGGTACACCACCTGTTGTACGCAGCGATATCGAAGACAAACCGCGCCGCCGCAGCCTGTTTGGCAGTCAGGACAAAGACGTACCTTTGCGTCTTTACATCGATAGCTGGAAACAAAAAATAGAACGCAATGGCAGCCTGAATTATTCACAGCTTGCCAAGGACAGGGCACGTGGTGACCCGGTCGTGGTCGTTTCCATCCGCAGCGATGGCAGCGTGGAAGAAATTACGATTGTGCGCTCCAGTGGACGTGCCGACATTGATGAAGCCGTGCGCCGCATCGTGCGACTGAATGCAAAATATTCAGCCTTCCCACCGAATATCGCAGCACAGTACGATGTCATAGAAATACGTCGTATCTGGAATTTCGAAGACAATCTGAGGCTGGTTGAAGAGTTGCGCTAGTCCCTGGAACTTCGCGCTGGCAAAGAGTTTATCTGAATAGGGGAACACGGAAATTGATCAGTAGGTAGCGATACTTTTGACTTTAACAAGATTCTCTCTCATTCTCGAATAGTGATTATGAAACTACAGAAATTTGCCCGCGCTATCGCTATTTTTTTCTGCCTGATGCTGATGATAGGGTTTGGTGCCTGTGGGATATTAGGTCTTGCATTCATGGGCGAAACACCATTTAATCTCTCAATTGCAGGTTTAACGGCGCTTGGTCTGGGTATCAGCGCAGTGTGCGGTTTCTTTCTCAGGAAACTTATCGTTTCCAGGAAAAATTCTGACACCGATAAAAGTGAGCCAGGCTAAATTTCTTGACGATGTTGACAAGGCAATACTGGCAAGGCTAAGTATTTACGCTATGATGCTATTTGATTAAGTCATGTAGCAATGCTTGCCCATGGACAGCTTTAAAAAAATTCTTCGCGCCCTTCTTGTCCTCATCTGCTTTATCCCCCTGGTAGGCTTTGGTGCTTGTGGTGTGATGGGCATATTTACTGCTGCTATCTCCTTTGGCCCCATTCCTCTTGTTCTGGGTGTAGCTGGTTTGCTTGTTTGTGCGCTGATGTACAAGTTAATTCAAAAATATCTTCTTAATAATGAAAAGCCAAATTTTTGGCTTGCAGGCTGCGCCACACTGGCAAGGCTATATCTATCCTCACAATGAAACTTTACGTATTTTCGGCAAGTGATGCTCACATCTTGCATTTCATCTTTGAATGGCTGGCGATTGCCATAGGTGTGCAACTGTATCGCCGCCAGCGCGCAAGTAAGCAGCAGGCGGGTTTGCTGGCGCCCGGGCATTATGGCGTGATTATCGGTTGCGTATTGGGTGCAGCGATAGGGAACAAAGCTGCATTCTGGATAGAGTATCCGCATATGTGGGCGGCAGCGTCAGATAAACTGCAGTTATTGATGTCAGGACAATCCATCGTCGGAGGTTTGCTGGGTGGTTTGCTTGGCGTGGAATTTGCCAAAGCCTTGCTCAAACAGCCGCAATCAACGGGAGATAATTTTGTCTTCCCTTTGATGGTGGCCACCGTAATAGGCCGTATAGGCTGCTTTCTGGCAGGGCTAAATGACGGCACCTATGGCAATGCCACGAGTCTGCCATGGGGCGTCGATTTTGGTGATGGCATCGCGCGCCATCCCACCCAGATTTACGACATGATTTTTGTCCTGGCATGGGGTAGCTATTTATTGCGATACAGACAGGCCTGGCAAAGTCAGTCTGGCCTGATGTTCAAAATGTACCTGGCTGGCTATCTGTTCTGGCGCTTGCTTGTCGATGGCATCAAGCCTGTACCTTACTATTATTTTTCTTATTTTAGTGGCATACAAATTTTGTGCATCATTGCGCTTGTGATTTACCTGCCTTTGCTTGTGCGTCAAATGCTTAGATTGAATACAGGAGAGAAATTTGGACTCGAACCTTAATAGAAATTCGCGTATTGCGATGTTGATGGTGGCGCTGAGCTTGATAGGTGGGACTGGGTGTGTGCATTATCTGATGGCGAGCTCTAGCTCTGGCTCGAGGAATAATACAAATCCAGTCAGCGTTCCTAGAGAATTAACTGCACAGGAAAAAGAAGAGATTGCAAAGAAAGCGGAACTTGCAAGAGAAGAAAGCAGGAGAAAGTACGAGCTTGAATATAATAATTTGGTGATTGCAGCAAATGCAAATGACCCTGCTGCCAAAACCAAGCTTGGTATAGAGTATTTGAAGAATATTGGGTATTTCCCAAAAGACGTAAAAAAGGGAATTGCTCTGATTAAAAGCGCCGCGGATGATGGACACCCAGATGCTGAGTATTATTATGGATGGCTATTACTTAAGGGGACACCTGTCGAAAGTGACTACCAGATTAAGCTGGAGCAAGGGGATATAGAACTTTCTTATTCTGAAGGGATAAGGCTGATAGAAAATTCGGCAAAGAAAATATGTGCAGCGTCGTTTTCGCGAAATTGGAATTATCCAGCCCAGGATTTGAAGAACATCTATCTGGACGGAAAATATGTTTTAAGAAATGAACGAATTTCTGATCTTTGGTTTGCGAGATTTATCCTGCATTGCGGCGGGCAATCTGGGTTTTCATCCAAGGGAAAATGGCGCTTGTTTGGTCATGAATATTTTTCAGATGCAAAAACTTTAGCATTCCTTTATTTGTTGGATAACTCGCGCAGCCCTTTACCCAAATATTACAGAGAACGTGCCTCAGCATTTGCTGCCACATTGAATTCGGAGCAGATCAAGGAAGCCAAGGCAATAGCACAAGAACTTCGTTTGGCCGTTCGCCAGTCAGAACAAGAATATCCCGATCCTACTAACTATAAGGGTAAAAAATAATATGTCCCGAAAAGTCCGCCCTTATCTGTTTTACGACACCACCAGTTCGGTCTGTTCCAGCTGCTTGCATCCTGTAGAAGCAAAAATCATTTTCAAGGATGATAAAGTTTATATGGACAAGTGGTGCAGCGCGCATGGTACTGAGCGCGTGCTGGTCAGTGATGATGTTGAATACTACAGGCTGTGCCGCGAAGTATTCGTCAAGCATCCAGAAATGCCGCAAATTTTTAATACTAAAATGGAATATGGTTGTCCCTATGACTGTGGCTTGTGCCCAGACCATATGCAGCATTCCTGTTTGTCCATCGTAGAGATTACAGACAACTGTAATTTGAATTGTCCCGTCTGTTATGCCGAAAGTGGCACGCATCGTGAACAGCACAAGCCACTGGCGGATATCATCAAGATGCTGGATGCCGTGGTTGCCAATGAAGGCGAGGCAGACGTCATGCAATTGTCAGGTGGCGAGCCAACGCTGCATCCACAATTCTGGGAAATTCTGGATGCCGCCAAAGCACGCCCCATCAAGCATGTCATGATCAATACCAATGGCATCGTGCTGGCGCAGGACAAGGCCTTTGTTGAGCGTCTGGCCGGCTATGCGCCGGGTGTTGAAGTGTATTTGCAATTTGATTCTTTCCGCGCTGAAGTACATAAGGCCTTGCGCGGCGCAGACTTGCGCCGCATACGCCAGCAGGCACTGGAGAACCTGAATGCAGTTAATCTATCTACCACTCTGGTCGTGACCTTGAAAAAAGGTTTGAATGACGACGAGATAGGCGACATCATCAATTTTGGACTGACCCAAAAATGTGTGCGCGGCGTGACCTTGCAACCCATACAGGATGCGGGTCGTGTCCAGAATTATGACCCGCGCCTGCATAGATTGACGGTATCAGAAATACGTAGAAAAATTACTGAGCAATGCAGCTTGTTCAGTCTCAAGGATATCGTGCCCGTGCCATGCAATCCAGATACGCTGGCGATGGCCTATGCCTTGAAGACGGAAGAAAAGACGGTGCCGCTGACGCGTTATCTCGATCCACAGTCTTTGGTGGAAGGTAGTGGCAATACCATCGTCTTCGAGCGGGACGAGAATTTAAAGCAGGGTATGAAAGACCAGATATTCAAACTCTTCTCGACCAATCATTCGCCAGAGTCACAGGCTAATTGCCTGTCAGAGCTGATGTGCTGCCTGCCCTTGATCTCGGCACCGCAAAACCTCAGGTATGACAATGTCTTTCGCGTATTGATCGTGCAGTTCATGGATGCTTATTCACTCGACGTGCGCGCATTGAAAAAGTCCTGCATCCATTTCGCCCTGCCAGATGGAAAGATGATACCGTTTGAGAGTTATAACTTGCTGTACAGGGAAGCCAGCAGGTTGAAAGAGATACGCAGCAGCATTGCGAGGCAAACCATGGATAGAATGCCTGAGGGGAAGAAACAGAAGCACATTCCCTTACTGGAAATTAACTAAGAAAAAAGCCAGCTAAGATTTCTATAGCTGGCTTCTTTATTTAAGGCAAAGCAGCAGGCTTTGCCAGATAATTTGTTGAGTAAAGCTTGAACTGTCCACCGTCGGTATTGATGGAGGTCTGGTTCACTTCACCGGTACTGAATACCGCACCCAGGCCACCAACTGCCACCAATTCTGATGCGTGGGTCAGGAAATAGCGTACCTTGTTGTCGCGCCATTTACCGGCAGTTCCACCCAGTTGTGTGGATGGCACGCCCAGCGGAGTTTGCCACCACAGCACAGGCAATTGCAAGCCCTGGTAGTAAGTCTTGGCCAGCGCAAAATGTTCCTTGAAATTGGGGGAAGTCAGGTTGGACTCATCCCAGTACCAGCCTGTGCCCGCACGCGTGCAGTAGGATATCTGGGGAACGGTTTCAAAACAGCCAGCATCCCTGTCCAGTGTTTGCATGACGATAAAGTCAGCCTTGTCTGCGCCCAGCTTCAGCATGTAAGACATGGCAGTTGAATGCAGGTCGCCAAACAGGGCAGGGGGGAAACCGACATAGGCATTTGGGGCAATGGCTCTCGCCATCTGCATCAGGCATTGACTAAGTCCAGCGACACTATTGGGCTGGTTGCTGCAATCGGGGTTGCTATTGACCTGGGCTGGTACGGTAGCAGGGTCAGCGTTATTCGATATCCTTTGCGTATAACCCCAAAAGTCTGGCTCAAAATTCACCAGGGCGGGTTTGCCGTAGGCCTTGATTTGCTGGAACATCAGACGCACGTTATCCCAATAGCCCTTCATGAAAGTCGTATTGGTCAAGCCACTTAGGTTGCCGTCACCATTACTCGCCATTTGATAAAGGGTGAACATGGGAACAGCACCCAGCTTGTCAGCATTTTGTGCAACGATTTGCACATAAGCACCGGAAGGGCTATTCCATGTCGGCCAGGAACCTGCTCCTACGCCGACCAGGTACTGATCATAAATATCCGGAGTAATGCCCTGCTTTTGTATATCTGCAAGATCCGCACTGCCCAGACCAACCAGGAAGCGGCTGGACTTGCCCAGTTTGGCAACCAGAGCAGCAGCTTTTTTCTCCAGAGTAACGACGGTGGTGCCAGTCGTTGTGCCCGTACCAGTAGTAGTTCCTGTGCCTGTTGTTGTACCGGTGCCAGTAGTAGTTCCTGTTCCAGTCGTTGTACCTGTACTAGTCCCGGTACCGGTTCCCGTCGTGGTGCCAGTATTTGTTCCTGTACCTGTGGTAGTGCCGGTAGTCGTGCCTGTCGTGGTTGCGGCTGTAGAGCCACCACCGCCACCGCAGGCACTGGTAGCCAGTAACAAGCTTGCTGCAAGGAGAGTTGGGAGTTTCATAAGACTGGTTGTTGCGTCAATATTGCGTCAAAAGTATTTGTTCATGATAGACGAAGCTATCCATGCTTGCTTGGGTGCAGTCAAGGCTTGCCGCTTAAATAACAATCCTTCACAATGTTGGCATGTCAGAACCCAAGCCCCAAAGAAAAACCTGTCCGCGCTGTTTCCGCCCGGCCAGTGCCTGCATATGTAACTGGATTTGCAGTATTGCCAATACGCCAGAAGTATTGGTATTGCAACATCCCCTGGAAGTGAATAATGCCAAGGGCAGCGCACGCCTGCTGGACTTGTGCCTGCAAGATTCGCGCATGATCGAGGCTGAGCAATTTGACGAGCAATTATTGAGCAGCCTGTTGCAAGCAGATGGCAAGCAAGCCGTCTTGCTTTATCCGGCAACCACGCAAAATGAAGCAACTGACCTGAAATATGAAGCGCCAGAGTTTGTCTTGCAGGATCATGTCCTGGGGAATTTGAGACTGGTGATTATCGACGCCACCTGGCGCAAGAGCCGCAAGATGTTATACCTCAACCCAGTCTTGCAGCAACTGCCGCGACTGAGCCTGCAAAACATGCCTGCCTCTCATTACCGCATCCGCAAGGCGCATGGGCCTGATCAGTTGTCGACCCTGGAGGCAGCTTGTTATGCGTTGATGCAACTGGAGCAGGATGAGGCAAAATATCAGCCGCTATTGCAGGCGTTTGATGGGTTTGTGGGGCAGCAGATGGGGTTCCGTTTGAAGTAAGACAGTAAGTGAGAGACTTTTTGTATCAAGCGATGGTCAAATCAACATAATGGCAATCAAGTATGTGGGGAATGACGTAAGGACGCAAAGGATCTACATATCTGTCCCAAGGTTTAATCGAGAGAGCAACCTTGTCAAAGTGTAGATGCCACCAATGCTATTTGTTCTCGCAACCATTGCTGTGCCGGATGCATATCATTGCGCTTATGCCACATCAAATCATATGTGATCGTTGGCATGGCAACAGGAGGCACAAAAACAGCCAGCTTGCGCCAATCGTGCGATTGCCGGGCAATGCGTTTCATCACTGTCGCCACCATGTCTGTCTGCGCAACTACTGAGGGTGCCGCAAACATGTGTGGCAATGTGAGTCCTAATGTGCGGCGCTTGCCCAGATGCCCTAATGCTTGATCGACCATGCCATAACGGTCGCCTTCTGGCGACACCAGCAAATGAGTTAGCTTGAGGAAAGTTTGCATATTCATGCCGTCTGCCACATCTGGATGGTCTCGACGGACAATAGTAACAAATTCGTCATGCATGATAGTTTGGGTCAATATCCGCTTTTCTGCCACCGTGGGGGGCGCACCAATTGCAAGGTCTATCGTTCCTGCATCCAGCAAGTCGACAGCACTGTCGCGACTGCCGATTCCATGCACGGATAGAGACAATCCCTTCCCATGTTTCTCCATGGCTTTGACTATGAGAGGCAGTAAGACAAATGCAGGGTATTCAGACAGACCAAGCGTGAATGTTATTGACGCATTTGCTGGTTCAAAATGCGGCTTGGGCAGCAGTGCTTGTTCTATCTGTTTAAGCGCCTGCGAAACAGGCACTGCAAGGTCTCTGGCCTTCGGAGTCAGCAGCAGACCATGTGCGCTGCGCAGAAATAATTGATCATTGAAAAGCGTGCGCAGACGAGATAGTGCTGCGCTCATCGCTGGCTGGCTAACACCGACATGGGCTGCAGCGCGTGTAACATTGCGTTCGTTGACAAGGGCGTCAAAGGCAGCCAGCAGATTGAGGTCTATCCCGTGAAAATCCATATGTCATCAATTCTTTATAGGTAGCTATCCACTAGGCTGTTGTGAAATCATACGATTACCTGGAGCAAGGTATCAACTTGTTCTAAACGCCTGTAATTGAAAGCGAGTGTATCAAATAATCAAAGCAAGTCTCACAACGATAGCGTCAAGTTCACCGGCTTTGCGGTATAAAGAAATGGGTTGAACTCTGATCAGACGATTGCGCATCAGAACCTGACCTAAAGTCGTTCGCTACGTTTGATCAGAGATTACCTACCTGGCCCGTTAATGTTACTTGCGGCACAGACGCTCGTAGTACACCTGAATTTCCATGCCTATCCAGTCTTTCAGGTCCCAGTCGGGGTGTTGGGCTGTCAGGACGGGTGTTAATTCTTTCTGGATATCAGGAAGGAGCTTACCAGCGGCACATAGCTTGGCCACCTCTTCACGGGCGAAATCCATATGCTGCGCTGACGCAGCCAGATCTGCTCCAGTACCTATGTTGCCGTGTCCAGGAATGACGATTTTAGGATTGCTAGCAGCGACCTTGCGAAAAATCTCGCGCCAGTTCAAAGGATCGACATCAATGTCTTGCAGATCGGGAAACCAGGGCATGATAGGGAAAGAGTTTGTTTCCAGCAGATCACCCAATATCACAACCCCTTGTTCTGGAATCGAGATTACCTGGTCTCCGAGCGTGTGCGCAGCCTGGTAGTAGTTGAGCTTTACCACGCGGCCACCAAGATCAATCGACGCTTCATTGTCGTAAGTAATATCAGGTTCTACGAAATTCACATCTTTCATTGCTTCGCTGACGGCCAGCTTTTCAGAGAAAAGTGTTCGGAAAATGGGCCCTTTTTTCCGTAATTCATCACGTTGAGCGCGGTTGTAGATGATAGTCGCCTGGCCCTTGAAAACTTGTGCACCGAAACCGTGTTCAGGATGAAAGTGCGTGACAGTCAGATACATTTTTTTGTTACCTGCCAGTCTGCGTGCTTCTTGTAACACGAGCTCAGCGCTTGCTGTACCAAGGCCAGTATCAACGATCAGGACAGCATCCTTGCCAGTGATGATAGTGACATTGGGTACCAGGAAAATGTGCTGTCTGTCTTCGATCACATGCACACCAGGGCTGACCTCAGTGATGTTGGCGAGACTGACTATTTTTTCTTTTGAAATATCACTATTTGCCGCGAACGCAATTGGGGCGGCGAAGGTAGACGCCATCGCAGTAGCCAGGAAGAGAGCAGCGAGTTTGATTTTTTTCACGAAATTTCCTCCTAGTGATTACTTGCTTTTGAGTTGTTCAATCGCGCCATGCCAGTCTTCGACGTGATATGACTTGACGATCTTATGGTTTTCGACGGTATGAATGTCGATGGACATGATGTCAAAGCTGCGGTCAGAAGGTTCGACGCCCAGGAATGGCCGTACAGGCGTTGCACTTGCGTGCCCGCGGACAACATAGCGGTTGCCAATATGAAGGATTTCTTCAATCTTCCAGGTGAGGTTAGGAACGATGCTACCGGTGCCCTGTAGTTGTTTTAAAAATTGGTCGCGCGTTTTTGCAACGCTTGCATAGTCGCCTCTGCTTTGCCAGTCAGGCGCAAGCACTTCTGCCATCCTGGCTGGCAGATCGGCGCTGGTGGTACCGCTCAATAGTTTGCTGTAGAAGGCTTCGACAACAGCGCGGTCATCATCTGCTTTTGCAGCATGGGTGGTAAATGCACTGGCGAAGACAGTAAGTGTAAGGATGAAGCGGGTAATATTGGTCATGGTAGGTATGCTTAGTATGTAGGCTTATTATGTAGGCTTATTTAGGGATTGATCATTGTTACTTGATATGCTCAGGTTCCGATGCTGATGACGACCTTGCCACGGGAATGGCCGGCGGCTACCCGCTCAAGAGCGTCATGCGCCAGCTCCAGAATATGAGTCGAGTCGAGTTGCACGCGCAGGCGTTTAGCGTCAACTTCTTTCAGCAGATCTGACAAGATGGAGGCATCATGTTTGATTGCAGTGAACACACCCTGAATGGCATTGCGTGGCTGGATGATGTTATCAACGATGGATACTATTGTTCCTCCTGGCCGGACTGTTGCCCAGGAGCGTTCCAGGGTTGCTCCCCCACGGGTATCCAGTACCAGATGCATGCCCTGGAGATGTTGCAGGAGTTCTTCATCGTGATAGTCGAGGACGACATCGGCTCCGAGTTCGCGTATCAGGTCCACGTTGCGCGTCGAGGCTGTAGCGATAACATAGGCACCTGCCTGCTTGGCAAGTTGCACCGCAAAACTGCCGACGCCTCCAGCGCCAGCATGGATGAGGACGTGCTGTCCTTGTATTAATTTACCAACACCGAACAGGGCCTGCCTGGCCGTTCCTGCCGCAGTTGGCAAGGCACTTGCCTGCTCATCACTGACGCTGGCCGGGATATGGCACAGGAGTTCCGCAGGTACGGCGGTATATTCTGCAAATGCGCCACCAGCAGTCGGATTCAGACGACCAGCCACGCGATCGCCACGCTTGAAACCAGTAATGCCGTCACTGGTAGTTTCAACAATGCCTGCAAAGTCAGTCCCTAATGTGTAGGGGAAATTCACGGGGAATGCCGCCTGCTTTTGGCCTGCCAGAATCTTCAAATCCAGCGGATTCACGGACGCTGCTGTGATGCGTACTAAAACTTGATGGGCCGCTAAAGTTGGGACTGCAACATCTTCCAGGCAGGCTGTCGATAGCAGGCCAAATTGACGAATGGTCAGTGCTTTCATGCTTATCTTTCGAAAAATTTGAGAGGAGGTGATGGATAAATGATAGGGGCGCAATTAATATCCGTCCAATAAATAACAGGTATAAATGATTATTTGAAATATGGATAATGCGTGAGCAGTGCGTGCCCAACATTGAATCGAATTGATAATGGCGAATACCGATATTCTTGGATAACCCTCCCTGGAAAATTATCAGCCTGGAGTCAATAGGAAGGCCCTAAAACCATTGATACCTCTATGCAGGGGACCTGTCGTGCAACTTGTTCTTTAACGAAGATTGCGATCAGACAGGATGAGCTTATGGGAGGATGCTAAAAAATGGCTGTCCATTCCGGCAATTTTGCAAGATGACTAAATTCAAAGCTGGCAAAATCTACAGGGCAGAAGGTGCGTCCCTGGCACTCTCAGGCAGATAGCACCAATAATTCGCGGTGTATGCCCGTCAGGTTGGGTGCCAGGACGACAGTGGTGCTGGAGTAAGTTTATGGCTTCTGGCATTGTCAGAAGGTATCGAATGCTGATGGATTATCCCGGACTTTATTGAAAGCCTTGACTTCCATTGATCAAAAAAATGGCATCACTGTGCATTGCGACGGGTATAAATGTACTGATGCGCGAGCCATTTTGTGCCGCTACCATCTGCAAGTATGAAATATTGGTTCTTGATTTCCTTGTCTGGACTTGGCTTTTCGATGATTTGCTCCATCCTTAACAATTGACCAGTGACCAAGTTGCCACTGCCGGGAACAACAAATGGGTCGAACTGCGTACGAATGCGATCGACAGGGTCGTTGTCGAAGCTCCAGGCTGGCATCAGGCCAACCGCTACGCGTGTGTCCATCGACAGATATTCCCAGCGACCCGTCACACGGTTGAACCCAAGATAATCCAGGCGATTCACGCCTTTGTCGGCTGTATCTGATGAGGGATGTAGTAGCTCTTGTAGATATAAGCCAACCATGCGTCTTTCTGCAACCTGGCCGCGGATGATTTCTGGCGCCGCACCAGGACGCGACCAGGCCGTCTCAACGACATCCCACAGGCCGACACGGCTGGCAAGTGCTTCACCCTCCCGGCCCAGAATATTCATATTGGCAGGCGTGATATCTGTGGCCGCTGGCACCGTTGCCGTTTGTGCATGTACAGAAATGGTGAAGATGGTATTGATGGCAGCAAAAAGTGCAAGTTTTACAAAGTTGTGCATGGCAATTTTCCAATAGAAATAAATGTGTCTCATATGCGATTCTGGCGCGGACTTATCTTGCAACTGCCCGCGCTGGAGTCCGGCAAAGGTTGAATACCGTGATATCGCAAATATAATCAAGGTGGCGTGGCCAGGGATCAGGCTGGTGATTCGAAAGTGCCTGGACTATTCACGGTAGCTCGCCATCCCGGTGTCCGTTCATGGCTTGCTTCTGACAATGCCTTTCGCACCCCGGCGGCATCGTAGTTTTTCAAATAGCCCGGTGACCCTGGTTGCTGGCGCCATGACTGCGCAATCGAACCTGCGTCAACTGCTTCAAAACCTATTTCTTCGACAAGGTGCATGACGGCTGTTTTGGCCTTCATATCATCGCCAGCGACTGCCAGTGCCACCCGGTCAGTACGTGTATCAGGCTTACCCATGTTTAGCAGGTGTTCTGCCAGTATGCTGTTGAACACTTTGATCACTGGACGTCCAAGCTGCTGCTCAACCCAGGCGCTTTCTGTCATTCCTGCCTCGACTTCGACGATCAAACCGTCACGGTGCTGTGGATAATAATTGCTGGTATCGATGACTATCAAGTCTGCAGGGGCATTGCTGAACAGGTCTTTGGGCAGGCTGGCGACCGCTATCATGGGGATGGTCACGACCACAATCTCACTATCCTGTACTGCTTGAGTGATCGTCACTGGACTGGCACCAGTTTCATTGGCCAAATCCTGCAGCGAAGATGGGCCACGTGAGTTGGCTACCGCCACATCGTGTCCTGCTTTGGTGAACAAACGTGTCAGGGTGCCACCGATATTGCCGGAGCCGATAATTCCGATTTTACTCATGATGTCTTTCCTTATTTAACGCCGCCTCTGGGGCTGAGACGGTGATATTATTCCTATCGGAATTGCGCATAAATACTGATATGAGTATGGATGTAACAATCAGGAGTGTGGAATGGATAGGCTCGCAAGCATGGCTGCCTTTGTCAAAACAGTCGAAGTTGGCTCTTTTGCGGCGGCTGCCACTGCACTGAATATGTCGCCCCAGATGATCGCCAAGCATGTCAGCTGGCTGGAAAGCCGCCTCGGCACGCGCTTGATCAACCGGACAACCCGGCGGCAGAGTATGACGGATATAGGCAAGGCCTATTACGATCGTTGCAAGATGGTGCTGGCTGATGCTGACTGGGCTGATTCGCTTGCTGATGAAGTAGCGGGAGCGCCAAAAGGGCGCTTGCGTATCAATGCACCCGTGTCGTTTGGCACGCATGCATTGACGCCTGTCATTGCCCGCTATTTGCGGCAGTACCCACAAGTGGAGATTGATCTGGTCTTGAGTGACCGCTATGTTGATCTGGTGGAAGAGGAGTTTGAGGCGGTGTTTCGCATAGGCCGCTTGAACGACTCCAGCTTTATCGCGCGCCAGCTTGCGCCGTTTCGTCTGGTCGCCTGCGCGTCACCAGACTATCTCAAAGAAAGAGGTATACCCACCACACCGCTTGATCTGGAAAAACACGAGTGCCTGGCTTATGCATCCAGCACTGGCTCAACCGCCAGCGAATGGCGGTTCATGCGCGGAGCAGAAAAATACCAGGCCCAGGTCAGGCACCGCTTGCAACTCAATGACGCAAAGGCATTGTTGGTCGCTGCCTTGAATGGCGCAGGAGTGGCTTATATTGCTGAGGACCTTGCGCGTGAAGAGCTGCGCTCTGGGCGTCTCATCAAAGTCTTGCCTGATTATGAAACTCCGTCACGGCCTGTGCATCTTATCTACCATCCTGGCCGCGGACAAACCCCCAAGTTAAAGAGTTTTATTGCCACAGTGGTCAGCGAGCTTGGTACTTAAGCCATATCCCGTTTTCCGATTGAATCGAATCCCTGCCTATTTAGACAATCAATATGCTCGACCGCCGGGCAGAGCATTACCCCATTCTCAACTAACTGCTCTTCTTTGGCTTGCTATACCAAAGCGCATTCACGATAATCCAGCGGTCTTCAAATTTGCCCATGTGGAAGTAATCAACAAACCATGGGGTTTCCAGGCGTACTGAGGCTGCCTTGTCTGTTACATCGAGGACGGTGCAGCTACGGCTCCATTCTGCCTTGGGTGTTTTCAGTGCGCCTGCTTTGGTCAGGCTGACCAGTTCTTCTTTGGACATGCGTCGCAAGCCCAGGCGTTCGTCAGGCGTGTCGCCTATCACTGAGCGTTTTGCCAGGTCTGGATGCAGGGACCGGGCTACCCGTTTTGGATCGGCTTCCAGTTGGCCATCGATATAGTCATAGCAAGTTGCTTCGATGGCGGCAAGGGTTGCAGCGTCGACATTGGCTGTCGTTACAGGGATTGTGCCAGGGATTGTGCCAGGGATTGTGCCAGGGATTGTGGCAGCCGCGGGGCTGGCAAGCAGGGCGGCAGTGGCAAGAAAAGTTACGATGGGCATGGTTGTCATTCCTGATAATTAACGCTGTTGATGTGGGATGCTGTTAGCTTGATGCTGGAAATCGTCTTGCCTTGCTCATGTAAAACGCATGTAAATAATGAGGGTCACTTTAGCTTGACCAGCAACACAGGTGTTTGTTCCTGAAATTTGATCATTTTTTTAGAGCGCCATAAAAAAGCCCCGCAAAAGCGGGGCCAGTCGTTTCAAGGTCTGAGGATTCGATGTCGGATCAAATCAACACATTGATAATCGCATTACCTATACCTATCAAGGCCGCACCAGAGATCAGGCCAGCGCAGATAGGTTCGCAACCTTCTACCCAGAAATCATGGCCTTTGCTGCCAGGCGTGCTGTTCTTGCGGCCCATCCACCAGAATATGGCTGCGCCTATCCACATCGCCAGGCAGGATTCTGGTGGCAGGATGACGCCCAGACCAATGGAAACAGCGGACAGCGGGAAGCGGCCTTTGGTGAAGATGCGGGCCAGTTCGATGATGGTCGCGGCTACGGCTGCCACGATGATGCCGGTGATGGCAGATGCTGGCAGGCTGCTGAAGCCTTTGGCGATCAGTTCAGCCACGCCTTTCCATTGCATCGCGCCTGGGAAGGCAAATTTGTCGGAAACAATAGTGGCAGTGGAACGAACGCCGTCAGCATCTGGTGGCAGGAACAGCAGGAAGTACAGCGGTACGCAAGCCAGCGCGCCTGAGAAAATGCCGATGATATGGCCTATCGCCTGTTGCCTTGGTTTTGCACCCAGCATATAACCAGGTTTGATATCGGACAACAGATTGGAGGCGTTCGATGCCACTTCTGCCGTCATGCCCGCAGGTATCAGGTTGTTGGCCGGGTTGGTGCTGTCGATAGCGCCCATGCTGAACTGGGTGATTTTTGACAGTGTGCCGGTTGGTGTCCATGAAGTCAGTGCCATTGCATTGGCGCAGATGATGGTCAGGATGAATACCAGCGGCAGGGTGATGATGGACATCAGCCATGGCACACCAAAGAATTCATGCGTGGTCCATGCGGCCAGGATACTGAATACCGGGATACCTATGTAAGAAACTATCAGCGGTACTTCGATGTGATCAAGCACTGTGCTGGTTTGATCTGGCACTTTCTTGGTGTCAGATTTTTTGAACAGGCTGGTGAACAATTCAGGCTTGGCTGCCAGGCTGATGAAAGATGCCACCACCATCATGGAAACCGCCCACCACAGACCCCATTGGTTGACGATCTCGGTACGGGAAATCGGTACCAGTTTGCCGCTAGGGGCAATACGTTCGACGATGTCGCCACGCTGTATCATCCATGGTGCCAGGAACACGAAATTGATGATGGTACCCAGCAAAACGCTGCTGGCGACACGTATGCCCATCAGGCCACCGACGCCCAGCATGGCTGCATCCATGGTAAAGCGCAGACCCAGTGCACGGAAATCTGTACCCAGGATTTTTGGGATCAGCATGTCATATTTGACGGCTGCGGCGTAATAGTAAGAATCTACCCTTTCCTGGAAATGCCAGGCCTCTGTCATGCCTGCCCATTTGTCCATGCGCAGGATTTTGAACTGGATAAACTTCATCCAGCCATCGCTGGTGATCATCTGGTAGATTGCCGTCCACATGGCTGTGAAAGCCATCAGGCGAGCCTTGTACATGCCGCTGGCTGCTTCGCCGGTATATACGGCATCCAGCACCACGCCACAGGCACGGCCTTCAGGGAAGGGGAGTTGGTCTTCATTGATAAAGCGACGCTTCATCGGGAAAGCCACCAGCACACCCAGGATGGAGCAGATACTCATCCACACCACCAGATGCCACCAGCTGACTACCGTGCCACTGATCAGCATATAGGCTGACAGCACGGTATTGAGCGGCATGGTCATATAGCCAGCAGCTGTGGCGATGGATTGCGTGCAGTTGTTTTCAAGGATAGTGAAGTCCTTGGCCAGACCCAGGTTGGCGAGGATTTTGAAAATCGCAAAGGCCAGGATGACCGAGGTCAGGCCGACGCCAATTGTGATACCGGTCTTGGCACCAATGTATAAAGCGGTTGCCGACAATATGCCGCCAAGCAAAAAGCCAGTGAATGCCGAGCGTATGGTCAACTGCGCCATGTCCCCCCGGTAAATATTGGCGAACCACCACTCGTCTTTTTGGGCACGGGTCCAGGTTCGTATTTGCTCATCGCTTAATTGTTGCAGCGCCATATTTTCTCCAAAGCGGTTGTCTTGCTTGATGATGATGCCCGGCTTGTAGATGCATACGCAAGATCATTGCAAATATGAAACACGAAGTCGGAAATATGAAAATTTTCTTTCAGGTGCGGCAGTATCCAAGCGACAGATGTTTTCTGTCAAGCAGACCGTGTAAAAATTTACTGTCTTGTGCTATTTGCGACGATTCATAACAAAATGAGCATAAAAGGCGAGGATTCACGCATCTATTCTTCTGGGCTGAAAATTGTATAAACAATAAAAAAACCCCGCAACTTGCGTTGCGGGGTTTTGAGCAATGCGACTCTGTAAGAGTAGCTAGCAGCTATTACATCATGCCGCCCATACCACCCATACCGCCCATGCCACCCATATCACCACCACCCATGCCGCCTGCTTTGTCTTCAGACAATTCAGCAACCAGAGCGTCAGTAGTCAGGATCAGGCCAGCAACAGACGCTGCATTTTGCAATGCAGAGCGAGTTACTTTAGCTGGGTCCAGGATACCCATTTCTATCATGTCGCCGTATGTGTCATTGGCAGCATTGAAACCGTAGTTGCCTTTGCCATTGATGATGGCGTTAACAACAACGCTAGGTTCGCCACCGGCGTTAGCAACGATTTCACGCAAAGGTGCTTCGATTGCTTTCAGAACCAGTTTGATACCTGCTTCTTGGTCTGGATTGTCGCCTTTGATGTCGCCAGCAGCTTGACGTGCGCGCAGCAGGGCAACGCCACCGCCAGGAACAACGCCTTCTTCTACGGCAGCGCGAGTTGCGTGCAGAGCATCTTCAACGCGTGCTTTTTTCTCTTTCATTTCAACTTCAGTTGCAGCACCAACCTTGATCACAGCAACGCCGCCTGCCAGTTTGGCAACGCGTTCTTGCAGTTTTTCACGGTCATAGTCAGAAGTTGCTTCTTCGATTTGTGCGCGGATTTGTTTAACGCGTGCTTCGATACCTACAGCCTGGCCAGCGCCATCGATAACTGTCGTGTTTTCTTTACCGATTTCGATGCGTTTAGCTTGGCCCAGATCAGCCAGAGTCGCTTTTTCCAGTGTCAGGCCAACTTCTTCAGCAATCACTTGACCACCAGTCAGGATAGCGATGTCTTCCAGCATGGCTTTGCGACGGTCGCCGAAGCCTGGCGCTTTAACAGCTGCAGTTTTCAGGATGCCACGGATGTTGTTCACAACCAGAGTTGCCAGCGCTTCGCCGTCTACATCTTCAGCGATAATCAGCAGTGGGCGGCCGGATTTTGCAACTTGTTCCAATACTGGCAGCAGGTCACGGATGTTCGAGATTTTTTTGTCGAACAACAGGATGAACGGGTTTTCCAGGATAACGGATTGTTTTTCTGGATTGTTGATGAAGTATGGTGACAGATAGCCACGGTCAAACTGCATACCTTCAACGATGTCGAGTTCGTTGTCCAGGGATTTGCCGTCTTCAACAGTGATCACGCCTTCTTTACCGACTTTGTCCATTGCTTTGGCAATGATGTCGCCGATGTTTGCATCGGAATTGGCAGAGATGGAACCAACTTGAGCGATTTCTTTGTTGGTTGTTGTTGGCTTGGACAGCGTTTTGATTTCAGCAACGATGGCTGTAACCGCTTTGTCGATACCGCGTTTCAAGTCAGTTGGGTTGAAGCCAGCTGCTACATATTTGAAACCTTCGCGAACGATGGCTTGTGCCAGAACTGTCGCTGTCGTTGTACCGTCACCAGCGTTGTCGGAAGTGCGGGAAGCCACTTCTTTCACCAGTTGCGCACCCATGTTTTCCAGCTTGTCTTTCAGTTCGATTTCTTTAGCTACAGAAACACCGTCTTTAGTGACTGTAGGTGCGCCGAAAGAGCGTTCCAGAACAACGTTACGGCCTTTAGGGCCCAGAGTTACTTTAACTGCGTTCGCCAGGATGTTGACGCCATTGACGATCTTCGCACGTGCGTCATCGCCAAAAATTACTTGTTTAGCTGCCATATTAATTCTCCGAATTCTTTAATTGATATCGTGGATGTCGATTACTTCTGTACGACCGCGAAGATATCTTCTTCACGCATCACCAGAACTTCGTTGCCGTCAACTTTGACAGCCTGACCAGAATATTTACCGAACAAAACGCGGTCGCCGACTTTGACGTCCAGGGCGCGCACAGTACCGTTGTCCAGCAATTTGCCAGGACCAACAGCCAGTACTTCACCTTGATCTGGCTTTTCAGCAGCAGCGTCAGGCAGAACGATACCGGATGCGGTTTTTGTTTCTTGATCCAGGCGTTTCACGATCAGGCGATCATGCAGGGGACGAAGGTTCATACTAGCTCCTTTAAATTTGCGAGTAATTACTATTGGAATTCAATTAAGCTGGGGAAAGACTTTGTTAGCACTCTCTCCCAACGAGTGCTAAGTATATGGGCGGGGGATATGCTTTTCAAGAGCTAAAAAATGAGTAAACTAATATTTCTTTAATAATCAGTGGTTTAGCTGCAATTTTGCATGCCTGTTTTAGGGCTTGTTTTGATTGGCCGGATAGATTTACTAACTTTGATTGAGATAGAAATAAAAATTAAGTGTTAAAGTGATAATTTTTTGTGGTGCTACTGTTGTTATCGTTTCGAAATGATTGTGTTTTTGAAAGCATGGAAAGATATTTCCATGATTCTGATAGTGGCAAGCCAGGTAAATCTCCATTTACCTGGCTCTCACAACATTCTTAGACGATAGTCACTGCCAGCGAGCTTGTCAGCGGCGTATAGGCGTCATTGTACAAATACCAGACTGCATAATTGCCGCTGGCGAGATTGGCCGTATTGAGTGTCAGGCTACCCTGCGCAGTGCCTGCATATTGCCAGACCAATGAATTGACCGTGCCAGGCACTGCACCGGCTACGTACACACCTATCCAGTTTTTGGCATTGATCTGGGCCTGTGGTACGGCATAAGAGACGACAAGATTGCTGCCGCGTGTGATGCGCGGGGTGGTCGTGCTCAGGCGGGCTTCATTGCGGCTGCCGCCTATTAGCGGATCAGTGCGGTTATTGTTGCTGTTACCGCTCACCGCTTCCACATGGCCTGCAATCCTCCGTAAAAACTGGGTATCGACATTGCTGGTGATACTGAAGTCATACCAGCCATAACTATTGATCAATGGATATTCCAGGCGCAAGCTTTGTCCGCCTGTGAGTGAGTGGCTGCTTTTCAGGTTGCCATAGGCATTGTCACTAATGGTGAAAGTGCAGGCTTGTACATTATCGATATTGGATAAGGTCAGTACCAGTTTGCCGGTAATGTTGTCATGCACTGCCATTATCTCGGGCTTGATGACACAGCTGGTGCTGCCAGCCCATTCGCGCATGAAGCCATTGGGACCATAGGCATTGAGGTGGTAGGTATCGCTGCTCCAGTTCCAGATTTCTTTCTGTATCTGCTTGCCTGCTTCAACGGTGTAATACCAGGGGCCGTCTGAGCGCACTTTTGAATACACGATGAAAGCAGCGCCAGCCGTGCCAGCATTGCTGAAACCTACTTCCAGTTGCTTGCTGGTATTGAGCTTTGCCTGTGCCGTCAACAAGTAAGGCAGGCGGCAGGCCGGGCGCGGCCCCTGTGCAGCCTGGTATGCCTCCTGGCGCGGCTGTATCTGGTTGGCCGGTGGCACAGGATAGGGCTTGCCATTGACAGGTACGTAGGCTGCTGTTTTGGGTACTGTGGCAGGCCAGTTCTGGTCTGGTGATTTGAAATCAAAAGCTGAGGTCAAATCGCCACAGACTGTACGTCGCCACGGCGATATTTGTTTGCAACTGACGGCGGCCCTGTCCTTGCCCAGACCGTTCACCAGCCATTCTTCAAGAAAACGCAGCTTGGAAGTGTGATCAAAAACCTGGGAGCATACTTTGCCACCCTTGCTCCAGGGTGAAATCACCAGCATGGGAACACGAGGCCCCAGGCCGACAGGCTCAGTACCGTATTTTTCATAGGCACCATTGTCTGCCAGGGTAGACCGGCCCATGGCTGCAGTAATAGGAGGAATGTGAGGCGGAACATGGTCAAAGAAGCCATCGTTTTCGTCATACATCAACAAGAACACCGTCTTGGCCCAGACTTCAGGCTCTGCCACCAGGGCCGCCAGCAATCTTGCTGTCAGGTTTTCACCTGCATTGGGGGAATTCGGTGAATGCTCGGTGTAATCATTGGGCGCGCATATCCATGATACTTGCGGCAAGCGTTTGTTGCGCACATCATTGGCAAAGGCACTGACCAGGCCATCACCTTTGCTGCCACCTACACTGGCACCCGGTGCCAGGCTGCGGGCTTTCTGGTACAGCGGCGAGTTGCTGCTTAATCTGCTGCCGTCTGCATTGACGCGGAAATTCTTGAAATAGGCCAGGTAGTTATCGCCATAGTTATCCCATTCCTGGTACACCTTCCAGCTCACCTGATTGGCTTCCAGCACTTCTGCATAAGTTTGCCAGTTGGGTGCACTGGCTGTGACAGCGGCAGAGACATTGTCATTGGCCGGATCGCCATTGTAATAACCCTTGGCATCAATGTTATACAGGCTACCCATGGCACCTATCCAGCCCTGGCTTGTTCCTGTCAATGAATACATGCGGTTGGGGTCGGTCGCGCCGAAGATAGAGCAATGATAGGCATCGCAAATCGTGAAGGCGTCTGCCAGGGCGTAATAAAACGGCAGGTCGCCACGGTCAAAATAACCCATGGTTTGCACGGTCTTCTGGCTGACCCAGGCATTCCAGCCTTGCCAGGTTTGCTGCGAGCCTTTCCATGAATGATTGGTGCCCACAGACAGGGCGCTGGTGTTCTTTGCATCGAAATGAAAGGGCAGGACACTGCCACCGGCAGGATTAGGCTGCTGCCAGACTGGCGCACCATTTGGCAAGCTGATGGCACGCGGATCTTCAAAACCACGTACACCGGCGAGTGTGCCAAAGTAATGATCAAAGGAGCGGTTTTCTTGCATGAAAATCACCACATGGCCAACATCGGCCAGCGTGCCAGTGGCATTGTTTGCGGGGACAGCCAGAGCTTGCTGTATCACTCCCGGCAACATGCTGGCACCCGCACTTGCGGCTGAAAACTGCAGAAACTTTCTCCGGCTGTCAGAAATCATTGCTCTTCCTTTTTTATCAAGTATAGCGTTTGTCAGTGTAGATGCGGTCGCATAATATATTTGTAATATGTCGGCGATATGACAGCGCCAGCTCAACAATGGGAGTCAGTTCTGGTGACAAGTAGTCATATTTTATTATTTGGTTGATTGACCAAAATAAGCTTGCAATGTAAGTGTTGGTGCATTAATCTCTCAATATTGGTTGATTAACCAGTATTGAGGGTCGACATGAATGCTGTTCTTATGTCTGCTGCTGACAAAGCCAGACGTACTCGTGTGGTGTTACTGACTGGTGGCATGGGCTGCGGCAAATCCAGTGCTGCGGCTGCTTTTCTCAAACTGGGCGTGCCGGTGATCGATGCGGACCTGGTGGCGCGTGCAATACATCAGGATAGTCAGCATCCGGTAATGGCCGACATCGCCCAGGCATTGCCGCAATTGCTGACAGAAGCTGGTTGCCTGCGGCGCGGCATCTTGCGTAAAGTGCTTACCACAGATAGCCATGCCAACCGCTGCTTGCGAAAATTGCTGCAAGCCTACGTAATGCAAGCCATGTGGCAATGGACTTTGCAGCAAACAGCCGCTTATGTGATTTGGGAATCAGCATTGCTGCCTGATGAAGTTGATGGCTTGCTGTACGATAGCGTCTTGCTATTGCAGGCCGATGAAGAAACGCGCGTGCAGCGGATACGTCTTCGTAATCCAGACTGGACTGAAATCGAGATCCGGCAGGTTTTCGACATGCAGGCAGAAGAATATGCTTTCCGGGAACAAGCCCATACACTGATGGTCAATCAGGGCAGCAGCGAAGAATTGAGCAGGCTGGTCTTGCAGCAGCATCTTATTTATAAGTCATACTGGGATAACAAATGAAAAAAATCGCATTCTCTGGCACTCTTGATCCCATCACCAATGGTCATCTGTGGGTGATACAAGAGGCACGTGCATTGGCAGATGAAGTCGTGGTTTTCATTTCTGAAAATCCCGGAAAGAAGCCGCAGTTCTCTGCTCCTGAGCGTAAGGACATCATTGAACGCAGCGTGGCTGAATGCGGTTGGGACAATGTCAGTGTCGTCATCGTCAAGGGCGATTACACTGCCCGCGCTGCCAAGCGCCACGGCATAGAATACCTGGTGCGCGGCATACGTAACACTTCTGACTTCGATTATGAAAACCTGATACAGCAAACCAATGTCGATGTGCTCGACGGTGCCAAGACTATCTTCGTCATGCCGCCACGCGATCTTGGTTCTGTCAGCTCCAGTTTCGTGCGTGCCTTGCAAGGGCCAGTGGGTTGGCACTGGACAGTAAAAAAATTCATGCCCATGCCAGCTTATATCGCCTGGATAAAAAGCTGGTTGCGCACTGACTGGCAAAAACTTTGGGAAGGCGAGGCCGGTGTTGATAGCGCCAAACTGGATCACTGGTTTGATTATCTGACTGGTGACGATGCCTATGGTGCTGCACGCCGTACTTACCATAATCTCGATCACCTGGTGCATGGCCTGAGCGAAATCTCGGCCTGGGCGAGTAATACCGGTGCCGCCAAAGCAGATGTGGCGATATTGAAAAAGGCTTTCTGGTTTCATGATGCTGTCTATGGTGGCAAGCACGCCGATCTGTCAAATGAAGAGCAAAGCGCCAGGCTGTGGCTGGATGCAGCTTTGGGTACGCAACACTTGCAAGAGGTGGCAGATCTCATACGTGTGACTGATCACTTCCAGAGTGCCGGTCTGGTACACACTTTGAAGGACGCCATGCTGAGTGTTGATCTCGCGATTCTGGGGCAAGCTGCAGACACTTATGATGCCTATGCTGCTGCTGTCAGGATGGAGTATGACGAGGTGGAAGAAGATGCGTATCGTGCTGGCCGGGGGCGTGTCTTGAGTTATTTTGTAAGCCTGGCCGAAACAGGAAAACTTTTCACCGATGCCTGGTTTGCTGATTTGTATACCAGCCAGGCCATCATCAATCTCAAGCGCGAAAAAGCGCAATTAGAGAAACAGAGTCCCTAATTATGTACGAGCGGCTTTAGCCACGAGCATTTAGCCCTGGCCGCCACTTTGCAGTGGCGGCCATTTTTATTGTCTTGAAAATTTGCAGTTGAAGTCATTCCGCATAAATGTGATTTTTTGTGAAGTAAGCAACTTTTTTTCTTCAAAACCGCCAAAATAGAGTCTGACAAAAAACCTGTATGCCTGCAAATTTATGGATTTGCGGGCAGGTGATGACTTATGCTATCTACAGTGCTCACATCTGCGGTGCTCACTAAGGCATGATCGAATGCCCTGAGGCGGATATGTGGACTTATCGTTTGATGCTTGGCCTCATTGCAGGCTGTATGTTTTCCCTGCCTGCGACAGTGATGGCCATGACTGTGACCTTCCTCAATCCTGGCCGGTCGGATGAAGTGTATTGGGTGACTGCCAGCAATTGCATGATGGCTGCAGCCCACAATCTGGGTATGCAACTGGAAATCATCTATGTCGAGCGCGATCATTTAAAAACCCTGGAGCTGGCAAAACAAATTGCAGTGCGGCCTGTCAGTGCCCGGCCCGATTACGTGGTCTTGTCCAATGACTATGCCGTCGGTGCCGAAGCCATGCGCATACTTGATGCTGCCCATATCAAAACCTTTTTTGCTTATAGTGGCTTTAGTGATGCCAGTGAACGTGACAAAGTTGGCGTGCCACGGCAAATCTATAAAGGCTGGCTGGGTAGTCTGGAACCACGGGCAGGAGATGCTGGTTATCTGACAGCGCGCGCGCTGATACAGCGTGGCTTGGCAGAAAAGCTGGTGGGCGCTGACGGTAAATTACATATGCTGGCGATAGCAGGTGACAGGTCAACCACCACTTCCTATAAGCGCAATGAAGGCATGCGCCGCGCCGTTGCCGAAGCAAAAAATGTCGTCATCGACCAGGTGATCTATGGTGACTGGAATCGAGCCAAGGCACAGGAGCAAAGTACCTGGCTGTATCAGCGTTATCCAGGCACAAGGCTGGTCTGGGCTGGCAATGACTTGATGGCCTTTGGCGCCATGGAGAGCTGGCGTGCCCGAGGAGGCAAGCCTGGTCGGGACGCTTATTTCAGTGGCATCAATACTTCATCCGAAGCTTTCACGGCTTTGGAATCCGGCAGCCTGAGTGCGCTGGCAGGTGGTCATTTCATCACAGGTGCATTCAGCCTGGTGATGCTGCATGACTATCATCACGGCAAGGATTTTGCTGATGAAGGCATGGAGCTGGAGAGGTCGATGTTCATCCTGTTTACTCCTCACGAAGCCCGTCGCTTCCAGCATTTGTTTGGTGCTCAGAATTATGAGCGACTGGATTTCAGACGGTTTAGTAAGGCACTCAATCCGGCAGTAAAAAAATATGATTTCAGTTTTCGTCAATTATTGAACCAGGCAGACTTACGCAAATGAGCCATACCGCATTGCAACCAATTGCCAGTTTGTTGATACGCCGCGTTTTCAAATGGGTCATCCTGTGTGTCGTGTGCATCAGCAGCCTTCAAGCCTGGCTGAACTACCGCGCCATAGAAGAGAATTTTGATATGACAGTCAACGATGTCGCCCGCGCGCATTTACCTTTGCTGTCGGTCGCCATTTGGGATATAGAACCGCAAACCATGCAAAAGCAAATTGCCCTGATCCTGAAAAATCCCAGCATTGCCTATGTCGTCATCAAGGCCAATACCGGGCAACGGTTTACTGGTGGAGATATCAACCACCTCGTCAGCGGGCAGCATATGGTGTTCGATATACCTGCACCGGCAGATGCCAGCACCTCAGTCGGCAAAGTTGAATTTGTGGTGGACAAGGCAGTGCTGCGCAAAGAGTTATTTCGCAGTTTTATCATCGTCTTCATCGAAGTGGTGATTTTGTCGGTGTTCATCTTCATGGCCGTGGTGGCAATCTTGCGGCGTGACTTGGAAAAGCCTATGCGCCAACTGGCAGACTTTGTCAAAAACCTGCAAGCCAACCAGTTGTCGACCAAGCTGGATTTACAGCGCAAGGCAGGAAACGGCTATAACGAAATCGACCTCGTTGTCGACGGTTTTCGTACCATGCAAGACAGCCTGCAAAAGTATATCGCCCATCAGGATGCCCTGGTTGCAGAAAGGACCAGCCAGCTTGAAGCAGCCATGAAGAGTTTGAAGCAACTGTCCATCACCGATGCCCTGACTGCTTGTTACAACCGCCTGTTATTCAATGAGCGCATGCCGGCAGAAATACAAAGAGCCGTGCGCTATCAGCGTCATTTGTCCCTGATCTTTTGCGACGTAGATTTTTTCAAGAAGGTCAATGATGAGTATGGCCATGCCATCGGTGACCATGTATTGCTGGCCTTTGCAAAAAGCCTGGCAAAAGAATTGCGTGTTGATGTGGACTGGATAGTCCGTTACGGTGGCGAAGAATTCCTCATGGTCTTGCCAGAGACAAATTTGCAGGCAGCGCTGGAAGTCGCAGAGCGGATACGCAGGCAGGTAGAGCAACATCTCTTCGTTCGCATGCCGGATGGAACAGTATTGCGGGTTACTGCCAGTTTTGGCGTGGCTGAACTGAAGGTCACAGATACCATGGAAAGCCTGGTGCAACGTGCAGATGAGCGCCTTTACGTCGCCAAGTCACAGGGACGGAATCAGGTGCAACCTGCATTTGAGGCTGTTCCCGATGTAATTTCCAAGCCAGTCTCTGAGCCGGTTTCACAAGCAATCACTCAGTCGGTTTAATCGGCAGCAAACTTGCCCTGGCCTGTCTGACCAGGGTATTTGTCAGGCGCGCCAGCCTTGGTGTTTGTACTTTCCAGTGATGCCAGTACAGCGCCACATCCACAGGCCGGTCTGGCATCAGCCTGGTGAGCTTGCCCTGTTCCAGGTTTTCCAGCATCACATCGGGGATGACACCCCAACCCAGGCCTAGCAGGATGGCGCGGTTGTAAGGCGTTGTCGCAGGCACATAGTGGGAGGGATAAGCATTTTCCGGCAAGCCAAAATGCTCCAGCAAAATCTGCGCTTGCAATTTGTCCTTGCGATTAAAGGTCAGCACCGGTGCCAGCCTTGCTGTCTCACGCGTCATACCTTGCGGGAACCAGCGCTGGCAATATGCCTTGCTGGCAATCAGGTGATAACGCATGATACCCAGAGGCACTGCCTGGCAACCGCGCATGGCTTGCGGCTCTGCCGATATACAGCCGAGTACCATACCGCTTTCCAGTAAGTCATGAGTATGGTCCTGGTCATCAATCGCGACATCGAGCAAGATGTTTTCTGCAATCAGGAATTCTGCCAGGGCGGGCAACAACCAGCTGTCCAGGCTGTCGGCATTGACACCCAGAGCAATGCTGATGGCGGCACTTTGCCGGCCCGCAAATTCACTCTGCAAATCCTGCTCCAGTTCTGCCACACGGCGCAAATGTTGCACCAGTTTTTGCCCTGCAGCGGTGGCGCGACATGGGCGACTGCGTATCAGCAGGGTATTGCCCAATTCCATTTCCAGTGCCTTGATGCGCTGAGAAATGGCCGAGCTGGTCAGGTACAGGGCCTGCGCAGCTTGCTCCAGGCTACCATGGTCAATGACACTGAGGAAGGCTTCACATTGGCGGCTGTCTAGTCGGGTTTGCATGTTTCTTGGAATATATTCAAAAGTTTAATTAAGAAATTTTAATGAAATCGTAAATATTTTAAATTTACTTCATATTAAACCCTTTTTTGTCCAAACTCCCTACATCAACAAACGGGAGACAGATGATGTTGGCTTTTATACTCAAGGGCATGGGCATGAGTGCGGGTTTGATCATGGCTATCGGTTCGCAAAATGCACATGTCTTGCGCATGGGTTTGCGCAAGCAGCATGTGGGCTTGACGGTGATGATCTGCATCGCTTGTGAAATGCTGTTGATACTGGCCGGCGTGGCGGGCATAGGTGGCATGATCAATAGCCAGCCAGTCTTGCTGACCATAGCCCGCTGGGGCGGGGCGGCGTTTTTGATCTGGTACGGCGTGCGCTCTCTGCGGGCTGCTGCCAGCCAGCAAAGCCTGGTGGCTGAAGCGGGGGAACTTAGCCTGACGGCGGGCAAGGCCGCGCTGGCGGTTCTGGGAGCGACTTTGCTCAATCCCCACACCTATCTGGATACGGTGGTGTTGCTGGGTGCCATAGGTGGCCAGCAACCAGGTGACGGCAAATACTGGTTTGCTGTGGGTGCCATCTTGAACGCCACGATCTGGTTTGCCGCTCTGGGCTTTGGTGCCCGCTTGCTGGCCCCCTGGTTTGCCAAACCCATGGCCTGGCGGGTGCTGGATAGTCTGGTGGGTATTGTGATGCTGATGCTGGCACTCAATTTAATGCTGGGTTGATCTGGCCGTTTGTTGAAAAGCCCGAATTGTGATAACTTCGGCACATGAAAAAATCCTGGCGTTTATTGATTGCTTGCCTGTTACTGGTACTGCTGCCCCTGCAGGGCTTTGCTGTCGCCAGTAAACTGGGCTGCGCCATGGATATGCCTGCAAAGGTTGATTTTTCTGTTGCCAGTGGTAATGAACACTGCCAGCCAGCCGCTGAAGTTAATGGTGCCGACACTGGTATCGGCACCGATGCCGTGAAGGCCAAAGTGGGCAATCATTGCAAGTCTTCTTCCCCCTGTTGCATGGGCATCGCCCTAATGCCTGCTCCCTCAATGCCTGCCTTTGTTTCCATGCATGATGATGCCCAGCTGCTGCCGGTCTTGTTACCAGCATCCGTGCCCGCGCGCATGCTGGAACGTCCTCCCAGGGCTGTTTTTGCCTGAATAAATAGCTTGCTTGCGTCGTAGTTTAGGCTGCCTAACCTACGACAATCACGCGCATTCCCAAATTTGGTAGAAACACACTTCATATCGCGAGGACTCATGTCGCACATTCATTACCGATATCTGTTGCCAGCATTGCTGGCATTGACTGGCTGTGCCAGTTTTGATATCGATCAGAGTACACAAAAAATCAATCAGCAATATCCCGCTTACAGCCAGGGGAAGCTCGCACTGGCCAGTACATCTGCGCAGCATAAAGACAGACAGGGCCAGGCAGCGAATTTGCTGCGTGTACCCTTGTCGCAAGATGCAGCCGTACAGATAGCATTGCTTAATAGCCCGGCCTTGCAAGCCATGCTGGCGCAGCACCAGGCAAGTGGGGCGGATACAGAGCAAGAGGGACGCATCCAGAATCCTCTCTTTAATTTTGAGCGCAGCCGCCAGTCCGGTGAGCTGGAAATTGGCCGTCTGCTGAGTTTTGGCCTGCTCGATTTATTGAGCCTGCCGCATAGGCAAAACATGGCGCAACATGGCCTGGCGCAAGCACAAACGCAATTAAGCCTGGATGTCATCGCCAGTGTCAGTCAGGTGCGTGTCGCCTGGGTAAAGGCAGTCGCGGCCCAGCAAAGCCTGGAATACGCCAGGCAAGTTGGCGAAGCTGCTGATGCCAGTGCCATGCTGGCAGAACGCATGCTCAAGGCGGGTAACTTCAATAACTTGCAGGCAGCACGCCAGCAAGCTTTC
>Ga0207952_1000290_pt1 | contig 47837 bp, 38 predicted proteins | sample SubbioR12Aug_8Ca_FD_184831 | JGI IMG/M metagenome (GOLD analysis project Ga0207952, IMG submission 184831) | Serpentinite rock and fluid subsurface biosphere microbial communities from McLaughlin Reserve, California, USA - CR12Aug_8Ca (SPAdes) | ecosystem: Environmental > Terrestrial > Deep... | reverse complement strand
CAAACTACCTCCCTTGTCCGCAAGCATTTATCGGTAATTATTTACTTCGTTTATTTAAAAGCAAATAAAGGCACATAAAGGCAAAAGCCAAAGGGTGCGCTACGCGCACCCTCGGCTTTCTTATTTATATATATGTAGTTAACAAGCATCACGGCATATCGACTGACGACGCCAGGCTCCTGCCTGCGCAGGAGCGACGATTCGGAGGCTATCTATATTCAATAGTATTTCGCTTGTCGACTGAAATCCTCCACCTGCAATCCTGACTTGTTACTTGCAAGCGAAACTAACTTGCCAGCGACAATTGTCTACTGGCAAAACCAGTAAATGAGCGTAACTATTTGATTATTTGTAGAGAAATCAAGTAAGGTTAGGTTTTTATCTTTTCCATTTATTTCCATGTCTGCGAATTCAGAAGGTTCTACCAAGGCGATTTTTTATGCACTGGGTGCCAATGGTGGTATTGCGGTGGCTAAATTTGCCGCGGCCATCTTTACTTCTTCCGGCGCCATGCTGGCAGAGGCCATCCACTCTACTGCTGATTGCATTAATCAAATTTTTTTGCTGGTCGGCATAAAGGAAGCCAAGCGCGCGCCAGATGCTTCTCATCCCATGGGTTATGGGCGGGTGGTGTATTTCTGGGCCATGATGGTGGCCTTGCTGTTGTTCTTTTTGGGTGGTGCGTTTTCTGTCATGGAGGGTGTAGAGCGCCTGAAGCATGCCGAACCTTTGAAAAACCCAATGGTGGCTTTGACGGTACTGGGTATTTCTGTGGTTCTTGAGGCCTTTTCCCTGTATGGGGCGATGGTGGAAATACGCAAAATTTCCGCAGGCAAAAATTTCTTCCAGTGGTTCCGCGAAACCCGTCAATCTGAATTGATGGTGGTAGCGGGTGAAGATATTGCCGCCCTGGCTGGACTGGGTGTCGCTTTTATTGCCGTGGTTTTATCTGTCGTTACTGGCAATCCAGTATGGGATGCAGTGGGCTCCATCGTAGTTGGCTGTTTGCTCATGGCCATTGCTTTCTTTATCATCCGGGAAGTCAAAGCCATGATTACTGGCGAATCTGCAGCGCCGGAAGTCAATGAGGCAATACGTGCACATATCACTAACCATCCACAAGTCGATCACGTCATCAACTTGATTGCCTTGCAATGGGGTGACCAGTTAATGCTTGCAGTGCAAGCGAAAATGCGTCCGCAAAATTCTGATAAAGCGCTTGTTGCCGCGATTAATGAAGTGGAAGCTGGGATACAAAGCCAATGGCCGCAGGTGAAATGGTGCTTTTTCGAACCAGACACTGATGGCACTGACGACTAAATCAGCAGATCAATCTACAATGTGCGGGGGCTTACACCCGCACATTATCAACTTCATCAGCGGACTTGAGCAGGGTGTGGATGGCCCGCTCAAACAGGGGCTCTTCTTCCACAAAACGCAGCTTGCCATAATCCAGTAATTCACAAAACACCCGCATGCTGAGGACGGCAGGAAATTCCTCTCCCCTCAAACTCAGCACGACATGGTTCAAGTTTGGATCTACCCAGCGTATGCAAGCCTTGGCTTTGAGCGTGTCAGCCTTGATATCAATCAGCGCACCACTGACGATGCGTTCAAGATAAGCAGGATTAAGCTCAGGTTCTGGTGCGGCAGTGACTGTGATCACGCCATCGCTCGCGGCTGGTGGCTTGCGAACTTCTTTGTCCAGCATTCTGGTCTGCAAACCCAGTTCTGCCAGGACGGCAAGCTGATAGTATTCCTTGGCGAATTCATAATGCTGGATTTCGGAATGCTCTACCGTGTCAGCCTGATTGGTAAATTGTTCAAAGCGTTCATGCATGGCTGGCAGGCTGAGTGTCTGCAGTTTTTTACTATCAGCAGGCGGGCGCAAGGCTTTTGAATGTGCCTCTGCCAGCCAGTTCAATAATTTCTGCTGTTTGGCTTTTTCCCATTCCATCAAATCAAGCCCATGGCGCAGCGTGCCTACCATGCTGGGTAACATGGAAGACAGTAAGCTTCTTTCTTCATTATCCGTTTTGGGGAATACGCTCCATAACAAATCAGGCACCAGCAGGCGATAACGCCTGGCGAGTATGGCATCTGTCCTTTCAGCCACTTCTATCGCCCTGACCCATTCATTCTTGAGAAAGCTGCGGAAACCAGGATCTACATGCACCTTGGGCATGGCCTTGCCAATGGCAACAGCAATGCAGGCAAAGCGCATGAAGCGAATTTCTGCCTCATCCATGGCTTTTACGGTCCGGCGTATATGCGGGTCATTGGTGCGCAACTCGCGTGCGATGAAGGTTTCAAACCTGTTTTGTATGCGCGAAAACAGTTCTGGCACTTCGCTATCGTGCCGCATGAGAGTCTTGATGATGCGGGCTATCTCTTCTGCGACATGGTTTTCAACATCACCGATTTGCTCGGCACTATAGGCGATAGAGCAAATCCGGTTCAACAAGAGGCGCGCCGGATGCTTGCCATCACTGAGCAAATTCTTTTCTTTCAATGCCAGTTGCAATATCAAAAATTGCAAGCGCCCCAAGTCTATACGCATTTTAAAGGGCACCAGCTCATCACAAAGCATGACTTCGAACAGCATCGCAACCAGGTCTATGCACATTTGTTCGTCTGTGTCTTTGGCCAGGCTGTACAAGGCGTCTTTATGCTCGCGTATCAGATTTCGGATTTCGCCCTGCGCATCTTTCATGGCAGTGCTGTCCGGCACCATGACCTTGTGCATTTGCCCCAGCACCTTGGTGAGACCCATGCTGAGCTCTGGAGGCAATTGTGCTTCTGCCCTTTGTTTCAAATGGCTTTCTATATTTTGCAGATGTGAAGCCACCAGGGCCGCTGGCACTTGTATCATGTCGGCGCTGGCTTTACCTACCGAGCTGGGCAAACCGGCATGGGCGAACTGACCTGCATTGCCCTGACTCGCCGTCGTGGCTGGAGCTGTGGCAGCACCCTCTCTGGGAGTGAAAGGAATACTACCTTCCACATGTTTGTCTCTTTGTGGACTGGATGGTGTCACTGCTTCACCGAAGGCTTGCCGCAAAATGCCGCCTAGTGCACTTGCGCCATCTAGCCAGGCTGGGCTACTGTTACTGGCAGGGAGCGCATCCAGCGATGGCAGGCCACCTGCATAAGGAGTAGGCGCCAGCAAGTTGCCAGCACTTTGCGCCAATACAGGTGTGGCTGGAGGCAAACTCAGTGGTTTGCCACGTACTGTCTGAAATAATTGTTCTAGCCTTACCCCGGGATTCACCATGGCAGTCTGTTGCGCTGCCGGGAATGCACCCTGGTTCTGCGCTTGCCCCTGACTGGCCGCTTGAGCCCCGGGGAAAACACCTGCCTGCATGGTGGAATAGCCCTGGCCGCCACCACCTCCTCCTCCACCTCCTTGTGCAGCAGGGCTAGCGTTACGGTTAGTCTGTGATTCAGGTGCCTTGCTGATTTTTAATGAAAGACTGGCACTGATGCCCTGCTTTTCCAATGCTGCATTGGCCGCCTCATAAACCGCTGCCATGCTGCCAGCCAGGCTTTCGCCCAGTTGTTCGATGATAATGGCTTCAGCATCTTTCTGTAGTTTTTGCTCTTCCACAGCCAGGAAGATGCTACGTGCCAGGAGATAAGGGCGGAAAGGGTTTTCCCGCTCGCGTATATCGTCCTGACCGAACAGCACAGCTATGCGAATATTCAAATCCAGCAAGGCTTGCCCAGCCTTGTCGCGGAAATTCTGCGTCATTTCATTGAAGCGCAGTGTAGTTTCAAAAGTGGAAGAATCCAGCAGGGCCAGTTCAGTTACCTGGCCCAGGGCCGAAGCAGGTCTGAAGGTGCTGTAGGCGGTGGTAATGCTGCGGTCCAGCAACTGGACCAGGTGAACTGGTATGGCGCGGGAAATGGCATCCCATTTTTCTGGCAATAGCGCACGCGCGCCAACAATGCGACTTTTTTCAGCCGATGAAGTACCGTTGTAATTCGCCTTGGTCAGTAAAGCTTCCAAAACTTCGGGCAGAATGCCGGGTACTGCATGATTAAATGCATGAGTAAATTCAGTGCGAGCACTGGATAAGGACTCGTTTGCGGCCATGTGCACCCTATATCAAAAAACCATCCTTTAACAATACGCGAAAATGACTTACTCTGCAGGAAAAGTGGTGTTATCCCCTTCCCCTGCTCCTGTTACTTGATGATTTGTAGCAAAAACCCTATCAGGCGGCTTTCTTTTTCCTGACCACGGTTTTTTTAGCAGGTGCTGCTTTTGCTGTAGTTTTGTCTTCTGCCTCAGGCTCGGCCTTGGCTTTGGACTTGGCGGCAGCGGGGGCTTTAGCCTTGCGCTCTTCAAATTCAAAGCTGACCTTGCCATCCTTGCCGCGTACGAGGAAAGCCTTGAACGGGCGGCGGGTACGTTGTGAGATAAAGCCAGGCAACAAGTCAGTCTTGCCGTCATTCAACAATTTGCCCATCTGCTCAGGCAGGATTTCTTGTTGCAGGATGATGCGGCCACTGCGGAAATCACAAGTCTTGGGTTTGGCCATGAATTTCTCGCAGACATAGGCCAGACCCATTTCATACACGCCATTCCCACATTTTGGACAAGGTCCGAGCGAAGTCTGTTCAGAAAAATCAACAGGTTCGCCATCTTCACCTTCGTCCTGATTCTGGCCAAAGTCAAATTCCAGTTTCAGATTATTGTGGTCCGCATCTGCCACGATTTTCAGGATGGCGGCAAACGGGCGTCCCATTTTGGAGCGGAAGCCTTGCAGCGGACCAATTTCACGCTTGGCCAGCAATTCTTCTACTTCAGCCACTTCAAACTGACGGCTGCCAGGTGTCTTGCTCATGGAGAATTCGCACTTGGTACAGGCGAAGCGACGATAATTCTCTTTGACGACGCCACCACAATGCGGGCAAGGTGTATGCAAAGTTGCATAGTCACCCGGGATGGTATCGTTATCGTATTCCTTGGCACGCTTGACGATGATCTGGGTCATCTGGGCGATTTCGCGCATGAATTCTTCGCGGCTTATCTTGCCCTTCTCCATTTGCGAGAGCTTGTATTCCCACTCGCCAGTCAGTTCTGGTGAAGTCAGTTCATCGACCCCAAGACCACGCAACAAAGTCATCAACTGGAAAGCTTTGGCGGTAGGCATCATTTCGCGGCCTTCGCGCAACAGGTATTTCTCGTTGAGCAAACCCTCGATGATGGCGGCGCGGGTAGCTGGTGTACCTAGGCCCTTGCCTGCCATGGCTTCACGCAGATCACCGTCATCAACCAGTTTGCCGGCACCTTCCATGGCAGACAACAGGGTTGCCTCGCTGTACCGGGCCGGTGGTTTGGTGACCAGAGCATTGGCAGTAATCTGCTCAGTCTGGACTTTCTCACCTTTGGCAACCGGCACCAGAGTGCCTTTACTTTCGCCGTCTTTTTCTTCCAGCGCATCCTTGCCATAAATTGCCAACCAGCCAGCGCTGGTCATGACCTTGCCTTCAGTCTTGAACTGATGGCCGGATACTTCAGTGATACGGGTAGTCACCTGGAATTCTGCTGACGGGAAAAACACCGCCAGGAAACGACGTGTCACCAGGTCATACAGTTTTTGCTCAGGTTCGGACAAGTTCTTTGGTGCCAGGCCAGTTGGGATGATCGCAAAGTGATCACTGATCTTGGTGTTGTCAAAAATACGCTTGTTCGGCTTGAGCCAGTTGTTTTTCAGAATCTGCGAGGCGAACTGATGATAATTATTGCTTTCCGAGATGTTGCTCAGAGTCTCTTTCACCGTTGGCAGATAATCTTCTGGCAAATGGCGGGAATCAGTACGCGGGTAAGTCAGTACCTTATGCTTTTCATACAAGGCCTGCGCCAGACCAAGGGTATTCTTGGCAGAAAAACCAAAACGGGCATTCGCCTCGCGCTGCAAGCTGGTCAAATCAAACAGGGGCGGCGCGATTTGCGTAGCCGGTTTGGATTCTTCAGTTACATTGCCCTGACGGTTGCGGCAGGCAGCCACAATGGATTCGGCAGCCGCCTTGCTCCATAGGCGTTCTGCCCTCTTCTCAGGATCGTGTTCATCTTTCTTGAACTGGTGATCTTGCCAGCGGCCTTCGTAAATACCGGCGGCGCAGACAAACTCTGCCTTCACTTCCCAATAATCGCGGGAAACGAATTTCTTGATCTTTTCTTCACGCTCTACGACGATAGACAGGGTTGGCGTTTGCACGCGACCCACTGTTGTCAGGTAAAAACCACCTTCTTTGGAATTAAAGGCTGTCATGGCACGGGTACCATTGATACCTATCAGCCAGTCTGCTTCCGAACGGCAACGCGCCGCATCAGCAAGAGGCATCATTTCTGCATCGCTACGCAATTTCTGGAAACCATCACGTATCGCACCAGTTGTCATAGATTGCAGCCACAGACGACTGATTGGCTGCTTGGCCTTGGCATTCTGTGCAATCAAACGGAAAATCAACTCACCTTCGCGGCCCGCGTCACATGCGTTAATGAGACCGGTGACATCCTTGCGCTTGATCAGCTTGTTCAACACCTTCAGGCGTGACTCTGTCTTGGCAATTGGGTTCAGGGCGAAATGCGGCGGTATCATTGGCAGGTGGGTGAAGCTCCATTTGCCACGTTTCACATCGTATTCTTCTGGAACTGTGATTTCCAGCAAATGACCTACAGCCGAAGACAATACATAGTTGTCAGATTCAAAATAATCATCATGCTTGGTGAAGCCACCCAGCGCTTTCGCTATGTCATTAGCGACAGAGGGTTTTTCGGCAATGATGAGCGTTTTTGTCATTTCGGGATTCTCGAATAGTGTAAAGCGTGGTTGCCAATGTCTAATAGGCAACATTTCGCAAAATAAGCGTAAGACTAACCTAAATTTGCGGGGAATGATAAGCGTGATAGACGAAAAACCGCAATCTATGCGCGATTTTTGTCATAAAAATTCCATTTAGGAAATGATTAATGCAAAAGCCTGGCCACGCTGTCGTCATCTGACAACAATAATTCGTCAAACATCAACATGTCGGGCTCGGCACCCTGGCTCCACAACATCATCAAGACAATAATGCGCAGCTTATCCAGAGGCAAGGGTGATTCATTAACAACTAATGCTCTTTCAATCACGATTTCTCGTTGATTAGCATTCACTAAACCGGCAGATTCCAGATATTGTATGAAACCCAGGGCTGGCGTGCCCAGGGCAACAATTTCCTGCTCTGCGTAAATCCTGAAACCCTTGGACATCGGCGCAGCCTCCAATGGCTCAGCAGTATTTACAGCCAAACCTGTCAGCCAGTCCAGTGCTTCGGTTATTTCATCTTCGGGGAAACCGACAGCCGACAATTTTTTGGTCAAGGCCGCCGTGTCAGGACAAGCATCCGGACGGTAATAAGTTTCGTAGAGGTAAACAAGAATATCAAACATGCTGCTACTGTAGCCTTTGCAGCGTTTTCAAACAAGCCCCTGCAAGACTTTAGACGTATTAAGCCTCATGCCAGACGGCGATAATATCCGCCTGGCAAGGCCTCCAGTTGACCATTCAATTCCAGATTTAACAACTCTGATGTCAAACTGGCTATGTCGATGCCCGTGCTGCTTACGAGCGTGTCCATATGAACGGGATCAAAATTAATTTGCCTTAGTAAACCTTGTGAACCGGCTTCAGTTACAGAAACTGATTCAGGCTGGGTAGAAGCAGGCGCTTGCTGAAATTGCAATTCTTCCAATATATCTTGCGCTGACTCCACCAGTTTAGCCCCCTGGCGTATTAATTGATGGCAGCCTTTGGACAAAGGTGAATGTATGGAACCGGGAATGGCAAATACCTCCCTCCCTTGCTCGGCGGCCATGCGGGCCGTGATCAGGGAACCTGATTGTGCTGCGGCCTCGACGACCAGTACACCCTTGGCAAGTCCGGAAATAATACGGTTACGGCGCGGGAAATTGGGTGCCAGCGCAGGAGTTCCAAGTGAGTACTCACTGACAATGCAACCCCCTTCGGCAATCAGATGTGCCAGGTTGCGGTTGCGCGCAGGATAAACAATATCTGCCCCTGTGCCAATGACAGCAACCGTGGAACCCGGTCCACGCAAAGCACCTTGATGAGCGGCGGTATCAATTCCAGCGGCCAGGCCAGAACTGACGCACAAACCGGCACTGCTCAGGGCGTCTGAAAAACTTTCGGCATTGCGTATGCCTTGCACTGTTGCATTGCGGCTACCAACCACGGCAACTGTACTGGCCTCCAGCAAGCCTGACCGGCCTTTGACATACAACATCAGGGGTGGATCTGGAATTTCCAGCAAAGAACGTGGGTAGGCCGGGTCGGCCAGGGTCAGTATCAGATTATCTGGCTGCTCTTGCCAGGCCAGTGTCTTGTCTATCTGTTGCTGGAAACCAGCGGGAAGGGCCAGCAAGGCGCTGGCCAGCCTCGGTGAAACAACTTCACATAATGCGACATGACTGGCAGCGAAAATCTGATCAGGCAAACCAAAACGGCCAAGCAGCCTGCGCGCAGTTTCATTGCCCACGCCAGGCGTTTGCTCCAGCCGCAGCCAGGCGATAAAATCCGGGCGCAAATCCACGTGCACGCTGCCAGCCTGCAGATTTATCTTGGCGATCTCGCTGCGTCACCCACTTTGACGATATCTTTTACCTGCATGATCAGGCCATAGGAAATATTGCTGAACGTGCGGAAAATAAACAAGTCACCAATGGGTTCATCTGGCAATTTGATGGACTTGTTGGCATCCGTTTTATCTTTTATTACTCTGCCGTAGTTATACAGTGTCAGCACCGTACCCAGGTTCAGGCCATCATTTTTCCCGCGATTGATGCTCACAATCTGGTTTTGACCAGCAGAAGCAACACCGCCATAAATTGCCACGACACGGGCATCGACTTCTTCCGCAGGTGGATGCGGTACATAGTTCAGAATAGGAGAAGGCGGCACAGGCATCAAACGATCGCCTACAGCCATTTCTTCCTTGGACTTGACAACGGTAAAGGTGTGTACATCGCTATCATCATTGCCTTCACGCATCAGCTTGACGGTACCCAGATACACAGCTTCATAGGCAATCACAGCCTTGGTTTCCGGATCACGCAAAGGTGCACCCGGACGGAAAACCTGGAAGGATGTACTACCCTCCAGCTCGCCCCTGACATAAGCTTGCTCATTCACACCCAGGTTCACCCTGCCTTCTTTGGTGGCAATAATGCGTGGTGCAGTCGCCAGATCATCGTCTTCCAGTATCAAAGGCTGAGACAGGAAAGGCTCTATCATCGAAGCAGGGATCGCAGGAATGGCATTCGCTCCTAAACCCTCTACACGTGAATGTGGATTCAATCTGACAGTAGGTACACCACCTGGGTTACCCAAACGCAAACGACCATTGACACGGTCAAAGTAGACAATCTGACCTGGATAAATCCAGTGCGGATTCTTGATATCTTCCTGGTTCATGCCCCAGACTACCGGCCAGCACCAGGGGTTTTTCAAGAACATGCTGGAAATGCCCCACAGCGTATCGCCCTTGACAACGACATGCTTGTCTGGTGCTTCTGGCAAGAAGTCGCATTTGGTTTTGCTGGCAACAGCTTGAGCCTGTGCAGTGGTTGCCTGCCCGCCAGCAGCAAGTGCCCCGGTAGAAATCAGGGGAAGACTGACAGCGAGAATGGAGGCGATTGTGCTAAACTTTTTCATGAATAATATCCGATGCAAAACACTGCAATACTGCAAGTGAAGGCGCGCAGGCAGGCGCAAACTTGCAAAACTTGCCAAATTGAATCAAATTCTGCCCATAAATCCTTGAACTAGCAAGAAAAACTGCGCAATAAGCACTAAAGCTTGTTGTGAAAAGTCTTATGACGATACTAAATATACTGCGCTACCCCGATGCGCGCCTCCATAAAGTGGCAAAACCGGTAACACAATTTGATGAACGCCTGAAAACGCTGGTCGCCGACATGGCAGCAACCATGTACGACGCTCCCGGTGTTGGTCTGGCGGCTTCACAGGTCGATGTCCATGAGCAGTTGGTCGTCATCGACGTGTCAGAAACCAATGACCAGTTGCAAGTTTTCATCAACCCGGAAATTATCTGGGCCAGTGAAGAACGCAAAGTTTATGACGAAGGCTGCTTGTCCGTGCCAGGCATTTATGATGGCGTCGAACGTCCTGCCGAAGTCAAGGTACGCGCCCTGGATGCCGACGGCAAGCCTTTTGAACTGCATGCGACCGACTTGCTGGCAGTCTGCATCCAGCATGAAATGGATCACCTCAAGGGCAAGGTATTTGTCGAGTACCTCTCCCCAATGAAGCGCAACCGCATCAAGACCAAGATGTTGAAAGAAGAACGCGAAGAGCAACGCAGACGGGCTGAACGTTAATGCGCGTTATCTTTGCGGGCACCCCTGAATTCGCTGCCACAGCCCTGCAAGCCATCCATGCGGCTGGTTTTGAAGTACCTCTGGTACTGACCCAGCCAGACCGCCCGGCAGGCCGTGGCATGCAGTTGCATGCTTCTGCTGTCAAGCAATTTGCCCTGCAACACGGCATCCCCGTTGCGCAGCCTCAGTCGCTGCGCCTTGATGGCAAGTATCCCGATGTTGCAAAAAAAGCACATGATTTACTCAATAGCACGCCGCATGATGTGATGGTAGTTGCCGCCTATGGCCTGATACTGCCGCTCTCTGTATTGAACATACCGCGTCTGGGTTGCCTGAATATACATGGCTCGCTATTGCCGCGCTGGCGCGGTGCCGCCCCGATTCACAGAGCGATAGAAGCAGGTGATACTGAGACCGGCATCACCATCATGCAAATGGAAGAAGGCCTGGACACCGGCCCCATGCTATTGAAGCAAAGTGTCGCTATCACCAATAGTGATACCACGGGCTACCTGCACGACAAACTCGCTGCTCTGGGTGGCGAAATGATTGTTGCAACATTGCAACAATTAAGCAATGCTACTTTATCCGCCACTGTGCAGCCTGAGGCTGGCGTCACCTATGCGTCGAAAATCAGCAAAGACGAAGCGACCCTTGATTTCAGCTTGCCTGCAGAGGTGCTGGAAAGAAAGATACGTGCCTTCAATCCCTTCCCAGGCACCCATGCGCAGTATGCAGAAACCACCATTAAGATCTGGGGCGCCAGACTGCTTGAAACAACTGGTAACCATAAACCCGGTCAAATACTATCGGCGAATCTTGAGCAAGGTGTTATTGTTGCCTGTGGTCGAGGCTCGCTCAGCTTGACCGAATTGCAAAAACCCGGTGGTAAGCGACTTTCAGTAACTGATTTCCTACAAGGCTTTGCTTTACAAGAAGGACATTTTTTCAGTTAACAGGAAAAAACTGAAGCAAAAAAGCTACAACTTTCCGTTGTAATACTGCCTCAGCCCGTTTTATCTGTGGAAATAATCCAATTAATGCCTGACTGCAAGCAAAATCTTTGTTGCCTGGCGCTACTTGTTGTATTCTCTTACACTGAATTATTGCCATTTTCGTTTTCGATAACAAAAACTCTGACTAAGACCTAAAAAAAGGTGAGCTCATGAAGAAATTTCTTCCCATTGCCCTGGCAGCCGCGCTGTTGGCAGGTTGTGCAACTCCATACAGTGAAACGCCATTAGTAGGCAATTTCCCGACGACGACGCAAAATAAATTGCAAGCGGCGTCGCACTGGCTCGTCATCGCGAAAGATGTAGCAGAGCAGATCAAACTCGGAACCGACAAGATAGGTGCACCTGTTTACGTCATGCCACCAGACAGAGACAGTCAGTTCACTCAGGCTTTCTATACTCAGATCATTACGTCCCTGGTCAATCAGGGTGTAGTTGTCAGAAAAATTAATGATGGTACGGCACAAGTTGTGAATGTTGAAACACAACTGGTACGCTTTTCCCCTGACCGTCATCAAAACAAACGCTTTACCAGCGTGACTGCGATTGGTGCTGGCATTGCTGCGGTACATGGCCTGGGTATTCCAGTCAAAACAGATGCAGTCCTGGGTGTATTTGCCCTGACTGGCGCTTATGACTACACCAACTGGATCAATCAGGAATATGCAAGAGGCCGTACGCCTCAGCATGAGTTGATCGTGACGACATCTTTGGTAAAAAATTCACAATATATCGCCCGTCGTACTGACGCGTACTATGTTTCGGATTATGACTGGACGCTTTACAATAAAGACACCGACTTCAACTTCCGTGTTGTTGGAGGCCAATAATGATGAAAAGTGCCGCTCTCGTCATCGCTTCTGCGATTGCACTCAGTGCTTGTGCCAATCTGGGTCTGGGTAATACGCCGCCTCCAGCTGCTGCATCCCCTGCACCGACATGGAAAGATGCTGAAGCCAATGAATTCATCCCGGCGAATCAGCGTGCAGCAGCAGCATTGATTAGCAATGCTGGCTTGAGACTAGACCCTTCCCGTCCTTTGATTATTGCCACCTTGGCCAATATCAATTTCCTGGAAGAGTCTTCAGCATTCGGTCGTATTGTTGCCGAACATGTCTCCGGTCAGTTCACCCGCCAAAATTTTAAAATGGTGGAAATGAAATTCCGCGACAAAGTTTTCATGAAACAAAATGTCGGTGAATTGTTGCTGACACGTGAAATCAAGGATGTTGCCCAGAACCATAGCGCTCAGGCTGTCATCGTCGGTACTTATGCCGAAAGTGACAAACTGGTCTATGTCAATCTGAAACTGGTCAAGCCTAGCGACAACACTGTCATCAGTTCGGTAGACTATGCCGTTCCTATGGACAAAAACACCAAAGCCTTGCTGGGCCGCCGTTAATCCAGCCAGGTAATTCAAAAAAAAGCGACAGCAAATGCTGTCGCTTTTTTTTTGCGCCAGCCAATTGATAAGCGTTCACTCTTCTTCCATTGCAAATAAATCACTACGGGCAGCGCGAGTAATCGCCAGCACAGCTGGATGAGTCAGCTTGCGCTGTACCGAGATAGCATAAAACTGCTCCCTGATTTCTTCAGTCTGCCCCAGTAACTGCACGTCATACTGACGCATGACCATATCAGCCACCACGGTAGGCGCGGCAAAAATACCCGCACCAGCCTGGCCAAAGGCACTCATCAGTGCACTATCGTCAAACTCTCCTGCTATACGCGGATGCAGTCCATGGTCATCAAACCAGTGCAACAGGCGTGCGCGCTGGGCCGCGTCTTCCCCCGGCAATAAAAATGGGGCTGCTTCCAGGTTTTGCGGAAATGGCTGTGGATATTGCTCGAGCAAAGCACGGGTGGCGAAAAAGCTGATACCACATTCCCCCAGTTGATGACTAAAGCCGCGCACATTGGCACTGGTAGGCATGGGGCTGTCCGACATGACCACGTCCAGTTTATGAGTAGCCAGGTCAGCCAGCAAGATTTCCAGCTTGCCTTCGCGGCAATTGATACGCAAGGTTTGCGGCAATTTCAAGGCTGGCTCCAGCAGACGATAAGCCAGGGTCTTGGGCAAGGCATCGGAAACACCGACTCTTAATTGCACAGTGCGTGCAGTTGGCCTGTGGTGCAAGACCTCTTCCAGCTCTTGTCCCAGAGCAAAAATATCTTCGGCATAACTAAATACCAGACGACCAGCCTCTGTCAGTTCCAGATTTCGCCCGCTCTTGCGAAACAGGGCCTCACCCTGAATTTCTTCAAACAGACTTAGCTGCCCGCTGATGGTTTGCGGTGTCACATGCAATTGCTCACTGGCACGTGCAATGCTGCCGGTCTTGGCGACCATCCAGAAATAATGCAGATGCTTGTAGTTAAGGCTAGGCATATAGATATTTATTGATCAATTCATCGATTAACACATCAACTAATACATCGAAAAAGACGATGATAAATTCAATTATATTCGACTTTTCTTGTTTATCTGCAAGACCTACACTGTTTATACCTTCTGTTGAGAAGGTGAAGCCATACAGCACCTACGCATGGTTTCAACATTTCAGGAGAAAAGCATGAAAATCTTGAGTCGTTCTACCACAGAGGCACAAACCGTCGCCTACCGTGACAGTAATGTCAGCTCTGGTCACAAGGTCTTGCGCAATACTTATATGCTGTTGTCCATGACTTTGCTGTTTTCAGCAATGACAGCGGGCGCAACAGTCGCCTTCAATATTCCAGGCCCCGGCATTTTGCTGACCCTGGCCGGTTACTTTGGCCTGTTGTTTGCTACAACCAAATTGCAAAACAGTGGCTGGGGAATTGCTGCGGTGTTTGCCCTGACTGGTTTCATGGGATACACCCTGGGCCCTATCCTGACGCGCTATCTGGGAATGCCAGGCGGCACCGGTATCGTGATGACGGCGATGGCCATGACAGGTTTGATTTTCATGGGCTTGTCGGCTTACGTACTGGTCAGCAAACGTGATTTCAGTTTCATGGGTGGCTTTTTGATGGTGGGTATGCTGGTCGCTTTTGTCGCCAGCCTGGGTGCGATTTTCTTCCAGATCCCGGCCCTGTCGCTGACGATATCTGCGGTCATGGTCTTGCTGATGTCGGGCATGATCTTGTTTGAAACCAGCAATATCATCCGCGGTGGCGAAACCAATTACATCATGGCGACGGTCAGCCTGTACGTCACCATCTTTAATCTGTTCACCAGCCTGTTGCAATTGCTGGGCTTTATTGAGAAAGAATAAGACATGATCGAATCAGTCGCACAGCCCTGGATGTGGGCAGTATTTATAGGCTTTGTTTTACTCATGCTGGCTGTCGACGTGTTCGCCCTTGGCGGTTCGCGTTCCCATAAAGTCAGTGTCAAGGAAGCGGCGGCATGGTCATTGGTGTGGGTCAGCCTGGCGCTCTTGTTTGACCTGGGCCTGTGGGTATATCTCAGCGAAACCGTCGGGCGCGAAATCGCGACTGCCAAGGCCATGGAATTTCTGGCCGGTTACGTCATAGAAAAATCTCTGTCGGTCGACAATGTGTTTGTCTTCCTGCTGATATTTGGTCACTTTGCGGTGCCGCCACAATACCAGCGCAAGGTCTTGCTGTATGGCGTACTGGGTGCCATCGTCATGCGCATCATCATGATTTTGGCGGGTAGCTGGGTAGTTACGCAATTCTCATGGGTGCTGTATCTGTTTGGTATTTTCTTGCTGGTCACAGGTATGCGCATGCTGGTAGCAGCTGAAGAAGAACCGGATCTGGAAGCCAATCCAGTCTTGCGCATGGCGAAGAAACTGCTGCCATTTACCAAGGATTTTCATGAAGAAAAATTCAGTATCAGGGAAAACGGCAAACGCATTTTCACGCCTCTGTTCCTGGTGCTGATACTGATAGAAATATCCGACGTGATTTTTGCGGTGGACTCGATACCAGCGATTTTTGCTGTGACGACTGATCCCTTCATTGTCTTCACTTCAAATATCTTCGCGATCATGGGCTTGCGTGCACTGTATTTCTTGCTGGCAGATATGGCAGACCGCTTCCACTTGCTGAAATTCGGCCTGGCTTTTGTCCTGATGTTCGTCGGTATCAAGATGCTCATCGTGAAATGGATGCATGTGCCAACCAGTGTTTCATTGATGGTCATCGCTGTGCTGCTGGGCAGCTCCATCATTGCCAGCCTGTTTGTGAGCCGTAAAAAAGATTCATAAGTAAGCTAAACCCAAATTTGTACGATTCCCCTTGGCACATCACAGTAAGACCGTGATGTGCTTTTTTTATTGGCCTGAACTTACACAGATAATATCTGTTCAGTTTGCCCCACGATGACCAGCGGATTTGTATCAGTTGTCAGTACCATATGGGCATACGAATCTTGCTCGCTAAACGAGGATAGGAAATTTGTTAACAGATAGGAATTGCTGGTGCTTTCCACCACTTTACCATTCATATCGATCAACACCACGGACACTGCGCCACCTGATTTCACAATAGCCTGCAGTTGAGTAGCATCGGACGCCCCCAGATCAAAGCTTAGCTTAGTGTCAGCGCTCATGATCAAATCATCGGTCGCAACAATCTGGTCATTAATTTTCAGGTAAGCTTTACAATTCAAATATTCCAGGCCATTCACATTGGCGGTCACCAACAAATTGGTGTTGGAGCTGTTGACCGTGTTTGCGACGATATTTCCACCCACGGGTGTCAAGACAATATTCGTTGCAGGAGTGCCTTCCTTGTACTTATAGTCAGGACGAATATCAATACCTGACAGTGAGGCGCTGACAGAATATCCGTAGGCGTTCGTCACAACCAAGCTCAAATTCTTGTTCGTAAAGTAGTCGTTATAGACTTGCTTGGCAATTTTGGTATCGAATAAAAAATCCAGCACGGTGTCGTTGGCACCAATGTAAGGTATTCTGGCGATGACATTGCCACCTTCGAGAATGGCGGCAGATCCGCCAGTATTTTGTCCAGCGACAATAGCGTACTTCATTTCACTCAGGCCGTAGTCGAGTCCCGCTTGATTGTAGTATGAAGTGAAGTAAGTGCCAGTCTTTGGTAAGGCTGGCAATACGGCACTGGAATCCAGATAAGTACGGCTACCATACTGGTTCGCGGACAGCGTGGGATTATTGATACTCTCTATCGCCTTGCCATCAAAACCGACCATGGCGACAGATACAACACCGCCAGCATTGATCAGGTTTTGCACCTGTACACTATTGGCAGCCAGCACATTGAAATCTACCGTTGTGTCGTTAGACAAAATGAAATTGTCGCTGGCAATGACTTGCCCGTTAATTTTCAAATAGGCAGTGCCGTTGAAATATTCCAGGCCATTGATGCCTGCTTTCACCGCAAGCGTCCCATTTATGGAATCGGTGAACATACTGATATTCGTAGCCGGTGCTCCTTGTTTATACTTAAACTCAGCTTTAATGCCGGAATCAAGTATTTTTTTTGCCACGGAATTACCTGTTGCGTCAGTCAAGATCAAACTAAGCGCAAAATAGTCGTTATAAACCTGCTTTGCAAGACTTTGATCAATGACGAAGTCAAGCGTGCTTGCGTTCGCAGCAATATTGCTAACTTTACCTACGACCGTGTTATTGAGCATCAATACCGCGCTTCCTCCAGTATTTTCACCGCGGATGATGTTGTAATGGATTTCACTATATACAGCGTCTACTGTTTGCGAAGTTGGTTTTGTCCATGAAGTGAACACGACAGTATATGATGGCAATAAAGGTGCGGTGGTATCCAGCGTTACTGCTATCTGCCCACCCACCTTGCCTGAATTCCCAAAAATATCTGAGACCTTGATACCCAGCATCTTTGTGCCATCCAGTCCCCAGTTAATACCTCCGGGTATATGAACAACGACTTTTTGCGCTTTCACTTCTGCCGCGGTCAACACATGAGTAACAGGAACAGCGAAAGAATTATTCCCGTTCATCAGCTCCAACTTATAGCCTGCTGCGGTCTGAACACCTTTCAAATCAACCAGCACATCGATGCCAAGCATTCTTTCAGCATTACTAATACCATTGGCCGCTTCAGTAATTTTAAGAGGTAAACTGGGCACCAGTGTAGGCGGCAATCCAGTTGCAGTGACACCGGACAAAATGCCGCGCATGACTTCAAAGGCATAGGCATAACTGTACGAAGCCGCTTTTTCCTGGGTATTAAGACTGCCAGTAAAATCTGTCGCAAACTTGAGTTTGTTTTGTATCGTCACTCCATCCACACTCTGTGGCGCCGCCCCATTCAGAATGGCAAGTGCTGCTGTCCCCATATTCACAGCTTTTGTATCGATCTGGGTCGTCCAATATTTCAAGCCATCGGCATCCGGTGCGCGGCCAAACAAATTCTGGTAGAGGGCCGTGACAACATCGGCAGTCGTTTTCCCGCCATAGGTCATTACATATTCAACCTGTTCACTGAATGATTGTGCCAAACCAGCGAGGGATATCTTGTTGGCGTCAAGCTGACCTTCCCAATAATTCAGGCCAGCGACGTCGGCAGGACGATTGAAATAAGCGATATACAGCTTTTGTATTGTGCTGGCATTGATACCCATGAAAATCTTACCTTATCAAAAAATATATAAATATTCACTCTGCTGAGAGCGCAGTCTGCCCGCGGCCAGACCATGACAATGCCGCTCGTGCCAGAGCATGATCAGGCAAATGTCAATTCAATACGGGATTTGAGAAAAGACTGGAATTCAGAAAAGAAGAAATCTGGTCGCCATACTCAAGCGCAAATTTTCCGTCATGCACGTACATGCAAATTCTTGGCGCATTTCATTTCCTTCAATAAATTGCGCCAAGTATTATTACTTACATATTGTAACAATCTTTAAAGCTCTTGTATCTAATACCAAGGTATATACCGCCAGCAATTGACGCCCTTCCCTGTTTTGCGTTCCAATGGTTGACAATAAATTTCTTGCCAGAGTTGGCAAAGATGGCAGCTTACCCACCGATCCCTGGAGCAAAGACTCTTGCATGCTAATGGCAAATAAGTCCACAAACAGCCTGCGTAAAGACATTTGGGAAATCCTCTTCCCGGATGAGGCTTATCTTCAGCGCAAGCGCGAAAACCATCGCATTATGCTGGCGATAGTGCATGCTGCCTGCGCCCTGTTTGGATGCATGATGTGGTTTTGGGATTATTTTATTGACCCCGTTGGGGCGCAACATACGCTGGGACTGCGGCTTCTGCATGTAGTTTTGTTCCTGAATGTCATGAATGCGCTCATGCGTACGCGGCGCTGGTTGTCTCAGTTGACGATGTTCGTTACCGGCCTGTTCATAGAATGGCTGTTCATGGAAATTTTGAACCGCCTGCATGGCGCCATGGAATATGGCATAGGCGGTTTCATGTTTTTTCTGTTAATGCCTCTGGTGTTGTTTCAGGGCATATCACTGGTGTTTGGCATAGTGTATGCACTATGCGCTGCCGCCTTGCCCCATCTTTTTGCCTGGATGGGCTGGTTAAGGGATTTCCCGCATCTGCAATATGCCCTGCTGCTATGGCCAGCCTGCTGCCTGTTCATTTTTACCAGTTGCGCGACTGAATTAAATTATCTGCGTCGCTATCACTCTGAAAACCTGAACCGCAAGCGCAGCCAGGAAGTCTTGCAGCAAAAAGAAATGCTGGAACAGCAGCGCAGTGCACTTGAAGCATCCAATCAGGCTTTGACGCTGGCCTATCAACAACAGGAGCAGCAACAAAATGAGCTGACCCGCTTTCTCGCCGTGGCCAGCCATGATTTGCGCCAGCCCATGCATGCCTTGAATCTGTATCTGGGTGCCTTGTCGAATGTGGAACTGCCAGAGCAGGCCCGCAGCCTGCTGACGAATGTCAGGCATTGCACAGACATCATGGATGATATGTTTTTGTCCTTGCTCGATATCTCGCGTCTGGATGCCCAAATCGTCGAACCTGCCATCAAAAGCTTTCCGGTGGCGGCGATACTCTCCAAGATTGTTATTGAATTTACACCTCAGGCACAGAATAAGCATCTGGAATTTTATGTGGATGCCATCAATGTCTGGGTGAGAACCGATGCCACCCTGCTGGAACAAATGCTGCGCAATCTGACCGCCAATGCAATACGCTACACCCACGAGGGTGGTGTCAAGATCACCTGCCAGCCTGAGGGCAACAAATTAAATATCAGTGTCGCGGATACCGGGATAGGCATCTCTTCCTACCAGCAAAAAACCGTCTTCGAAGAGTTTTTCCAGGTTGCCAATCAACATAAAGACAATAGCAAAGGTCTGGGACTGGGCCTGGCCATCGTCAAGCGTCTCAGCAAACTGCTGGATATTCCCGTCAGCCTGCAATCGAAATTGAACGAAGGCACACGCTTTTCCATACTTATTCCTATAGCAGAGGCGCAAGAAAACCAGGTCCAGGGTGAGGCGAGAACAATCCTGGCCAGCGATGAGTTGCATGACAAACTGATTGTGGTCATTGATGATGAAAAAAGTGTCTTGCAAGCTACCCGGACTTTGCTGCAGTTATGGGGGTGCCGGGTACTGGCAGCAACTTCGGGTCCAGAAGCTATCCATGCCCTGGTAGAACTGGACGGTATGCCAGATGTCCTGATCTGTGACTACAGGCTATCTTCCAAAGAAAATGGCTATGATGCTATCCGGGAGATACGCGAGGAATTTAACGCGGATATTCCAGCCTTGCTGGTGACTGGCGAAACGTCGGCAGAGCAAATCGGTATAGAGCAAACCCGGGATTTCCAGATTTTGCATAAACCCTTGCAAGCAGATACCTTGAAAACCGCCCTGCTGGAATTATTGCAAAACAATCCACCCCTGCCAGAGCTGGTCTACCCTTCCGATTTTGACTGAAGCCTGTAAAGCATCAATCGTACTGGTCTGGAGAATATAGACCCAGACGACGGGCTGCCAGCACTGCCTGGGTGCGGTTGACGACATTCAATACCCGGAAAATCGACGTGACATGCATTTTCACGGTGATTTCTGCCAATTCCAGACGCAAACCGATTTCCTTGTTGGACAAACCCTGACAAAGCAGGGTCAGGGTTTCTTGCTGCCTGGGGGTCAGGGCCAGCAAAGGTTCTTCCTTGTTTGCCTGCTTGCCGCGCAAGGTGATCCAGTTGGAATCCAGGGTTTCCTTGGCCAGAATTTTACGCACAATCTCGGCCATGACTTCGGTAGAGACCGCCTTGGAAATAAAGGCCTTGGCTCCGGCACGTAAGGCGGCATCCACTTCACGCCGGTCTTCTGATGCAGAAATAACCACGATTGCCACATCAGCAAAATTTTTGCGCAGGGAGCTGATTGCTTCCACCCCGTTCATGCCTGGCAAACCCAGATCCAGCAAGATCAGGCGCAAAGCCTTGTGGTCCTGTGCCTGTGCCAATGCCTCTTCTGTTGAAGTTACGGCTGCCACCATGGCATCACCCAGCATATGCCGCATGAACACCAGTAAGGCATCACGATAAATCGGGTGATCTTCAATAATGAGTGCAGAGATCTTCATCTGGTGTTGATAGCGAGAAGGCAAAAATGAACAACTGACACAAGTACGCCTTTAATTGATGATATAGACATGATATTGAAGCTGCTACTGCTTTGAGGCAAGCAAAAACTGAGAATTTATAGATGTAAGGCCGTTTACGGCGGATAAGCAGTCTTTCCCGACCGGCAAGGTTTCACTTTATGCGACGCTCATATTTTTTGATATTGCAGCAAATTGACAAAATTCTCTTAGTCTTCATGAGTACTTTGGCATGACAAAAAACCGACAGGGATTTAGCTGTAGTACCCAAGCCCTTGATTTGACGTATAATTTACGCTTTCTTGCGCCGATTTGAGATTCAGATTGCGGGCGCGTAATAAGTGCTGCTAAAAGGACGTCGCCCGATCCGCCTGCACACACAAGCTGATCGGGTTTTGTTTTATTGCGAGTAAACATCATGACTACGACCCTGCCAGTATCTGCCCTCGAAACCCGTTTGCGCGAGATTTTGCAAAAGCGCATCCTGATACTCGATGGTGCCATGGGTACCATGATACAACGCTATAAACTGACCGAAGAAGATTATCGCGGTGAGCGTTTCAAGGACTTTACTGGCCCTGAAACCGTGCGCGAACTTTTCGTCAAGGGCAATAATGAATTGCTGTCGCTGACACAACCGCATGTGATTGCTGAAATCCATGAGCAGTATCTGGCTGCCGGTGCCGATCTCATAGAAACCAATACCTTTGGTGCGACGACTGTTGCGCAAGATGATTACCACATGGCGCATCTGGCCTATGAGATGAACGTCGCCTCGGCCAAAATTGCGCGTGCTGCCTGCGATAAATATTCAACACCGGATAAACCACGTTATGTGGCAGGTGCCTTGGGACCTACACCAAAGACCGCATCGATTTCACCCGATGTGAATGACCCTGCAGCGCGTAATGTGACTTTTGACCAACTGGTGGCCGCCTATATGGAACAAACCCGCGGCCTGGTTGAAGGTGGTGCTGATGTACTGCTGGTCGAAACCATATTCGATACACTGAACTGCAAGGCTGCACTGTTCGCCATCGATCAGTTTTTTGAAGAAACCGGCACCCGCCTGCCCATCATGATTTCTGGCACGGTGACCGATGCTTCTGGCCGCATCCTGTCGGGCCAGACCGTGCCGGCATTCTGGAATTCTGTGCGCCATGCCAAGCCGCTGACAGTAGGCTTGAACTGCGCCCTTGGTGCTGCCCTGATGCGCCCGTATGCAGAAGAATTGTCGAAGATTGCCGACACCTTTGTCTGTATTTACCCGAACGCCGGTTTGCCTAATCCCATGAGCGATACCGGCTTTGATGAACTGCCTGCCGATACCTCTGCCCTGCTGAAAGAATTTGCCGAAGCCGGTTTCATCAATATCGCCGGTGGCTGCTGCGGTACCACGCCTGACCATATCAAGGCGATTGCCGACATCCTGCAAACCCGCTCGCCACGTGAAGTCCCGACCGTACCCGCCGCTATGCGCCTGTCTGGCCTGGAACCGTTCACGATTGATGAAAGCTCGCTGTTCGTCAATGTGGGTGAGCGTACCAATGTCACGGGCTCGAAAGCTTTCGCCCGCCTGATTTTGAATGAGCAATACGATGAAGCGCTGGCAGTCGCGCGCCAACAGGTAGAAAACGGTGCGCAAGTCATCGACATCAACATGGATGAAGCCATGCTGGATTCACTGGCAGCGATGACACGCTTCCTGAACCTGATTGCATCCGAACCTGATATCGCCCGCGTGCCCATCATGATCGACTCGTCGAAATGGACAGTCATTGAAGCGGGCCTGAAATGCGTGCAGGGCAAGGCCATCGTCAATTCGATTTCCATGAAAGAAGGCGAAGCAGAATTCCTGCGCCAGGCCACATTGTGCAAGCGTTATGGCGCAGCCGTCATCGTCATGGCCTTTGATGAAAAAGGCCAGGCCGATACCTACGCGCGCAAGGTGGAAATCTGCGAACGTGCTTATCGCCTGCTGGTCGATAAGCTGAATTTTGATCCGCAAGACATTATCTTTGACCCGAATATTTTCGCGGTCGCCACCGGTATTGAAGAACATAATAATTACGCCGTCGATTTTATTGAAGCGACGGCCTGGATACACAAGAACCTGCCCGGTGCCAAGATCAGTGGTGGTGTCTCGAACGTGAGTTTCTCTTTCCGCGGCAATGACCCGGCACGTGAAGCGATACACACGGTATTCCTGTACCACGCCATCAAGGCGGGCATGACCATGGGTATCGTCAATGCCGGTATGGTCGGCGTGTATAGCGAACTGGACGCTGAATTGCGCGAGCGTGTCGAAGACGTGGTCTTGAACCGCCGTGAAGACGCGACTGAGCGCATGATAGAAATTGCTGCCACCTTAAAAGCCGGCGGCAAGAAAGAAGAAGCCACGCTGGAATGGCGTAACGAACCGGTAGAAAAACGCCTGTCACATGCGATGGTGCACGGCATCACCAACTGGATCGTCGAAGATACCGAAGAAGCCCGTGCTGCCATCATGGACGCTGGTGGTCGCCCTATCCAGGTTATTGAAGGCCCGTTGATGGCGGGCATGAATATCGTCGGTGATCTGTTTGGCCAGGGCAAGATGTTCTTGCCGCAGGTGGTGAAATCTGCGCGCGTCATGAAGCAGGCAGTGGCCCACCTTATCCCTTACATCGAAGAAGAAAAGAAACGCAGCGGCGACAACAAGCCCAAGGGCAAGATCGTCATCGCCACCGTCAAGGGTGATGTGCATGACATCGGCAAGAACATCGTTACCGTGGTCTTGCAGTGTAATAATTTTGAAGTGGTCAACATGGGCGTGATGGTGCCCTGTTCAGAAATCCTGGCCAAGGCCAAGGCAGAAAATGCCGACATCATCGGACTGTCCGGCCTGATCACGCCTTCGCTGGAAGAAATGGCTTACGTAGCGAAAGAAATGCAGCGCGACCCGCATTTCCGCATGCTTAAAATCCCGCTGCTGATCGGCGGTGCCACCACCAGCCGTGCGCATACTGCAGTGAAGATTGCGCCTAACTATGAAGGCCCGGTGGTGTATGTCGCCGATGCTTCGCGCTCAGTGTCGGTTGCACAGTCGCTGCTGACACCGGAAAGCCGTGACCAGTACATCGCTGACTTGGGCAGTGATTACGAACGCATTCGCACCCAGCATGCGAATAAAAAAGCCACACCCATGGTCACTCTGGCGCAAGCACGTGCAAACAAGATGAAAGTGGATTTCACGGGCAGCAATGCCCCCGTCAAACCCAAGTTTATCGGTCGCCGTCTGTTCAAGAATATCGATCTGGCGACGATAGCCAATTACATAGACTGGGGCCCGTTCTTCCAGACCTGGGATCTGGCTGGACCTTTCCCGGCGATATTGACGGACGAAGTAGTTGGCGAAGCAGCCACCAAGGTATTTGCCGAAGGCCAGGCCATGCTGAAGAAAATCATCGAAGGCCGCTGGCTGACGGCGAATGGCGTGGTATCCCTGCTGCCTGCCAATACCGTCAATGACGACGATATAGAAATCTATACCGACGACACACGCAGTCAGGTGGCCCTGACTTATTACGGCACCCGCCAGCAAACCGAAAAACCCATCATTGATGGTGTGCAAAGACCCAATCAGTGCCTGTCAGACTTCATCGCGCCAAAAGACAGTGGCATCAAGGACTATATAGGCATGTTCGCCGTCACGGCTGGCCTGGGTATAGAGAAGCATGAAAAGCGCTTTGAAGATGCCCATGATGACTACAGCAGCATCATGCTGAAGTCTTTGGCCGATCGCCTGGCAGAAGCCTTTGCCGAGTACCTGCATGAACGCGTGCGCAAAGACCTGTGGGGTTATGTCGCTGATGAAGCCTTGAGCAATGAAGAACTGATCAAGGAAAACTATAAAGGCATACGCCCTGCCCCCGGCTACCCGGCCTGCCCGGAGCATACGGTCAAGACCGAGATGTTCAAGCAGATGCAGTGTGAGGAGATAGAGATGTATATCACTGAATCATGGGCCATGATACCGGGTGCAGCAGTGTCGGGCTTTTACTTTGCCCATCCAGAATCCAAGTACTTTAGTGTTGGTAAGATCGCTGATGACCAAGTCACGGATATGGCAGAACGCCGTGGTGTACCCAAGGATGAAGTGGAACGCTGGCTGGCGCCGAATTTGTAAAATCAGCCAGTATCTGCAATAAAGCTGCGCATGCTTCAATATGCGCAGCTTTATTTTTTGATTTGACGATGTGAGCAGAATTGAATCTGCAATTCCGCAAGTCCAGCTATCAGAGCGGACTGACGCTGGTATTAACCCAGTTCCTTGATCACCAGATTTGTCAATTCACTGGCGACTGCCGTATCAAAGCTTTCTTCCATCAAACGCCACTTGAAGCTATTGCCCAACTGGGCTTTTTTATACACGTTCAGGCGACGGTCTTTTTTGAATTCGACCACTTTAAGTGCTAGCTGTTGCATCACTTTATGCCGCTTCAGCACCGTTTTATCCTGCTTTTTTCTGGCAATTTCTACTGGCATTTCCTTGATGACAAACTCAGCAAGCTGCAAGCCAAATTCTTTTTCTTCTTTTGCATTAAACCAACTAAACATGGCGCTCTTTCTACTTTTGATAAATTCCGGCGAGTGATTGACTTGTCACATCGGTATTGCCGGGAAGGTTTTTGCCCATGGGCGAAGAAGTTACATGCAACAATTATACTGAATCTTGCCATAGGCTCCTACGATCATGCATGCTGCAATTGTTTCAAGATGCATGCGTCTGCGCTCTCCTGGCATCGATTTTCTCTCCCAGCAACTGCCGTTTCAGGCCTTCCTGTGCGGTGTTCTCTCCCAGCCACAATTTCAGCAAGGCGTTATAGAACAAGGGGTCAGGCAAGCTGTCCATGGTCTTTTTGCCATTGATCATAATAAGCGTGCCGGTATCCGGAAGCCAGTCCACAGTCAATTTGTCACCTTTACGAAACTCGGGTACTTTGGAAAACATTTCACCCAGCTTTATCATCTGATCAATGAGTTTGCTTTTTTGCTCCTTGCTGACATTTTGCTTCATGCCCTCCATGAAGTTCTGACCAAATTTCTCGGCACTGATATCACGCAGCATGACTATCTGCATGCGCTTTGCCGTAGGCAGACCCAATACCTCAGCCGCCTGCGTTTTTTTCTCGCTTAGATACAAGGCAGCCACAAATATCTGGAAAATTGCTTTGGAACGCACGCCCGCACCGTTGAGGACCAAGTCCTGATTATCCAGGCGGATTTTATCTTCCAGCGTGATCCCGGCAACTTCACTGGCCATGACGGCAGGTGCAGCGAGACTGGCCAGCAAACTCAATAGCAATATGTATAAGGTTTTTTTCATGGTGTTTACTCCGGAAGAAAGACAAAGAGAAAAACAAAGGCGACTCAATACACTAGTGTATTGAGTCGCCTTTGTCAAACATCCAAAATAAGAGCAGATGAAAAAAAACAGGGGCATCAGCCCCTGTTTCCTTATATCGCTAACTAATCTGGAAGCAGATTATTTGAATACATAACCCAGGTTCAGACGGAATGCACGGCCATAAGCATTGTGCAGGCTGTCGTTGTAACCACTGGTTGTGTAGCTGGAGCTAGGATCGTATGGTGCTTTGGAATCCAGCGCATTCAAAACGCGTACACCGATAGTCAGGTCTTTGAAACCTTTGTAGGTGTAGCCCAGGTCAACTGTGGTCCAGCTGGAAACTGCGCAATCAGGTACATAAGTCAGGTACTTGGCAACACCACCCAGTGATGTTGCTGTTGCTGGCTGGCCGGAACCGTAGTGGCAATAAGACACTGGGTAAGTTTCTCCAGCATTGGTGTAACGCATCAGGGATACGCCGCCAACAAAGTTGATTGCACCGTTGACTGTATGCGCTTCTTTAGTCCAGGAAGAAGACAAAGTTGCACGCAGACGCGGAATGTCGCCAACGCTGGTGGAGAAGTTGGAAATACCACCACGTGTACCAACCAGGTTGGTTTCTGGATCACCCGGTTTTTCTGCACGACGGTATTCTATCGTGTAGGAAGTACGGAAACGTGTATCCAGTTTACCGTTTTCAGCCAGGTTATTGCGCATTGCCATTTCTACGTCAACGCCACTCACAACCGTACTACCCTGGTTGATGTAGTTACGCAGCAAAGAAATCAACGGGCCAGAGTTAGGAACAACATTACCATTTTTGTCTTTGACAAAGTTGGCAGGGTTAGTATCACGAACTACGGTACCTGGATAAGAATCCGGGTTGTTCAGGATCAGCGTGGAAGACAGGGCTGCAACTTCATCTTCCTTGCGGATGTTGTAGTAGTCAACCAGGATGTCGAAATCACGTGTAGGTGACAAGACCATGCCCAGAGAGAAGCTGCGTGATGTTTCTGGCTTCAGGTTAGGATTTTGACGGATCAGCGTCGAAATACTTCTGGAACAATCTGTACTATCGCCACCAGTAAGAGGCACTTTACCATCAGGGCAACGGACAGGATCAGCCAGGCCATTCAGGAAAGTCTGTGTACCACCTGCAGTAACCTGTACCAGTGCTGGTGCGCGGAAACCTTGTGCATAAGTGGAACGGAAAGCCAGTGCATCATTGACTGTCCATTTAGCGCCGACTTTTGGTACGAAGTTGGTTTTGAAGCTAGGATATTTATCCACACGGCCAGCAAAATCCATTTCAAAGTTTTTCAGGAACGGTGTACGCACTTCAACGAAAGCGGAAGTGACGTTACGTTGACCCTGGATGAACTGGTTAGCCAGACCCAGAATCTGACCGGAGCTGGTCAGGTTGTCTGGGGTCAAAGTCATTTTTTCCTGACGGAATTCGAGGCCGGAGGCAAAACCGATAGCGCCACCTGGCAAGTTGCCGAATTCTGTGCTGGCTTTGAAATCAGCCTGAGCGATTTCAGCAACACCAACACTCTTCAGTTGACGGCTCAGATTAGGCTGTTTGGCAACATCTGCCAGGGACATGTTCTGACTGATCAGCTTTTGTACTTCAGGCAACAACAGGAAACCATTGGAGATATCTGTACGCTCAGAACGGTTCCACAATACGCCAGTTTCCCAATCCCAGCTCTTGAAACTACCTTTCAGGCCAGATGCAAAGCGCAGGGATTCATTGGAGGTATTGGTGCCACCGGCAACATTTTCAAAGCGATACACAACCGCTGCACGGCTGGTAGGGAATGGATTGTCCGGGTGACCAACCGGCAGGATAGCCTGGAATGGAGTACCTGCGCCAGACAAGGCAAATGCTGTGGACGGTGAACGACCGTCGATAGTACGGGAACCACCTGTGTAGTCACGGTCTGTCTTGGTGTAGGCTACTTCAGCAAAAGCAGACAGCGTGTCATTGATCTGATAAATACCACGTGACATGGCACTAAAGTCCTGGCCTGCGCCTTGTACTTCAGCAAAATCATCCAGGTTGTAGTTACAGAACTGACGACCATACAATGCACTGGTAGTAGCGATATTGTACTGTGCGCCGCCTGTGATCAGACGGGATGGATCGCAATTGGTGCGGTTAACTACGTTGGCATCATTGGCAGAAAAGAAAGTGTTGCTGCCTGGTGTACGTTCGCGGTAGAAGAAAGGCTGGTTACTGGCGAAGCTGGAGTAAGGTGACAAACGGCTGTTGAGGACGCTGTACAGGTCTTTTTCTACGTCTTTTGCATCCTTGATGGAAACACGGTCACGCTTGGAATACTCAGCACTTACTGTGACGTTGTAGCCGTCTTGTGCATAGTTACCAAAACCGGCAAAACCACTGATGCTTTTTTTCTTGAACTGGTTGTCATCGTTGGCACCGATGCTGGCGTTCATCTGGTAACCCTGGTAATCGCTCTTGGTGATGAAGTTGATCACACCAGCGATAGCATCAGAGCCGTACACAGCAGATGCACCATCCTTGAATATCTCTACGCGTTCCAGCATGGACAAAGGAATGCTGTTGATATCGTACAGTGTAGATTGACCTTGATTTGGATTGGCATAAGCCGATGGCGTCATACGACGGCCATTCAACAAGATCAGGGTAGAACTGGAACCCAGACCACGCAGGGAAGCTGTTGCAACACCGCGGGAGAAGCCACCGTCGACCGCATCGAATGCACCGCCACTGCCCAGGGCAGGGATAGTGCGCAGCAATTCAGCAACCGTGGTCGCACCACTTTGGCTGATATCTTTTGCCGACAGAGTCTGGATAGGAGAAGTACCTTCTTTATCAATACGCTTGATGTGGGAACCAGTCACTTCAATTTTTTGAATTTTTTCTGCCGGGTCAGCCTTGACTGTCTGCGCTTGTGCGCTGATCAACATACTGCCAGACAACATAGCCAGTGCCAGCTTGACAGCATAGGCACATTTCTTCTCTTGATAAAACATCCAGAATCTCCTTGGTGAATCATGAACAGGTTCAAACAACTAATACTGCAAATACGGCATAGTTCCTTGAACTGTGATGCCATACCGCTGTCGAACCGAAGTGCTGCGTAACAATTTGCCTTTTGTTCAGCCAGGAAAAGCCATGAAAAAAATGCTACATATCACAGACAAATCAAGACCTACGAATTGATACAATTTGTTGCATCACGGTATGATCCCATTACAATTTCATTACCGTCCAATGAGAAATTAAGGAAAAAGTATATAATTATCGTTATGATTGATACCTTACCCATAGAAAAGTATTTCGCCCGACAACTCAAGATCAAGCACCTGCGCTTACTCGTAGAACTGGCTGACAAGCAGACAGTTGCTCAGGTTGCGGCTACCTTGCATGTCAGCCAGCCAGCCGTTTCCAAGATGCTTGGAGAAATGGAGGAAGGGATAGGTGTCAAGTTATTTGAACGTGCTGGGCGTGGTATAAAACCAACACCTTCTGGTGAATGCCTGATAAGGCATGCCCGCGAAGTCTTATTTAATTTACAAAAAGCCCATCAGGAGATGCGCTCTCTTGCCACTGGCACAGTCGGTAAGGTGACTGTCGGCATCCTGAGCGTGGTCTCCACCACCATCATTCCCAAGGCTGTCAAGATACTTAAGGCCAGTTGGCCCAATGTGACCTTGTGCATCATGGATGGCACGGTGGACCAGCAATTACAGGATTTACGCGAAGGCAAGATAGACCTCATCATAGGCCGCGTATTTTCAGAACGTGCAGCTGAGCATTTACAGGAAGAAGTCCTGTATGACGATCCTCTGGTCATTGTTACTTCCAGCAAAAACCCTTTGGCACGCCGTGATAACCTGACCTGGATGGATTTGAACAACCTCCCCTGGATCTTGTCGGTAGAAGAATCGCCAACGCACCAGCGCATGATCAATCTGCTAGCCAAGAATGGCTTGAACAAGCCGACGGATGTCATTGAGTCTGTATCGCGTTCAGTGAATGTGCCCTTGCTGATGGAACCTCCACGCCTGGGCTTATTGTCACTGTCGGCTGCCCGTCAACTGGTGGCTGAAGGCGTCTTGCAAATCCTGCCTTTGAATCTGGGCCACCTGCCCAGCCCGGTAGGCATGATCTGGACCAAGACCCGGCCTTTGTCCCACGCCGCACTGACTTTCCAGGATTGCATACGCCAGGCCTCGCTGTCATACAAGAACATGCTGATCACCTGACTAAGCGGGCGGCGGGCTTCCTGTGAAATTTGCCAGGCATGAACATGCTTGGCTGATTTACAATATGCCCAGTTTCTTCGCCTGGACAGTCAATGCAAACAGAACACTTATCGTATGGTTCAGATCAGTCAGGACTGATTTGTGGATATGTCTTTGCACCGGAGCAGCCTGGCAAAACCCTGTACACCAAGGAAGCCATAGAGTGGCTGCAGTCCAGGCAGCATGTCAGTGACGATACTTTCATCTGGCTGCATTTCAATTTATCCAATGTCGCTGCAGAGAAATGGCTGCATGAACACGCCGCCCTGCCCGAAGAATTTTTTGAAACCCTGCATGAAGGCTCACGTTCCACCCGCATAGAACACGCCGACCACAGCCTGATCGCCGTCGTCAATGATGTCTTGCACGACTTTGCCTTTGAAGCCTCGGACATTGCCACCTTATGGCTCAATGTCGGCAGCAATGTCATGATCAGTGCACGGCGCAAACCCCTGAAGTCGGTAGACAGGTTGCGCAATGCCGTCAACCAGGGCGAGCATTTCAGTTCACCGACAGAATTGCTGACCCACTTGTTACGCGACCAGGCCGATGTGCTGATAGGCATAGTGCGTAACATCATCAAGAAAATCGACGATATCGAAGACCACTTGCTGGCAGATCGCCTGAATCATAAACGGGCCAACCTGGGTGAATTGCGCCGCGTCCTGGTGCGCCTGCAAAGATTGCTGGCTCCAGAACCTGCCGCCCTGTTTCGCCTGCTGCAAAGGCCACCGATATGGGTGGCTGAGCGCGATGTCCAGGAGCTACGTCAATCCACCGAAGAATTTGCCGTGGTCCTGAGTGACATGGCTTCACTGCAAGAGCGCATCAAGCTCTTGCAGGAAGAAATTGCCGCCAGCGTCAATGAACAAAACAACCGTTCCCTGTTCGTGCTGACCATCGTGACGGTACTGGCCCTGCCCATTAACATCATCGCCGGTTTGCTGGGCATGAATGTGGGTGGCATACCGCTGGCCCAGCATGAAGATGGCTTCTGGATCGTGGTAGCCATCGTCGCCACCTTTACCGTCATTGCAGGCTGGCTGGCATTCAGAAAAAACCGTAAGGATTAAATTTCGTAAGTCTCTCTTTTGCAGCACACTGCCCACCCAACTTGACAGGAATTAGCCATGAGCAAACTTTCGTTCAATCAAGGATCACCACAGTTCATCCCGCTGTCGACTTACCAGTCTTACCCTGAAACTGAAATGCTGGAACGCGCACAAAGCTTTTACCAGAATATGAAGCGGCGCAAGACCATACGCGAATTCTCAAATCGCCCAGTGCCGCGTGCAGTCATAGAAACCTGCTTGCTGACGGCGGGTACAGCACCATCCGGTGCCAATCATCAACCCTGGCATTTTGCCGTCGTCACTGATACCGCACTCAAGCATAAGATACGGGTGGAAGCCGAGATAGAAGAACGCGAGTTTTACGACCGTCGTGCGCCACAAGAGTGGAAAGATGCTCTGGCACCACTGGGCACGGATGCCGACAAGCCCTTCCTGGAAACCGCCCCTTATCTGATCGCCATCTTTGGTCAAAAGGCCACCATGATGGATGATGGCAGTGCCGTCAAAAATTACTATGTGCCTGAGTCAGTGTCGATTGCCACTGGCTTCCTGATCTCTGCCCTGCATCATGCTGGCCTGGCAACGCTGACGCATACCCCTAGCCCCATGGGCTTTTTGAACCAGTTGTTGCAAAGACCAGACAATGAAAAGCCCTATATCTTGCTGGTGGTCGGCTATCCGGCAGATGATTGCATGGTACCGAATATACAGAAGAAGCCACTGGACCAGATAGCCAGTTTCTTTTAAGCGCCCTGACTTGCCACCAGCTTGCCGCTTATCCGCTTGCAATCCTATGTAACCCACTTGCAGAGGTGTCCCCATGCGTCGCTTTTTATCAGTTTCATTGTCTATGTTATTGATCGCCACCAGCTTGCTGGCCAGCCACGCCAGTGCAGCAGGTGAACATGAGGAGCTGGTCCGGCAAGTCATGCAAACCGAAACCGCTTTTGCTAAAACCATGGAAGCGCGCGACCACAAGGCCTTCGCCGAATTTCTGGCCGAGGAAAGCATCTTTTTCTCCGGCAAAAAGGTCTTGCATGGCAAGCAGGAAGTGGCAGCAGCCTGGAAGCGTTTTTATGAAGGGCCTGCAGCGCCATTCTCATGGGCACCGGAAACCGTAGAAGTGCTGGATTCCGGCAAACTGGCTCTCAGCAGCGGGCCGGTACGCGACCCGCAAGGCAAGCTGGTAGCCACCTTCACGTCGATCTGGCGACAAGAAAGTCCTGGCGTCTGGCGTATTATTTTTGATAAGGGTAATGATGTCTGTGACTGCGCAAAACCGTGAATAAAGCAGGTAAATCTGGCTTTTATCGCAAAAAATGCGCTAATACAGACAGAAATCGCATGTAAATAAGACGTAAACCCCACAGTCAGCCTGAATTGTAGAGGAACTGGTAAAAAGCTGATGTAACATGGAATCAGAGATGGCTGGTGGCCGGACGGGACCACCACACACTTACGCCAGTACTGCAGATTTTTGCTCAAACGCCGTATTTCCGGAAACCGGTGTCATGACTGACCTTCATACACAGTTTATTGAGCTGAGCCAGCTACGCATAGGCATGTTTGTCTATCTTGACGTGGGCTGGATGGATCACCCATTCCCGGTTTCCAATTTCAAGATCAGCAACGAAGGACAAATCGAGACCATACGCTCGCTGGGCCTGGAACGCATACGTTATGCGCCCGACAAAAGCAGCCCCAGTCCAGATGCCAATGCCCGCAAAAATGAGGGCCAGGCTCCACAAGAAAACAAAGTGACCGAAAGTCCTGGCGCTTTTGCTGCAAGACAAAGACGGGAATTGCTGGCCAGCCAGCAAGCCAGTTTGCAAGTCTGTGAGCGGCAATTCAGTCATGCGGCACAAACCTTCAAGCAAGTCACTGAACTGGTGCATTCCCAGCCTGCCCAGGCAAAGGAATTGACAGAACAACTGATACAGGGTTTTCTTGGTGAGATTTTGGGGGAAGACGAAGCCGCGATACGCCTGCTGTCAGAAAAAGCAGGAGAAAAAACTTCACTGCATTCCATCAATGTAACGGTCATCTCGCTCTTGCTGGGGCGGGCGCTGCATCTCAGCAAGGCAGACATGCTGGACCTGGGTGTGGCCACCATGCTGCATGACATAGGCAAGATGGAATTACCAGACCGCCTGCGCTGGCAGGATGAGCATTTTAATCATGCCGAGCGCCAGCTTTACCATGAGCATGTCCTGCACAGCCTGGCACTGGCACGCAAGATGGGTTTATCGGCCAATGTCTTGCTGGCGATTGCCCAGCATCATGAACATGCCGATGGTACGGGTTATCCCAGCCATGTGCAGGGCGATAAACTGAGTGCCATCAGCCGTATTGTCGCTCTGGTCAACCATTACGATAATCTCTGCAACCCTGCCAATCCGGCGTTTGCCATCACTCCGCATGAAGCCTTGTCGCAGATTTTCACCCAGCACAAGCCGCGCTTTCATGCCCCTACCCTGACAGCCTTCATACGCATGATGGGGATTTACCCGCCCGGCTCGGTAGTGCAATTGACCGATGAGCGTTATGCCATGGTGGTGTCGGTCAATTCTGCCCGGCCCATCAAGCCCAAGGTGGTCATTCATAATTCTGCTATCCCGCGTGACGAAGCACTGGTCATCAATCTGGAACATGAAAATACCCTGTGCATACACCGTAGTCTGAAGCCGCTGCAATTACCCAAGGCCGCCTATGACTATCTGTCGCCACGCAAACGCCTGTGCTATTTCTTTGAACGCGGTCTGGAGGTCGAGCAACGTACGGAAGATGGAGCCGTGGCATGAAGGCTCATCCCTGGCAATCGATGATAGAAGGTTTGCTGGAAGCCATTATCCTGGTCGACCCCATACAATTGCGCATAGTCGCCGCCAATCAGGCCATGCACCATTTGCTGCAGCTTGCCTCAGGCAGCTTGCTGGGCAAGGGCATCATTGATCTGGCGACCGCGCCGGAAGATGTATTTTTCTGGGAAGATGTTGCCGCTGGCCTGTCCGAGAATATCCATTCTGAAACCATGCTGAAACGTGCTGATGGCAGCATAGTCCAGGTGGACAGACGTGTCACCCTGGTCAGGGTGGGGCTGGATAGTTCGGTGTATCTGGTGGCCATCAATGATAACTCCAGCCAGCGCCAGGTTGAAAACGAGCTGGAAAAACTGATCGCTGAACTGCGCGCCACGCTGGAATCCACGGCGGATGGCATACTCGTCACCGACCTTGATGGTGCCATACGCAGCTACAACCACTTGTTTGCCGAATTGTGGGGCCTGCCAGATGATTTGCTGACCCAGCGGGATGACATCGCCATTTATACCTGGATGGATAAATGCATGCTCGATGCCCATCAATATGAAGAGCGCCTGGGCACCATCAGCCGCTCACCCCTGATGGAAGCCACCGATGTACTGGTGCTACGCTCAGGCAAGATACTGGAAAGAGTCACCCTGCCGCAATATGCGCGTGGCCGCCCGATAGGGCGCGTGTACTCTTACCGCGATATCACCCAGCGCCTGGCCGATGAAGCACGTTTGCGTCTGGCGGCCAAAGTGTTTGAGTCGAGTACCGATGCGATCTTCATTACCGATGCCGAACAAAAAATCGTCACCACCAATCCCAGTTTCGAGCGACTCAGCAGTTACAGCGAAAAAGAAATGCTGGGCAAGACGCCAAGGGATTTTTTTTCAGAAGAAGGCAATGCAGTTCAAGTTGAAAACCTGCTCAAGGAACTCGACAACCTGGGTTTCTGGGAAGGGGAGCTCTGGAACAGGCGCAAGAATGGTCATGCCTATCTGTGCATGATCTCATTGGTCAAGGTCCAGGATGAATTTGGGGCTGCCCTGAATTACATAGGCTTTTTCAAGGACAGGACAGAAACCCACACCGCCAAGCAAAGAATCGAAGAACTGGCTTTCCTGGATGTATTGACCGGTCTGCCCAACCGGCTCTTGCTGGAGGAACGCATACGGCAGGCCATTACCCTTTCCAGCCGGAATAATTCGACGTTTGCCCTGCTCTTCCTCGACCTCGACCATTTCAAGCAAATCAATGATTCTCTCGGTCATCCCTTTGGGGACCGTGTCTTGCAACAAGTGACCGAGAGATTAAAGAAATGCATACGCCAGGTGGATACCGCAGCCCGTCTGGGCGGTGATGAATTTGTCTTGCTGCTGCATGAAGCCAATGCCGAGGGTGCTGAAATTTGCGCCCGGCGGGTACTGGAAGAATTGTCTGCCCCGTTTTCACTCGATGGCATGCATTTCACCGTCACCGCCAGCATAGGCATCGCCCTGTATCCTGACGATGGCAATAGCATGGCAGACCTGATCAAGAATGCCGACAGTGCCATGTATCATGTCAAGGAAAGAGGTCGCTCCGACTTCCGTTTTTACCAGCGACAGATGAATATAGGTTTGCTGTCACGCATGAAACTTGATCATGCCATGCGCCAGGCCCTGGAACACCAGTTCTTTCGCCTGCATTACCAGCCGCAGGTGGAACTGACGACTGGCAGGCTGCTGGGAGTGGAAGCCTTGCTGCGCTGGACGGACAAGGATCTGGGTGAAGTCAGCCCGGTGCAATTCATCCCGGTGGCTGAAGAATCCGGTGTCATCGTCCCCATAGGTAACTGGGTCATGCAAACTGCGATACGCCAGGCTGCCAAATGGAACCGCGACGGCAATTCCTTGCGGGTCGCAATCAATGTCTCGGCCCTGCAATTCCAGCAAGCCAATTTCGTCGACAGCATAGCGGCTGCCTTGTATGAAAATGATTTGCAGCCACATTGCATAGAACTGGAATTGACAGAATCCATCCTCATCAAGGACGTTGAAGATGCACTGAAAAAACTGGAATCCCTGGCAGCACTGGGCGTCAAGCTGGCGATTGATGATTTTGGTACGGGTTATTCCAGCCTCAGCTACCTGAAACGCTTCCCCATCTACAAACTCAAGATAGACCGTTCTTTCATAGGCGATTTACCTGGCGATGAAAGTGATGTTGCCATCGTCACCGCCATCATACACCTGGCCCATGCCCTGAAATTACGTGTCATTGCAGAAGGCGTGGAAACCGAAAGGCAACGCGAATTTCTCCAGCAGCAGCAATGCGATGAAATGCAGGGTTACTTGTTTTCGCAAGCCATGTCGGCAGAAGAACTTGAGCAACGCTACTTGCGCTGAATAAAAAAACGCCGCATTAAAAAATGCGGCGCGGTGGCATGCTCTTCAACGAGCCGCCAATGTAGTCGTCTGTAACTACCTCAGAAATGCGTTCTCCAATAACGTGAGTCATCACGGATTTCAGCAATTTGTTCAGTGGTCAGCTCATTACTGACCAATTCACGGCTATCCATGGCCTTGCTGCCTACTTTTACGCTGGCTTTCAATAAATAACGATAACCGGTCAGCATGTCACGCTCTACCCCATCACCATGCAGATAACGCAAACCCATTTGAAACTGGGCGGTAGACAAGCCCTGATCAGCCGCCAGCATTTCCCAATGGGCAGCCTGGTCGGTGTTTTTTTCTATCCCTGCACCTTCCTGATAAGCCAGGGCCAGATGATGCTGCGCGCTGGCATTGCCCTGTTGTGCAGCTTGCTGATACCAGAATACCGCTTCCTCAGGATTGGGCTCAACACCCTTGCCAGTAGCATACATGTAACCGAGTGCCAGTTGGGCCGAGGTCAGTCCCTGCAAGGCTGCGCGGCGAAACAGTTTGAAGGCCAGGCTTTCATCCGCATCCACGCCTTCACCTGTCAGATACAAGACGCCCAGATTGGCTTGCGCACCTGCATGGCCCTGGTCAGCTGCCTGTTCCAGCCAGTAAGCGGCTTCCTGTACATTTTGCAGGTCTGCATCCGGTTCCAGATACAGCAAACCCAGCATATTTTGGGCCTGGGTATCGCCTAGCAGCGCCCAGCGCCTGACTTGCATTTCATCATCAAGATCATCATCACCCAGAGCCGAAGCGCAGGTCAGCATGATCATGAGCACCATCATCAGATGTCGCCATTTTTTCATTTTTATCCTCACCTGTTTTACCGCGTGTACAGAATGCTACGCCTCTAATCCTGCCTGCGTGTGTCTCGACTGTTGGATTAGGTAACAAAATGTAGCCTGCTGGCTGCCAGCGCAGACAGTCTGGGAGTAAACTAGGCCTCATTTCCCCACCCGCCATGAAAGCAGATGCCGTGACCGCCACCAAAAACCTACGCATAGGACTGATTGCCAACCGCTCACACCAGGATGCGCCCAATTCTGCCCTGGTGCAGCTTTTACATGGTGCAGGCCCGGCACTCCAACATCTGCAGGCAGAAATGGTCATCGTCGGGCGCACGCTGGACGCGATTATTTCACATGGCCTGATAGATAGTTGCCCGACTGTAGAACGCTTTCCCTATGGCCGTGAAGGCGGTTTGATGAAACTGGTATCACGGGTGGTCGACAAAGACCCTGCCCGCGCGGTCGATGCAGTCATCTACCTCATTGACCCGGTTGACCCTTCTTCGGTTTTCCCGGAAGCACAGGCACTCAAGCGCCAGTGCGTGATCCACCGCAAACCTTTCCTGGCGACCCTGGCCAGCGCCAGGGAATGGCTGGAACTGGAAGCCACGGCCACCGGCGCAGCCATAGACAGCAAACTGAATCCCGCTTTTGAATTAAGCCAGGAAGGCATAGCCCTGATCGCCCACGATGCAATGAAGGAAAGCATACTGGTCATGGCCGAAAAGCATTTTGACCTGCTCGACAGCTTTGGATACCGCTATGCGACCGGCACCACGGGTGGCTTGTTGAATCAGCTGGCGCAAAAAATCAAGGGAGCAGAGGCAGGTAAAAACTGGGTAACACCTTATTTGTCCGGCCCTCTGGGTGGCGATGCACAACTGGCAGAACTGGTGCTGGACAGGCAGATACGTCGCATCCTGTTCCTGGAAGACCCGCATGTCGCCCGCCAGCATGAAGCCGACATACAATTACTGGAACGCGCGGCCCGCACCGTCTGTGATTATGCACAAGTCGTCAGTGAAGTCAGTGGCGCAGACCGCTGGCTGACATTGTTGACGCAAAGAATAGCCGCCCAGGCCTGAACCCTGCCCATTGGTATTTCGCTTGTATCTGTGGAAGAATTGTCTAGCTCTCTGTACAATTCTGCCAGCTCAAAAAATCAATTAGGAACTCAGCATGACGCGTAAATATTCGGATATGAACCAGCATGACGCCTTGTACAAGATCGCGCGCGCTTATCCTGGTGGACTGGAAGCCCTGTCTGTCCGTATGGGCGTCTCGGTGAATGTCTTGCGCAACAAGCTGGCCCCGGGCATAGAAACGCATTATCCTTCCTTTGAAGAACTGTCCATCATCATCGAGTTTTGTCAGGATGCCGGGGTCAAGGATGCCCATCTGCCCCTGCATGCCTTATTGAGTCGTCATGGCATGGCGGCTTTTTCCATCCCTGAACCGCATGAAATTCGTGAAGACGATTTGTCGCAAACCGTGTGCCGCGTCATGAGCCGGGTAGGCGACGTGGCGGAGGCAGTCTCAACTGCCTTGCTGGATGGTGTCATTACCGATGCCGAAGCTGACCTGATAGAAAAAGAATTCCAGAGCGCCCTGACAGTGCTGGGCGAATGGCGCGCCCGCATACGGGCACACCACAGGCAAGGGTAATTGCTATTAGATTAGTGCAGTTTTTTTTCCAAAAAAGCCACAATTCTGGGCCAGCCCATTTTGCGGGCCAGATCAAGCGCAGTTTCACCCCTGGGATTGACCGCATCAAGCTCGGCACCATGTTTGACCAGCAAGGTCACAGGAGCAAGATTGCCCGCCAGCGCATCTTTTTGCAACAGGGTCCAGCCATTTTCATCAACACTGCGGGCGAACGAGGGATCATCACGCAAGCCCTCGTCCATTTTCTCGACCATGTTTTCACTCATGGGATGTTCCGGCAAATCTTCTGTACTCACCACGGCCAGTGGTTCTTTCTTGCCTAATAGTCCAGACAGAAAGCCCTTTTTTTCCGGCTGCTGGGCAGGCACGATGAGCACTTGACCAGGTTTGCCAAAATCCAGTCCCCAGGCCTGATCATGGTCTGCACGCTCAGAGTCTGACATGTCCTGGCGCATGACATCTATGCTAAACCCACCGTACACCTTGCCAGCTATCGTATACATCCAGTCACCGATGTCGGCCAATGAGACACTGACCGGATCGCCAGCGGCGATGTTGTCACACCATTGCGGTGAGTTCAGCAAGGTACCGGAAATGGTTTGACCATCAAACTGTATGTCATTCACCCACATATGTTCGACCCCAGGTTCCTCACCTTCCCTTCCAGAAGGAAACGCCACTTTGACGGCAGCCAGGCCCAGACCAGGAATAATACGGCGGTATTCCCAGGACAGTTCGCGCCAGAAATATTTAAAACTGGCCTGGGCCTGTTCTGCCGCTGCCTGCATGGCCGCGCTTTCACCTGCAAACATGACTATCGTGCTTTCACTCATGATCTTGCCCCTGAAATAAAAAAGACTGTAGCGCAAGCGGGCAGACAAATAAGCAAGTGCAGGACTTGGTTTCAAATGATACAAGTCCTTACCTTTTGAGCAAGATGCGCGTCACTGAGAGCCAGCCAGGCTTTGGAAATTGGAGACTGTAATTGGAGATTGTAACTGGGGACAGACAGAGATTGCCCAGCAGCATTTTCCCTGCTGCTTTACAATGTAAGTCTGCCTCCATGTCCAGCCATCAGGCTGCTACCATCATGTCTACAGAACTTGCTAGCCAGCGGCCCAAATCCCTGGCGGATTTGTATATTTCCTTTACTCTGCTGGCACTGCAAGGATTTGGCGGGGTACTCGCCGTCGTGCAACGCGAACTGGTGGAAAAAAAGCGCTGGATGACGATGGAAGAGTTTGTCGAAGACTGGGCCGTCGCGCAGATCTTGCCAGGCCCGAATGTGGTGAATTTGTCCCTCATGATAGGCCATCGCCATTTTGGATTTGGTGGTGCCATGGCAGCGCTGGCAGGCATGTTGTCGGTGCCCCTGCTGATCGTCCTTATCCTGGCAGTGGTGTATGCCCAGTTTGCCCAGCATCCTGAAGTGGTGGGTGCCTTGCGCGGCATGAGTGCCGTCACTGCCGGGCTCATCATCGCAACCGGCCTGAAGCTGGTGCCCGCCCTGAAAAATAATCCCCTGGGCCGGACCGTCGCCCTGATCTTCAGCGTACTGTGTTTTGTCGGCATTGCCTACTTCCGTTTGCCGCTGGCTTATGTCTTGTTCAGTCTTGGTGCCATCACTTGCATCATTGCCTACAGGAGATTGAAATAATGCCCGATACCCTGAACAATGTCTTGCATATCAGTATGAACTGGCATGACTGGCTGCAATTATTCTTGCACTACATGATGCTGTCCTTGCTGTCGATAGGAGGGGCGATTTCCACCCTGCCCGACATGCACCGCTATCTGGTGATACAACAGAACTGGCTGACCGATGCACAATTCAATGCCTCGGTCTCGATCGCTCAGGCTGCCCCTGGACCGAATGTCTTGTTCATTGCCCTGATGGGCTGGAACGTAGGCATGAATGCCGGTGGCATGTGGACAGGTTTGCTGGGTGTCTTCATCACCATGACCGGCATACTCTTGCCCAGCACCACCCTGACCTATGTTGCCGCCAGTTGGGGCCACGCCAACCGCGAATTGCGCAGCGTTCGGGCTTTCAAGCTGGGCATGGCCCCTATCGTGATAGGTTTGCTGGTGGCAACTGGCTGGATCATGGCTGCCTCGCATGACCAGGCCAGCAAAGACTGGCCTTTGTGGCTGATGACGGTAGTCTGCACCATTGTGGTCTGGCGCACCCGCCTCCATTTGCTGTGGTTGCTGGCTGGTGGTGCCTTGCTGGGCTGGTTTGGCCTGATCTGAGTCTGCGGGTATCTTCCTGTAAGGAAACGCCATCTACAGGCCAGGATGGAACAAATTTCATCCTCAGCTGTCAATCCCTGAAGGTAACAGCCACATGTAAATTTTCTTTACCTGTTTGTAAGCAGTTGTCTGCAAACATGGCCGTTTTGCGTATCGCACGCCAGTTAATCACGGTAAATGAGCCTGGTTAACTGAAATTCCCCTGAACCACTTATTGCATTTTTCAATTTCGATAACATAATCAAGTTAAGCAATACGTCTACAGACAATCTTTGTTACAGGATCAGGCATAGTTTGAGGTATGCTTGCCACCTTGAAATTCTGCACCGGTTCATATAGTCCATGAAGTTGAGCATAGAAGCGCCTGAGGATGAAGTTGCCCTGCCGGGCGAAATTCATTTACATATCCGGTTTCGCCCTGCAAATATGTTCGGCATCTTGCTGGCCTTGCTGGTCCACGCGCTATTGCTGTATTTCTTGCTGAACATGAGTGCAGTGAAGAAGAAGCTGGAAAATGCGGGTATATCCGCCCCTATCGTCTTGCTCATGGAAAAGGCCGCGCCAGCATCCAAAGCGCCCAAGCAGGCGACTGCGCCCAAGAAAGAAAAAGCGCAATCCAAGCCTGTGCGCATCCCTCCATCCAAAAACGCCATCACCCAGCCCAAGGCACCACCGCCTTTGCCGACCAATGACTCTCCGGTTCCGCAACCACCGCCGCCAGTGGCCAACAATGTACCGCCGGAAATGGATATGATGGCCCTGGCAAATGCAGCGCGTGAGCGTCGCCGTGCCGCAGAACAGGCAGCAGCACAGGAAAATGAAGGCGCACGTCAGGCGGGCCGTGGCATGACGCCGCAAGAAGTGGCAGAAGCCAATGTCAAACGCAGCATGCAACAGGCGGCCAATCGTAATGGTGGCAGCGGTGTGTTTGAACTGGGGACGGTAGGCACGAGGGTGGCCAGCTTTTCTTTCCGTGGCTGGAACACCCGCGTGGTTGCCTCTGGCGGTAAACAGTCTTTTGAAGTCGATGCTGGTCTGGGTGGCGACGTACGCCTGGCGGTAGTGCGCCGCATGATAGAAATCATACGCATGGAATACAAGGGCGACTTCAACTGGGAATCAAGGAGGCTGGGCCGCGTCGTGGTGAGGTCAGCCCGTATCGAGGATTCAGCAGAACTGGAAAGCTTTTTGCTGAAAGAGTTTTTCCCTTAGCCTTTACTCAACCCGTCCCCGCTGTCGGTCATCACCAGCTCTTAGCGGGATCGACGCCATGCAGCTTGCCATGCATCCATAAGAACATGCCACCAGCGCGCCGCTGGATCAGGTCTTTGCACCAGCAAATCGCAAGCCTGCAGAGCATGCAACTCTACCCAGCCACCGTGCTCAGTATGATAAACGCTGTCGGCATCCAGCACGGTATCTGCCTGCCAGGCCCACCCTTCCAGAAATTGCGGCAAGGCGATCAGGCGTAGCTTCCCTGTCTTTACATATAAAGTACTGCCTGCTGTTAACAGACAGTGCATGCTCTGGTCTTGCCTGATACTGTTGCTATACATGATGACGCTCCTGAAAAATACCCGCCAAACTGCTGGAAAGTGGATGGAAAAAGCAGGTTTCAGGATAGGCCTTGCAAGTCGGCCTGCACAGACACAGAAAATAGACATCTGTATCGCATCAGACAGCTAATTCATAATCTGTTATTGTATCGTTAGCCCTTAACTGTATCTGTGCAGCTCCTCACTGGCATTTCATCATAGACCTATGCAAAACCTACCTCTCTACAAGCAACTGGCCGATCATTATCTGAATGCCATACGCTGCGGCACGCTCAAGCTGGGCGACCGTATGCCCTCTGTACGCAAGCTCATGCATGTACACGGTGTCAGCCTGTCCACCGCCTTGCAGTTGTGCCGTCAACTGGAAACCGAGGGCTGGCTGGAAGCACGCCCGCGTTCGGGCTATTTTGTGCGGCAGCCGCGTCGTGTGCGCCTGATACCGGCACAGGAGCCAACCATAGGCAAGATCATTGACCCGGCACAGTTTGTCGGTATTCATGAAAAGGTGTCTGAAATCATTGCCCAGGGCCAGCGTCAGGTGAAATGCAATCTGGCGCGGGCGACTGGTGGCCCCGCCCTTTACCCGCACCAGCAATTGCGCAGCCTGACCGTCAGCACCTTGCGCCGCTATCCAGAACTGCTGACCAAGACAATTACGCCGGGTGGTAACCGTGAACTCAAAGCGGCACTGGCCAAGCGCGCACTTGATTCCGGCATCAGCACATCTGCTGACCAGGTCATCATCACCAATGGCTGTATCGAGGCTTTGAACCTGGCCTTGCGTGCAGTGGCACAGGCGGGTGATGTCATCGCCGTCGAGTCGCCAACTTTTTATGGCCTCTTGCAAGTGCTGGAAAGCCTGGGCATGAAGGCACTGGAAATACCGACCAGTCCTAGCACCGGTATTTCAGTCGAAGCACTGGAACTGGCGATGCGCACCTATGACAATATCAAGGCGGTGGTTGTGGTGCCGCATCTGCAAAATCCCCTGGGCAGCATGATGCCTGACCAGCACAAGCAAAAACTGGTGGCACTGTGTGAAAAGCAGGGCATACCGTTGATAGAAGATGACTCTTACAGCGCCCTCGCCGATGGCGACAAAATCCCGACTGCATTGAAACAATGGGACCACAGCGGCAACGTGATTTACTGCGCCTCAGTACACAAAATACTTGCACCAGGCATGCGCGTAGGCTGGATACTGGCTGGCCGCTGGCAGGAGCGGGTCAACATGCTGAAGTATGCACACACACGTTATAACGAAGAATTGTCACAGATAGTCACAGCGACTTTTTTACTGTCATCAGCTTACGACAGACACCTACGGAAACTACGTAGTAGCCTCGCCGTGCAAAGAGAAAAAATGGCAGAAGCGATTGCCACATATTTTCCCGAAGGCACGCGCGTGACCATGCCAGCCGGTGGAGTTTCGCTGTGGGTAGAGATGCCGGCAGGCACTTCTTCCCGCGCTGTTTTTGATGCGGCGCTAGAGGAGAGCATCCTGGTTTCGCCGGGTTTGATGTACTCTAATTCAAATCGTTTTGATCATTTTTTGCGTATCAATTGCGGCATGCCATATACCCAGGATCTGGACGATGCAATGCGTTTATTGGGCCGCATTATTCAGCATCAGGCTTCTTCAAAGCAACACATTGCTGCTTAAAATTCCGCGTAAAACCTTGCGTAATTTTTGAGCACTGTGGAAAGCCACAATTGTGGCTGTTCCAGGCATTTTCCATAATGGCTGCACTGACGGAGAAAAAAATTCCGCAACGTGCTCGCCATTATGATTTCATGCAGGCGAGACTTTCTACCATCCAATGGAGACCAAGGATGAAAGCTCAAGCCTTCTACAAATCCCTGTATTTTCAAGTTATCACCGCCATTGCCCTCGGTGTGATGCTTGGCCATTTTTATCCCGAATCTGGCGCTGCCATGAAGCCTCTCGGTGACGGCTTCATCAAGCTCATCAAGATGATGATCGCGCCGATTATTTTCTGTACCGTGGTGGTGGGTATCGCCGGTATGGAAGACATGAAAAAAGTTGGCAAGACTGGAGGCATGGCACTGCTGTATTTTGAAGTTGTCAGCACCCTGGCACTGATCATCGGCCTCATCATCGTCAACGTCGTGCAACCTGGTGTAGGTATGCATATCGATGTGCATACACTCGATACCAAGGGCATCGCTGCCTTTGCCGGTCCTGGCAAAATGCAGACCACGACAGAGTTCCTGATGGCCATCATCCCTACTACTTTCACCGATGCTTTTGCCAAGGGTGAGATATTGCAGGTCTTGCTGATCTCCATTTTCTTTGGTTTTGCTTTGCATCGTTTTGGTGGTCGCGGCACACTCGTTTTTGACCTGGTCGAAAAATTCTCGCACGTGCTGTTTGTCATCGTTGGCTACATCATGAAAGTAGCTCCTATCGGTGCCTTTGGTGCGATGGCTTTCACGATAGGTAAGTACGGTGTCGGTTCGCTGGTGCAGCTGGGTTTCCTGATGGCGACATTCTACGCAACCTGCCTGATCTTCATCTTCGTAGTACTCGGTGCTATCGCCAGGGTGCATGGTTTCATGCATCTGGAAATTCATCAAGTACATCAAGGAAGAATTGCTCATCGTTCTCGGTACTTCGTCTTCAGAATCAGTGTTGCCACGCATGATGGCCAAGCTGGAAAACCTGGGTGTAAAAAAATCCGTGGTTGGCCTGGTGATCCCTACTGGTTACTCTTTTAATCTGGATGGCACTTCCATCTACCTGACCATGGCTGCGGTATTTATCGCCCAGGCCACAGATACACCAATGACACTGATGCAGCAAATCACTTTGCTGGCAGTCTTGCTGCTGACATCCAAGGGTGCGGCAGGTATTACAGGTAGCGGCTTCATCGTGCTGGCAGCGACATTGTCTGCGGTGGGTGGTGTTCCAGTTGCTGGCCTGGCCCTGATACTCGGCATAGACCGCTTCATGTCCGAAGCACGTGCATTGACGAACCTGATCGGCAACGGTGTCGCCACTGTGGTGGTTGCCAAATGGGGTAACGATGTGGATACCGTCAAGATGCAAAGACGTTTGAATAATGAAACGGTAGAAGAAGCAGAAGATCCTGAGCTCTTGATGGACACAGCATCCATGCATACAGCAGTGCGGTGAAACTGACGACAAGCAAAGCAAAAAGCGGACTCAAGGTCCGCTTTTTTCATTCTGACTACAACTACTTTTTCAAATGCCGTAGCGCCAGAGTCAGTGCCATCAATTGTATGGTCGCCGCCAGGAAGAAAGGCGCTCCCAGCAAAATACTATCTTTAGGAAAATGACTGACTTGCCCGACTATCGACGTACCTATCAGGGTGGCAAACACACTCATGATACTGGCCAGCGCAGTCAAAGAACCCATGGCAAGGCCTTGCGAGCGTGCATCGACGGCACGCGAGAAAAAACCCTGCAAGGCAGGCCCGGCGGCAAAAGCCAGCACATTACACAGGATCAGTACATACATCATCCAGCCCTGATTGGCCAGACCATAACAAGTCAGTGCCACAGTCGATGAAGCCAGGCCGATCAGGACTGCATTGGCATCCCCTACCCGCTTGATATAAGACCCCAGAAAAACACCCTGCATGAGTACGCTGGAAACACCGACCATGAACAATGAAAAACCATTTTGCATGGGTGTCCAGCCAAAACGCAATTCTGTCGACAAGACCCATGTGGTTTGCAAAGTGAATTGCGCAAACATGGTCAGGGCATACACCCACACCAGTGCGCCTACGCCACGCAAATGCGCAAGACCACGCAAACCCGCAAAGGGATTGGCGGCAGAAATACGGAAGGCTTTGCGGTGATCTGCAGGCAGGGATTCTGGCAACGAGAAATAACCATACACCACATTAGCCAGTGCCACCGCTGCCGCCAGATAAAACGGGTAATGGATATGCGCTTCACCCAGCATGCCGCCAATGACAGGGCCGCAGATAAAACCCAGACCAAACATGGCACCTATCTTACCCAGTGCCTTGGCGCGGTTTTCCGGGCTTGATACGTCAGCGATATAAGCATTCGCGACTGACAGGTTACCCGCAGTGATACCGCCTATGGCGCGCACCACCAGCATCCAGTAAATGCTGGTGACCTGGGTCAGTAAAAGGAAATTCAAGCCCAGGCCGAATACGCATATCAGCAAGACAGGACGACGGCCATAACGGTCACTAAGCGCGCCTATCATGGGAGCAAAGATGAATTGCATGACACCATAGATAGCGACAATCGCGCCATACCAGTAAGCCTGGCTATCCGCCTGCAAGGTATAGCTAGCCACCAACCGCGGCAAGACCGGGATGATGAGGCCTATACCAAGGATGTCCAGAAATACTGTAATCAATACAAAACGAACATTGGTCGGCAGCGGCTTGGCTGCCCCGGCCTGCTCTGAACTTGTCATACCAGACATCCTTTAGGCGGAATCTTCAAAGCTTAATAGAACTCATTTCATAAATAGGGTCTGTTAACTTTTTTCGGATTATGTTAACTTTGGAGCATGACACGAAGAGAAGAACTAACCGAAGAGCAATGGAGTGTATTAGCTCCCTTAATTCCGAAAA
>Ga0207952_1000289_pt1 | contig 47994 bp, 55 predicted proteins | sample SubbioR12Aug_8Ca_FD_184831 | JGI IMG/M metagenome (GOLD analysis project Ga0207952, IMG submission 184831) | Serpentinite rock and fluid subsurface biosphere microbial communities from McLaughlin Reserve, California, USA - CR12Aug_8Ca (SPAdes) | ecosystem: Environmental > Terrestrial > Deep... | reverse complement strand
CCCGCCGCTACGACAGTGTCTATCGGAAGGCCGCCTCGCTGACGGTGGAGTACCAAATCACCGCAGAGCAGATTTGGATGGTTGAGTGTTTTGTACAACACCTCGATCCCCTGGGTAATCTCTTTGCCGAAGAGCTGCAATATGTGGGCATGACCGAGGAGACAATCAAAGCACTCTCCCGCATTGAGGAGTTGCAGTCGGGTCGCTCTGTGATTGATGAAGAGGCGATTCGCATCTTCGGTGAGCTTGAAGTGCGACAGGCCTCACTGGTGGCCTACTTCTTTGAGTATTTGCAGCGATATGTCCGCTTTCGACCGATTACCATGACAAATCAGACGTTTCTGGAGAAACAAGCCCGGGCACTGCGAAAGGCCGCTGGAAATGAAGAGATCCCAGCAGCACTCACCACGGGAGTGGCGTCGCTGTGCTGCGACCGCTGGGATGGCTTCTTCCCTGTGAAACAATACTTCTGGAAGAGCGAGGATGAGAACAAACTGAAGCACTACAATACGCCTCTGGGCAACCAGTCAATTCGCCGGGACACTGTTTCCGATGAGATTTTGTGTGGTTTCCAGCCAAACAAGCCGACCAAGAAGAAGGACCCCAAGAAGTTCCGAAAACTGCAGCGGAACATTGAAATTGAGGCCGGGCTTGTGCCAACCGACATTGACCAGGAGTTCATCACTGTACGCAAGCAGTATCTGGCAGCACAGCGACACACCAACACCGGAGAAGTCCCACGCCTGGCCAAGCAGCGCCGTCTTGAAGGCCGTATACCGGACTGTGCCCGCTCTCGTGTGCTTGAGATGAATCTGACCGGCATTGTGTTGCAGTGTCCCCCACTGCGTCTACCCAAGCAGAAGAAAAAGGATGCCCACAAGCGGGTGGTTGATGAAAAGAAGTCACAGGACCGCAATCGACTCTACCCACCCTCACGGGCCGCGGCCATGTCAGTCTCCCAGCCGCCGTATTTGATTGCCCCCTGCTGTGCGCGCATTCACGGCTACGCACTCAACAACTGGAGTGCAAACGGCTACTACTGCGGCGGCTGCCTGCCCTACTCGAATAACGAGCGGGCCATTGCCAATGAGCTGCTCTGTGCGAGCTGCCTCTCAGTGGTGCCGAATCGGCCGGCTTTCAACCAATGCCCTGATGATAAGTGCCCCGGGCGCAAAGCAAAGAAGCGCAGCAAGTGCCGACACGGAGCACAGCCCCTGTTGTTGTATGATGATGTTCAAGAGAATCGACAGGCGTATCAGTTTCTCTGTGACGACTGCTTATTGCCATTTCGGGCAACTCCGGCAGCGCTGCTGCGGCTCAGCGCTATTAAAGCCCGGAGCACAGCGGTGGTGAACAAGATCCTACTGGAACAGTAAATATTGTCAAATGCAACTGAACAAAGTCAGCCACCACAGGCTGCTGTTCGGCGGCAGCGAATATGCCAAGACGATGGGACTCAATGCCGGCTTGGTGTTTTATCTCTGGAACACTGCCACGCAGTCGCCCCTCATCAACAGCATCATTGACTTTGCGGCACTGTGGGCCACCACAAGCCCCTGGACAGTGGAGATCACCTCGCGCAGTGGTCAGCAGCCAAAGGTGTTCAGTGACGATACGATGAACAAGTTGTTTGCCATGCAGTGCAACAGCAAATTGGAGCTGATTATTCAACAGATTCTGATCTTCGGCTTTGTTGGAATTTCCTACAGTATTCGAGATGGAGTGCCGCGAGACCAGGTGACTGGTGCGGATATCATCATCAATGTGATGCATCCCTACGAGTTTGAGCCGCGTTTCAAGTACAGCAAGCGGGGCAATCGCAAGTGGATCGCCTTCACGCGGTCAAGCAGCTATGTTCAGACACCGAGTCCCATTCCGTACAGCCGGGTGTTCATCTTCCGCGAGCCCGAGCCACTGACCATGCGGCCGACCTCTGCGCTGATGTCAACACTGCGCTCGGTGTTCCAGTACGAGCAGGCGATGGCGCTGCAGGAAGTGGTGGCGCACAAGCGGGCCTTTCCCGTGTGGGTGTACAAGAGCGAGATGGACAAGCTGCTGTTTCCCACCACCGACCCCACAATGCCCAGTTTCAATCGTACCGATCCTTCCGGTGCACAGGAGGACATTGGTCTGGACAAAGTTGATCAGGAGTACCTGCGCGACATGAGTGTGCGCCAGGCGCTGCAGAACATATCGAGTCAAGTGCACCAAAAGGCCGCACTCAATGACGACATGATGATGCAAATGTATGCGATGCCAGACCGAGATCGCGATGCAGCTGAGGATTTCATCGCCAAGGCCACAGCGACACCCACCATGCCATCGAAGCTAATGGCGCCCGGTATCGCAATGGAGAGCAATGTACCAGAGCCCAAGGCATCGGAGCACTTCAATGAGGTGGAAAGCCTGTTGAAAACACAAATCTGCGCCGCACTCGGTGTGCCAATTGAGTTGATCTTTCCACAGAGTTCCAAAACTTTTGCATCGGATGTGAATTTGAGCCGGAAAGTGATGGAGATCCGCACCACGCGACTGCACCACTGGCTGGGTGAGGTTCTACAAGAGGTGTTTCTCGACATTCACATGGCGGATTTGAAAAAGACAGTGGATTCGCTCTCTCGGCACATTACCGCAAACCAACTGGAGAAACTGGAGGGCAAGCTGGATCGCGACACCATGACGCGTGCCGGCATCATGCTGAAAGAGCAGTATCGCAACGCAATATTGCAAGACATGATTGTGAGTGTGCACTTTGCCGAGAGCACCTCGGCCACGGAGGAGAGTCTGATGATGGATCTGACCTCTGGGGTCATTGATCACGGCAAATTCCAAGAGTTGATGCTGGCTACTCAGGGCATTCCTCAGAGTGCCAAAGCCACACTAAGCAAGGCGCAGGTGAAGGAACTAGAGGAGCATTTGCGATTCGGGCCAAAGAAGGAGCCAGAACAGAAGCCTGCAGCAGCCAAGGGTGATGGTGACAAAGAGAGTGCTGCCAAACGCCAGAAGACCAAAGACAAACCAGTCAAAGAAAAATAAAACACAAAAGCAGATGACAGAACCCTTGAATCCACGAGAGATTGTCTCGCATTTGCAGTTGATTCAGGTACACAGCAAGGACTTCTCAGATGTGCCGTTGGCACCACTGCTGCGGGTGTTCCACGAGCTGCGCAAGATTACCAGTTGTCTCGGCGTGCTCTTTGACATGGCGTTGAATGACATTACGACCAAGTGCGTCTTTATTCAAGCCAAAACCAGCGCCGCGGGGCTCGATCAAGCCACAGTCGGCATTGTAATTGTGGCTGAGAAGCAAGACAACTCACTCGTGACAACTCCGCACGAAACCGCCACCAAGAAACTACTGCCATTGATTCGTGCACTGGAGTTTGTTGCAATTCTACTGCAAAATCTGAACAACCAGGAGCTCGGTGCAGCGATTCGCGATGCATACTGGAAAACGATCTCACGCTACCACAGCTACGTAGTGCAGGCCGGTGTCGCAACGGCTACTTATGCCGCGCCATACAAGCAGCAGTTCTTCCAGCAACTGGGCTGCACATCCCCAACAGAGTATTGTGATGAACTGGCGCCGCTGCTTCTGGGCCTCTACAATGGCTTGAAGACGCTGTACATTCAAGAGCACTGCTGGCAGTAAAATGTGAGAATTTGCATGTCACAATCAATTTTAAAAAATCCATGTCCATCGCAGACCCTCTGCTTGACAAGGTTGTTGACCAGGTGCACTTGCCTGGAAAGTTGAAGATTAGAGCGAATTTCAACGATTATATCCACCTATTTCACAATCAAACAGCCAAACGGTTGTTTGGCAACTTTTATTTCATAGTGACTGCCAACTTGCGTCTACGACATGATGACAACGCTGTGGAGATGGCATATCTGTTGGATTTTGATCAACAATTGCGAGACTTGACAAAAGGCAGGATTGGGCTTGATCATGCTGAGTGCAAAAATCTCTGGAGGCACTTGTATGTCCTCGCAGTGACCTTGATACTCACTGTCATCGCAGACATGTCGAGCAGTGTAGTTAAACAATGGTACGAAGCTGATTTGCTCCTCCTGCAAACCAAATACGAGAAGAAGTAAAAGTATTGTAGTTTACATGAAGTCCCTTTCTATTAACAAACGATATGCCAGGTCGAAGGCAGGTGATCGGCCATTAAAATGTATGCGCGCCCCGAGAACTTTTTCTTCGCTTGTATATTTAAGCGTGACTTAGGTCTGGTGCAAACCTCCTAAAATTTCGTCCTTTAAAGTAAATGCGCCGGGCATACCGAAAAAGTCGAGGACCGCCTGCTTTTTCATTTATTCATACGTCAATGCGATAGCATTGTGAAACATGAGTGCTGAGTTTTTCAAACTCAGATGCCATCCCTATAACTACAAGAAGCTATTCTACTTTGCGATTGCACTGGAGTGCGATGTGCCCATCATTGAGGCGCTATTTCATGCTGCATACAGTGAACTACACCTTAAGCGCATAAACAACCCGACATCGTGGTCTCAGACACGGGCCTGGTTGCGCGACCGCTGCATGCAGCACATATCAGCGAAGCTGGGACAGGGCTATCCCACATCACCCTACAGCACAGTGAAAGAGTACTTCTCCGCTGCAAATGGTTCTGTAACCTGTATTGGTGTCCAGCTGAAGCCTCCGTGGGATGTTCGAGAGCACAAACTCTGTAAGGTGTACATTCGTGTCGAAAAACCTAATGGTGATTGGAAAACGACCCATCGCTTGAAGGTTTCCACCCGTTCGCACCTGAGCCAAATCACAATCTTCCAAACATCTCGCAACCCCCTCTTCTACGACAATGTCAAGCGCTTTTACGATGTTGAAGGCGGTTTGATGGAGCGCCTCGATGAGATGTTGGCACTACTGCAAGATGGCAATTTAGTCAATTTGGCTTGAGTTGTAGCACCGAGGCCACAAACATAGCATCGGTGCGATCCCAGGGAATCGTCTTCAAGTCCAGCGGCCTGACTCCAACTTCACGCAGCCTTCTGTCGGCATCTTCCTTTGCAACAGTCGCCATTGGCTTTACATCAAAGTGTGGTTCTGGAGTCGACATTTGGACTTACTTCGAACTGACTTTGATAATTTCACAGACATTGAAATTTTAACATCAGTCATGAGCAACAAGGCGCGCGATGCATCACCGATTCGCACACGTCAGCTCTCATTTGAGGAGGAGTGCTTGCGCATTGGCTGTTCAAAGCAACATCGGTGGTTGTTGCTTTTTTGTGGAATTTTGTTGGAGTGTGATGTTCCAATTCTTGAAGCGCTATTCTGGCCAACAATGGCTTATCTCGGCCCAAGATCCATTGACACTATCAAGGCGATTTACGGCAAGATGGAGATTGCGATTCATGGGCATTTTCAACAAATGTGTCCTCAATGGCTCCGTCGCGATCAACGCCTTTATACATCACCAACGCACTACAAATCCGTTGGAATTCTATCAAGAGCTGGCAAGTGTATAGACATTACTTCTGGCAGTTTGACTAGAAAACCAGGCTGCAATCTTGTTCTCTGGACGCAGGATTACACTCTAAGTTTTGTAGATAGAGAATACCTCACCATTTACAACTCCCGGGATGGAAGAATATCAATTCGACCGGGACAATTCAATGCCACGATCGAAGCATCGATTCAACCGGTGCTTGACATAAACTCTGCACTGAGGGAGCCAGTTGAATAATAAATTACTTTTCACTTCGTGAAAATATCAGAAAACCGGCCACTTCTTCAAACACCGCGCATGGACCGCTGGCTCTTGTTGCGCTGCAGTAAACAGCACCAGTGGACACTACTTTATCTTAGCATTGGACTCGATTGCGATGTTCCAATCATCGAGGCCGTATTCCACACTACGATGGCCTATTTGGTGCTGCATCGCATGGACAATGCATTGCCATTCGCAGAGTCACTCACCGTTGAGCTGGTGGCAGTTGCTGGCTCTCGACTCGGACATTATTACTTTGACCTACCAGAACCTTTTCGTGCTAATTTTGTTTGGGGGAAAGAGGTGAAAAGGCTTTCAATTGACTGCTACAAACACGAAGTTCCTGGCGTGCGCGTCGAGCTTTGCAACAGCCAAACGCCCATGTCTTGTGAATTGTGGGTGACGGGCTGCTTTGATCTGTCTGAGCTCCGCTGGCACCACCGCTTCCGTCTGGTTCATTATCTCACATTTGTGGAGAACTTTAATATAATACTTGACGCGGCAGTAAAAGCCACCTAGCCAATCTGCACGAGTTTATTTCCACACTCGCCAATTCGTTAATTGAACATGCATGCGATCGCCGCGTAGATAATCCCACATCTTCTCCCGTATCTCCTTGTCAGTCAGGGTTGTGGTACGAGCATCATCTCCCAGTTTCTTGTAATCCTTGACGAAGAGGTAAATTCCACTCCACATGCCATGTTTGTCGCTTGGTTTGTTGCCCCGGAACTGATCAAACAAATCACATTCCCAGCACCATGCTTGCCCTGGATTTCCCCATCCATGATAAGCGGTGATCTGAGCCCAAACATCTGTCAGTTGTTTCCATTCCGGTCCTTGATCATTGATGTCTTTGTTAAGATCCGGAGGAGGAAGTTTGCTTGGTAGATCCCCGATCTGAACTAATCCAAATTCCTGACCAACCCCGGGCACAAGTGTGTAGTTCATACCGTTTGACTTTTTGTGAATGATTTTTTGGACAACATCGTGTGCATATTTTCACAGTACCCTTCGCGTGTATTCACAATTTCGCATGAGGTGGACGGACTTTGTTTATCGACAACAAAATAAATTGGAGCCCAGAGATGCCTGGCGCCTGCACTACTTTGCCATCGTGCTCAATTGTCCGACTCCTGTTCTCCATGCTATATTCTGGTGTACAGTTGTGCCGCTTGTGACTTATTATGGGGACGCTTCAACGCTGGCACTTGAAACATACTGCTTTGTGAAAGACATTATCGCGCGGAAATTAACCACGATATACACTCAGGATCAAGTCCATTTTGTCAACAATCTAAACGAGGATCAATGGCAGACAGCGAACGGTGGCTGGCGCATTCTATGTCAAAAAAACTGTATTACCATTAACATTTGGCATCTACATGAGTATTACGATGATCGGTTTTTTATCACGTTGAATCATCTTATCTACATCGAGGAGAAGCATGGGCTACAAGCCAAGCTACCTGTGTGTGGCGACTACCAAGTCGCGCTTGCTAGTCGATTTGATGCATTTTTTGAATACGCCAACAACCGCCTCAGTCAGTAAAGATGCAACAGCGTGACCAATCGCCAACCCGCAAACCGGCCGATCTCAGTAGTTTCTTGTGTCTTCGTTGCTCGACAGATTCGAAATGGCAGCTGTTCTACTGTGCACTAGCACTGGACTGCGACACCCCTATTCTCGAAGCGTTGTTCTTCACTTCATTTTGCCACGAGTCACTGCGCTCTCGCAGCCAAGCCCCGCTTTTGGCAGAAGCCTATTACAATCTACTATTGAGTCATCTTGCTCATCCACGCTTCAATTCATACCCCAGAGCGGATGGTAGCAGTGGGTGGGTGGGTCCTGGGGACATGGTATTCATACTGCACAAGCAGCCAAACTGGACTCACGATGATTTTATTATCTCGCTTGATATTGGCCCTTATGGTGGAAAATTAACGAAAACAATTGGGTTCGTATTGATGAATGACTTGCGCTACTTCATTTCTCCAACGATGGTAGCTCGGCCATTCAAAGTGGGAGAGTTCAGTACCTTCATCAACATTGTGCTGGATCACATTAAACAAAAATAGATGCCGCGAAACCCCAATGACTATCTTTGTCTCAGCTGGACTGAGCACGAGCTGTGGCTCTTCTTCTACTTTGGCATTGCACTCGGCTGTGATGGACCCATTCTCGAGCACCTCTTCTACACCTCCTTTACAACACTGTGCCTCAGAGCTGGCACGCTGGATCGCGAGCTGCTTTCACTCCTGCAAGAACTTATCATAGATCAATTAGAATGGCAGATTGGCCCTAGTTTCAACGGCATTACACCCTTCCACTGGCTCACCGGGCGCACATGTCTTAGTGTTCAACCACCGCCCGGTCACATCACATCCTTTATCAGCCTGAAATTCAAATACCAGAGTCTACCGATCTGGATCTTCCATATTCTTGTTAAGAATGAGAAACTCTTCTACATCAGCAGTGATCGATTGGAATTGACCAAATTCACCAATTCCACCCACTTGCTTCGGCTGCTCGATGAAAATATCACGAAAGTCGTAACTTTACACTTAAAACCCGCCAACTGATGAACACCTGCTTCTGCGGTTGTGGTGAGCCGGCCGAGATGGAGTGCTACTCCTGCAATTACCGCACATCCCTCGAGTGCCAATGCGATGAACAGTGCAATGTCTGTGATTACAAGAGCAACTGTGTGCACTGTGAGGCCTACATCAAACAGCTGGACATTGCAGTGAACGCGCTCCATGCCACGCGACTGCTCCGCGCGCTGACGCCGCAAGAGCGGGTAGAGGCCACGCAACTGCAAGAACGAGTTCGCGATGAATGGCATCGATGTGTTCTCGACTGCATGCTGGACTTTGCGTAAACTTGTTTTAGTACTCAAGTAGTGAAACAACGATACTGAGATGAAAACTGCGTTGTTTGTCTAATGACACGAAGTTTCTGTTCAATTCGAGCAACGCTGCACAAAGTAGCACTACCACGGTAATCTTATACATAGCTATTGTAAAATGGAAGAAGAGCCTCATTACTTCGCTGTACAAGTAACAAATTTCATATTTCTCCAACCAGGCAGCAAGCCTGATCGAAGCGGGTGGAGTGTCTGGCATTTTTAAAATAAGACACGCTTAAATGATGCTGTAGCTTAATATGATTTATTTCCGGGTTGGTGATTGATCTCGGCGTGCTTTCTTCTCCACGGTTGCAATGAAAGTGCGACTGTCATTGCTATAGAGTTGGTCGCTTGATACAAAGCCAGCCGGCATGTCGGACCTTGTACCATACGGACTTGAAACGACAACGTAACTAGTTCCGGCATCATAGCACTCAACATGATCGTGGCGGGGGTCATTGAGCTCGAGCTTGTTGTAAACATACAGGGGAGCAGGACACCGCTTTTTCACGTTGTATTTTTCAACGAATGCATTGCGATTTGCAATGATAGTAGCATCAATGGTCTCGTTGGGTGGTTGAGTGAAATTACCCCAGTACGTGTTCTTGAATATGCCTGGGTACTTGGTCAACATATAGACTTTGACCATTGTGGTCGTTGAAAATATGAAGTGACCAAATACCCTGTTATGCAAAATTTAAGAATCCATTTCTTACTTCATGAACCGGGACACATCACCCAAGCGCCCGGCTTCTACTGGACTTAACTGTGTGCGCCCTTGGTGCTCCACACGCAATAAGCAACTCCTCCTCTACTTCGGCATAGTGCTCAGTTGCGATGTGCCAATTCTCGAAGCCGCCTTCTTCTCTGCTATGGCTTTTGTTGCACTCAAGTCGCCCTCCAGTCTACCGCTCCGGGATGCAATCTGCACACGACTGCCTCTCTTGCAGCCACCGTGGTTCTGTATCTCCGGTTATACATTTTCAAATCATGAACAAGCGTACACCATTAAGCTTAAAACTCCAGAGTATCCAATTTTCCCAACCGTGGATATTATTTGTGGGAAACGATTGTTTGCAACAATTCGTTCTACTCCGGAAGGATGTTTGACATTTCAATTCCCCTTTGTCGTTCCCGTTTATCCGCGGCCTAGCACTTTCGAGTATGATATTGACAACCTCCTTCAAAATGCCGCAAAGACGGCGGCAGAAGAACGGTATCTGGATTACGACGACGACGATTCAGACTGGGTCATTGAACATTTTACGAGCAAATACGGTTTCCCTTAAAATCCATGTCTTGCATCGTAGTTTCGATTTGCCCGACACGTGCCGCACTCTTTGACTTTGTGGTCGGGGCAGCAGTACCATCGATGGTACTCGCACTCAACTTCCTGCAAACTCTCTGGCTTGCAGGAGCGGCAGAACACACCCAGTGCTGCATTTTCCTCTCCTCTTCGTCCGTTCTGGCAACTAAAACAAGTCACCAAACACTCTGAACAACAGAGTGCTTTGCACTTCTCACATTCAGCTGGCACATCACACCAACCGTCCTCGCCCAAGTATGTGATTTCTCTGCAGTGCTTGGGAATGCTATCGTTGCACAAGGGGCACTTCACCATTTTTAAAGTGAAACAATCTCAAATTTTGCAAAAAATGAAACGTGATGCCTCACCCAAACGGACACCCAAACTCGGTGGTTTTCGTCCCTGTTGCTCAGTCACTATTCAGCAGTGGCTTCTCTACTTTGCTCTGGCGCTGGATTGTGACACTCCCATACTAGAGGCGTTGATTTTTCCAACAATGCCTTTACTTGGGCTCTCTCCTAATGCACCGTTCAACCTTTTGTTCGATACGATTCTGCGGCGCTTTGTGTATCTATTTCCCTGTTGGATACTTAAGTTTCGAGCACCGGAAGCTACGTACGCAACTTTTATCAACCTCAATCTCCATCAAGACAGCCACAGTGTTAGTATTGAATCCAATGTTTACAAAATGAATGATGAATGGCGCGTTTCCGTGGAGATCAGTAGGAACGGGTCCAGGTGGGCCAGCATTCGACTGAATGATGGATCTTTTGAGATCCAGTTCACTGCCATTGTTACTCCGTTGCGATTTGCTCATTTCGAGGCACAGATCGACTTATTGCTTACAATCATCGGCAATACCCAAAACTATGAGAGTCTGCATTTCATGTTCCAGAAGTACAACATTGACATGGCCACGCTTTTGTCGGAGCACACTGTCTCTAATTCTTACTGGACGCGCGTGACTAAGTAAAGCCCTTCATTATCGCACTCTGTGAAATTTTCACACCCCGTCATTGTTCAACACCATGGATCGCGATGCATCCCCCGTGCGCCGACCCCGTGCCAAAGCTACATGGTTTCGCCCCTGTTGTTCAAAAAACGATCAACAACTGCTGTTGTACTTTGGCTGTGTGCTTGCCTGCGATCAGCCGATTCTAGAAGCTTTGTTCTACTCATCACTGGCATTGATTGGTCTGCAATCGGGCGCGCCTCTTGATACACTACTGCAGATCGTAGCGTCGCGAGTGCCTCACGTTTGTCCCCACTGGACTGTGGACTCGGAGTGTGAAAGCAGCATTGTCTTTATCAATCCAGACGCAGCTCTGCGCATCACTTTCAATGTTTTCATGAATCACGGCCCCTGGATCGGTGGCATAGAAATCTTGCGTAACAATAGATGGCGAGCCAGTATCGTTGTCAAGGAAGGGCATTTGCGTGTTTTCTTCAAGTACGGCACACCTCTGCGCCTTTACACTTTTGAACAACAGTTGGACGCACTGCTGATTGTCCTTTACAATGCACAAGACGATGATGATTATTCCGTTCTCCACCAAGTCTATGCCGACGACATGGCGGCACTGCATAAGAAGACATCACGTCCTTTCGATGTTAGGTTTCTGCGTCCCGAATGCACTGACTCGAATCAACAACGCCTGCTCTACTTTGGCACTGTTCTCGACTGCAACTCTGCCATCCTCAAAGCACTCTTCTTCGCACCCAATATGCACTTTCTCAGACCGGCTGTCAAATGCGTAAATCGATTTCTGCAAAGAGAAATTGCCACCCGCTTCGCTCTGCTCTATCCGCACTTGACGCGCGTTTTGCCTTTTCACTTCAACAACAACGATGAGGGCTACACTATAATTTTCCTATGTTGGTTTGATGCGGTGGGAATCTCATGCAATGGCAGACTGGTTGGTTCTATTTGCGCACCCACGCATTCCTTTGACCGCTGGACTCCATTGTTGCACTTTGGTGAATTCGAAAGCCAGATTGACAACAAACTGCGCACCGTCATGAAATACTTGTAAAAATTGTTAAATTTTAAAGCACCATTATGAGCAACCGAGACAGTTCACCCAAGCGCACACCGCGCTCACTCGAAGAGCAGTTTCTGCGGCCTTGGTGTTCACAGCCCAATCAGCAGCGTCTACTCTACTTTGGCACTGTGCTCGACTGTGATGCGCCCCTGCTCGAAGCGCTGTTCTTCTCGCACATGGCCTTTCTTGGTTTCGCGTTCAACTTGGCAACCAGCGACCTGGAGCGAGCGCTCTCTGCACGCATTTCAATTCTCTATCCAGAGTGGATTCGCCAGAGTGCTGTCAAATTGTACGGTGAGAACGAGGGCATCATACTGTGGTTTGAAAGGAACACATGGAGTCATTGCCCCCGCATAGATCTCATCCGCAATGGATCGATCATGGCGCAGATTGAACAGCCCCCGAGAAAGTGTCTCCGCCTGATGTCCGATAAGGTGGTCCGGCCGCGGCCTGGACACTTTCAGTTCGAAGTCGATGTCCTCATTGTCGATGCTGCAAACGCCTTCTTCGAGTCCGATGATGGCAGCATTGGCTGGGACAATTCACCTTCCGCGGGTGACTTTGAGTAAATGATCACTCGTGCATGCCCCTGCCAAAACGGAGGATCACCTCTGCACACTCGTGCATCATTATCCGTGAGCACGGATGAGTTTCTGCAGGTGGCTGCGCAAGTGTTAGTCACCATCGTCAAGGTTGATGAGCACCTCTGCAGGGTCACGGATGATCATGCAGGACCCGTGGATAACTCTCCGTGCTCACGATCAATGTCTGCGAAATTTTCGCAGACACTCCTGCACAAGCAAAGAAGTGTGCACAACTCTGCAGAGGATGACGATCAACGATCGCCATTTTGGCAGGACAACCACGAACATCGCTAAGCATCATTCATGCCAAAGTGATCATGATCCTCAACATCAAGTCATGCACTAGTTAATCATGTCTCATTCCGATAGACCCTTTGTCTTGGCGTGCGCGTCTTTGGGTTGGCGTGCGCGGCGCACGCCGAGGGTATTCCAAAATATACAAAGTGAATCGCGCCCGGACAAAGTGATGAAAGCCCGGAGGTGACGTCATCCAGGCCGTGATTTCTTTAGAAATTTCGTGAAGGTTGCACCAGACCTAGCAACCCAAAGTGAATAAGGTAGAGGGTGGGTGATCCGTGGCTGAACAAGAAATCATCCGCGCTCGCGACCAAGTTGTGCACACTGTGCATGCAATCCATCTTTCTGCAGGAAGTCATGGATGTTTGGCAGGAACTCGTTCGTGATCGTGCATGATTTGGCAGGGACTCTGAGAAACCTTGAACAGTGTATAGGATGGGTTTACTCGATTCATCGTACTGATGAATCATTGGTGCTTGGTCTGGAAGTGTGCAAGGAGTGAGCGAGGCGGCTCGGACTGTTCGAGCCGGCGACTGTAGTTGATGTTGAATGGCCTGCGACGCGTGAGGAAGAGCTCGGTGAGCAGGATCGTGAGGATCGCAGCGAGGAAGAGTGCACAGGAGACCCATGCATAGGCATCCTGTTCGAGCACGCGAGAGGTGATGAAGAGTCCTGCAGCCCAGCCGATCGTGTAGGCTGCAGAGAATGCAGCGATCATGTAGCGATCGCGGCGCTGTGCAGCAATCACGATGGCCGCGATCGTGAGTCCAGTGAGGATGACTGCTTGTGTGACCCAGACTTGGAACCAGTCATTGGCCATGTACTGCCAGCCGCCATTGGAGAGCTCGATGGCAATGATGCTCACGCCAGTGATGTAGAAGAACCAGTGGCGCAGGTGCCGCGGATAGGGGCTGGCATCGAACTCGGCATTCCAGACGAGATCGTTCTCGCGATCGGTGTAGAGAGCCCATGGATAAAGCACGAAGAAGATGAGCCCCTGCAGCGCGGCATTGAGATAGAGGCCGTAGTTGATGGTGCCCGCGGCATTGTGCCAGCCGAGCAGCCAGATGAGCGAGATGTGCACCCCAGCAAAGAGCATGTACTTGTAGCGCTTCCAGCGGACCGTGTTGGTGCAGCGTGGATTGCGGCCGTACTTGCGCCGTGCAAGCTTGTCCACGCGATAGGAGGTGGAGAGAAGCAGCGGCAAGTCGAAGATGTAGAGCAGGAGCACACCGAGCCAGAGACCACAGCCACCCTGGATGAGCGCATCACCAACTTCGCTGCCCAGCAATGTTTCGAGATCGCGATTGGAAGTGGCCCCACCCTGCACAAAGGTGAACCAGAGCTGCTCGAGCGCTTCGAACCAGATGATAGCAATGAGAGACCAGCGGATGTCCTGGAAGTAGAGTGTGACGAGCAGCGGGGTGACAGCATGTGCAGCGACCCAACCATAATTGTCCTCACAGCAGAGAAAGTCCCAGGAGAGTGCATTGCGCTGACAGTAGTCACAGGAGATGGTGGGGTCACAGCGTGTGGTGAGGTCCGGTGCAACAGAGGGCAGTGTACCGGCGCGACAGTCTGGCAGCGCCCAACTGAGCTGAAACAAGAATAGAAACAGTAGCAACATCTCCATGAGAGTGGGAAAAACAGCAGAGCGTGTTTATTGAGCGGCCGGAGATGTGACCGCCTCAACTTTGGCAGGAGGAGGTGCCTTGCTCTCGACCCATCGCTGGTAGGTGGTGAAGAGCTCAGCGGGACTCTGGCGCGGGATGTTGTTCTTGTGCATCCAAGCACCGAATGCAACCCACTCGGTGTCGATCTTGGCGACTTTGGTGTGCAACTCAGCATGGCGCTGGTACCAACGCTTGAAGTTGCAGACGGCAGTGCGAATGTGCTTGGTGGCAAAGAGGGAGGCGCCAAGCAGGAGCAAAGTGCCGGGCACAGAGCAGGCGAAGAGGAGAAAGAGGGTCACATCCACAATCAAGTGAAGTGCATTGTTGGATGCCTTCCACTTGGTCTCGTCTTGAAGCGCAGTGAGTTCAGCGAGTTTGATCTCGTTTTGCTCGGCGGGTTTGGCCTTGAGGCGTTCGATGAGCTTAGAAAGTCCCATCTGCGCGATGTCGAGGTGAAAGAGGAATGCATAGATGTGAGTGGTGATGAAGATTGCTCCAACAATCAAGCCACATGAAGCGGAAATGGCCAGGCTTAAGAAGAGAGAGATTGGCAGGCGAAAGTCGCTGATGCAGCGAAGCACTGTCCAGAGCTCGGACTGCGATGACTTGGCGCCAATGTAGGCGGCGTTGTTGGTGGCGAGCCACTTGTAGTGATCGGCCATTTCAAAAAATGAAGTGGGATGTCCCGTGAAAATATGATGACGTCGCGGTATTACTCATAAATCATGGCATTGGCTGTGTTCAGCGATTGTGATGCTGAGTTGTCATATTACGGCATCAAGAGTGCCCCATTCACCTTCTTGACTTGGCTCGGAGTTGATGCTGAGCGGCTGTGGTGGCTTCCAGAACGTGTGTGTGATCCAACACTCAAATTCGAAGATGAACCAGTGAATGTGTTTGGATGGCTCTTCGCAGCATGCGGTCTTGTTATGATTTGGCGTGACTGGAGCCGCGGAAAGCCGGCTTTTGCTAGATTTGGAATATTGGGCATGATGGCGCTGGTGGCTCGGCCGTGGCTGACCCAGGTCTATCCGGCATCGCGCGTTCCTGCAGATTGGTGGGGTTTTCTGAGCTTTGTTTTCATTGAATCGTACGCTTGGCTTATGGTAGTGTTACCGTGAGCACAGCTCAGAAGTAAAGCTCTTTTGCATGTATACGTTATACGGTGTGATGACCTTGCCAGCAGAGGGTGTGATTTTGCAAGCAAAATCGCATGGAGTTCAAAGAGCCTGTGTTGAAGTGGCGCAAACTGCGCACAGCACTGCATTCGAATGATGCTGCAATGCTGACGCCGTTTGAGTTTCACCGACTCGGACAGGGCGCGTTTTGTGAGGGCGTATTCAGAGTTGAACACCGAAAGCACGGCATTATTGCTGTGAAAGTGGTGGGACAAAAGAATACCGAGTCACTGTTGCACGAGGTAAGTCTGCTGCGAGAGCTAGATCACGAAAACATACTGCGTTGTCTGGCTGAAGCAAGAGTCAAAGAGCACTATGCCTACGCAATGCTGGAATACATGGATGGCTGTTCGGATCTCTTCACTTTTATCATGGATCGAAGCCCGACCATTCCGCGGCAGAAACTGAAGCGCACCGTGTCGGACTTTTCACTGGTGGGGCGGCGGCACATCTTGCTTTGTGTATTGCAGGCACTGGTTTATCTGCACTCGCGAGGCATTGTGCACAACGATTTGAAGCCGGAGAATGTATTGGTGGGTGCGCCAACAATGTCGCGCGTCAACGAGGAGACCGCGGTGAAACTGATCGATTTTGGCCTTGCCTGTCGCATTGAGGAGATTGGTCGCGGTGACCTCGGTTACGGCGGCTCGGCTGCTTGGGTGCCGCCTGAGAAGGTGTCGGAAGATGGCACTGATGTTGGCCCACCCGGTGATGTGTACACGTTTGGTTTGCTAGTCTATGCCACGATGACCGGCAATTTCGCCTACGCGGTTCCCACTGATCTTGGCATGCCGGAGTTGTACAAGTTCTTCGAAGAGAAACTGAAACAAATACACGCGAAAATTGTTGACGAGGAGATGGGCCTGCTGGCGCGGCGCAAAGTCAAGCAGCTGCTACTGCAGACACTGAAGTTTGAGCCACGACACCGGAAAACTGCAAAGCAGTTGCTCAAGTGTGAGTTTTTTGAGGCATAATGTAGTGCACATTTTGCAATAATAGTAATTGTATTTAAAACCGTGTATCATAATGTCTTTCCAGGGCTTTGCTTTTCCTTCGGAGAAGCTTTACTGGATCATTGAGTATTTATTCCTGGCACTTGATTGCAGCATTCCAGTTGTAGCTGCGTTCTACTTCAATTATCAGTTCGCCGTTCAGGGCAACATCGTGCAAGCCATTCTTTCCTTCAGTACGGATCTTGACAATCCTGCCAAGCGCTTGAACATAAGTCTGCGACACCGCCGGCGTGGTCTCACACTGGCAATTGCCGAGGCGGCGATAAAACTGGCGGCAACAAGACGGCGAAACTACTTTCCTGGTGTTTTCCATGGAAACGTAGCTTTTGCTGATGTGGAAACTCGACCTACGCGAGTGGGAATTCTCAGTGCTACGAGACATGACGCCGGACTGTTAGAAGAGATTGTTGAGGAGATGAACAAAGGAACAAGAACAGTTTACATATTAGCCAGAATGACAGCGGCGCGACGTGCGCTCACTGGCCTATTGCTGCAAGACATTTGGATTGTGGATGATTATTATGCAGGAACGCTCTTAATTCCAAGACCAGGTGAGAAGGTAATCCTTTGTCGCCATGACAAGGACCAAGAGAGTGAACTCATCATTACGCCTTTCTACAACTGAAATGCATGTTAAAATTAAAGCTTTATCTAACACTGATCGGCGGCGTCAATGTGCGGGTTGGTGCAACCCTGGGCATTGTGACTGCCCTCAACGCTGCCAGCAAAGAAGACTGCGGCATTGGCGGGCGAGCTGCCGGTGCAGAGCACGAGGTTGCCGAGATTGGTGGGGCTGCAAATCGAAGTGCTGCTCTCGGTGTTGGCGTGCAGCACAGTGTTGCCAGTGGATGAGCTGAGCTGGAAGGCGGCGCCGTTGTTGAAGTTCACACTGGTCGCAGAGGTAGTGACCATTTCAGCATCAATGATGCCGAGATCGTCTCTATTGTTAAGCAAAAGCAGGCCAGCGGTTGCACTGCCGCCACTCACAGTGAGTGTGTCAATCTGAGCACCGCAAGTGAAAGCAGCGGGATTGCTGTTGGCCAAGATCTCAAGTTCGATCAGGGCACCGGCTGCGGTGCAACTGCTGACGCTGGTGCCAGTCACAGTGAGATCGAATGTCTTGCCGGAGACAGAGGTGGCCACGATGAGCGACTTGCTATTGGCTGTGGTCCACGAGCTGAACTGGAGATTCTGCAGGCTGAATGTTGAATCGGCACTTCCAGTTTGCAGGGCAAGCGCGGGAAACAGTGTTGTCGAGCTGGAGAACGTGACGCCATCCAGCACAACGCTGTTGCTGCTGAATTGCACGCGTTTGCCAGTGTTCGAGCTGAAGCTGCCGCCGCTAAAGTTGACACTGCCAGAGTTCTGCGTGATCACCTGGGCGCCAGCATAGGCACAGTTGGTGCTGGTCAGAGTGCCAACACTGATGAGCGAGAGCGCGCTGGTGCTCTGCAGCGTGGCGCTGGTGCAGGTCACACTGGTGGCAGAGCGCACACTCAGTGAGCAGGCCGAGAATATCACATTCTCAGAGATGGTAATCGACGGATTTGTGTAGCTCTTTGCACCGAATGAGAAAGTCGAGCTCGTGCCGGTGGTGGCCGGCACAAAGATGATCTCATCCGCAGTGCTGAATGAGGAGGGCAGGTCATTGGTCCGACACGGTCGCACTGCTGTGCAGAGGAATGGAGCAACTGGGTCGGACTCAACATAGTAGATTGTGGCGCGCGCAGCAGCAGCCAGTAGGAGGATAGTGAAGAGACGCATTGATGGTTCACACCTTGCTATAGATGGTATCCCGGGTGTGTACTCTAATACGACGCAGTGCCTAATGTATTTGCCTTATGTATTTTTACTGGTACTTGCCGCTGCGAATGCACAGGTTTGCTTTGATAATTATGGCAGCGGCTTCTCCAATACCAGTGTAGAATTCGTTTCGACGCGCCTGCTGCCCAATGACAATGAAAACGGTGCCAGATTTGGCAAGGCAGTTGACATCTACAACAACCGCTCGGTGGTATGCGCCTACTTGAGCAACGACCCACTGCTCGATGCGGGCAAGTGCTATGTGTTTGTGCTGCAGAGCAACGGCACCTGGCTGCTAGTGCAGACGTTCGGTGGGTCGAATCCTGGCTCTGGTGATTACTTCGGTTTTGATGTGGATATGGATGGCGATTGGTTGATAGTTGGTGCCAAGCAGGATGTTGTCAGCGGATTTTCGTACGCTGGTTCAGCAACAGTGTATTACTGGAATGGCACCGCGTATGCATCGCCAGTGTTGCTGAGTCATCCCTCACCCGACTCAATGGACCTGTGCGGCACCTCGGTAACCATCCAGAATGGCTCGCATGCGTTGATGGGCTGCCCCGGTGATGACACAGTGGCCGCGGATGCCGGTGCTGTGCTACTGTTCCGCCTCATTGCGCCGGGCAATGTGCAATACAACAGCACGCTGACAGTGGCGAGCATTGCGAATGACAATTTCGGCAGCGACATCACGGTGGATGGCGCTGGGCTGCTGGTCGGCGCAGCGGCAGTGGATGATGTTGGTAGCAATGCTGGAAAGGCCTACTTTTTCTCGATTACCAGCAACGAGTACACTTTCAAATACGCTTTCTATGGAAGCGGTGTGCTGGCGGGTGATCGTTTTGGTGATGCTGTTGCCATTGATGGCAATTACATGGTAATTGGCTCGCCAAACAACCATGATCGTGCAACCAACGCGGGTGCGGCATATCTTTTCTACAACACTGGGACAGGCGCGGCAGAGCTCGCCAAATTCTATGCAACAAATCCCACATCACAGGCCTTCTTTGGTGACACTGTGGCCTTGTATGCAATCAGCCCGAGTCGACTGCATATTGTTGTCGGTGCCTACCGAGCCAAGAATCTCATCTCCTCATTGGCGGGTGCTGTTTACATTTTTGTGTACGATATTCCACAGGGCACCTTGCACTCGCTGACTCAACTCCTCGCCTATGATGGCACATCGAATGACTACTTTGGCGGTGATGTGGCGGTGTACAATCGAAAGCTGCTCGTTGGCGCTGAGCGCGATTCGCAAGTCAACAACAATATCGCATCCGGTACGGCTTATGTCTATCAAACTGCGGAGTGCAGCAACAGCAGCTCCGAGTGCTACAGTCTGTCTTTTGACGTGGACGGCTTCGGAGTGCCTCTGAGTGCGGGCACCACTGTGACCACTCAATTTTCCAACTTGTACATATCATTCATATCCTCCGATGTGGCGCATCCAATTCGCGTCTTCAATACTGGTGCTGTAACATGCACTGATGGGGCCAGTCTGGGAACACCGAATCAGGCCTTCAACGGGTCAGGTGTTGGCTCCGGTGGCACACTGAGCAATGATCAGGCGCTGGGCAAGGTGTTGCTGCTGCAGAACACAGTGGGTGGCTGCTCACCAGAGGTGTTCACCGGAAGCGGCACCATGCTGCTCAACTTCTCACAGGTCATTGATCCACAATCTCTGGCGCTGATTGATGGGCGCAACAGCAGTGCAGCAACAACAAGTTTTACGCTGTACTGGGACTATGCCATGACTGTGGTCCGCGGCACTGGCGTGCTGTCGTATCTTGGACCGAACAGTGTGCAATCTTTCTCATTGGTGTCAATGCCCGGTGTGCGCGTGATCGAACTCAACTTTGGTGGTCCCGGTGCCCTGGCAGCGGTGTCCTACTGCGTGGGCAACAGCTCGGCTGTTTATCTGAGTGCACCAGCGCCCATGCCAGCACCTCTTCCGAGTCCGGCACCACTGCCTAATCCAGCACCTGCACCAAGTCCGGAGCCCCTGCCTGTTCCCGGTCCTTCTCCCTTTGTTGCAACTCCGGCACCAGTGCCCAGCCCTGCTCAGCCAACTCCTGAACCAGCACCAGTGCCGAGTCCGGCACCAATGCCGAGTCCAGTACCAGTACCCAGTCCTGCTCCAGCACCGGAGTTCGAATCGTGCGCGACACTTTGTGCAGGCTATACCAATTTCTCGAGTGGTCACGAGCTGATTTGCGATGCGCTGGTCTGCAGCTGCGCATACGGCACAACCACCTGTGATGTGTTCTCCACCGGTCCGGAGTGGCGTTGTGTGGAGCCGACAGAATGCTGTGCTAATCCACTCAACTGCACGGTGACTGGCGATTGTTGTGGCGGCTATGAGTGCTACGAGAGTGCATGTGGCCTTGTGCCAGGTAGGTTTATGTGTATTCATTGCTTGGAGTTTTGTATAGACGTTCTTCTCTGTGTTGAGAGTATTCGTGGATCCCAGATGCATCGTCTATTGTTTATTTTTGTGCTAACATCAGCCTCGCCAACGCCGTCGCCCACACCGAGTCCGGCGCCATCTCGTATGTTTTTTATTGTTCTAATTGTTTTCCAGCACCGCAGCCAACTGCGATCATCTGCAACAATACCTACTATGTTGGCGCCGAAGAGAGCGGCTGCACCACGACCTGCAACTACGGCGCCGGTGATCTGGCCTTTGCGCCTTGGGTGATTGGTGGCATCTCCATCGATGTCAAGTGCGGTACGCAAGGCGGTTGGAGTGCAGCGACAGCAAATTGCTGGTTCGATCTCACCGGTGCGGCCTTTGAAGCTGGTGAACTCAGTCTCACATTTCCCGCTGTGATTGGCCGCACCTATGCACTGGTGCTGAACTATGGCTCCTCGAGTGAAACCGCGGATTACAAGAATCTCTACATCGACTTGGATGGCAACAATGTACACTTTGAGTTGGAGTTGCCCGGCATCAACACTTGGTCTCTGATGACATATGCCTTCATAGCCACTGCAACCAGTCACGAGCTGCGCATCTACTCGGACTTTGGTTTCGATAGCATTGGTGTTTATGTTGATTCGCCGCGCCTTTACGAGTGTCCTTCGTATCCCAAACAGTGGTGCTTGGAGAGTCACCCCAATGTCACAGCCTGTACAGATGGAGCAAGTGCTGTTGATTATCAGGCCAATCCCTGTGGCTGTGGTGGTCAAGTGCTTCAAGGGGATTGTCTGGAAATGCTGTGGAATTTCAGTGTGGCTGAGCAATGCGCGCCTGACAATGGAGCGGGTCTTTTCGATACGTGTGACTCACATGTTGAAACCACGAGTATTACTCGCGCCTACATTGGGGAGTGCATTGAGACTGTCACGCCTTCTTATCTGCTCCTTTACCAGCCACCCAATGCCACAAATGCACGTCGCACAATACCTTCCACCTACAATGGCTACTCGGTGCTGGACTACCTCCTCATGTACTGCGGTCAGTGCATTCACATGCCGGGCACCGTACTCAACGCCAAAGTTAATTGCGTTGCCGGCACCATTCAATACTTTGTGGATGCTCTTTGTGTTTATCCAGTGCCTGGCACATACGCGATCAATGAGTACGCAAACATTGAATACGACATGAACAATGCCTTTGTTCTTGCCGCACCGCCCGATACCTGTGAAGAAATCTCATTGGGTACCAGTTGTTCCACTGCAACGTTAATCAACACCACTCTTATCAACGTTTGTTGGAGTGAAACAAACAACCTGCCAGCTGGTACATTCTACAACACGACTTACAACTCATTCCGGATCCTATGTCCCGCCAAACAGCTGCAATTCTATTTGACAACTGCATGCACTGGTCCCATTCAATTTACCAGCGTTCAAGCACCTGGTTGTCGCATACCTGTGAATGGAATCAATATTTCGGTCCATGATGACCTAATCTGCGGCTGTAGTTCATTATCTCCGAGTCCAGCTCCAAATCCGGCACCGCTGCCCGCTCCCAATCCGGCACCGCTGCCAGCTCCCACTCCGACACCTGTGGCGCTTGCGGAAGCTTGTTATCACGAGTACTCAGACGAGAGTTGCAACACTTCGGTCTACACACAGAATCTAACTTTCGGCTGCAATGTAATCACACCGAGCATTGCGAATGATTTCTCTGCGCTGCTTGACAACAGCTCGATCACCACATATGTACAACTCAACTGCACGGAGACCAGCGGTGCACCCGCTTACGATGTTTGCTTTGATCACCTGTCTGGCGGCTCTGGCAAGTTCACACTTGGCGACTGCAACGCTGCAGAGCCAACACCAAGTCCATCGGTGTCACCAAGCCCAACTGTCACACCAACGCCGAGTCCATCAGGTACAGAGTTCTATTTACCCTTCCCCCTCTGCCACACACCAGTAGCAATCACATACCATGCACGCCAGCGTCTTGTTGCTGGCTCTGCTTCCGTTTGCGAGAGCCTCTTCAGCTCCTGTGTGGACTACGACGACTACTTGTGACAGCATTTGCCGTTTTAACTTCACTTCGGTTCCCTTTTATTCCAATCCAAATATTACGATATGTGACTCATATTCTGCAACTTCTGCTCCGATTTGTTGTGGTGAATGTGTCCAGCTTTCATCGCAGAACTGGGCAAGAGCGAATTGTACAAGTCAGTCTTACAACGTCTTTACCGATGGTTTATGTTCAGAGTATCTCACGACAGAATCATTCTGCAATTTGTCACTTACTACAAGCACATCGAATGGCATAGATTGTCCTACTTATGATTGTGCGACAATAGCTTATTGTCCACCTCCAGTGTGCTATGCCAATTGCAGTGATTTTAGTGGTGTCGAATGCTATGAAATCCCAAGTACTGGTACTACTGGTGGAAGTTGTGGGTTCTTTTCAAATACTTGTTTTATTACACCCGGATGTACTACTGGTTGCACTGGTTTTCCTGGATGTACAGGCACTGCTTGTGTTGGTCAATATGTGGTCCCATGTCCTGCGCCAGCCCCGGCACCGGCAGCACCTGCTCCTGTGCCGAGTTCACCTCCTGCATTCAACGGCTATTGCGTCAAGAAGTATCTTTCCTACCCCTTTGGTCCTAATCCAAATACCTCGATATGTTATGATTCAGCCTTTACAACTAGTACTCCAATTTGTTGTGGAGGATGTGTTCAGCTCTCATCTCAAAACTGGGCAATATTGGATTGTCAAAATCAGACATACAAAGTGTTTAATGATTCATTGTGTACACAATATTATGTGACTGATCCACTGTGTAATGAATCTTCTGTTACAGTGACATCCAGTGGCACAACATGTCCTACTTATGATTGTGCATTCATAGGTGTTTGTCCACCTCCAGTATGTTATGCAAATTGCAGTGATTTTACATTCCCTTGTGAAACAGTCCCAGCGTCCACAAGCGGAGGTTGTTTACCTATCTTCCCACAAGCACAAGCTTGTCAAAACGCTGGATGTATTGCTCTTTGTACACCTTATCCTGACTGTGGTGGTTACTGTACTGGTGGTCAATATGTAATCCCATGTCCACCGGAAATGAATTTTTCTTCCCCAGCTCCATGTCCAGTGCCTTTCCCCGCCCCAGCGCCATTACCGGTCCCAGCCCCTGTACCGGCACCACCGCCGCCACGCGTCTGCTTCCGTGAGTACGATGGTGCCTTCTGCAGTGGCAATGTCACCATGCAGGCGGAGTTTTCCTTCAACAACTGCACTGAGCTCTTCAACTTGACAGGCATCAGCGGTATCATTGGTACCGTGGGTGCGTACACGCTCTACTCGGAAGCCAACTGCTCGATTGCGAGCTTTCTGGGACTCTTTAGCTACTACACTTGCTATGACTTCCCGTTTCCGACTGGCACTGTAATCGGTGTGCCTACGCAGTGCTCTGTGCCCGCGCCGCCACCGCCCCCGCCTGCACCGGTGCCTGCTCCCCCCACGGCACCGAATGCGACCAACTGTGTTTACCTGTACACCGGGTCATCTTGCAGCGGATCGCCACTCACCTGGCAAGGCGCGCCCTGTGACAACTTTTGCACTGAAGTCGCACCCGAGATATTGGTTTCACTTGATTGTTCCGGCAATTTCACCGGCGTCTACGAGGTGGACAGCACGTTTATCGGCTGCACCAATTTCGTCAACTCTGGCATCGGCTGTGTCAACATCGTGCCACCGCTTTCGGGCTTCTCTTCGCTGCTTGTGGTCTTTGATAGTATCTGCCCGCCAGAGCCGACCATTCCACCAGCACCGGCACCAGCTGTCATTCCATCACCCACACCGGCTGGTACTTGGTGCCGAATTGAGTACAGCTTCCCGGGTTGCTCGCTCTCAGCAGACAATGGCACAGTCGGCAACTGCTATGTCTGCGACAATACTATCTACATGCCGCGCTGTGACCAGGGCAACATCACGCGCTATGCGAGTGGCCCCTGCACTGGCTCCACTGTGGCCTCCTTTCCCTTTGGCCAGTGCTACGATGATGGATTTGGTGCCAGCCGCATCTATTATCTTGGCAATTGCGTGGCGCCTGCACCCGCACCAGCACCACCAACCCCAGCTCCCGTGTGTGCCACCTTCTGGAAACCATCGCTTGTCTGCGCGCCATTCAGCAGCACAATTACAGAGCCCGAGCCGGGCTACTGCTTCAATGCGAGCTACCCCTCGCTTGGTGCGAGTTTCTTCAGCAGCTCTGCGTACAAGTCATTCAAATTCGATTGTCCTGGGGGCAAAGTCATTCTTTACACCACCACCGATTGCACCGGCTCCACCGCGGACTTCTACTTTGCGACTGACTTTTGCACTTCATTCCTGACCGGCCCTGTCTATGCAATGAGTGCGGGAAACACCAGCTGCGGCGCTTGCCCACGTAGGGCGCAACACACACAGCACTATTCTTCTCTATAAATTCACTCCTAACCATCAGCTCCGCCAGAGCAGATTTGCCCTGTGGTCTACTTCGATTTTGAGATGTGCGATGTGGCAGTGCAGACGAATGAGACAGTGCACTGCTACACTGCCAGCGAGCTCGATCCAATCATTCTCAATGAGACGATTTACCAGTCATTCTCCATTGACTGCACAGTGGGTAACATCAAGTTCTGGACTGGCACCACTTGCACTGGATCCAACGAATCCTACACTTTCACAACGTCCAGTTCTGTCTGTACCAACTATCTGGTGACCGGGCCGAATGCCAGCATGGCAGTCAGCAAGGTTTCTACCTTTACCGATGTCTGCACCACGCCATGTGGTACATATGTGCCGCCATCGTCTTCTTCCACAAGTGTTGTTGTGCCCACTACGACTACTGTGGTGCCAACAACGGCTACATCCATTGTGCCCACTTCTGTGGTGCCAACAACAGCTACATCTATTGTGCCAACAACAGTTACATCTGTTGTGCCAACAACAACTTCGGTAGCACCAAGTACAACTGTGGTGCCCAGCAGCGCAGTTCCTCCTGCCACAAGCGCCGTGACCACTGCACCCGCGCCATCCACATCTACACCCCCGCCCTCAAATGCTTCCTCAGAAAGCTCCGAGGAAAAGAGTGAGACTGTGCCAATCATTTTGATCAGTCTCATTGGCGTGCTTTCTCTTGTCCTCTTCCTGCTTCTGTTGTTTGTCTGGCGCCGCTTCTGGACTCCCGATATGATGTTGAGTGAGCCGCGCTTCAAGGCCACTCCAGGCGCTATTCCCACCGCAGTCGCAACGCGCTATTTGCTCAAGAATGCTGCAACGCTTGACCGGATGCTCCTCTACAAAATCATGGAAAGCACGTTGAAAAAGGACAATTAATCATTCAATTGCGCAGTAAAAGGCTGGCCCGCAGCCAGTTTTCGTTGCACAATGCCGTACAGCGTGCCGTAAACCTCAATTGTGCACAGATCTGGGCCATGTGGTGCATTGAGCAATTGCCAGTGATTGGCTCGTTCGGGCAGCTGCATCAGTGTCCCAGCGTAAAGCGTTTCAACTGGCAGTAGCTGTATTTGCGCATTCACAGTAAACAACTTGCGCTGGGCCTCTAAATCCACATAGAGAAAGCACTCGGCCGGAGTCGCGGTGTTGAAGCTTTTCCACTGGACCAATGCCGTGGCGTGTTCAACAATTTGATCCATGAAGAATCCATTGTCCGTAAGATAGGCATACAGTGTACTGCGCTGACTGCCCTTCTTCTTGGTTGCACATTGCACACGAAACTGGCCATAGCGCTGGCTGCGCTTAGCCTTGGGGCGTGCCCCCGTGTTCACAGCTTGCCGCACTTTTGTGGTCAGCTCGCCCTTAATCTGGGCAAACACAGTTTCGTTAATTTCGCCACGAGTTGCGATGGATTGCACAATCTCGGGCAAACTGAGAGGCCGGCGAACAAGCTTCAGTTGCTCTGCCACAATGTCCATGTGATTCCGGCCCATGCTACTCAGCAGCGGTGCAGCCTCAATGAGCAACTGCTTCTTCTCAGTGGCCGGTGTGAGCGCGATCTCCTTGCTCGTCTTGCGGCCTTGTTGATAGCGCATCTGTGTGTAGGTACAGTAGCTCTGATCTTTGATAAACGTTGTGTATCCATACTCAGTGAGCACCCAATGACCCGCAGTGAGGGATTTCTGCTTGCGAATGGGCCGTAGGTTTTTGGGGATTTTTGCTGTGTTTCCAGGCGTGTAGTGAAAGCCGGCCAAGAGCGCGGTGACCTCTTCCGCGCTGATGTTATAATATTCGTAGAGAAAGGCCTGAATCGCTTGAGTGGTGGAGTATGCTTTGCCCTGGGCTGATAGCATGGCCACTGCGCACACCAAGGCGTGTTGTTGTGAGGGAAATATGGTGCCCGGCACCAGAACACAGTCGAGCAGTTTCACTGTTGGCGTGAAGATGGTTGAAAAACCAGCTGTCATCAGGCGGATATCGAGCAAGGTCACCGGTAGCTCTTCTGGTGGCCGTTCTAGTACAACAACGGCAGAAGGCAGCGACAGGGGCGTGTCGTTTACTGCCTCTTCCACGCGAATGCGCTTAGCTGGTGACTCGTGACGGCCCTTCTCTGGCTGGCGAACACGGAAGAGGAAGGTGTTCTTCGCAAAGCTCAGCACAAGACGCTGGCGCAGGAACACGGCATTGGCTGGATCGAAGCTGTCAATCGGAGCTGTGGATGGTTCACCGCGCAGAAAAAATGCCACAATGCAAGTGGCCGCGAGAGCACCACAGTGCACGCGATCATCGGCAAGCTGACGCGGCGAGCGGACCCGCTTGAAGGTATAGGTGGGCAGATGAGCGAGCTTGAGCACGTCTTTGCGGATGCTCGCATACTGATAACTAAACCAGACCAGCTCAGTGGGGCAGGCCAGATCATCTGGATACAGTGTGTCGCCCCAGTACGCGATCATATGCAGCGAATCAATGATAAACCAGAACCAATGCTCATCCTTGCACAGCATGGTGACCATAAAGCGGCGCTTTTCATTTTTCTGCACTAGCTTTCGAGCTTTCTGCCATACGCGAGCATTTGCCTCGCTGTTGCTTTTTGCATTGGGTGAAAGTACTTGCAGCACTTCCGGTGGTACTGTCGCAATGTTTGCACAGGCGTGATGCAACAAACACAAGAAGTTGAAGCCAAACTTCTCATGCAGCATCTCCGGTTGTCTATTGAGCCAGGATTGGGCCTCAACATGCGACACCCATCGATTTTCTATCGTGCCATTGTAAATTCCCTTCAAAAAAACCTGATCTTCATCAACAAAGAAACCCGGCACTGCGAAATCAACAGGAATGTGGACTTGTTCATCCATGGGGAATTTGTGACTGAGCCGACCCAGTCATGTGAAATTTTGCATGAGTCGAAGTTCGACCCCATGAAAATATGCACAGCCGGGGTACTCATTTTCTCAAATGCCCAAGCCGAACACATTGTCCAATTCGGCGTTGTTGGCACTCGTAAACACTGTCCTGCCGCCCTACATTTCCGACTACACCAACAAAGACTATACATTTATCAAATCTGGCAGTTCTCGCAACAAGTGCTCGATTTGTTTAGAAACCTGGGGCCTCTTTGCAACTCTGCGCGAAGCTCAGACCCAATGTCAGTGCGAGTACGTTGTGCACCTGCACTGCTTACGGCAGTTAGTCTTATCACAGCCACAATGCACACTCCAATACGCCACTGTGCCCTGTCTTGGCTGCAATTTGCAGCTGCGCCTTACCGGGCCACAGAATGTAGTTTTGTTAGTTGTTATGAATATCCGCCCCAACAAGGCCGAAGAAGTTGCTGATCGGATGGCGCTGTATGAGTGGCAGCGAGCCTGTGCTGAGTTTCTGGCAGAGAATGGCCCCTCGATTGAGGTGTTGGCCGAGCAAATTGCCCGACTCCGCCGTACATTATCATTTTTGGAAGAGAAGAAGCGCATAAGCGAGCGGACAGAAGAGCCGCCTGCCAAGCGCACTAAGCGGTTTGTTGAAAAGGCCCTAGACAACATCGATGAGTAACTGCTGTAAATTGTTTATGTATCTACACCGGCGAACTGGCTTTCCAACTCAGTTCTAACCTTTCCAAATATCGTTGGTTCCTCCTCTTCCCAGGGCAACCAAGTGCTCCGGTATTTGGGTGCTTTCGGTACTGGCTCCGATAGCAGTTGCTCATCCATGCGAAACTCATTGCCGAATTTTTGTGTAATAAGCAAAAGTCCTTGGTCGGCCCGTTCGAATTGAAATCGTGTCGTTGTAGCGTATTTCTTCCTTCGATCGTGCATGATCAACTCAGCTACCATGCGCGCGAAATCCGGCATCCAGTTTTCAGTGTGCACCAAGTAGTGATAAAGCGTAGCCTGTGATACCCTTTGCAAATGCGCTCGCAATGGTTTGAGATTTTTGATGCGCTGAATCGCCTCTCGGGTGTGTGCAGCCAATTCGGAGTTGAAATAGAATTCCGATAGCATTGTTGGCAAGGTCATGAGTCGTTCGTATGCATAGAAACGTTGACTGGTGTATGCAGCGCTTTCTGCTTCTGTGATGTGTTGGAGCGCCTCCATTGTGGATGGGCCAATTTTAGCCAGCATTGCCGTTGGTGCTTTCATTGTAGAGGAAGAAAGAAATTGCATAAAGTCTTTGAAGACATCGAGAAGGAGTTGATTCAACTCCAGTTGTAGATAACCGCCGACCTGTCGTACGAATTGAACAATGCGCGAAGAAAGCAAATTGATCATGCGCACTTGGTAATCTTCGAGCAGTCGATTGTATGACCGAGCAGGAAGAGAGTGCATCATGTCTTCAGGCTTGTTGATCCACTGCGTATTTGGTTCACCGCGTTCTGTATCCGCACGCAAGCCCTCGGTCAGTTGTGCAGCCGATCGGGGTACCACAAATGAGAACTCAATCCCCTCCATTATTCAGACACTAGACTGCTGAAGGACGGGCGTGTTTATGTTTACTTCAAATCTCTCACTGGAAGACGTTGTTGTGCGGGAGAATGAACACCTCGGCACCGGCAAGCTCAATGCTCGAGACATGACCATCCTCATCAGTCTGGATGCGCGGATTGGCCACAATCGGTGCAACAATGTGATCGACATTCTTGCGCACCTTGAGGCCGGAGAGTGTCTCGAAGGTGCTGCTCACGTTCTTGGGCCGCAGGGCAAGATGTGTGCTGACCACGCGCTCCTTTGATAGAGCCTTGCCCGGATTCTTGGCAAAGTGCTCAGTGATGCGGTTGATCTGGGCATCGCTGGGTGCGAAGTAGACATACTGCTGGCCTGGTTTCAGGGCAATGTGCCAGTGATCCTTGGCAGAAACACACTCGCGCAGCCACTCCACGGACTTGAGTTGGCTCGATTCATCGCTGCTGTTTGCAGAAATGGGCACTAGTGCGGGCAGCTTGTTAGCAGAGATGGGCACAAGTGCCGGCATCTTTCGCACCGAGCGGACATCCTCCTCATCATCGAGACTGAGCTCGGTCATCTGCGACTCCATGTACTTCTCTTTCTTGTACTTTTTCTTGTCCTTCTTGTGACAGTCAATCGAAACAGCAGCTCCGAGTGGGGGCAGGTCTTCATCATCCGAGAGGTGCGCCTCGAACTCATCGCCAGTGCGCCTTGCCTGCCGCTTCTTGAGTTTCGCTTCAGCAGCTGCTTCATCGCGCTCGGCCTGTTCTCGCTTGAACTTTTTCTTTGCCGCTTTGTCGGCGGCGGACTTGTCTCGCCTTGTTGAAAGTGATTCTTTTGCACGCGTGGCTCGATCACGGAAACCCGCAATGAACATCTCATCCTCTTCCTCTTCGTCATCCTGCGGTGCGAGCGGCTTCAGTGCCGGCATGTCGGAGTAGATGGCCTTCTCAGCACCGCGGTGACTGGCAGGCGGGCGCACTGGCGGCAGCAGCTTGGCCTTGCCAACGGGAGCGCGATTTGCCACCATGTGGTCAAATGCGTGGGCATCATGCAGCTCAATCTGGTGCTGTGGCTTCTTCACATAGCGCACAAAACCCTCACCAGTGCGGATTGTCTTCCGCGCGGTGTACTGGTTCCACGCCTTGCTCAGTGTAGCATGCGTGGCCTTGACCAGTGTTTTGTGGAAACTTCCGGGATCCGCGGCACCAATCATTGAGTAGAATTTCACAGCATTTGAGCAGTGCGGCAGAGTGACGGTTTTGTCGGCAATCATGCGGCGGAAATAGTCGGTGTTGGCTAGAGTCGCATTCACATCCTCGTAGGCTGAGTCGATGTTCGGCTGCAACAGCTCGGTGGCCTTCTCCAGCATGGCCTTGACATGCGCAGCGAGTTTGTCCTCATTGCTGCTGCAGTGTGCATACGGCTCCAAGAAGGCATCCCGGTTGGCAGGCTTTGGCAGCGAGGTGGCCGGACGCGGTGCAGGACGACTGGCGTTGCTCATCGCACTGGCTTCTACCGATCGGCGCCATGCCAGGTGACAGCATATACAGCATACCGCTGCCGGTGTACTGGCTATTGTGGTGATGCCTTTTCGAAACAATAGCCCAGTCAGTCGGTCACATGTCCCAACCGAAGAAGCGGCGCGCGGCTGCCGAGCCGACTGCTCCCTTCTTCCAGCACTATGTGTTCCGCGGTGGCCGGCACTACAACAACATAGTGCCGCCCGAAAAGCTGTTTGGCGGCACTTCAATATTGAACGCGCTCAACTCAGAAGTGCGCGATTATCTCATCAATCCGCTACTTTACGAGATCAGTCCGCATGGCTATCTGCCACTGCGGCGATTCATCCGCTTCTGTGGGGTCCGTAACTCCTCGCGAGAGACCACCATTCTCTCTTTTGCCAAAGCCAATGAGCTCGATGTACTGCTAGTGAAAACACCGATTGGCTTTGAACCGCAGAAACATCTGCGAGTACTTTATGCAGAGGCCAAGTCGCTCAACTTACCAGTGCTGGTCGTGCTGAAGGATGTTGAGATGCTGTTTCGTCATGACCCTGAGCTCGGTGCGCAGGAGAATTATGCCCGCACACGAAATGTGCTGGCCTTTGTTGATGAACTGACTACAATCAGTGAGGGTGGGTGGCCAGTATGGACTGTGTTGGTAACGGATCATGCACTCGATCTAGATCCGCGTCTGAATCACTATTTCCAAGGGACTTTCTTCTGGAGCGGTCTGCTGGAACTGCAAGATCTCTATGATGTAGTAACCCGCTGCCGCATCTTTACCCATTGTTTGCAGCGGTATGTCTTCGATCCGGGTGATGGCAGTGAGTATCCATTCGACCACGATGAGCACTGCATCATGGATTTTGTCACCAACTACACTGCACACTGCACCTACCACCAGATCAATGACTACGTGCGCAATGTTGTTTGCCGCTGGCGTTGGCATGTGCCAGCGAGTGATATTGCCTCATTGACATTGAATGATCGGCGTCTTGTACCCAAGACCTCAGACTTTATGGATGCGATTCGCCAGCACCAAAGCATTGTCCCGCAAGTGCCCTTCCTCATCAATGTAAAGCCGTTTATCTAGAAGGGCTTCTTGCATTCTGTTTAAACAACCGCAGTAAAGCCTCCCAGTGAATGGCAAACTCAAACACCAGCTGGACCTATAGTGAACCCGAGTCCGCGGCTATCCCTTTGGACGCGCGAGCGATACTGGCACTGACCGCTCTTCTCATCGCTGGAGTTTTTATTGTTGCTTGGTGTTTCAAAGGAAAGTGTTCTTGTCTTGGCTTCTGTCGACTGATCGGCCGTGCCGCTGCAACGGGACCAATTTAAACCATGGAAACGCTTGTTTTGCCGCTGGGTGATACCTTTTTGTACAGATACACCACTGCAGCTCATTACTGGACTCAAATCGACGTCAGTGCTGGCCTGGAGGAGATCACGCATTGGATTGAGGAAGACAAGGCGATACCGGGTGGCCCAGTTCAACATGTCCGTCGTCTGCGGGCTTCACAACTGGGCCGCCAGTACGTCTTGGAGTGGCGAGCAGTGCCAAATGGAAAGTTGCGTGAGAGAACCCGTACACTGGTCGTGATTGTGCAGGCGCCGGAACCTGTTGAGAAACTGCAAATGTTTGATTCAGTGCATCCGCTATGTCGTTCTTGCTTCAAGCCAGCTGAGATGAAATGCAGCTGCTGTCAAGCTCTTTACTGCAACATCGAGTGCCAGAAGGACAACTGGGCTGCACACAGTAGATTGTGTATTGAGCCGCTGATCTACTCTGCGACTGGCTTTCTCCAGGGCACAACACATCGCGCGGAAATTGCACATGGCATCTTCCATAGTACTGGCTTCAGTGAAAAGTCTACCCTCTTGACAAAGAAGCAACAAGTTGAACTGTCTTCCGCCTTGCAGTGTTATTGGGATGCCGGTGCATTTCATATCAAGACAGAGCGCGATCAGCCCCGTGGTGGAGACATGGGTGTGGCTGTCTTTATTCACCGCGGTCTCTACGCAGATCCGCGCGATGTGCCCCGCCTTGCCAAGTTGATGCTTGCCCTAGATCCCGGTCTCGCTGAGTCGCCTGGAGGCCTTGAAGCTTCTTAAAGATCAAAGTCGTAGATTTCCTCATCATTGAGTATGATCTTGTACTCGTTTACAAGCAAGAGCTTCACATTGTCAGTGTTCTCCAATTGCAGCATCCAGCGTTCCGTCCAGTAAACATGGTCATTTTTGATGACCCGTCTCCACCAGCGAATGCTGTCAAGAGTGATAGGCTCGCCAGTACTCTTGGGAGTGACACGTTGGATATCATGAAAGGCGCAGAGATTGTAGCAACCGAATGTAAGTTTGTCCGCACTGGACTCCAAGAAACGAGAAATCATGGCATACCGAGGATGCTCCGGTGTCAAAGTCACAACGGATTCTTTTTTCACCAACCCAAATGATCGCTCTGTCCATTTGACTGATATTGGTTCTGTCATATTTTGGAAGTAATAAGGGTGTTTAAATTATAACTGAGTCAAATGACGAATACTTGAAAAATGGAAGCGGAAATAGAGTCACTGTTGTGCAAATGTTCATCCGGGTTATGGCACAAATTGCTCTACCTGGGAATTGCACTAGAGTGTGATACTCCTGTACTAGAGGCGTTCTATCACTGGCACAATTCGTTTCTAAGTTGGAGCGGCGCTATGAAATACACACTGGCCTCCACAATATCTGAGCACGTGCGAAACTACCTCTTTCATCTTTTACCTGGCTGGCGCCATCGGATTCGTTCCACAAAGACCATCGTTTTTCAGAAGTCCCCCTACAAAATCTCAATTCCAGAACTCTCACCTGTGACTTGGCCTCGTTTGACCAATCCACAAGTTACTGTTTTCGAATGTTATTGTGATAATCTAAGCGATACTGATTCCGTGCGCTGTCAGGTTGTGGCACGAACTGATCATGACAACCGTCTCTTTGTCAAGAAATACTGCATCAATGGGACGACAGAAACTCCAGTGAGACGAGGTGAATTAGTAACCACGCTCAATGCCTGTGTGCGCGACATGGCCGAATTAAAACGCAATTGATCGCATGCACAACTTTTTCGCTTTAAGTGTATTAAGCCCAGTTGCAACGACTACAAAGCTAGCACCAGCAAGAGAATGTCCGCAGACGAGCTTTGGACCACAGCACCCCTGAACTTGCAGATCCGCGAAATCCTGACGCCAGTGTTGGCCGGCTTCACACATGATGCATCGATCTCCAAGCCGAAGAATTTGGAAGTCCTGCTCTCAAAGCTGAGTGATCCGGCACAGCGCGAGCAAATCGATGCTGCTGTGGGCATGAAGAAGAACTCCTTCTACGACAAAGTCTGTGCTGCCTACCAGCGGGAGCAGGAGCTTGCGGCGCCCACCAATTTCGACTCATTTGTCGAAGTGAAGAAAGAGGATCCCATGGAGGAGGATGACGCCTTCGCCCACTTCGCGGAGCCCGAGGAAACGCCGTACCAGCGCGAGATGAGGGAAGCCGATGAAATACTGGCCTCTATTAAGGCAGCTCGCATCGCCAGCAAGAAGTAGTGCCAAAGTAAAAGCCATGGAAATCGCTGGACAGGAGTCGGTACAGCTATGGGAGCGCTCGAAAATTGTGCTGATCGGACTGCTGGCCGCCACTGTAGTGCGTTTCATGGACATTCACAATGAGGTGGTGTTCATCTTCAATGCGCTGTTCTTTTTAGGCCTTTTTATGTACATCAAGGCGTCGGTTGTCTCGCTGCCCTACCCCGGCATCACAACGCTGATACTGAAGATCTCCGACTTCATGATCATTGTGACCGGCTTCTTTACGGCCACCATAATCACGAACATGACCACTACTTTTCTCGCCACTGATGGCTCAATCACTCTGCGCACTTCGACAAAGCTGATCATCTTCCTAATACTGCTTATCTCACTCTACAATGTGCTGCCCAAGTATCTGGCCATTGTTGATCTTGATCAACGCTTGCATGCACTGAGCTGAAAACAACGGAGTTGTTTTTTTACTGATGCGCTGGGGGCTTCTTCTTCGACTTGCTCGAGTTCTGCTTGTGTTGTGTCTGCTTGGTTAGATACTTCGAGAGTAAACTGTCGGCCACTTTTCCCAAAGCCCAGAGCTGATCACCCCGCGTCAAGTCTGGTGTCGATGATTCCACTGCAGCCATGATCACCTCAGCCAGCTTTGCCCGGCGCTTGTCACAGACGTGGGCACTGCCATTCTCCTGCTGATGCAGCCGAAAGCAAAGCAGACACCGGGTTTGATTCAACCTTTCAATGCGCTCCGAGTAGTCGGCGCCAATCCGCTTGCTCCACTCCAGTGCAGTGCCAGTGTCTACGGGTTCTTCTGGATTCATGCGTGAACGGGACTGAGTGCTTTATAACATAAAACCCAGCTGCATGCTTTGCTATGTGCGATTGCGCTTGGAACTCTTGTTGCTGCGACGTCGCCGTTGGCACATTGCGGTGCCCGCTGCGGTGCTGCTGTATGGCATCACCTTTGTCGCTCGCAACTTGGCCTCTCATCGCAACCAGTTGACACTGGGAATGGGCCGCTTGCCAGATATTGGCTTCGAGCTGTTGCCTGAGTTGCCGACACACTTGTCTGAGCTCTCACACTGGCTTACGCTGTTGAATGCCGGCATTGCCAGTGGATTGGCATTGTATGCCCTTCAGAAGAGAAACAGCAAAGTCTTCGCTGTAAACATGCTTGTGCGTGTTGGTCACGTTCTGAGTGCGGGGCACGTGCTGCGGGCGCTCTTCTACCTGTCAACAAGTCTACCAGCACCGGCTCTGCACTGTCAGCCCTCTTCGCTGCACTACCTTGCACCCGCCACTCTTTACGAGATTTTGTTTCGTTATTCATCACGAAGTTGTGGAGATCTCTTCTTCAGTGGGCACATTCTGACAGCAGCAGTGCTGACATTGACAACACACCGCTATGCCCCACAGCTATTGAGCAGTGACTGGACACGGCGTGTCCGCTCGGTCGCGTGGGGCAGCTTCATTGCGATGGGACCACTGATCATCATGGCTCGCAATCACTACACTGTCGATGTGCTCGGCAGCTATGTGATATCACCGAGCCTTTGGTTGGCCTATGAATCGCAATTTCCCGAGGATCCACTACCAATTGAATTAAAATTGAGATTTTCATATTTTAAAAGCAACATGGGCATCCTTGATACATTCTTGTATCTCCAACCGGGCTTGTTTCTCTCCGAGACATTGGATGTGTGCCCAATGCAAGAAGCCCATTACTACATTGAGGCGGATAACTGCAGTGCCCAGCAAACACAGGAGATGCTACATTTGAGTCCCAAACAAACAACCAATCACCGAGTTCAATTTTTTCGCGTGCGTCACGTGGCCAATGCACTCATCCAAACCACTCGGCCTTTCCTCTTCTTGAAGGTCTTGCTAGCACCAAATCACACACTCGAGGCTGTCATGCACCGCGCAATTGACCAACTCTGCCGCCCGCACACTCCAAACCTCATTGTTACGCACTATGTGCGCGTGGTGGATGAAGGCCTCTTTACACTCCAGTATATGCTACTTGAGTACGGACATTCGCTCAAGTTGAATCTCAGAGCACTGAGCTTGTTGTGCGATTACACAGAATTTGAAGACACGCTGTTTTCTTGCTTTTTCCAGTCATTTCATGCGATCGGCATCTTGCATGCATACCACTTCCAACACCGCGATGTACGGCCAGAAAACTGGGTCACCGCGTTTGCTGCGCGCTCACCTGTAACACACTACCTCATCGAGGGTGTTCATTTTCGCATCCCTTTGGTCTGTCGCGGAGTTACTTTAGTTCCCATGCTGCTGGACTTTGGTCTGGCTGAGCCGATTCATCACAGCGACAATGCCATCAACAATGTGGAGACGAATTTGGCCCCTGACTTTGTGTTCTTCACCAATCATCAAAAGTCGCTCGACTACTGCAACAGCGATGAAGTGTTCGGTACAGCCTTGAGTTTGTTCATCACGATGAAGCAGTTTGTCTTCCCCAGCATTGACTCGGGCATCTTGCGGATGGTACGATCAATGTATCAGAATCTGCGACACGTCTCAAGTCCAGCAATCTCGGAGTTGATTAACATTCGAAATCTCGACTTCCTGACTCGTCAAGCGTTTTTCTTGGTCTTACTCCTGGGCTTTCCAAGTCCTGAAGAGTGTCCAGTGTTCTATGCCAGCCAAGTCGGCCAATACATGTCCAAGCACATTGGCGAGTACATTCGTGCTTTGCCGTGCTACGACTATCTTGCTTCACAAGATGGGGAGGCCTTTGAATTCTTGCGTCATGTGCTGAAGTGGGGCCGCGGTGATCGACCTACTGCCAAAGAGATCCTGCTGATGCCACAGTTTGCCCGCTTTGTCACGGCTCGTGATCCCCGCTGCGCCGAAAAGCCACACTACATCTGGCCAGAAAATGAGCCGATGGAGACGCTTTGAGATACTAAAAAGGCCTATTGAGTTTCGATCTAGTGTCTTAGTACTGTTGACAAGGCAAGTCGGTCATGGATCCTGTGGCATGCGGGCAGTGTGGGAAGCAGGATGACGAGTCCAACATGTTTGTGTGCTCGGGTTGTTTTGAATTCCACTTCTGCTCGGAAGCTCACTTTGACGCGCATCCGCACTCCAAGATTGCTGACTCGCAGCACTTTACTGAAGTCGAGGTTGGAGTCAATGTGCGCCGGGCTTTCAAGAAGGGTGACTACAGAGAAGCCCTTGAAACGCTTGCTGATTCTTACATAGCCGGAACTCAAGCAGACTCCGAGAACAAACCGATTGACGACAAAATGTGGATGGCCAGTTTGCCTCGATTTCTTGATCACCTCTCAAAGAGCGAACACCGCGCCTTCACCAAGAGCTACACCAATTTCATGGATGCGCTCAAGACCACTTTCTTTTCTCAGGACACTGAAAAGGAAAGGAACAAACTTGCAATCTCGAGCAAGGAAATCATCGATACGTTTGTTCGTGAGAATCGTTTTTCGCTTCGACAGCGAAGGCGTGCCGTTGAAAGCGCGTGGTGGCGCTTTGTGGACACACTACTGGACTACTCCAACAGATCTGACCGTGACGTTGCCCGCAATGAACTCAATGCCATGGCTGGCGCTGTTGGGCGCATTCTGGGCGGAGGGAAGGACGAATACAAGGTGCAGAAGTAAAGATTTCTTTATTCTTTCAATGATGAACAGCGCTTGTGACTGGCCTCTTTGGGCAAGTAAAGCTTGGTGATTGCATCCACTTTGTGACAGCGGTGGCACTGCTTGCACAATGTGCCACCGAAATTAATCGACTTTGATGTGGGATTCCGCTTCAAGTAGTCATTCACCAGTGTGGCCACTGTCATTGTGTCGGCGTAATTCCACCGGTAGACTTCGGTCTTCTCTTGGTTGAAGGCAACCCAGTAGTGGCCACCGGTGAACTTGGGCGAAGTCAGGAAGTAATTGACCACACGAGTGCGGTAGACTTCATCCGATTCGCCCTTCTTTCGAGCCGGGAACGCGTAGTTGATGCTCATGCTATTGCCGCCTTGCACTCGCTTGTAGGTTTTGATCTCCACGCCCTCACCGTGTGCATTCACAGCATCTGCACCGTGAATTCTCTGCCGGTTCCATTTCAGGCCAATCGCAGTGCAAGCCTGCATCTCAGCGAGTCCACCGGCATGCAACTTTGACACATCCGTTGCCTGGCTGACTTTACTGAGCAGCAGATTGCAGACAGTCAGCTGTGCGTCCTCATCACTGCACTCCCGTTTCAGCTGGTCGTAGAGGCGTTGCACTAGTTGCTCCATATTTCCAAATGTGCGCACTGAAGACCAGCTTTTTGTTTGAAACAAGAAAGCAGCCAACTTCCCAGTACGGTGAACTGTCAGCGAGAACGGGCAGGCGCTGCTTGCACTCTTGATTGTGCGAGCAGGGACCCTGGCACTCTATAGTGCCTGTGCGCATGAACTCTTCGGCCCACTCGCGATGGGTGAAGCTGGCCAACTTGTGGCACTCGGCCAACTGCTCGACTTCGTTGACATCAAAGCGAAAGACGTAGTGCCGCTTGGCCGTGAGCAGACTCCGTGCGATGCGCAGTACGAAGGGCGTCTCGGTTTTGGTGGGTCCCCAGCCCCGCGCGGTTTTTGTAATGTAGATTGTTTTCGTGGCATAGAGCTTGCCAACATCGAGTGTGCTCTGGCCCCGAATCTGCCGCGTTTCACTGGGAAAGGCGAAGAACTGTGTGTTTTGCGCTGGATCCAGGATATGAGTTTTCGGCATGACCGCTGTGTATTTATTGCGTCAAGTCTTTTGTATTTATTTAAAAATTAAAGATGGCTGTGGTTGTCACTGTTCCTCATGGGTTTTGTCCACAGCCCTGTGACGAAGGCCGGCAATGTGACTGTGTTGCAGCCCATTGGGCACGGGTACTTGCTTCCACACTGAAGGCGCGCGGTATCACTGTCAAATTGCTAATTCCCACAACTCCACGTTTCAAAGGTGACTACAATCGCTTCTGGACACGTGAAACGCCCTATCGAAAGCTTCTGACAGCTGCACTGGAAACAGCGTGGCTCGTGTTGGATATTCACTCGTTTCCCCCGCCTCATTGGGCCGGTCACAACGCAATCATACTGGATGATCGAAGACCTCCTGCTCAGAGCGCACTCGAGTTCAGTGCTGCCACTGGCATTGCGCTCGATACCAATGGTGTTTCTAATGACATACAAGATGAAGCACACATGGCTGGAAAAGAGGCCTTTCTCATCGAATTCAATGAGAAAGGTGACACTGCAGTGCAGACAGCCTACATAAGCGCCATCGCTGACTGGGTTTTTAATAATAATTATGGAACTCGATGAACAGCAGTCGCTCCAAAATCGTTGTGGATCCTACGCACTTGTTGGAATAGCTGTTCTCATTGGAATGGCCTTCTTGATATCACTCTACAATCTCGAGCATTGGACCAGCTTGCCGCCGCTCTATCAAGAAGGCTGATAAAGTCGTTGAAGTCCCAGTATGGCTTTCCGGTATTGTTCGTGATACGTTTCAAGATTGCCATCACGGCGGACAACAATCGGCTCACCCACGTGCACAATCAGAGGTCGCGGCTTTGGCAAGCAGGGAAGCCAACGCCAACCCAACGAAATAATGGGCCAAGGATAGCGAAAGAAGCGGTAGCAGAGTTGCTGCAGCGCTGGCCACGGGTGATAGACAGTGTAGAGCTCGGTCTCACCGGCCACCCAGCACGGCACCACTTCAATCTCCTGTTCCATGGCGATGCGGAGAAAGCCCCGACGTTCCAAATGCAGGTCACTTGGGCTCAAAAAACGAGCAGCCGGAATCTCTTTCATTCCACCCGGATAGAGTACCACTGAGGTGTTTCCAGCAAGGCACTGCTCGATTGCACTTCGGCTGCATCCAAAGGCATTGCCCCAGGCACAGAACTCCCGCACTATTGGAACCCAGAAGAGAAAGGATGAACAAGCAACCCGGAGATGTGTTAGGCTTGGGTCACTGGCCATTAGCACAGCCCCGATGCAGTGCATTCCGTGGGGATGGAAGACAAAGATGCGAGCACGCTCTTCCCGCAAGATATCCACACGCCCCGCGTAGGAGAGCGAACAGTGCGACTCGCGGAGCCAGCGGAAGCCTGCATGATATTCACGCAGGGCGTGCCACTTTCGCGGAGAATACACAAAATAGGCCAACAGTCCCAGAAGACTTGCGGGCCAAGGCAGAAAGGAGAGCAGAAGCAGCAATAGGCCGAGTGAAATGGTGGCCCACATGACACAGTGCAAGCGCTTTGGTATCTACGTACTGGTTCCAATGTTCTTTCTCTGGCTTATGATCGTCACTCAATTGCGAATATCCGATTCTTTCAAATTGGATTCAACAACAAAGAAGGCTCTGGATGCGCATGAACTCCGCTGGGTCACAGTGTGGCTCTGCAGCACTGGCCTCAACGCCATATTTCTTGTCTGGTATCAAAGAAAGTAAATCTTTAGTGTGGAAACTGCTTATCAAGCATTGTTTCAGTATTGTCAGCCATCTCATCGTGCCGTTCTACGAGATCAACAGAGCATTCATGTGCCTTTTCGATCTCACTGCTGGATTCCTGTGAGCCAAGATTCACTGCTTCAAAGTGACTCAGTTCGTTTGAGCTTTCAGACGACTCGTCTTCGACAGGAAGAGTCTCAATCGGTTTGGGAAGAAAAACAGGCGCTTTGTTCTCTGTCAATGTCTTCTTTCGTTTTTCAATGCCGACTTGCTTGCTAGGTTCTTCCACTCGAAGGCTTTCAATCAGTGTAACTCGCGTGGCATTGGAAGTCTGGAGCAAACTCGTGAGACGCTGCTTCACCTTGTCCAAGCCAAATGCAGTGGTCTCATTCTTGCTAATGCAGAGAGACTCTAGCTTGCGCTGCCACTCGATGGGGTTCTCATCATAAAGGCCATCATAGACAGCTGTCTTGACTTGTAAAAAAGCAGTTCTTCCAGTTTTGCCAGTCTGTCGATCCTTCATGAAGTCGATCTCAATCATTTTCTCGAGTTGGTACATGATATCAATCATGCCGTGGCGGACGGTCTTCTGCGGCTTGGCTGCGGGAGCCTTGACAGGGGCAGGCGACTTCCTGCGCTTTGGACTCTTGTCTCGGACTGGCGCAGCAAGCATGCTGAGGAAAGTCGCGGCACAAGCCGGCCATTGCGCTTCGGGCTTTGGGCCAGTCCTGCTCTGCTTTCTCCAGGCGGCGGGTTGTCCCTTGTCTTCCCAGAAGCAGGTAGTGAACTTAAACACTAGTGCCTTCTTTGAGATAATGTAATCTTGTGTCACTGTCGCAAGACTGGAGTGCACCGAGGCAAAGAACTTGGTAAGCTTGGGCCACGACAGATGTTTGAGACTGTTGGCAGCACCTGCTCCACTGTCACCAGAGAGATACGACATCGTGGGTATGTCAGAAACCTCTGCTTCGGGTTCTTGACGTTTTTCCTTCTTCTGACGCTTGGGTGGGACAACAGGCTCAATGACAGTTGGTTCGTCAATCAGGCCTTTGGTTGTTGTTTTTTGACGTTTTGGAGAAGGTTCAACTTCAGGTTGCTTTCGGCGCTTGGGTTGGGGTGCTTCTTTCTCGTTCTCTGCGAACTGCACTGCCTTCTTGTGCAAGGCGCGAGGCGGCTTCACTGGGACTTGTTCTTTGTGAAGTTCTGTGAAGACTTCGCTCACCATGGCCCGCTCAACATCGCTGTACTTTTGACGGGCTGCCTCAAGTGCTTGCTCAAACTTCAACTTGGTATTCGACTCCATCGCGGCAGTGAGCAGCTTGATCAAACCAGTGCGACTGGCCTTCTTCTTCTTGCAGTCTTTCATAATTTGCTTGACTTTTCGTTTCAAGTCAAAACTCTTGGCCGGTTCAAAAAAGTGTTTTTTCACTGCCTTGAGAGCAGCCTTGAGCTTCAGCTCAGCATTGACAGATACTTGTTCGCGAACAAACGTATCAAGCAGTGCGGGCGTGATCTTGATCTTCTCAGATGACTCAATCTCAACAACTTCTGGCAAAGACTTCTTGAAGGCGGCCAAACGAAGAGCAATCCGCTCCTCAGCTGTTTCTTTCTGTAGAATTGAAGACGGTAGACGACCCATGGTGATCGCGAGGAAATCCTTGTGAATAATGTTCTTGATTGCACCAATGTGTTGATATTCAACACCGGCCTTCTCTCTGCGCTCCTTGTCATTGAGCAAGTCCGTCTCCGCCTCGATGGCCTTGAGCGTGGCAATTTTGTTCTTTTCATTGAGCTCTTCAAAGGCGCCTGCAACAGTTTTGGCTAAATCAGGGCGATCAACCGGAGGCAGCTCGATGCGATCATCTTTGTGCAGTCGCGGAGTCGAGAGTTTCTTTGTCTTGGTGCGAATTGAGTTCAATTCATCTGCATCCTTCAGCTTCTTGTAGAGCGCATCGAAATTGGGTATTTGACCACTCTCAGCAAGAAGGGCGCCAGCACGGCGGATTCTCCACTTCTTCTGGGCTTCATTCACCCAAATGCGAATGCATTCCTTTGCTTCGTCACTGGTATCATGACAAATCAACTTTCCGTTGCCTTTCTTCGTACCCTTGGTCAGGTTGGAGAGAGTCTTGAGGCCACAAGTGAGACAGAAGGCCTTCTTGTAGAGAACACAGCTCTTGAAGCGATCTTTTGGGTCCTGCCAATCGTAGTGCGTCTCCTTGCAAAAGATGCACATGAACTCGTGACCAAACAAGCGACGGGCATCATCAAGTTTGGCCTTATTGATTTGGGTTGGGCGGGATTTCCGTTTTTTCGGCACACTTTCATCCGACTCGGCCGTCTTTGGGGCTTCAAGTTCACCAAGTTGGACTTCAGCTTGGTCAAGTTGAGCTCGCAGCTTGAGTTGAGTATCAACCATTCCCTCGGGTGTATCCCTCAGCATCTCACGCAGATAGGTTATTTTCTGCTGCAAGGCTTGAATGTCCACCTCAGTTGACGACATCACAAGATCAGGTTGCCAGAAAGTTTGAGCTTTCTCAACACCAGAAAAATCAACTCAAAATTAGAGAAAATACACATACCATCTGCCGCAGCATTAAGGGCATTCATATCAATGGGATATTCATCAAAATTGATGTAATTGAGACTCATTTATAGATGTTGTTCGTTTTCGTTTGTGAAAAAATGAAAAAATCGCGGACCGGCCGCTGGATTTCGGGAGCGCGCCCTTTTACAGAAATGGGCTCGTTTCTGTAAAAAGGCGCGTTCCGGGCGCATTTCTACAGAAACGGCCCGATTTCTGTAGAAACACCACGGGAACGCGCCCGTTTACAGAAATGGGCTTGTTTCTGTATGCGGGCGCGCTCCCGAAGAACCCGCTTGCCTTTGAAAATTTCGTCAGTACAAAGTATCGCAAAAGAGGTAGAAGCATGGAAATTCAAGAGCTTCTCGATCAATTCAAACCTGAGGCGTTGGCTGAGTCATGGAAACGGTGGGAGAGCTACAAAGAGACCTTCCCTACTGATGCCAAGAAACGTATTGAACATTTACAAGCTCGTTTTCAGCCCTTTGATGTGAAGCAGTGGAACGAAGGATCAACCTACTGTGACACTTGTCGTGATATTACTTGCGGTGGCGTCTTCGAAGCGACTGAGATGGTGCCCAAAATATTTGCCCAAGCCAAACACGATGTACGGTGGATAATGATGGCTTACGAGGTGACTGCGCGGTTCGCTCCAACAGATCAAGATAGTCGCGCTTGGCTGTTGATGCGGATTCTCCCGCACTGTGACGTTGAAGATCTAAATCAGTCTAAGCTTTTGGCTTGCTATGGTCGGTCCGAGTTCAAATACAACCTGACGGCCACCACGATGGCTGAGCTACGCGACCAGATGATTGAACAGGCAGCAGCGGCGCTTTCACCGGCAACGGCCATCAAAATTCGCCCTTTCATGGAAACCGTGTTTGCAGACTACTTCCGCAATGTGCAGAAGGTGAGCCTCAAGACTCCCAAGATGGAGACCCGCGTTGTCAAGGCTCTGATCGAAGATCTCGTAAATGGAAGTTACCCGACCGTACTTGACCTGGGCTGGACCGCTGAAAGGGCAGCGGACATGTATGAAACACCATCATCCAGCCGCGATGCGAGTCCAATTCGAAAGCCAGAATAAACACTGTTTCAGTTTAGTACTGAGTTCGTTGCGGATAGTCTGCTCCGTAGTAGCTAAACAACTCTTCGCCGGGTTCGATGTCTTGTGTTGCGACAATCATCAAGAGAGCTGTTGTTGGTTGCAACTCGTTGTCCGGCCCATAGATTTGCAAATCGGACTTGGGTGACTCGAATCGCACATAAGTGCAATTTGCAGCTGCTGCAATGGACTCAGTGTCATCTCCACTCCGCGTGTCCTCATTCACAAAACTGCCGAGGTAGTGATGCTGTAGGTAAAAGTCGACAGTGTACTCATCCTTCACCCTGCCATCGATGCTTTCTTGATGGTAGGCCACCTGTTTGATCCAGCCCCGCTCGTTCTCTGGCAGTGCCATCGCCTCTCCATAGGACAACACTTTGCCGCCGTACATTGTGACCAGTGATTTGGCTGGAATGAAGTCTCTTGTAAAAACACCCCTTCCTGCCCCAGGAATCACCGAGTCAGTGAGTTCCAGTTGTGGAAGTATCACTTGGTCTTTCCACCTTGTCACACGAGCACGATCAGCTGTTGCCTGGACTCGCAGTTTCGAAAAGGTGCCCGCAATCAAGCGATCAACCGAGAAATGGTCAGGTGTTAGCTTTTTCGTCTTCGGTGATGCGATTGGAGATCGAGAACGGGATCGTTCTTCCTTTCCCTGTATGCACAGGCGGCCCATGTGCTCATCCAGGCACATTACACAGACCTTCATGTTTGCCAGAAATGAGCGAAAATGTGAGGATACGAATAGAGAATGTGAAATTTTAATGACGATGAGGTGAGCGGCCGCGAGAAGACAAGTGTCGTGGTGCTGGCTCCTCATCACTGTCGCTGTCCTCGCGATGATGGTGCTGTTTGGAAACGACTTTGGGCTTGCTGCGTTTCTGAAGAGTGTAGACGCGGAGAGCAGCCATCAAGACAACAACAAAGAACACTTTCCAAAGCAAGCCGGAGTGTCTCTCGATAATCATCCAGATCGAGTTCCACACAAAGTCCAGCAACGCAACGAGATCATCCGTGCCGTGTTCCACAATCATTGTACTCATACTACAAGTTGGTGGTTTTAGAAAATAAACCAAAGACAAGCAACCGCTTGTCGTTTGCAGCGAAATGGAAAATGAGGATGCACGACTTGTGGCGCTTGATGCGAGTTCTCCGCGCTGTGCGGTTTGCGAGCGGCACGCTGTGTTGGCATCACGCCGGAAGTCTGACGATCTGTTGCCGCTCTGTATGCTTTGCGGAGCCAGTCACATCCATCTCGGTTGCATTGTGCGACTCGAGACCAACATGCACGGCTACCTGCGCTGTGCCAATCCACAGTGCCACCGACTCTTCTCTGAGCACTACAATCACGCTGATATTGGTATCAAGCAGTTGACCCGCTACAATGTGCTCTATCGCTTGGTGCCCGTGCTGTGGCTTCTCGGCAGCGCAGCTTCGTGTGCCTACTTTTTTCTCTTTCAGGCATGCAGCGAGCGGGCAATCTCCAATGCCTGCAACATCGCAGCATGGGGAGCCGAGGTGACGGCTGTGGTCTGCTTCATTGCGGCGTTCTTTTGCAAAGTCCATGCACCTGCGATCTACCTGAAGCTGAGTGGCAGCAAAATCAAGGCCAAACATCGCTTGATTGGCGAATTCATGTTGGCTGCAGTGAGCAGCATTTTTGGAGTGTTGGGACCAGTGTTGACATTGAGTACGCTATTTCAGCAGAATGTCTGGTTGGCCATGTGGATCTTCCTGTTCCACGGCTTTGTCTTGCCAACTATGCTCTGGAAAGTGACCCAGCACAGGATCCGGATGCAACGGGAAATCGAGACTATGCAAGTTTCGCTTGACGCGGTCAGCATTGCTGATTTGCGTTTGCCACGGGCCCAGTTTTGGACTAACAAATAAAGGGCGCTGCGATATTAAGGTGTTGTCGGGCGTCATTCTAGTTGCAGAGAAAGAGAAGCATGGAGCGCGTCACGTTTGATCGGCCGCTCACGCCAACTGAGCTGGCTCAATTGACTGAGTTCATGGCCCTGCATCCCGAGTTGGCCGGCTTGCACGTCGCACTCAACTTCAAGGGAATCCAGGACACTGCCAGGCTGCCCTTTGGCACGGTGGCGAAATTCGACCGGAAAACACAAGTTCCACTCAGTTTTCTACCCACCAATATGTCCCATGTGAATGCACTGTTTGAAATCGATGAACCCTTCTCAGAGCTGGCCTTCCTGCGCAATGATCGCCTGCAGGAGCAGACCAAGGCCTTCCAGAGTACTTTGGGCCAGGGTCCCTCTCTAGCAGACATTGCCTACAAGCACGTTTTGCCAGAGTCGCTGGGCAAAGATTTGCACAGCTGGGTTCCTTTCCTCGGCAAGGGTCACATCAGCATAGTGCCGAATCCCGACTCTCCTGAAGATAACCAGCGCTTTCTGCTGCACGTTGCGGTGCCCCAGCTCCCCGTTGTGGCACAGCTCTTTACCAATGCCTACTACAAGTCCGATGTTCCCGCTGCCCAGGAACTTGCCCAGCACCCGGCCGGTCTCATTGCCCGCGAGATCTCCGCAAGAAATGCCTGCAAAATCGCCGCGCTCTTCGCACAGAGTTTCAACATCAGCCTGCGCCATCGCCGACCGAATCTGCAAGAGAAGAAAGGCACTGTGCTCCCGGTGCCGGCTGCCTTATCCATGAATCCGGGCCCCGTTGCTGTCGATGAGAACACAGTGAAGATCGCCTCTGGCCTTGTGGCCTGGGGTCACGATCCCCAGTGCGGTGAGCGCGCTGTCTACAGCATTGGACCGGCCCACGCCGTGCTCATTGCCAAGCGGCCAAGTCGCACCTTCCTTCCCTACACTGCAGCGAAAACAGGCCAACAGAACAAAGCTGGCCG
>Ga0207952_1000288_pt1 | contig 48184 bp, 40 predicted proteins | sample SubbioR12Aug_8Ca_FD_184831 | JGI IMG/M metagenome (GOLD analysis project Ga0207952, IMG submission 184831) | Serpentinite rock and fluid subsurface biosphere microbial communities from McLaughlin Reserve, California, USA - CR12Aug_8Ca (SPAdes) | ecosystem: Environmental > Terrestrial > Deep... | reverse complement strand
CCATCAAGGTGAAATACAGGGATTGCGCTTATTGCCGCAATCCCCGTCGTTCTTGCTTCAGGCCGCTTCGCGCCAGCGACGCAGACGCACGGTCAGATAAAACATGCATGCAGCAACTAACACCCCTATCCACAATTGCAGACTACTCAAAGTTTGCCAGGAAGTCATGAATATTTGCCCCCAACTGAAATCTTTTCTTGATGAGGGAAAGTAAGTGCTTAGTGGAATATCCTCAAATCGCAGCCATGCACCCGGAATCAAACCACCAATACCACGGCCCAAAATGAGATCGACAAACCATTGCATTTCTGTATCCTGAAACATCAACTGCTTTAGCATTCCAATTAGAAGTACGATCAGTAAAGGTATCCCAACCGCCCAAAGAAATACCTTGGAACGAGCCCAGCTAGATACAAGCATCAACCAGCATAAACTTGGCAATGCCCATAAAATATATACTGGCAAAATCCCTATTATCAGCAGAGGAGACAGGTACAGCTTTTCATTTGCCAGCAAATCTTTAAATATGAAAACTTCTTGCGTAGAAAATGCAATGCTGACTATCATCAGCATACAAAGTGACATTACCGTAGCAATCGTCAAGAAAATCAAAGGTATGAGCAGAGACGCCACCAGCAGTTTTGACAACACAGTTTGAAAATCTGACACCGGCAAAGATTTCCAAAACAATATGCTGCGGTCACGCCTGTCATCGTGCAGACAGGCAAGGCAGTAAAAGAAAATGATGATGGTCATGACTGCCAGCAATGGCCCCGACGAAAACATATAAGTATTGGCCAATGCATCCCCAACCTGTTGCGTATGATCCTTCATCCGCCCAACCCTGCTTATTGTGTGAGCACTGATCAACTTGCTTCCATATAAAAACGGCACAATGAACACACATATCATCGCAGCAGCCACACTTAATGGCGTCCACAGGAGCATGCCCTTATGCTCCCAGAATTCACGCTTTAAAAGACTGATCATGGTTTTCATTTAGCGATTCCTTTCATACTGGCGACGAACAAGTCTGCCACGCCGGGTATGCGTGTTTCTCCCAGGCTGTCAAGCAACTCTTGCGCAACGCCATCAAACAGCATTACCATTTTGCCGAATACTGCGCGTTGATCAATGGGTTGCAAGGCGATTGCCTTCTCGAAGTTTTCCGGTGCAACCATCACTTCGACAAAACGCCCGGCCATTTTCTCCATGCTGGTTTCCAGCACAATTTTTCCTTCATTAATAAAAATCAGGTCACTGAGAATATGCTCAACTTCTTCTACCTGATGCGTAGTGATGATGATGGTTTTGTTTTCATCAAAATAATCTTCCAGCAGATTTTGATAGAACTGTTTGCGGTACAAAATATCCAGGCCCAGAGTAGGCTCATCAAGCACCAGCAGTTTCGCATCAATGGCCATGACCAGCGCCAGATGTAATTGCACTATCATGCCCTTGGACATGGCCCTGACCTTCATATCCGGCGTCAACTTGGTATTAGCCAGGTATTTTTCAGCCTTGGCACGGTTAAATTTGGGATGCACTCCTGCAACGAAATCGATAGCCTGCTTCACCTTGATCCAGCGCGGCAAAATGGCGACATCGGCGATGAAGCAGACGTCATTCATCAGGGCATCACGCTGGGTACGCGGGTCCAAGCCTAATACCTGCATCTCGCCATCAAAATTGGCCAAGCCCAGTATTGCTTTGAGGGTGGTGGTTTTACCTGAGCCATTCGGCCCTATCAGACCTACGATGCGACCAGGAGCAATCTCAAAGCTGATGTCATCCAGCACCCGCTGTTTGCCATATTGTTTGCTGATGCCGCGCGCTGAAATGACACTGCTCACTGAACTATTCTCTGCGCTGGTCATTTCACACCGCCATTATTTTGAAAACCCGGCAATTGCTGCACATCCAGCCCTAGCCTGCGTATGCGTTCCAGCATGGCTGGCCATTCTTCTTCAATGAAACGCTGGCGTTCGTTGGCCAGCAATTTATCAAGCGCTGATTCGGTCATATACATGCCCACACCCCTTCGTTTTTCGACCAGTTCTTCATCTACCAATTCCTGATAGGCTTTCAATACCGTAATCGGATTGAGCTGATACTCTGCTGCCACCTGCCTTACCGAGGGCAAGGCATCGCCCGGCTTCAACAAGCCATCCAGCATCATGCCCAGCACCTGCTGTTTCAATTGCCGGTAAATCGGCGTCTGATCATTCCAGTTAACACTCATGCTTGCACCTTCCTGTGAATACCCGGGACAGCGTATTGCCAGCATTGCTTCGCTATCACACAAGTAAATTAGTGTTGTAGTTAACTATAACACCAACTCAATACGCTTTGTGCAAGTTTTTTTTTGCGGCGCATGACAAGAAAAAATCGGCATGGCACACTTGGCAATCTTTTCTTTCCAGTATGGATAGCACTCATGTATCGCCTGACCTCTACTTTTTGCCTGCTCGCTCTTATGCTCACCACCACAGCAGCACTTGCCGATTGTGACGAACCGACCAAACAAGAATTAAAGTCTGTGAAATCTGCTGGCTGGAAACTGGAGGATGAAGGCACCAGACAAAGCTTGGCACTCTCTGCGGCAGATTGTCTTGGAAACGCCGATGCAGAGTTACGTGATGAACTGGCGTTTGAGGGGCTATCCGCATGGATGCGAGCCGAGAAGTTGACTTTACCCACACTCACCGCGTTGCGCATAAAAATGCTGAATGCCGCGCAGGCACCTGCCGACGAGGCGACCAGTTTTCTGCGGCCATTTGCGATTTTGACGCTGGCTGAACTGGTGCGGGTAGACAGGAAAAAACCTTATCTGAGCGCAGAAGAGAGAGTCGATATCGTCAATGCAGGCAGCCATTACCTGACAAACCTGCGCGATTATCGCGGCTTTGATGCCAAAGATGGCTGGCGTCATGGCATTGCCCATAGCGCCGACCTGATGCTGCAACTGGCAATGAACCCGGCCATAGAGAAACTCCAACATGAAACCATGCTGGCCGCCATTGCGTCGCAGATTGCCCCTTCTACCCATTTCTACCAATATGGCGAGGGTGTCAGGCTGATGACAGCCGTGTTTTATCTCGCAAGGACACCGAGTTTCAACAAGCGCGACTGGGATCTGTGGTTCAACAAACTCATGGACAACAGCATACAGCCCGGCCCTTATACTCAGACCAGGCTGGCACAAAGACATAATGTCAGCGCCTTTTTGCTACCGCTGTATTTTTCAGTCCGGGAAAGCACAGACCCTGCGATCAAAGAAAATCTCTTGCCTGCCCTGAGAGAAGCTTTACGCAAGGTCAATTGAATCTAGTGCCCATAATGCAGCACTGCGGGCATGAATCGCTGTCGTATCAAACAAGGGTACACCTGCATCATCCTGGCCAACCAGCAAACTGATCTCGGTACAACCAAGGATAATTGCTTCGGCCCCCTGCTCTTTCAAGCTTGCCATGATGCGGCGGTAGTGCTGGCGAGATGCAGGGTTTATCTTGCCCAGGCAAAGTTCTTCATAAATAACTTGATGAACGATGTCACGGTCTGCCAGTTCAGGCACCAGCACTTGCAAGCCATGTTTGCTGTGCAGGCGCTCACGGTAAAAATCCTGCTCCATGGTAAAGCGTGTGCCCAGCAAACCTACCTTGCCATAACCCGCATCCCTGATAGCCTGCGCAGTCGGGTCGGCGATATGAAACAAGGGGATCGCTACCGCTGCTTCAATAACATTGGCCAGCTTGTGCATGGTGTTCGTGCACAGCACCAGAAAATCTGCCCCTGCCAGCTCCAGTGAGCGCGCTGCTTGCGCAAGAATGGCACCGGCAGCATCCCAGTCACCGGCACGTTGCAGTTTTTCTATCTCATGAAAATCTACGCTGTACAGTATGATTTTTGCAGAATGCAGGCCACCGAGTTTTTCCTTGATGGTTTCATTGATTTGCTTGTAATAAGGGATGGTTGATTCCCAGCTCATGCCGCCGATCAGGCCTATGGTTTTCATTGCAACTCCATGTCAAATTTAAAGGCCATTGCGCTGGCCTCAGGAAGGAATGCCTCTATAATAGGCAGGCAATATTTCCCTGGCTATCAAGAAATTTCAGCGAAGAGTTTTTGCAATGAGCACGGCTATCATCGATACCATCAATATCAACTGGGCAAGGTTGGAGTTATTGCCAGCCCTGCCCTATTCCATCAACAGCACATCGTCCCAAACCAGTCTGGGTCTGGCATTTGCACGTCAGACGGGAGTACATGCCATAGGCAGCGATGTACGCCATGACTTTGATGCCTGGCCAGGCGACTTTGCCATCAGCAATGCTGGACTGACTATGTTTTCAGAATCTGCGCATGGCGGTGAATATCTGCTCATGCACATCACCAATCCCGATCTTCTGGCGGACATGCGTGCATCATCACCGAGACAGATATTCCATGGCGACAAACAAGCCGTCATGCTGGCCTGGCAACTGCGCAGCCTGCTCTTGCAAAAAGACAAAGATGACCTGCTTCTGCAAGAAAAAGCGGGACTGTTTTTGCAACGTGGATTGGCCCTGAGCAGTACCCCGGCAACAGCAGCTAGCCTATATGCGCAAGACAAAATCTTGCATGAGCAAATACTGGATTGCATCGAAGATCAACTTGATACCGCATTGAATCTGGAAGACCTGGCAACAATGGCAAATATGCCACTGCTGCGTTTCTTGCGCAGCTTTACCCATGTCACTGGCACCACACCACATGCCTACATCACTGAACGTCGACTGCAAAGAGCGCGCTTGCTCATCCGTGATAGCAATTTATCCATAGCAGATATCGCCGCAGATTGTGGTTTTGCTCATCAATCGCATATGGGCAGTGCCTTCAAATCCAGGCTGGGACTCAGCCCTCAGCAATACCGCAAACTATCTGCCTGAAGATTATTTCTATAAAAAACTAAGCCTATCTTCGCTTTAATAAGGCAAAAGCAAATTTTCTACCGTTTTTTGTAGAATTTGTTTTCCAGTGGAACTGTCCTCACTAGCATTTGTCTATGGAAAATGCGTTAATTTCGCCTATTGCTAGAAATCTGTATACGATCTGTAGCGAGCGAGCGTCAGCGGGGTCAAGGGTCACAAAAACGCAGCGCAAAAAGCGGAATGTACTTAAGTACATGAGCATTTTGAGCAGCACATGAGCCCCGATCACGCTCGCGCAGTAAGATTGTAGACAGGTTTTAACGTCGGTATTTGCGCATCACCTCCTGATCAATCCCATACCAGCTAATTAAACTAAAACCAAGGTTTTCATCATGTCGCCGAAAATTCTCACTGCCAGTATTGCACTTGCTTTCAGCGGCGCAGCCAGTTTGCTATTTCCACAAGAAACAGCACAAGCTGCACCAGCTATTAATAGTGCCGCCAAAATCAAACCAGCCGACCTGACGCTGGAACAGGTATTCCGTGCCAAGACCTATGCTGGTCAGGCTGCACGTCATATTCAGTTCAGCAAGGATGGCCGCTACCTGGCCTATACCTGGAACCCTTATGGTGAAAATGGTTTTGATTTATATGTGCATGACACCCAGACTGGCGAAACCAAACGCATTACCTCTCCAGCATTGATGAAAACCTACGATGCGCCAGAAGACTGGGAACGCTTCGACAAAAAAGCCAAACAAAAAGAAAAAGAAGAAGCTGAGCGTCAGGCCAAGGCGGAAGCACATGCAGCCTATCTGCGTGGTGAAAAAGTCAATCTGATGCAGTGGGAAGAAGCTGCACTGGAAGAAGTGAAACGTGAACTGGCCGAGAAAAAAGCCAGGGAAGCTGCCAAGAAAGCTGAAGTAGATGCTGAAGCCGCCAGAGAAAAAGCCGCGGCAGCCGCAGCAAAAACCGGCACTGCCAGCGTAGCAAAAAATGACAGCGACAAGAAAGACGAAAAAAAAGAGGCAAAGGACGACAACAAGGCCAAGGAAATCTGGGAACTGCGTGACGAGCTTAAAAAGAAACTGGAAAAAGAAAAGCTCAAACCCAGCGACCTCTACCCAGGTGTAGATGCTCTGGTCTGGGCGAATAAAAAGAATGAACTGATCTTCCAGTACCGTGGTGACCTGTTCCGTCTGAACGCGGCAGATGGCAAGATAGAACGCCTGACGCAAACCGACAAAAACGAACGCATCGTCGCCTACCAGGCAGATGACAATGGCTATATCTACATGGATGAAAAACGCCTATTCAATGCCAGCTTCAGCAGCAGCGCGATACGCCAGTTGAACCGCGAACTGATACACCCTGACGATGCAGATAAAAAATATCGCATTGCCAATACCGTGCTGAGCGAAGACAAGCGATGGATGGCAATTTCTGCCGAGGCACCAGATGCCAAGCCAGAAAGTGGCAAACCAACTCCACCAGCAGAGCGCCAGGTCGAGATCATGAATTACAGCGAGCGCTTCGCTACCGCTAAAAAAGTGTCACGCGAAGTATCTGATGACAAACGCAAAATACTCGCTACGGCCTTGTATATACGCCGTGTTGGTGATGCTTCTGCACGCCAGCCACAACCCGTGTTTACCAATGATGGTGGCGATGTGTGGTTTGAAATGAGTCCAGTCAGTTGGGCCAAGGATGGCAGTCGCTATACCTTCTCTACATGGGAACGTGAAAAAGACTTGCTGCGCATCTATGTAGGCAAGGCGGAAGAGGGTGCCAAACCACAAATGGTATTGGAAAGACGCGGCAATGTCGGTCATGAAGTTGTCAACGTGCTGGCGCCCCGCTTTACACCCGACAGCAAACAATTGATCGCCGTACTTGACGAACAGGGTTATCGCCAGCCCTATGTGATTGATATCAGCAACGGCACTGCCAGACAGGTATTGAGAGGTGATTTTGAAGCGCACAACATCATAGGCTTCAGTGAAGACAGCAAATCCATGTTTGTACTTGCCAACAAGGATGATTTCGCTGCCATGAATGCCTACAAGGTCGACCTGGCAACTGGCGACATGAAGGCCATTGGACAGCCTGGTGATTTTCATCGCGCCAGCGCGGTCACAGAAAGCGGCGACAAGCTGGCCAGCATGGCAGGGCAATGGTCAAACCGTCCTGAGTTGAAACTGGTGGACATTGCTAAAACCAAATCCACCACACTGACGCAAAGCCATGATCCGCAATGGAATGCAATCGACCTGCAACGCCCTGAGCGCTTCAGCTACACCAACCGCCATGGCGACAAGATACAGGCCTATGTCTTCAAACCAGCCGGTCTGAGTTCATCCGACCACCGCCCTGCCATTGTCTACACCTACGGTGGCCCCTTGAATGACAGGCATATCGTCGAGACTGACAGTTTCCAGCAGACTGCCTATATGTTTGGCATGTATATGGCAGCCAAACATGGCTATGTCACCGTGGCTGTTGACCCGCGTGGTCATTCCAACTATGGCCGCAAGTTTGGCGATGCCAACTGGGAACAGGTAGGCAAGCCACAGACCGAAGATCTGGAAGATCTGGCAAAATACATGCAAAAGAACCTGGGCGTTGACGGCAAGCGCATCGGTCTGACAGGCTGGAGTTTTGGTGGCTTCCAGACCCAGTACACCATGTACACCAGCCCTGATACCTTCGCTGCCGGCATCGCCGGTGCTGGCCCGACAGAATGGGAAAACTACAATAGCTGGTATAGCGGCCGCACCATAGGCAAGACCGAGCGTAGCAAGCCTAACTTGCGCAAATACTCGTTGCTGCCTCTGACTGCTGGGCTGAAAAAACCACTGATGCTGGTCCACGGCATGCAAGACCCGAATGTGCTGTACCAGGATACAGTGAATGTCTACCGTGCCCTGCTGGAAAATGGCAAGGAAACCTTGGTCGACCTCTTCCTTGATCCGGATGGTGAACACGGCATGGGTGGTGCAGTCAAAGCCAAGGCCTGGCACAAGAAGTATGAAGCCTACTTCCTCCAGCACCTTGGCAAGGAAAAATAATTGTATTGATTGCTGAATCAAAGGACGGCTGAAGTAATTTTCAGCCGTTTTTTATTGGTGCTCGAAAAAATTGGTCTACAAAAATATATGGTAATGCCTGCACTGGATTACCGTAGCACAGGCATATTCTGATTCATATAATGCAGCCTTGACCAATACTCATCTTTTTCATAAAAAAATGAACCCGTTGTTAGTGCCCTTGTTTTTACTTTTTGCACTTGCTGCCATCAGTAACAGTGCAAATGCCATGAATGAAAAGGAAGCATACAGAAATCTCATGTACTTCCAGACAGCCAAAAGCGAAAGTGAATATTGCGAAAATAAATTGCACATACAGGCAATTCCACAGCAAACCAAATGGCGCAATCAACATGCTGCGGTAATGGCCCGCTCCATCCGCACGCTGGAACAACACTTCATCAATGATAAAGGTGCATCGAAACAGGATATGCCTGCGGCTATCGCAGCTGTCTGGAAAAAACTTGAAGAAGTGGATAAACGTGAGCTTGCAAGCACACGAACTTATAAAACCTGTCTCAAATTTCCAGAATCACTGAAATTTTATGAGTCACAACTGGCCAGATGAAGGGAATGAGGAAAGTGATATTGGCGCAATGATCGGCAATGTCATCTGAAAATTACCGTAGACTATTTCGACTGTCATACCGATAATGACAACACTGCTTCATTTAAAGCAAGCACCATCTTCAGGAGTGTCCTATGAAAAGTAGCACCAGCCAATACCTGTACTCAGTATTCAGACAGGTTTCACAAGAATTTCGCCAGATAGGGCAAAAAGTGGGCGTACGCCTGCTACGCACGCCTTTACCCAAAATATTGATCATCTGTATCGCCCTGGCATTGTTCATCACCATTATCCCCCTGGTGATTACCCTGTTTATCGTGTTTGTCCTTATCAGGCTCTTACTTGGCGTCATAACGATGGGGACTGGTCAGAACCGTAGCAAACCAGCGCAAAATCAGTACATAGAACGCATCGACAAATGAAACTAGTCCAGGGTGTGTGAACTGAAATATTCCCAGATCAATTCGTTCAAATTAATTTGCGAAGTTTTACCTATGGGCAGGCCGACATTAAATGGGTCTGCACCTGGCCAGGTATGACCACCCTCCTGTATAGTCAGCAGCATGACCTTATACTTGCCGTTGACAGGTTCTTGCGTGGTTTCAAGTACGCTGGCTTCAACGGCATCTACAAGTTTCGCCACAGGTTTACCTGGTCTCAAGACAGAATCTGCAAGCTGGTTATGTTTGCGCCAGTAGTGGAAAGTATCCTCGGCAGACAGGTAACTGTCCTTCTTGCCTTCAAACAAGACGACCTTGTCAGCCCTTCCATGCGTCAGCATGACGCCAATTTTTTTCTTGCCAGTATGATGCTGCAATACTGGCTCAGGCAAAGTTGCCCCTACTGCTGCGATGGCAGCAAAGCGATGTGCCAGTTCTGCCGCAATCCGGTAGCAAAAGAAGCCACCGCGTGACAAACCCGTTGCGTAGACTCTGTCCGTGTCAGTGCGATACTCTTTTTGTATATGCTGCAACAGTGCGTCGACAAAACCTATATCGTCGCTACCTTCGCTATAACTCATGCCAAATCCGACATTCCAGTCTTGTCTGATACCTTGCGGATAAACGACGATAAAGCCATGCCTGTCAGCCGCCTTATTCATCTGCGTGTACAGCATTTGTTCTGCCATTGTCATGCCACCACCATGAAAATTGAAAACGACAGGGAATTTCCTGCTGCTGTCTTCTTGGTAGGATGGTGGTGTATAAACAATATACCTTCTTTTTTCTTCTTTATGCTGCAGGGACTTCACTTGCCCATGCGCAGAAAAAGTCAGTACAAACAATAATATGAAACTCAGTATTTTTTTCATCCTTGATCCCTATCCGAAAAAGCAGCATCATCGCTGAGGCTGCAAGTCTGGATCAGGCGAGGTGAAATCAAAGTGAAATTACGGTGCTTTTACACGTTCTGCGTCAGTACATGACTTTGCGGGATGATTTCCACTTGAAATTTATCTGCCGACTGTTCAAAGCGAATTTCCCAGTGCAAGGCTATAGCGATTCTTTCCATCAGCTTGCGGCCATGGCCAAAGCCTGCCGGGCTGGGATGTCCTTCAGCCTTGATCGCATTGCTAAGTATGAGTTTCTGGCCTGTACAAAATACATGGATGGGCGATTGTTCACCACCATGCGTCATGGCATTGCTGAACAGGTTATTGAGCAATAACCCAATCAAATGCTCATTACCTGATACCTGCCATTGCGCAGGCAAATCCAGGCTCACTTCATGAGATTTTGTAGTGGCACTGTGATGCACAAGAAGCAGGCTTTTTTCTATGCAGGCTATCATGTCTACTGTGCTAGCCTGCATATTCTCTGCCCTGGCCAATGCCAGCAAAATGTCTATGGTAGACATCAATTCATCGACGGATTGCTGCGCCAGTTGCCTGTCTTCCTCATTACAAGTACGCCCCTGCGCAGCAAGCAAGAGATTATTGAGTATGGTAATGGGTGTACGCAACTCATGACTCAGGTCACGGGTAAAATTGGTTTCACGCAGTAGCGCCGCCTGCCTTGCGTGCAAGCTGTCTTCCAGTTTTCTGGCCAGGAAGCCGATTTCATCACCACGCTGGCTTGCTGTAAAATGCGGTGTGTCATTTGCAGGACTGGTGCTCACTTCATTCGCCAGTGCTTGCAAGGGCAAGGCAATGCGGCGTGCCAGCATATAAGCCAGGCCCAGGGCTGCGGCGAACATCAGGATCGCCACCGTCAGCATCAGCCTCCATACTCTTGCCGACAAATATCTGACGACCAGAAACGGAGTGACTTCTGCCAGCAGATACACATCCTGAGCAGGGCGAGAAGTCGAAGCAAGATTAAGCCTCAGTGCATGATAATGTATACCGTCTTCACCAAAAATCTCCAGCTTTTTTTTGCCACTTGCCTGTGACTCCTTGATTGCCTGTTTGACGGCTCTGGGCAAGGTATCCATCGTCGCATGCAGTTGCATGAAGCCCAAGCCAGGTCTGGGCAAGCTTCCATTGTCACTATAGTGGCTGGTGATTATTTTTGCTTCTTGCGTCAGCATGCTCTCAAGCACCATGTCTTCGGTGACATAGGCCAGCAAGAGTGCGATCAGGGTATAGGCGATGCAGATCAGGGCGGTAAAACTACCCAATAACATGAAGAGGCGTCGCCGTATGCTGTCAGTCATTATCATTCAGTAGTAATTGATAACCTACCTGATGTATGGTGGCCAGCATCTTGCGTCCACTCATCGTTTCCAGTTGTTTGCGCAAACTGTATATGTGCGATTTCAACACATTGCTCTCCGGCAGGTCATCACTCCAGATACTCTGCAATATCACCGAGCGCGATACTGCACGCGGGTATTGCTCAACCAGCAGCATCAGAATTTTAAAGCCGATTTGTGTCAAACCCAACGCCTGCCCCTGATAACTGGCCTGCATTTCACGCGGCAATAATAATAGCGGCCCCAGCGTGATTTGCTTGTTAATGTGTAATTGCTGGCGACGGGCCAGCGCCTGGCAGCGCAAAGCCAGTTCACGCAAATCAAAGGGTTTGGTCAGGTAATCATCAGCGCCATCTGCAAAACCTTTAGCCTTGTCTTCAAAGGCATCACGCGCAGTGAGCATCAAAACTGGCATATTACTGACGGCAGTTGACTTGATCTGACGACAGACTTCCAGGCCATCCATATCAGGCAAGTTCAAATCCAGTAAAACAACATCATAGGCATTTTCTTGGACCAGATGCACTGCCAGTTTCCCCTGACTGGCAAAATCACAGGACCACGACAAGCCCTCAAGAAAAGCCGTGACCTGACGTGCTATCGTCAAGTTATCTTCAACAAGGAGGATTTTCAGTTTTTTAGACTCTACATGCATGGAGTAAGGTGCCCGATTCCAGTCTTACGTTGATAAGCTGGACTATATAGTCCCGGCCATCAGGGCACAATAGCTAGCAGCCAGAACTTAGCTCATGGCATACAAATTCAGGTCAGGGAAGTCATCTGCCAGCTTCTCTTTCAGCAGGCTGGGCGTTACCCCAGTCCAGCGCTTGAAAGAGCGGCGGAAATTATTTGCGTCATGAAACCCCAGATGCTGGGCTACGGCTTCATTGTCGTACTGGCGGCTCTGGAATAAATACAGGGCCACATGCGTACGCACCTGATCCAGCTCTGCCTGGAAGTGCGTGCCATGCCTGGCCAGGTAGCGTTTCATACTGGCTGGGCTGACAGCAAATGCCGCCGCCAGTTGTTCCAGGTTGGGGGTGCAGCGTATATTGGTGAGCAAATAATCATAGACGGCATCCAGCAAGCCTGGTGTTTCATCCGCAGCCTGGGCATCTTGCTGCGCCTGTTGCAAGGCGACTTCTGCCGCCAGCGCATTGCCACGCGGCCAGGGCAAGTCCAGATATTCTGTGGCGATGAGCATGGCATCAAGATGGCAATTGAAGCGCAATTCTCCTCCCAGATGCACTTCATGTTGCTCGGTATGACGGGCAGTGCTGCGGTTGAAGCAAAAGCGCCAGGGCAAACGCCTGCCACTCAGCCAGCGACACATGGCCACCACGGCTGTCATATGCATCTCAACAATCGCGGGTCGCAAGCTGGGAGCACCATAGCTATCCATCCAGTACAGGATACTGAAATCCTGCCCCACACTGTATCTGGGTTTCAGCAATGGGCACAGGCGGGTGGAATGCAGGCATAAAATATCCAGGGCCTGGCGCAGGTTTTGCGTCTGCAACAAGGCATGGCTGACACTGCCAAAATGCCCCGGCAACATTTGCTGGCCCAGCATGAAACTGCTGTCGGCACTGCGCAGGGCTTGCAAAGCATTTCCCAGCAACAGCAGATATTGCTGGGGACTGATACGGCATTGTCCTTGTGTGATACTCCCTGCATCAAGCGCACAGCCGCGCAGGATGAACGCATCATCCACCTCTCGGCTACGGGTATAAGCCAGTATCTGGGCGGCATGATATTGCGCTGGCAGGCAGGTATCGGCTACCTGGTGGAAGCGCATTACAGTACACCCGTTGCCAATGAAGGCTCGGTAAACTGATGCGCGCTGGCTTCCAGGGTTTTACTGAGCCTTGCCAGCAAGGTGTCGGGTACATCATCTGCCAAGGTGCAGGCATGTCGCATGCTGATTTCCAGTGTCTGCTCTTGCGCACAATAGCGCATCTGCCTGACCATATGGCATAGATGCAACGCCAGCGATTCAGCCTCTTCCAGGCTGCGGTCATGCAAGACCACGGCAAATCTGTCACCGGCATAGCGGCAAAGCACATCCTGGTTATGCAGGTTCAGCAAGAGCATATGGCTGACTGCCTGCAAGACCTTGTCGCCTTCATGCTGGCCATATTGACGATTGATGAGATGGAACTGGTCTATGTCCAGCAGCACGAGGGCACAAGGCTTGCCTGGATGGCTATCCAGCTCCAGCTTGATTTGCAGGCGCAGATAATCAGCATTGCTGAGCTGGGTTACGCGGTCAAAAGCGCGATGATCGCGGAACAGGCGTTCACGCTTTTGCAAATGTTCATTCAGCGTGAACTGCTCTTCACGCCAGTAATACATGCCAGCAGTGACTATCAGCATACCGGCAAACACCAGCATGGATTCCAGCAGATTGTCCCAGATATCCTCCTTGGGAATGGCAAAAAATTCATCCAGGCAATCTGCCCATGAACCCAGCATGATGGAAGCCAAGCCAAAGGCAAACAGCCGCGTCACCAGTCCCTTGGGGCGGCTGCTCAGCATGATCAGCAGCCACAGGCCAGACATGGCCGATGTACCGCCCTCACCGACGATGTCCATCCACTTCCATTTAATGAGGGGCTTGGGTGTGCCCATATAGGCATACAGGAAAATAAAACTGATCAAGGCTACGCAGGCAGCGATGATGAAGTTTCTATGCAGGCGCAACATGGAATTTTTAAGCATTGCATTCATATCCAAAGGTCAGGTCGCGCGAGGGTAAATGAGGTGCGTGACAGGACTATGACATGAGTATTTTTTGATATGGCCTATGGATGGAAAACAACGGGGGTGCAAACGGCTCAGTTCTTTTTCATTTTCACGGGTTGGTTGCGTGAAAGACCTTTCACCACAGAGACACAGAGAAAAACAAGAGGAAAAAATCTCTTTGCCAAAATGAATAGACTCAATTTGAGTATTCTCTTCTTTCTTCCTCTGTGCCTCTGTGTCTCTGTGGTGAGCTTTTTGGTCTGTTTATCAAAATGGCCCCGTTATCAGTTGAGTATCGCCAAACGCAAAAGTCATTTCAGCTCATATCTTTCTCATTCGTTTCATTATTTCCGCGCAAGAGCAAATCCAGTGCGCGCCTGTCACAGAACCGACATATACCTCCCCTAGAATCCGCCCACTCTTTTGCCATTCACTATTTGCGGAAACCCAGTCCATGAAAACCCCGAAGAAAAAATCTGTCCCTCAACTATCCATCATCATGCTGGGTATCTCGGCCATGCTCAACGCCCATGCCCAGGGGCCGAATGTGACTATCATTAATGCCAACAGTGTGGTTGTCAGCGGCCAGCGTGCCAGCTTGCGCAAGGCGCTGGAGATGCAGGAAAAAGCTGACAATATCGTCAGCGTGGTCAGCAGCGATGACATCGGTGGCCTGCCGGATAAAAATGCAGCCGAAGCCCTGGCACGCCTGCCCGGCATCTCTGTCCAGCGTGACCAGGGCGAAGGCCGCTACATCGTTGTACGCGGCCTGGGTGCTGATCTGAATGGTGTGACCATCAACAATGCCCTGGTGCCATCGCCAGAAGCCAGTCGCCGTGCAGTGGCCCTGGATGTCTTGCCTGCCGGGATGATACGTTCACTGGAAGTCACCAAGACCTTGCGCCCAGAACAGGATGCCAGCTCACTTGGTGGCGCAGTCGAAGTCAAGAGCCTGACTGCCTTTGACTTGCCAGGAAAATTTCTGACCTTGAATACTGGAGCCAGTTATGACCAGGTCACAGGCAAGACCAGCCCTAATGCTGGCCTCCTGTGGGCTGACCGTTTTGCTGGTGGTACTCTGGGTATAGCCGCTGGTATCAGTGCAGAGAAACGCAGTTTTGGTTCAGACAATGTAGAAACCGGTGGCGCCTGGGAGAGTGGCAAGCTGGGCGGCTTTGAATTGCGTGATTACCTGCCTGTGCGTGAACGTCATGCCTATGCCCTGAACCTGGATTACAAGCCGACAGCATCACAAACTTACTTTATGCACGGCTTTTTGAGTGACTTCAGCGATGATGAAGTGCGCGACCGCATCACCATAGGCAGCTTTGCCAGTGGTACCCTGACTGAAGGCGCAACGACTACGGCGAGAGCAGAACGCCGCATACGCCAGCGTAAATACACCCAGACCATCAGTTCCATCGTACTGGGTACAGAACAAAAATTCCAGGACTGGAAACTGGACCTGGCAGCAGGCTCCAGCCGCGCCAGCGAAGATACGCCAGAGGCCCTGAACGATGGACGCTTCCGTGGCAATGCCAATTTTGCGGGTGTTGGTTTTAGCGATGGCGAAATACCCAAGATCATCGGTCCGGCCAGTCTCTACGATGCAGCGAACTACAGCCTGAATGCCATCAGCCTGCAACAGCGTTTTTCCAAAGACACTGAACAGCATCTCAAATTTGATCTGGCACGCAAATTTCATTTCGAACAGTTCGAATCGAATCTGAAATTCGGAGCAAAAACCAGCCGCCGTGAAAAAACCAATGACACCAATCAATGGACTTACAACAGCAGCAAAACCAGCAGTGGCAATTACTGGGGGCCGGGTTCCACGTCCATGACAGCCTTTGTGCAAAACCAGGCTCTCGATTATCCCATGGGTAATATAGGCACGGCCATCAGTGCTGATCTGATACGCGCCCGCGTGGCTGGCCTGGACAGAAATGCCGCACGCCTGGCGCTGGAATCTGCCATCAATGATTACAAGATCAATGAAAATATCGATGCTGCCTATCTGCAAAACAGTTTCGACAGGGATAACCTGCACATACTGGCCGGCGCCCGCGTGGAACGCACGCAGTTTGACGCCGCTGGCACGCAAGTGACTGGAGGCACCAGCCTGCAAGCCATCAACCGCCAACGTAGTTATTCAGACTGGCTGCCATCCCTGCACCTGCGTTACGACCTGGACCAGAAAACCAGTGTGCGCGCAGCCTGGACTAATGCCGTTGTACGTGCCAACTTCAGTCAACTGGCACCCGGCATCAACCTCACCAGCACTACCGAGGCAGTGATTGGCAACCCTGATTTGAAACCATTGAAAGCCAATAATCTTGATCTGGGTGTAGAAAAAATATTGGCGCATGATGGCAGCGTGTCAGCCTATCTGTTCAACAAGGATATCAAGAACTTCACTTACACCACCAACCTGGCCGGTTCAGGTGCATGGCAGGGCTATACCAGTGCGGTCTCTTATGCGAACGGTGACACCGCCAACGTAAAAGGCATAGAGCTGTCTTATTCACAGCCTTTGCGCATGTTGTCCGCCCCCTGGAAATACCTGATCGTTGGCGCGAATGCAAGCTTGACACGCTCCAGTGCAGACATTGCCCGTTTTGATACCGTAACCGGTAAAACCCGTAGTCGTTCCATTAGCCTGCCCGGCCAGTCTGACCGCGTCATGAACCTGATGCTGGGTTATGAGCATGACCGCATCAGCAGCCGCCTTGCTCTCAACTATAAATCTCCTTACCTGTTGGAACTGGGTACGGATATCTTGCGTGCTGATCAGGACCGTATTGTTGATACCCAAAAACAACTCGATTTTTCGCTAGCCTATCAAGTCAGCAAAAATTTCCAGCTGGTCTTTGAAGCAGCAAATCTGAACAATGAAAAGTACTATGTGTATCAAGGTGCACATCAGTACAACGCGCAGTATGAGCAATATGGCCGCACTTACAAAATCAGCCTGAAAGCCAGCGTATTCTGAAGATGACAATAATGAAAACAAAATATCTGATATCCAGCCTGGCATCAATACTGGTCTTTTCCTGTGCTTCAGCAGCGGGTTTGCCACCAGCAGTCACTGGCAAAGCCCAGGAAATAATCGCCCTGCCAGATGGCGGTTGGCTCACGCTGGACAAACAAGGCGTGCGTCTTCTGGATGCGCAAGGCAAGGAACTTAGCAAAGTCAGTCTGCGGGCAAAGCACCTTGATGCCCGTCCACATGCTGATGGCATGCTGGCGGTCTTCACAGATGCAGACACGCAAAAGACGCATGCCTACGTAGCCGATCAAAAAACCGGGCAATTACGTTTGCAGACCAGCATGGCATCGCCAGATTTTTCACTGGAGAGCATGTGCCTGTATCGCGATGCACTACAGCTGGATCATGTCTTCCTGATAGGTAAAGAAGGACTGAGCGAGCAATGGGTCATGCTTAAGGGCAGCGCCCAACTGGTACGCAAGCTGGCGCTACCGCCACACAGCAAGCATTGCCGTGTTGATGACCAGAGCCAGACCCTGTACCTGAGCGTGCCAGATAGCGGCGTCTGGGCATTTACAGCAGAAGCAGAAACCGCAGCCAGACTGAAGCCAGTCGCCATGGTTGCTCCATTTGGCAAATTACATGGCGGTGCCACGGCCATCAGTGCACTGCCAGGTGGCGTGGCGGTGCTGGATGCAAGTGGCAAGAAACTGCATCTGTATCGCCAGAAAGATGGGCAGCATTTCCAGTCTGAGCAAGTCATGAATTTGCCGCACAGCGCCGCGAATATCCATGTGAATGCATCAGGCAATAAACTGGATTTCCTGCTACAGGATGAGCAGGCAAAAACCTGGCGTGCCAGCAGTGCTACCTGGAAGCAGCCAGCAGTCTCAGAAATAGCCGTCATCGAACCCACAGTGCAAACCGATACCGTCGCCCGTCACGGCGATGCTGCTGATGATCCCGCCATCTGGGTGCATCCACAGGATGCCAGGCTTTCCCGTGTGCTCGGCACTAACAAGAAGCAGGGCCTGCTGGTGTATGACATGCAGGGCAAGCAAACCCAGTTGCTGGAAAGCGGACGTCTGAACAATGTCGATGTGCGCCAGAACATCAAATGGGGCGAGCAAAGTTTTGATGTCGCCATGGCGACCCAGCGCGATGAAAACAGCCTGGTGCTATATGTCATCAATGACCAGGGCCAAGTGGCAGAGGCAGTCCGCGTCCCTACCAAACTGGACAAGATCTATGGCTTTTGCCTGTACCAGCCACGTACCGGCGGCCTGGAAGCTTTTGTGAATGACAAGGATGGTACTTACCAGCAGTTCCGCATTACCCACAATGAACAAGGTTTCAACGGCAGTCTGGTACGCAGCTTCAAACTGGCCAGCCAACCGGAAGGCTGCGTAGCTGATGACAAGACTGACCGTCTGTTCATGGGTGAAGAAAAGCGCGGCATCTGGGTCGTCTCTGCCAAAGCAGATCAGCCAGCCGAATTGCAAATGGTGATGCCCGTTGGCAAGCAGCTGGTCGCCGATGTTGAGGGCCTGGCTATATACTTTGGTCAGCATAAAAATTACCTGTTGGTATCCAGCCAGGGCGACAACAGCTATCTGGTGCTGGAAGCGCAAGCCCCTTATCGCCTGCGTGGCAAGTTCCGCGTAGGCATGAATCTGGCCAGGGGCATTGATGGCACATCTGAAACAGATGGTCTCGATGTCAGTGCCGTCAATTTTGGAGGCGAGTTCGCCAAAGGCATGCTGGTAGTGCAGGATGGTTACAAGCGTCTACCCGATGGCACGCAAAATTTCAAGTACATTTCCTGGCAGACAATTGTCAATGCTCTCAAACTTGACTAGCTAGTTCTTTCCTTGTCAAGCCATCCCACATAAACCATTGTTGAGATAAGCCCGCAGCAAAGGCATGCATTTTAAGAAAAATGCATGCCTTTGCTTTTTTCGGGGGCAATATTCTGGCTTGTATGCTACACCAGTAACATGCTACACTTGCAGCATGTTACTGGTGTAGCACTTCGCGATCGTAACGAAACAGACTCAATACCCACTTATCCATCAAGAGAAAACGATGTCCCTATACATAAAGCAATACCTATTTTTGATGGTGCTTGCCTTGGCAACTCTGCGTCTGGCAAATACCGCAGCCGCCACCGAGTTTGATGGCATGGTCAAAGTGGGAGAGCATCAACTCCATGTCCTTCAGGCTGGTAGTGGCCCTCAGACTGTTATTTTCGAAGCTGGATTTGCGAGCGATTTATCCGTTTGGCGCAAAGTGGCGCCGGAAATAGCAAAAAAAGCGCAAATAGTGCTCTATTCCAGAGCTGGCACAGGAAAGTCGCCTGCACGCCCGCGCGAGTTGACGATAGAGCAAAGTAATGCTGAGCTTGAACAAGTTTTGTCCAATAACAATATTAAGCCGCCTTATATCCTTGTTGGTCATTCCTATGGAGGATTTCTGATTCGATATTTTGCTTCCAGGCATCCCGAACAAATTGCTGGCCTGGTCTTTGTTGACCCTGCCGACGAGGGTCTGGAAGTCGCGTTGAAAGAAATTAATGCAGCGCGTGTCATACAAGATCAACAAGCTCTGGTCGCGCAAATCCCACCTAAATGGCAAGCAGACTTGAAACTGATACAGCAAATTCTCAGTAAAGGGAAATTACCAGAAATGGCAAAACTACCTGATGTCCCGGCTGTCTTATTGACTTCAGTCCGCGCACGCGAAGGTTCTGATTTTTTTCAAGAGACACCTGCCGCCGTCAAACTCAAGCGAGAACGTCATCAGGCTTTCTTTAGCCAATTCAGCAACGGTGCGCATGTCGTCACTGCTAATAGTGGTCATACAATTCAAATGCAAGAACCTGAACTTGTCATTGCAGCGATAGAACAAGTACAGTCTGCAGCAACAATGGTAGCAGAGCGACGTGCAAAGCAAATTGCGAAACAGGCATTGATGGAAAGCTTAACCCTTATTGAAAATCAATTGAATCTCAAACAGGCAAGCCAGGCAGAAGACATGATGAATGCAGCACTCAAGCAGAGTGGCATAGACGAGACCGAGATCAATAATTTGGGTTTTGATGTACTGACCAAGGGTAAAAAGGTGGCGCTGGCTGAAATGATCTTAAAATACAATGCTTCAAACTATACGCAATCCCATAATGCAGCAGACAGCTATGGTGAAGTATTGATGTCTGCACAAAAACCAGAAGAAGCAAAGAAACAGTTTCAGCGCGCACTGGACCTGGGAAAGGCTAGTGCGGCAAATGCACGTACGCTGCAGCTTTATCAAGAAAATCTGGAAAAAGCAGAAAGGAAATTGCAAAACCCATGAAATCAAAATCAATGACCAAGTCAGTCGCCAGCAATTCCCCTTTGGATAATTTGCCTTTACGAGAAAAACAAATTGTCGATCTTATCTACAGTTTGCATGAAGCGACGGCAACCCAAATTCAAGAAACACTGGAAATAGAACTGAGTAATTCTGCCGTACGGGCCATGCTGGTCAGGCTGGAAGAAAAAGGAGTGCTACAGCACAGAATCGATGGGCAGCGCTATTTATACAGCGCTGTCATACCGAAGCAGGAAGCACAAAATTCTGCACTCAGGAAACTGCTTGGTACCTTCTTCAACAATTCTGCCTCCAGTGCGGCGACTGCTTTGCTGGGAATGTCTGACAACATCAGCAGCAAAGAGCTGGATGAATTGGAACAGATGATCGCAAAAGCAAGGAAAGAAGGCCGATAATGGCTGGCACAGATTTGCTCTTGCTATTGTTCAAGCACAGTATTGTAGTTATGCTGCTGATACTGATATTGCGGGCAATGAAGAACGCTTCAGCATCCAAGCGAGTGTTTGCTGCCCGCTGTGGCTTGATCGCTTTACTCATCACTCCTGTGCTTTGCTTTTTTTTGCCAGAAATTCCCGTTCGCCTGCCCTACCATATAAGCGCCATACTGACACCCCCTGCATCGCTCCCGGCTCTGGACTGGCTTGCCCCATTGCCAGTAGATCAAGTCGCTTTTTCAGTGCCAGCAAAGGCCGTGGAACTGGGCAGAATATTGTTATTGGCTTATCTGGCAGGGGCCGCAATCAATCTCTTGTTAATGGCTTGGTCACTGCTGCGTTTGAGGCAACTGAGAATCAATGCCAGCCATCTTGAAAACGAAGAGTGGCAAACAGTCTTACAACAACTCAGCCGTCAATTTGGCTTGCAGCATAAGGTAAGCTTGTTGCAGTCACCAGAAATCACTTCGCCTTTAAGCTGGGGATGGAAAAATCCCGTCATCGCATTGGACTTGAACAGCATAAGTCAAGCTAACCCAGAAAATATACTCGCCCACGAATTGGCTCACATCGCCAAGTACGACTGGCTTGCCATCATGGTTTCACGACTTTTGATGGTCATTTACTGGTGGCATCCATTGATGTATCAGTTGCACAAAACCATCGCGCATGATCTGGAATGTGCGGCTGATGATGCCGTTTTACTCACGGGAGTACTGCCTTCAAATTATGCGCAAACACTTATCACCGTGTCGCGACAAGCCTATGCTACGAAAGCCCATGGCACACTGGCAAGCAATATTGCTGACCAGGGTAATCCATTAAAGCAGCGCGTTACTGCCTTGCTGGACAATCAGCGTTCTCGCGAGCCTGTGTCAGCAAAGCAGTGGATGCTTGGAACATTGCTAAGCACACTCATGATCTTATCGCTTGGCGGCATGGTAATCAAAGGCGAACATATAGTCTGGCCAGATCAATTGCTGTCTGCTTCAGCATCAAACAAAAATTCCAGCCCTGAGCAATTGCTGGACGAATTGAACAATCCCAATTTCACTCAATTAGCGCTAGCTATGCGTGCACAGAATTTCAATTTACGGCATGCCAGCGGCGGTGCGTCATTCCGTCAGCGTGCCGCGATTCCTGCACTCATACTGGGTTTGCAAGACCAGCGCCCGGTAGTCCGTCAATTGGCTGTCTGGGGCTTAAGTGAGATGCGCTTCCCTGAAACTACGCCTGCAATTGCAGCAATGCTAAGAGACTCTGAGGCAGCAGTCAGGGCCGAAGCAGTCGGGGCACTTGGCGATATCGGCGAAACCCAATGGTTAAACGCGATGCTGAATATGCTCAAGGATAATGATCCGATAGTAAGAGCACGTGCTGCCCACGCTTTGGGAGATTTGCAAGAAAAGGCGAGTATTCCAGCACTAAAATCTGCGTTATATGACACTGACAAAGACGTGGCGGAACAAGTCCAATGGGCACTATCAGAGCTAAATTGAATTTGAATTTCAAAATTTCTTGCCGAGAAGCAAGCGCCTTGCTCACTCCTGACACTAATACAAAACAATGACAATTTATCGACACCTCAATGAATATGTCCATCACATCAGCAACTATGCTGATAGAACGACACATTAATTAGCGAGATGACAAATTGAATATCCGGCAACTCATACTTAGGTGCAACATCTGCCTGATAAGTAGCATGTTACTGGCCTGTGGCGGTGGTAGCAGTGCTCTCAATACTCAAACTCCACAAGTTGCTGGCCATGGTTTGCGCGGCACGGCAGCGACTGGCTTGGCTATTGCCAGCGCAACTGTCAATGTTAAATGCCGATCAGGCAATGGCACCACTAAAACAGCTGTTGATGGCACGTTCGAAATCAGCTTGCCCGCCGGCAGCTCACTGCCCTGCTTGCTGGAAACCACCAATCCCAGCAATGCAAGAACCCTACATGCCATTGCCACCAATACCGGCACCATCAATCTGACACCCCTGACTGAAATGCTGTCGACCAGGCTGATGCTGTCTGATATGAACAAGGTTTTTGCCAATCCCGATTTCGATGCCATCAGCAAGACAGCGACAATTGCCAATATCAAGGCAGCGCAAGCCGATGTCAGCGCCGTGTTGAGCGGTTTGTTGGATACCAGCAGCCTCAGCGATTTTTTAAGTACGCCACTGAAAGCCGCTACCAGTACAAACCCTGGCGGCGGTGATACGCAAGACAAAATCCTGGATACCTTGAATCTGGTGCTTGCCAGCAATCTATATCAACCCATGCTGACCATGCTGACCAAAACCACACCCGGCATCATGGCATTTGGCCGTCCGGGCTGTGTAGTGATGGGCGAAGATGGGAAATCCTTGTCATGCAGCGGCCCAGGCTTGTGGGAAACCGCTGCCAGGATAGATGTATTTCCAGCGGCCCTGATACTGGAACCTGGTGGCAAGCAAGTCATCACCGCAAAAATCGATTATCTTCAAAACATCGATTACATTCGCCAGCCAGTCAAATGGCAAGTTGTAGAGGCCGATGGTGGCAGCATCAACAGCAATGGTGAATACATTGCTCCCGGTAAGCCCGGTATTTATCATGTGCGGGCACAAAGAGAAGACTTTCCCACCCTCAGCGCAACCGCACTTGTTGTAGTCAATAATACATCACCCGGTTTTATACCCACGCTCAGCGTAGAACACCACATCGTCAACGTCATGCCGGGTGGAAGCATTACACTAAAAGCTGACATCAATTACCCGCCCAATGTCGTGTACGTGCGCCAGCCAGTCAGCTGGAGCGTGGTCGAAGCTGACGCTGGGGAAATCAGCCTGCAAGGTATCTATACCGCGCCGACAAAAAGCGGAATTTACCATGCCAAAGTGCAAAGAGATGATTTTCCGTCTATATACGTAGTAGTGGAAATTTTGGTAAATTACCCCCCTGATTAAAACTTGCATGATTTTCCTGAACGCGTATGCTATTGGCAGGCTGGGAATGATTGCAAAATAAAGTTAAATTAGAAGTTGCTTTTGAGAATTTTTTGACTATCATGAAGGCAGTCGATCATTCCTCATGACAACTTTTAGTATCATGTTTAGCCGCAATATGCGAGTTTATGTCGCAAGTAGGCCAATGAGTGGAGGAATCGCCAGATGATTACCGGGAGAAAGTCATGGACAGGTTGGAAATTTTTAAAAGCATAGCCGCAGAAGTCAATCGTGGGGATATAGTTTTCCCTACCAATGTGGAAGCTTCACTAAAACTACAGCGTATTCTTGACGATCCTGATTGCCATATTGACACGGCAGCCAAACTCATCATGGCCGACCCTCTGTTGTCTGCTCGTACAGTCGCCATCGCCAACTCGGCAGCTTATCGCCGCTCTACCAGTGAAATCACACATGTCAGGCTGGCGGTAAATCGTCTGGGGTTCCGCACCCTGAAAGCCATGCTGGCAGCCGTCATAGTACGTCAGCTAAATAGCAAGGTCAAAGACCCCGTTTTGAAACATAAGGCAGACCGTTTGTGGGAACATTCTGCCCATGTATCTTCGCTCGCCCAGGTTATCGCCAAGCAAGTCACCAGGGTTGACCCTGAAACAGCCATGTTTGCTGGTATCGTCCATGAAATCGGTGGCTTCTATCTGATCTCGCGCGCCGAAGAATTCCCGGGCTTGCTGGATGGCGAACCAGAAATCTGGATTGAATACGGTGAACGCATGATAGGCCGCGGCATCATGCGCCAGTTGAATATACCTGAGAGTGTCATGAACGCGGTGGAAGCCATGTGGCACGGCGTTTGCGCCTTCCCACCAGAATCTCTTGGTGACACCCTGATCCTGGCCAATGACATCGCACCAGTACTGTCACCATTGCATGATGTCGACAGAGAATACAATAAACGCTTCGCCCGTCGCCTGAACTTTGATACTGAAGACAGCAGCTTCCAGATCATCATGGACGAGCAGGAAGAGCAAATTGATACTCTCGCCACTGCCCTCATGATGTAATCAGGGCGGACATACGAAAAAATGCCCCAGCTGCGTTACAGCTCCTAGCCGTACTAAAGTACTGTCTTCGTCGCTGTGCCTTGCTGGGACAATTTTGCGTAAGTCCTACAAAAATTATTTAATCTAGTCTCTCAATTTCATATCGTAATCCGCCAGCCCTTTTTGTTCATCGCAAAAGTCAGGGCAGCAAACACCAGAGTAAATACAGCAGCATAGGCAAAGGATGAAAAATCTGCCCCGAACTGTTTGACCAATGCAGGTGCAAATATTTGCTGGTAAATCAGAGTATCCCAACCCGTCCATGCCAGTACGCAGGTTGCCAGCCAGGCTCCGGCATAAGCAGCAATAGCATTTACGCCAAAACTTTTTCCTATGGCAGGCCAGCCTTGCTTATCTATCAGCAAATGCATGCCCAGCAAGAGCAATATAGCCCAGGCACTGGTCCAGCAAACGAAGGACGGTGTCCACAATTGTTTGTTGAAAGGCAGATAGGCAGCCCAGATCAGTGCCAGCAAAATCAAGCCAGCCGCACCAGCCAGCATTTGCTTCAATTGGCCATCACGCATGGCCCTGCCCGCCCATACACCAAACAGCGCACTGGCCATGGCCATCAGGGTCGACAGCAAACCTTCAGGCTCTTGCGCCAGGCCGGTTTGCACGTCATAGCTATAGGCCAGTTTGCCCAGTATGGCTGTATCTATCTTGTCCACCAGATTCAGGTGCGGTTCATAAGACCCGCCCCATGCCAGCAAAGCCCAGTAGGCCAGCATGGCAGTGAGGCCAACCATGACCTGGCTGGACAATTGCCGCACATGGATAATCAGGCAGGCCACCGCAGCATAACAAATACCTATACGCTGCAAGACCCCCATAAGACGGAAGTGGCGTCCATCAATCAGTGCCCAGGCAATCAAATGCAAGACCACACCCAGCAAGAACATGCGCAGGCTACGCCAGAGTATGCTCTTGCGCACGACAGCTACATCCATGCCTTTGCCTAATTGTGCATCCAGTGACATGGCCAGGGACGCGCCGAGTATGAACAGGAAAAATGGGAAAATAAAATCCGCAGGCGTGCAGCCATGCCATGCCGCATGTTCGAGCCAGGGGAAGACATGCGACCAGTCACCCGCATTGTTGACAAAAAGCATGGCGGCGACCGTCAAGCCACGCATGGCATCCAATGCTGCGTAACGTTTTACTGTAGACATATCCAAGTTCTCCCTAGTGCACTGAGACCAGTGCAGAAATACCAATTTATGCCTGCAACATTGCCTTGCCTTCAGAAAAAGTCTGCTGGCGGGCCACACGCAGGATAATACCAGTGCTAAAATCTGACAAAGTGGTATTGAATCTGGCCTTATAGTGCAAAGCCATGCATAAAAATCTCATTTCATAGTGAAAATATCGATGATACATATGCATGTCGCGTATTATTACAGACCAATTTCAAGTGAGCCACATCTTACTGGCACTTAAGTGGCATTGCAAATATAAAACCAGTTGACCGGCAATTTTGTGGCTAGTATGTTTGTCACGCTGGCCGCCAAAAGCAAAAATAACAGGCAGGGCATACGCGGTTTTCAAGAATCATTAAATAGAAACAATAGAGACAAATCCATGAGCATAGAAAAAACCAGGACTCCCCACCCCATGCGCTGGGTACCCACGCTATATCTTGCCGAAGGCCTGCCATTTTATGCGGTCGCACTGGTAGCCAGCCTGATGTATAAAAGCATGGGAGTAGCCAATGAAAATATCGCTCGCTGGACTGGCTTGATTGGCCTGGCCTGGGTATTCAAGCCTTTATGGAGCCCCTTCCTGGAAGCCGCCAGCAGCAAGAAAGCCGTGGTCGTGGCATTTCAGTTGATAGGTGGTGTGGCGCTGGGCCTCGTTGCTGTCTCACTGCAATTACCCATGTACTTTGCCATCAGCATTGCCTTGCTGGGCATAGTGGCCATTGCCTCGGCCACACATGATATTGCGGCAGATGGCTTGTACATTGCCAGCCTCAGCAACAAGCAACAGGCAGAATATGCAGGCTGGCAAGGCGCTTTCTATAACGCAGCAAAATTCATCACTCTGGGTGGTCTGGTCTACCTGGCTGGCTATCTTGAGAAACGCCTGGACCCTGCCCAGGCCTGGACAGTGATATTTGCCATTATGGGTGTCATGCTGGTGGTGCTGGGTCTTTACCATAGCTGGGCCTTGCCTGGCACAAAGAATACCAATACTGAAGCTTCCATGCGCAGCGTTTTTCTGACACTGCAGGATGTCATTATTGATTTCTTTAAAAAACCCGGCATCTGGCTGGCCATCACATTTATCATCCTGTTTCGCGCTGCCGAAGGCCAGATACAAACCATAGGCCCTTTGTTTTTGCGTGAAGCAAAAAACCTGGGCGGACTGGGTTTGACTACCGAGCAAGTCGGCCTGGCCTATGGCACGGCCGGCACCATCGCCTTTTTGGGTGGTAGTGTGCTGGGCGGATATTTCGCCTCCTGGTTGGGCCTCAAGCGCGCCCTGCCCTGGCTGATCCTGGCGATGAATGTCCCCAATCTGGTGTTCTTCTTCCTCAGCACTACGCTGCCTGACAATATCACCATCATCACAACAGCACTGGCGCTGGAGATGTTTGGATATGGCTTTGGCTTTGTCGGTCTGATACTGTTCATCATGCAAGTTGTCGCTGTCGGCAAATACCAGACTGCTCACTATGCACTTGGTACAGGCGTCATGCAGCTGGGCTTTGTGCTGTTCAAAACCATCAGCGGCGACATACAAGTAGCACTGGGCTACAAGAACTTCTTCATCTGGGTCTTGCTCAGCGCCATACCGGTATTGGTCATGACACGCTTTGTATCCTTTGGAGATAGCGCTAATCATGGCAAGGAAACGGTAAGCAAAGATGCACCAGACTCTTTGGTGAAAACTGCCGACGCTTAGTCATTGTCAGCAGGGTGCGCTTAAAACACGCACCCTGCATTCCTGATGATCCAGGAAACAACATCCGCGTAAAACAGCGGCATTTCAACTTGACTCCCAAGTCAAAAAGGATGGTAATTATGACCATGCGCAACGACGCATGATCATCATTTGCATCCAACATGGGAGACTCATCTTGCATCCGACCACCACAAAACACCTGCGTCAATTGACTGCCGTCAGCCTCTTGCTGATCAGCAGCACACTGCTGGCGCAAAGCACGGGCATTACCCGCACCATCGTCACCAAGGCAGATTCATCCATCCCCGGCAAGGAAGATGTGATTGCACGCGTAGAAATCGCCGCTGGTGCAGTGGTTGGCTGGCATACTCATCCCGGGGATGAAATCAGCTACGTCATGGAGGGAGAAGCAGAACTGCTGGTTGCCAACCAGCCTGCACGCAAGGTCAAGGCTGGCGAAGGTTTCGTCATACCTGCCGGTGTCGTCCATAGCGCAAAAAACCATGGCAGCGTGCCCATCAAGCTGGTAGGTGTCTACGTCATAGACAAGGACAAGCCTCTGGCTACGCCTGCCTCTGCGCCGTCACCATAGTTCATTACTGGATTTTACTGTCCTGCCACCTGGCAGGACAGAGTTACTCCTCCGTCATTCAAGCCCCGAAAACCGTCATTAATCGCAAACCTGTACCGGGCTGCTTGTCGAAATTTGCACTTCCCGCTATCTTGGCTACATGAAAACCGCCGCCCCAACCACTCCACGCTGGCCTGCACTGCCAAGACCAAGACAAATTGTCGTGGTGCTTATCATCAGTGTGTTGATCGCCTGGGTGACCACACCCGTCTTCCAGTCGCCATTCTGGCTGGTGCTCAGGCGCACGACTTTCATCTCCATGGTGATGCTGCTGGCATTCACAGTCTCTGGCACTTGGCGCTTGCTGTGGCTGCCACGCTGGATACCGCACTGGCTGGTACGAGTAGCGGCGGTTTGCCTGCTGGCCCCGTTTGCCAGCCTGGCTGCCTATGTGGCGATTGCCGGTAGTTTCATGAACTTCATCAAGGCGAATAATCTCTTGTCCGGGTTTGCCACAAGCACGATTTTTGCACTGTTTTTTGGGCCCCTTGTCGCAGTCGCAGCCATCAAGCGCGAAGACAAACAACGTGAACGTGCAGACCGCCTGCAACTTGAACTGGAGAAGAACGCGCTGGAACGAGAAGTGCTGGATGCCCGCCTGCGCCTGCTTCAGGCACAAATAGAACCACACTTCCTGTTCAATACCCTGGCGAATGTGCAAGCCCTGGTTGAAGCTGGCTCGGAGAATGCTGCACCCGTCCTGCGTCATCTGATTGCTTATCTGCGCGCCGCAATGCCGCGCCTGAATGATGCTGAGGCAACGCTGGAAAACGAAATGCAACTGGTCAGCGCCTATCTCGAAATCATGCACATGCGCATGCCTGACCGCCTGCAATTTGAGTTGAGACTGGCACCTGAACTCAAGAGCTTACGCTTCCCTGCCATGGCCATGCTGACCCTGGTAGAAAATGCCGTACGCCACGGCATAGACCCCAGCACAGAAGGTGGCCGCATAGAAGTCGGCGGCAAACAGGACGCAAACAATATGGTCACGCTTTGGGTAGCTGATACCGGTATAGGTATGGCGGAAACTGCCGTACCAGGTACTGGCCTGACAAATGTGAAAGCGAGACTGCAAGCATGCTTTGGCAAAGATGCGCGTGTCGATTTGCACGAGCAGACGCCACATGGTTTGCGTGTTGAGTTAATTTTTCATCCGGGAGCCAAAGTATGAAGCAGATTACTGCGCTGATCGCCGATGATGAACCTTTGCTAAGGGAACATCTGCGCAGCAACCTGGCGCGCCTGTGGCCAGAACTGCATATCATCGATGAAGCACGCAATGGCCGTGAAGCGGTTGAGATGTTTGATATCCATCAGCCCGACATCGTTTTTCTGGATGTGCATATGCCGGGCTTGAACGGCATAGAAGCCGCCAGGTCCATCGCACGCAGGGCGCATATCGTTTTCTTCACCGCCTATGAACAATATGCAGTGCAGGCGTTTGAGCAAGGTGCTCTTGATTACCTCGTCAAGCCCATCATAGAAGCGCGCCTGGCGGATACCATCACGCGCCTGCAACAGCGACTAAAACAAACCACAGATACCAGCCCCAGCTATGAGGCGCTGCTTGACCGCATGGCCAGCGACATGCGCCAGCGCAGCCCAAAAACAAACTACCTGCAATGGATAAAAGCATCAGTAGGCAATAGCGTGCGTCTGATACCGGTGGAGCAAATAGCCTTCCTGCGCTCTGACGACAAATATACCCTCGTAGCCTGGGAAGGCGGCGATGCACTGATACGCAAGAGCATACGCGAACTCAGTGATGAACTCGACCCTGACCGTTTTGCGCAAACCCACCGCTCTGTCATTGTCAATCTGCACTATGTCAGCGAAGTCACACGCGGCATGAATGAAACTGCTGAACTGCATATACGCGGTCGCCCCGATGTATTGCCAGTCAGCCGCAGCTACCTGCATCTTTTCAGGCAGATGTAGCACCGCACTGATTTTCTTCAGTAACAAACCATAAAAGCAAACCCGCCTTTGCAGGCACGCTTTGCAAGCATATTCACGCCTGTACGGCAGGATCAGACACGACTAATCACTTCATTAAAAGGAGTTTTCAAATGACGCAAGACACTGTTTATGAAACGAATATATATTCTGCACAGGCCACACCTTTGGCAACAAAATATGGCAATGAAAAACTCTCCCGTGCCAGCCTGAAATATGCCGCAGGACTGTGGTTTTCAGTCGCCATCATAGGCCAGTTGCTATTCGTCTATTACATCCTGGGGTTTTACGTTCTGTCAGCGATGAAAGACAATCTCGCAGCCTGGAGCGCCGTACTGCCGCACGGCTATATCAAAGGCGACAGCGCAGGCAATTTTGCCATCATCACACACATCTTTCTGGCGGCCAGCATCACCCTGGCGGGCATATTGCAGATAATCCCGCAAATCCGCGCACGGGCGCCACGATTCCATCGCTGGAACGGACGCATCTATTTGTCCAGCCTCGTCATTGCTGCCACGACTGGTTTATACATGGTGTGGTTTCGCAATGGCGTTGGTGACTTTAACCAGCATCTGGGTGTCAGCCTGAATGCAGTATTAATCCTGTTCTGCTCAGCCATGGCCTTGCGTTATGCGCTCGCCCGCCAGTTCACCCTGCACCGCCGCTGGGCGCTACGCCTGTTTCTGGTGGCGAATGGCGTCTGGTTCTTCCGCATAGGCCTGATGTTCTGGATAGCCATCAATCACGGCCCGGCAGGTTTCAATCCCAAAACTTTTGAGGGGCCATTCCTCAGTTTCATCTCCTTTGCCAACTCCCTCATACCACTGATCGTCTGCGAATTATATTTGCGTGCGCAAGACAGCAAGAACAAAGCTGCTCACTTCAGCATGGCCGGGGCGCTACTGGTATTGAGTGCAGCCAGCGGCATGGGTATCTTTGTGGCGTTTATGGGCATGTGGTTGCCACGCCTCTAGTCGTCGATTATTTATTGCTGGTCACAGGTGACAGATGGATATGCTTCAATAGCCAGACATTATCCTTTTTAAACCACACCATCGTGATCAGCGATTTACCCTCAACAACTGCCGCACCCGGCTTGGTAATCGCACCAGTACGGGTGCCAGTGACTATCGCTGCATCAGCCGTGGCCTTGACCTGTACATCGACAAGACGCAAATCAATTTGCGCGCCGGATTTGTATAGTCCCGCAAAGGCATTCGCATCCAGTTGCAAGAGTTTGTCTGATTCAGGGACGAATTCAGTAAAACCTTCAGCGTCAAGATAACTGGCAACTGCTGCTAAATTACGCTGGCTGACGCTGTTGAAGAAATCGACCGAAGCGGCTTTTACTGTATCTGCCCCTCTGGTATTTTCTGCCCCGGCAACGGACATGCTCAGGGTGAGTAAAACCACACCCAAAATGCTGATGAATGAGCGAGTAATGATAGCTGTCATGTTGTTTGATCTCCATAGAAAAAGAGTGCATGACGCGCATACACTCTCAACAAATAGCTTGAGTTTATGCTTTCACATCAAAGCCCAGTGCAGCCAGTGCAATTTCTGCCGCCTGTTGGTCTTGCAGTGCATTACCGCCTGATATACCTATGCCACCGATGACTTTGCCATTTTCAATAATGGGGCAGCCACCGCCAACCGCCACCAGGCGCGGCCTGTGGGCAAGCTGGGCCACCACGTCACTGCTGATGATGGCAGTCCAGGTATGGGTCGGCAGGCCAAACGAGGCAGCCGTCCAGGCCTTGTCGATCGCCACATCCACCGTCAAAAATGCGGCGCTGTCAGCACGTTCAAATGCTTTCAAATGACCGGCATGGTCTGTGACAGCTATCGTGACATCGATACCGATATCGCGGGCGGCAGCACTGGCTGCGATGATCAGGGCATTCGCAGCATCGTGGGTGATGCTGGCCGCCGCAAATGATTTATTGATGTTCGTAATTTGCATAAAAACTCTCTGGCGGAATTTAATTTAGAAACCTTGCAACACAACTTTGCCTTGCGCCTTGCCGCTTTCTATCAGGGTATGCGCCTTGCGCAAGTTTGCCGCATTGATCTTGCCAAAATTCGCATTCACAGTCGTGCGTACTTTGCCCGCATCCACCAGTGCCGCCACTTCCGCCAGCAGCTTGCCTTGCTCATCCATATCGACCGTCTTGAACATCGAACGGGTGAACATCATTTCCCAATGCAGGGAGATGGATTTACCTTTCAACTGCATCAAGTCCAGAGCTACCATGTCGTCAATCACGGCCAGCTTGCCTTGGGGCTTCAGACTGGCGATGATTTCTGCATAGTGCTGGGCTGTCTGCGTCAGGCCAGCGACGATATCGACTTCATTGATGCCTATGGCTTTCAATTCAGCGCTCAGTGGCTTGGAATGGTCGATCACAGCATGTGCGCCCAGATCCAGGCACCACTGACGTGTCTCGGCACGTGAAGCGGTAGCAATCACACGCAATTGTGTCAACTGGCGTGCCAGTTGTATGAGGATGGAACCAACGCCACCGGCACCACCTATCACCAGCAAGGTCTGGCCTGCACCACCGTTCTTGGCAACGCCCAGGCGTTCAAACAGCAGTTCATAGGCAGTAATCGTCGTCAGTGGCAAGGCAGCGGCTTGTGCATCGTCCAGCGTAGTGGGTGCCTTGGCAACGATGCGTTCATCCACCGCATGCAATTCACTGTTTGCACCGGGGCGGTCTATCGCACCAGCATAATAGACGCGGTCACCCGCTTTGAAATTGCTGACTGCAGTGCCAACTTCTTCTACGATGCCCACCGCATCCCAGCCCAGCACATTCAACTGGCCTTCTGCAGGTGCGCGACCCAGCCTGACCTTGGTGTCCACTGGGTTGACTGAGATGGCATTCACGCGCACCAGCAGGTCACGCGCTTCCAGCGTCGGTTTTGGCAATTCCACATCTTCCAGTGATGCAGTGTTATCGATAGGTAAAGAATGGCGGTAAGCAATGGCTTTCATGTTGAATCCTTGAGTGTGTTAAGTATCGGTATGGTGTCCAGAAACATTTCCAGATCAGTGCAGGCATTGTAGAATCTGAAGCATGAATTGATAAGACCGATAAATAACTATCACTTTCAAATGAAAATTGAAAATCTCAGCGACCTGCATGTGCTCGTGCAAACCGCACGCTGCGGCTCACTCTCAGGCGCAGCCAGCGTGCTGGGCATGACACCAGCAGCTGCCAGCGCCACCCTCAAGCGCCTGGAAACCCAGTTGGGCACCCGCCTGTTCGAGCGATCTACCCGCGCCCTGCGCATCACTGCGCAAGGACAAATCCTGCTCGACTATGCTCAAAGGGCATTTGATTTGCTCGATGAAGGAGAATCCCAGGTATCAGAAGCCCGCACCGCCCTGGTCGGCACGATACGCGTCGCCGCCCCGTCTGACCTCACCCGCACCACCCTGCTACCCTGGCTGGACGAATTCCTGGCCCTGCACCCCGGCGTGCAACTGACACTGAATGTCGGTGACCGACCTCTGGACGTAGTGCGCGATGAAGTGGATGTGGCAATAAGATATGGCACACTGACAGACTCACGCCTGGTCGCCAGGGTACTGGCACAAAGCCGTCCCATACTCTGCGCAGCCCCAAGCTACCTGGCACGCCACCCCGCCCCGCAAACACCGCAAGACCTGACACAACACAATTGCCTGCTGTTCGAACGCAGCAGTCGACTGCACAAAACCTGGCGCTTTGGGCAAAATGGCAAATGGAAAGAAGTCAGAGTAAAAGGCGACCGCAGCGCCGACGACGCCTCCCTGGCCCGCATGTGGGCGATAGCAGGCGCTGGCATCATTTTCAAATCATTGATTGATGTCAGGCAGGAACTGGAAGATGGCAGCCTGGTGGCGCTGCTGACGGATTGGGAGACGGAGGCTTATCCGCTGCATGCATTGCTGCCTAGTGGGCGTTTTATACCTAACCGTGTGCGGGCGCTGGTTGAGTTTTTGGGGTCAAAATTCGTCGCTATATCTAGCTAACAAACCCAAATGTTCACAACGGTAAAATAGTAAGTCGAGACCACACAATCATCGAAAATCATTTTTTCATCAAACTATCTATCTTTTATTTTGTTTTTCTTCCAACGGAATGGCCTCAACAACACCTAGCTCAATCAATTTTGAAATGATGTAGTCTAATTCAGTACCAAGCTTATTATTTGCTAACGCTTCAAAATTAATTTCATCAATTATCATCTGAACAATCATGCACCAACGCCGACCGATCGCTTGATCAAACCAAAATGGTCGGAAATTTGCGTAATTTTCCAACCAAGTCTTCCCAGCGATAACCAGTAATTCAAGATGCCCTGTTTGAGGAGCGACCTCTAGCAAATTAAGTAGTTGAATTGCACTAAACAAAGATGGGCCAGTTTGAACTAAATTCTTTAGACAGGGAAAAAATGGTTCAAGACTTGGTACAGCTTTGGGAAGCAGGTAAGCCCCTCCCTTGCTGGAGAAATGGTAATCATTGAAGTATAGAGAAGCAATTGCGGGGCCAATGTGTATCTCTACAGACGATCTTTTGCTACCGCTTAAATACTGCCATCCTCTACTTGCAATAAGTCGGGTCGCTAAGGTAGTTCTGATATCAACTGCAGCATTAAACGTATTTTTTTCATTCGAAAAATATAGTTCATCTATGCTCCTCAAAAACACCGGAACCAAATCAAAGAAATGCTTATCAGGAAGCGATGTAATTGGAATTAGTACTGTAGTCGAAATTTCTTCAAATGGCAGTTTTTCTATACAGCGACTTACCAAAGGAAAAAATACATTATTCCAATTATGGGAAACTGCATCAAGTTCATCGTGTAAATCTAGTCCTGCTCCATTTACATGAAAAGTCCAAGACATATACTCCAGCATTAGATCCGGTAGCCATGGACGTGTCTTGAAATCATATGAATTTGAAAATTGTTTGAGCCATAACGCTGCAGCGCTGCAATCGACATACGAGGTGATGTTCGCGGCAAGATTTGCATCTCCATCTTCATCTTCCTCATAGGCATTCTCAAAAAATAGATCCGTGCACAACTTTCTTTTATGCAGTTTCTCGCGTGGAAAAACAGGCCATTGTGGCTCTGACCGAACACCTTCAAGCCAAGAAATTTCAGCATCTACGATGGCATTAATATTGTTCTTACGTAGTGTTTCCAGAGTTAGTTCATTGAGTTCTGATAGTTCGTATGTTTCCGATGGAATAACGCATGCTTTGAATGCACAACGAAGCAATGCACATGGAATTTTATAATCTATCTTTTCAAGATCATTCGCAGAATAAGCTAAAGCATGTGCAGCAGCGTGATTTCCGCTAGCAGCCACTTCAAGCACAGTACGTAGATCTTCTATTTTATTGCTCTTACAAAAAAAATAGATCAATCCAAGGTAAGCGATTGCCGTAGGATTGAAACGTAGGCCCACGCGCAATTGACTAGAGAAATCTTGATCTTGTTTTTTCAAGGCGTCTTTGCAAAAATTGTGCGCCCATTCGCCAAACTCTGCAAAAACAAATTTATTATCGTCCTGCATAACCATCATTGCTGCAATAGTTCTCGCCTCAGCGTTTAACCTTTGCGTAGTAATATCGTCACCGCTTTTTTCACCCTCAATTCCTTTAGCCCAACGAAACGCCGCCAAACGTTGACTAGATGATAGAGTAGCTCCATTTTCAACAGCAAGACACAAGGAAATCTGCATACTGAAATCGGCAGCCGCCGCATTACTTTCATTTCTCAAAGACTGCAAATGAAGCTCCTCTACTATAGGCGATATGTATTGATGTCCTTTCACAACGCCATTTTCATGAGCAATCTGAATCTCATGCCAATTCCGAATGTCAGCCAAATTTAGTGCATGTTGCGCCATAAATTTAGGATTACCTAAATCAGCTTGAGGCCCATATTGACCCAACCTGATCACCGCATTGCCTATCATTCTTGTTAAAGCATCACACTGACTGGGTGATGCGTTCAATACATATCCTCCAATTAGGCTTTCTAAAGAAGCCGTTCTCGAAGCTTTTTGTTTAAGCTGCGTCCAACTGACCGAACTATGGTGCTCCAAACGATTTTCTCTAATTGACGCAAAATCATGAACTTTGAGCAAATCACTTGAATGGCGCGTATGGTCTAAACAAAGCAATTCTGGACATGTCATAAACGGCATCGCTACATCTAAAGATTTTGGCCAATGTGAAATGATAATGTCTATCGCTATTAAAAGATAACATGCTGGAGAATCAGATGGCCCTAACACTTCTTCAATTACGATATCAAAAACTTCTCCGGCATCGATCCGGTGATGCGCCCAAGCCTCTAAAGCCATTAATGCAGAGGTAACACAATAATAATTGCTACTACGCGACCATTGATAACTTTGTGGCCAAGGGAAGCGGCGCTGAGTGTTAGGAAAATCCAAAATAACAGCAGGTATAGTCCCCGAAGGCGGTATTTGCAAACTTTCAATTGCAGTGTTCACCAAGCTATGAACCAACGCCAATCCATCTACGGGAGATTGAGTTAAAAGAGATAAGAAAGGTGCGTGTAATGGCGAGGGAGGTAAAAAATCGTTGTCTAGAAATGTATATGGTCGTTCACGACCGTATGCATTTCCATCCTTTCGATCTGCTCGCGTCTCAAGCAATGCCTGCATCGTCAATTTCGCCAATTCTGCCGGAGCAGCAGCGGCAAGAGGATCGCATATTTTCAGAATGTGTCTTACCAATTCTTCATTATGCTTGGTTCCTGCAACAGCTGTAAGATACTCTGCTGCAAGCTGTGGTACGCATCTCGAACACATTACAAATCCGCTGCGTAAAGCATACTTTAGTGAAAGTACTTCTGCATCATTGAGTCCCTGAAGAAAAACAGGCTCCTTACTTTTTTGCACCACAACGTCGTGCGGCTCCATTAGTCTTAACCAATGATAAAGACATTGCGTTGTCAGAGGCGTTAGTGGTGCCCAGCCTAGCGTTCCAAAGGAGTAGGCATTATACAATTCAACAATCTCCGGGATCGTTTCTGCTGGTGGTTCACAACCATAACTTAGCAGCCAAGCAATCAAATTCTGGGCACCAGGACCGCGAGGGACATTGAAGTACCGAGGTAGATTGTCAGTGGGTATACCTGCAGCAGATAATTCAGTGGAAGCAGGAACGAACTCAACTGCCAACACGGAACGAATAAGCTCACGAAGTAAAGCTGACCTATTTCTTGACAATTCTGGGGTAGCTCGTCTTAATATTACTAATGCAGCCTCAGAGCGAACCAATGCCAAAAGAGCAGTGCGTCTCCATGACAAATGCGCCCTAGCCGGGCTTAATAGTCCTATCAGCCGATACCAAGCAGTAGCATCATTTGCTCGTTCAATTGCCATACGTGCTGCAAGCTCAACGCCACGAGCCAGCCTGACCTGAATTGGCCGTTCCAACGGTAATGCATCAATTAATTCAACATTCCCATTTATCAAATTCGCAATGGCCCAATCTCTGAAAACATCATGTTGAAAAGCAACACGATCAAACGACAAATCACGGAGCGTGCCGCTGGTAATCAATGTGTTGATAGCATGTGATGGTTGAGTTCGAACATCCAGAAATTCTGATCGAATTAACGATTGCTCGGCAATGTCTTTGAGCAATCGAGCCCTATCGCGAAAACCACTATCTTTTGATCCGTCAGCAGTAGCCCACCAATTTACAGCCATATCAATTTCGGTGCTGGGTAAGTTATCACCGTTATTTTGAGCAACCAAGCGTGCTAGTCGAAACAAATTTCTTGTGACCTGTCTTGCTGGATGATCAGGATTCAACAAAGAGTTGAGTTTTGAATCTTGAATTTTCAACTGCTCTATCTCAGCCTCGCTAAGATCATTGATTTCAATTGGTTTTGCCCTCCCTAAGCGATTCAAAATATCACTTGGCAACCAACTCGGTTCATCAATACCAAATTCAAATCGTGCAGTTGCGACTATTGAGACGCCGGGAACATCAGCCGCAGTCCTTACAAGATCGACAACGGTTACCCTTTCTTCATCGCTAAAGAAATCGAGATTATCTATAAAAAGAATTGATCCACCATCGTTTGCCAACTCTATCAGCAAGTCCCTAGCAGTTCCGTCAAAATTCAGCTGCGCCCTCATTGCTTGCCAACCTCGAAGGACACAACGGCCTGGACTCAAAACAATCACGTCAGCTTCACTCCTAAGCTGCTCTGCAAACTGCCTTAATACTCCAGACTTTCCAACTCCCCCATCACCACGTATCTCAACATAACGCCCTTGATCAAGGGCATCGTGAATTGCTGAAATTCGTTCTTGCCGTCGGAGAACAACATGCCCCACCTGAATACTTATGTCATCTAAAGCCAAGCGAGACGCATTTGATAGCGCTAAGCGAGCACTGATATGGCGATTTTCTCCACGGAACCGGAAGCCGTTTGCTGACAAGAAAGCAAGTAGAGTTTCACGCGTATGCTCTCCCCCGCTTTTAGCAACAAAAATCGCCTGCTCAACTAAATTTGACCAAAGCGCTCCTGCATGAGAAATGTACTGGGGATGTAAAATATTTGCGGCGCGCTCTTGGGCCAATTCAACTGAAGCAGATCCTAGGGCAGTAAAATCAAAAGTCAATATCTGCAATCTGCGTAACAACTGCCAAACAACTTCATCTCCAACTTCCCCTTCTTCTTGTAAGTGCTCCCTAAATATCTCAACAAAATTACGCATCTCTTCATTCGCTGCACCTTTAAGATTAATTTGGTGCATAAAACTTTTAGCGTCATTTCGCCCTCTGGCCAACATCAAGACATCTTGAATTGAGCCATCAATTTTTCGTGAGCCTTTGGATGTCGCGATAGCAAGTTCATGACGGCTTGAAAAAAAACCTTCTACCCTGGACGTTCTAACAATTTGCCCAACCACCTTGCGAAATATAGGATCATTTCGGGTAAATGTAATTGACCGCTTAACTTGAATCTCAATTACAACTTTATTGCCAGAAAAATCATGCGCATGAACAACAACATCATCCAATTCAAATCCGAAATTGGCTTGCTGCATCGCTATTCGCTGAATACTGGTTCCAGACAAACCACGAGGCGGTGCATCGCCTATCATGCACAAAAAATAAAATGCTCCCACTTGTCCTTCGAAATGACTACCGGCGGGGCCGCTTGCTAAGGGACTTGCGGAAATTTGATTAGTATTGGTCATTCTTGATCCATATACATTTTTTACTCTAGCTGTTGGTTTTTATCGATCTACATCTCTTCAAATCACTCACTGATGTTCTGTTGGGATTGGAAAGCGGCAACCTATTGCGGCTACTCAATCAATTGGCATCTCCAGACTTCCACTATGAGCCAGTTTTCATCAAGTGCCGTCCACAACGTTATGTGTACTTCCCGAGGAATAAGATCAATAAGGTACATCACAATGTGCCCCCCTTTCCCGAACGCAACAAAAACTGAATTTCACTCAGCATTAAGCAGGCGAATATCTCCGCATGCACACATCCTTAGCGAGAGGTCGGGAAATTTTTCAAGCGGATATCAGACATCCAAAATGATAGTAAAGAGTGCCTCCGAATGATCCTTTTCATTGTCAGCAATTTCGATCGTAGCGACGTAAAACAATTCTTTCAAAACATCGCAAGTCATCTGAAGTTACTATAAGATTAACCTCAGTCGTAGCGTTATGTAAATTCAAATTTCAGAAATTGCGCAAAAATACGCGTTCAACCCTGTAACGCCCTCACCTTAAACCATACTTGAGAAGGAAAACATCACATGTCCGAAGAAGAAAAAGTCAAGGGCCCTGCCTCTTATTTCCCATCGATAGAAAAGAAGTACGGCAAGCCGATACAGCATTGGCTGGACTTGGTCCAGCAAAGCAAAGGCTTGAAGCACATGGAAATCGTGAACAAGCTCAAGGCTGAACATGAAATGGGTCATGGTCACGCCAATGCGATCGTTGCCTATGCTTTGAGTGACGGCAAGAAATAATTTTTTTGGCTATGTTGGCAGGCTTATTGTCGTTGCCCTGGAAATTATTCTAATAGAATAATTTCCATCACCAGCCCGGTGGTGTTACTGGCCTAACGCAACACCCTTACCATCAAACACATGGCACCTATGCCCCGGTAGTTGTATGCAAAGATCAGCCCCCGCATACAGGTCTGAAGTATCCGCTGGCAACTTGATAGCGAATAGATTTTCTTCACCCGCCAGTGTCGCATAGACGATCGCTGCATCCCCCAGATGTTCAACAAAGCTGATGCAGACTTCGAGCTGGTTGCTATGCTCGCTGGTTTGTGATGCCAGCAGGATGTGCTCTGCCCGGATGCCGAGACTGACTTCGTCGCCTGTCTGTAAATTGCTGCCATCAAGCTGGATATTGATATGCGTGCCTGCTGCCAGTTGCAGTTCTACCTCATTACTCAGATTGCGCAATACCTTTGCCTTGAGGATATTCATCTTCGGTGAACCGAGGAAGCCTGCGACGAAGAGATTGGCGGGTTTGTCGTAGAGTTCCAGCGGTGCGCCTATTTGCTCTATCTTGCCGCCGTTGAATACGGCTATGCGCTGGCCCAGGGTCATGGCTTCTACCTGATCGTGCGTGACATAGATCATGGTGGCGGCGAGTTCTCTGTGCAGCTTGCTGAGTTCTATGCGCATTTGTACGCGCAGGCTGGCGTCGAGATTCGATAGTGGTTCATCAAACAAAAACAAGCCGGGCTTGCGCACGATGGCGCGGCCTATGGCGACGCGCTGGCGCTGGCCGCCGGACAGGTCGCGTGGCTTGCGTTGCAGCAGGTGGCTCATTTGGAGAATGCTGGCGGCGTGTTGTACGGCTGTGTCTATCTCAGCCTTGCTCATGCTGGTGAGACTGAGACTGAAGGCCATGTTTTCATACACGGTCATGTGCGGGTACAGCGCATATGACTGGAACACCATGGCCAGGCCGCGTTTGGCGGGCGGAGTGTCGTTCGCCAGTTGATTGCCTATATACAGTTCACCCGCACTGATATCTTCCAGACCGGCAATCATGCGCAGGAGCGTGGACTTGCCGCAGCCAGAGGGGCCGACAAAGACCATGAATTCACCATTGCGCACGTGCAGGTCTATGCCTTGCAAAACCTGGTTATTGCCATAGGATTTGCTGATCTGCTGCAGTCTGACTTCGGCCATCCCTGATTCCCTTATGCGGCAGCGCTTGAAAAACCGGCAACCGGTATCTGACCACTGGCGACCACTTCTGCGGCAAACCAGGCGCGAGCTGCATCAATCGCAGGTGGTGCAAAGCCGTAGGTAATCAATGCAGGTGCCTGAATGTCGAGCATTTGAAACGGGTTCCACAAGACCAGGTGCAGGTCTGGCTTCCAGGTGTCGCGTACCTGTTTGCTGTAGCGTATGCGCACGGTGGATGCCAGTACGACGAAGCGGCCGTCATCTGGCAAGGCGCTCCAGTCAAAGCTGTCGGCATTGTTAAAGGTGACGGTATCTACATCATACAAACTGGCGAGCATGGCACTGACTTTTGCTGCGGGTATGCCAGCCTCCGAGACACCATCGCTGACCACGTCAGCGCTGATGACGAGGCGCAGCTTGCTGCCTCTGACGGGCGGTTGTGCATTGCCCTGGGTAGTCAGGCCGCGCTTCCAGGCGCTGGACATGAGGATGCGGTCTGCCATGTCGGTCTGGTAGGCTGTATCTATACAGGGATAGGTCTTGGTCAGATCGGCCATGCGTTGCAGTTTTTGCTGTACTTCTGCGAGAGATATCTGGCCTGAGAAAATCACTTCGGTCAGGGCATTCAGGGTTTCCAGTTGCGTCTCTGTGGTGCCTAGTGCCATGACCATGTCGGCACCGGCCAGCAAGGCGCGTACTGCAGCATTGCCTACGCCATAGCGGCCTGCTATTGCATGCATGTCCATACCGTCTGTAATGACTACGCCCTGGTAATTCCATTGATCGCGCAGCAGGCCAGTCAGGACGGGTTTGGACATGGTGGCAGGGTTTTCTGCATCCAGTGCGGGGTAGACGATATGCGCCGTCATCATGGCTGGTGCATTGCGGCTGACGGCTATCTGGAAAGGCGCAAGTTCCAGCGCCTGCAATTCTTCCAGGCTCTTGTTCACGGTGGGCAGGTCGCGGTGGGAATCAACATTGGTGTCGCCATGACCGGGGAAATGCTTGACGCAGCAAGCCACGCCTTCAGCCAGGCTGCCATCCATCCAGGCCAGGGCCAACTCGCTGGCGCGCTTGGGATCAGAGCCAAACGAGCGTTCAGAGATGACGGGATTATCGACATTGTTATTCAGGTCCAGCACTGGCGCAAAGTTCCAGTTGAAGCCCAGAGCCTTGACGCCGCGGGCAACAGCAGCGCCCACCTGGCGGCACAACTCAGGATCATCGCTGGCCCCCAGCGACATTGCCGCCGGGGGCTGCGGTACCCAGGTGGAACGCACGACTGCGCCCCCTTCCTGATCAATGCCGATCAGCGCCCCCTCCCCCAAGATAAGGCGCAGATCAGCCGTCAGTTTTTTCAGCTGGATTTCGTCGACCATGTTTTGCCTGAACAGGCAAATGCCACGGATATAATTGTCTTTTAAAAATTGCGCCGATGCCTCGTCAAGGCTAGTGATGGGCGTGCGTATCATCACCAGTTGCCCGGCCAGGCGGCGTGCGTCTTCGCGCGTCAGGGTTTGTTGCGTATTTTTGTCTTGCTTATTGTCTTGCGTCATTTCACTGCTCCATCCATGCCGCGCATAAAAAAGCGCTGGGTAAATAAAAAAGCGACCAATATAGGTGCAACTGTCAAAATGGTTCCTGCCGCAATCACGCGGGTGCTGCTGCCATAAGTGCCGCGCAAATACAGCACACCGGCAGACAAGGGAAAATCTTCTGGCTTGCTGATGACTATCGATGGCCAGATGTATTCATTCCATGCCTCGACAGCCGTCAATATGCCGACTGTGGCCAGCCAGGGTGTAATCAATGGCAGGACAATGCGGTAAAAAATAATCCATTCACTGGCACCATCGACGCGGGCAGCATCCAGCAAGTCTTGCGGCACTTCATCAAAAGCCTGCTTCAGCAAGAGTATTGAGACTGCGGTCACGATATTTGGCAAGACCACGGCGGTATAAGTATTCACCAAGGATATCTTGGTCATGGTGATGAAGTTGACCAGGAAATTGACTTCAGACGGCAAGATCATGGTCGCCAGTATCACACCCATGATGAGCTTGCTGCCGCTGAACTGCATGCGCGATAAGGGGTAAGCAGCGAGTGAACACACGATTAGTTTACCCAGCACTGTCGCCAGGGTAATCAGCAGTGAATTCTTGTAGAAAGCGATGATGGGGATGACGCGGAAAGCTTCTATAAAATTATCCAGCGAAATACCACGCGGCCAGAATGTGGGTGGAAATTCAAACAGATTACCTTCAGTAGACATCGCCACTACCAGCGTCCACCAGAACGGAAAAATACAGATGATGGCAATCAGGCTTAACAAGCCATATTGTGACGCCGTGCGCAGGACTTTTTTGATATGCATGCTCATTCCCTGTGCCCTGGTTTAAGCCAGCGCAGGCAGATGAAGGCGATCGCCATGCAGCAGAGGGAGACAACAAAACTTGCAGCCAGACCACGTGGCAGCTTCAAGTGCTTCAAGCCCTGGTCATAGGCATAATACAGGGCCGTGAAGGTGGAATTCATGGGGCCACCCTGGGTCAGCACATCAACTTCCTGATAAGCCTTCAAAGCGGCCAGTACCGACATGATGCTGCATACCAAAATCGTCGGCTTCAGCATAGGCACGGTGATGCGCCAGAAGCGTTGCCAGCGATTGGCACCGTCCAGTATTGCAGCCTCCTGCATTTCGGCGGGCAGTGACTGCAAGGCAGCCAGGTACATCACCATGTACCAACCCAGGCCACGCCAGAAAGAGACGAACATGACGGCAAACAAGGCGAGCGCATCGTCAGACAACCAACCCAGCGGTGCAGCAATCAGATGTAATTGCAGCAGCACATAATTCAGTGTGCCCTGCTCATGGAACATGAAGCCCCACATGATGCCGACCACAGAAACCGTAGTCACTACCGGCACATAATAGGCAGCGCGAAACCAGCGTATACCGGGCAATTGATTATTCACCAGCACTGCCAGCGAGATCGCCCCCAATTGCGTGAAGGGTACGACCAGCAAAAACAGCAAGGAGTTTTTTAGCCCTGTCAAAAACATGTCATTCGCAAACAGTGCGCGATAATTGGCAAAGCCTACCCAATGCACTTCGCGTATCAGACTGAAATCAGTAAAGCTCAGGTAGGAGCCATACATGACGGGCCAGAAAGAAAACATCAACAATAAGATCAAAGCTGGTGCCAGGAAGACATAAGCCAGCAGATTGCGCCGCTTGCTGATTGCGGATACAGAACCAAGCATACTCATGGCAACTTAGGCCCTTGCAATTTACGGTTCCAGATACCCACGGCTTCATCCAGCGCTTCCTGGATATCACGGCGACCAGTGACACCTGCCTCCACTGCCTTGACTAGGAAGCGGCGCAATTCATCATAATCATCTATACCGCTGACATACAGACTGCGGGCAGAATTCATGGAGTTTGCAGCAACAGCCAATGCCTGCTCCGACGCGCCAGCATTGGGATTTATTTTCTTGAAATAAGGATTTGCCAGTGCCTGTCTGGTTGTCGGCATGACACCAGCCATGCGGGCGAAAGCAAGTTGATTGGTGTCGCTGGTCAGGTAACGGGCGAAGGCGGCAACTTCAGGAATATCTTTTTTCTTTACGCCTTTGGGTATGGCGAAATGGAACATCCATCCTCCATCATTGATGCCTGTCGGCCCCGGTGGCACAGGGAAGATACCAGTCTGTGCATATATTTGTGGTGCATCAGTTTGTATGCGTTTGATGGCAGTCGGTGCGCTGACCATGACACCAAGGCGACCACCGAGATAGGCATCTACCACCGCAGGAAAATTATCTTCTGCGAATAATTTATCTTTTAAAAAACCACCCGCCTTGTAGGTAGCAGCGAGTTTTTTAACCAGCATCACATGGGCAGGTGAATTGAAGACGACCTTGCCATCACGCATCAAATCCAGCCCCTGCTGCATGAAAAAACCATCGATCTTTCCGAGTGCCGGTGCATAGCCAGGCTTGCCAGTTTTGAGGGAAATCATGACGGCCTGGGTCAGCAATTCATCCATACTGCGTGGTGCCTGGAAGATGCCAGCTGCTGCCAGTATCTTGCGGTTATAGGCAATCACATTGACGTTGCTGTAATGCGGAAAGCCATAGACCTTGCCATTGAAACGCAGATCAGCCAACGCTGCATCCGTGTAGTCATTGGTAGCACCTGGTGCTGCCAGCAAGGCATCGACGGGTTCAAGCAAACCGTCGCGCGCCATTTCTTCAGCCCAGGGCACGCTCAAATTTACGAGTGCTGGTGGCGTACCAGCAGCGATGGCGGTAATCAGTTTTAATTGCAGAATATCCCAGGGAAAATCTACCCATTCGAGCTTGATGCCGGGGTGTTGGGCTTCATAATTTTTGACGAGTTCCTGAAAATAGGGAATGAATTTTGGCTTCAGGCTCATGGTCCAGAATTCAATTTTCTGGACGGCAAAGGCATTGCCGTGCAAGCCAAAACTCAATAGCAGTACGCTCAAGATCAAGCGCAGTTTCGGTCTCGAAAGCAGTTCTTTACATATACTCCCCAATATCTCTAAGCAATCTCGCATTTTAACCATACCAATCTTGCTATTAATAAAAATACTGGGGGCAGTATCTATTTTTTAAGTTTTTAAAAAATAGCCTGCTGCTTTAGCCGTGTCAATTTGTCTTGGTGACTTTGCTCAAATGCCTTGGCTTGTCCGGGTCCAAACCACGGGCAATCGACAGGTTTGCTGCCATCATGTAAAAGGCTTGTATCGCAACGACAGGATCGAGATCTGGTGTCGCAGCGACTGGCAAAGTCAGGTTACGTTCTTTGACATCCTCTGGCGCAGCCAGCAAGACATTCGCGCCACGGCCACGCATTTCTTCTGCCAGGGCAATCAGGCCGGCTTGTGCAGGGCCACGGGTTGCGAATATCAATAATGGATAACCATCATGTATCAGTGCCATGGGGCCATGTTTGATTTCTGCACCACTGAATGCTTCTGCCTGGATGACGGAGGTCTCTTTGAACTTAAGCGCAGACTCCAGCGCGACCGGGAAGCTGATGCCACGGCCAACTACCATGATGCGTGATGCAGGTTGCAAGACTTCAATCGCTGGCGACCAGTCGAGCTTGGTGGCAGCGTGCAGGGATTCTGGCAACTGTTCTATTGCTGCTAAAAACTCTGCATCGTTTTGCCAGTGACCTGCCAGTCGTGCGCCTGCAACCAGAGAAGTGATAAAGCTCTTGGTCGCAGCCACACTCAGTTCCGGGCCTGCGTGCAATGGCATGGTCCATTCTGCGCTTTGTGCCAGCGGCGATGCTGCGTCGTTGACGAGGGCCACGGTAGTAGCGCCACCTTCACGGAAATAACGGATAGGCTCGACCACGTCGGGGCTTTGGCCAGACTGTGAAATCGCAATTGCCAGCGCGTCTTTTGCTGCCAGTGGTGCCTTGTTCAAGGTCACCAGAGACATGGGCAGCGAAGCGACGATGCGCCCTACCCTGGCCATGATCAGATAGGCTGCATAATTGGCGGCATGGTCTGAACTGCCACGGGCAACGGTGACGACGGATGTGGGTGGTTTGGCGCGCAAGTGTGCGCCAAGTTCGGCATAGCGCGCACCTTCATGTCTGAGTTGTTCGGCGACAAAATCAGCGGAAGAACTGGCTTCCTTAAGCATCTGCGAGGTCAATCTTTTCTCCTTCTACATAAACAGCGATGAGGTTGAGCTGGCGATCCAGTACAACCAAGTCTGCGTAACTGCCAGCCTGCAGGCGGCCACGCTCATTCAATCCCAGATAATCGGCTGCGTAGGTAGAAACACGCTTCGATGCATCTTCCAGGTCCAGGCCTATGCTGACCAGATTGCGCAAGGCCTGATCCATGGTCAGTGTGCTGCCTGCTAGCGTGCCGTCTTCAAGACGCACACCACCCAGGCATTTATGCACCACCTGGCGGCCCAGCATATATTGCCCATCCGGCATCCCGGAAGCTGCAGTGGAATCAGTGACGCAATACAGATGCGGAATCGCACGCATGGCGGCTTTGATGGCGCCAGGGTGGACGTGCAATAGGTCGGGAATAATTTCAGAAAACTGTGCATGCGCCAGCGCTGCGCCGACCATGCCGGGCGCGCGGTGATCAAGGCGTGACATGGCGTTGTATAAGTGAGTAAAGCCGGTGGCACCGTTTTCCAATGCTGCCTTGCCCTCTTCGTAAGTGCCGAGGGTATGGCCTATCTGTACCTGCATGCCTATGGCTGTGAGCTCGCGCACCAGCTGCAAATGACCATCCATTTCTGGCGCCACTGTGATCAATCTGATAGGCGCTATCGCATCGAGGTGGCGCACCTGTTCCAGCGAACCGGTATGGGCAAAATCTGGCTGCGCACCCAGCTTGCCGGGATTGATATACGGGCCTTCGAGATGCACACCGAGTATGCGGGCAGAACCGCTGCTGCGTTTATCTACCAGCGGCCTGATCGCCTTCAAGGCCATTTCCAGATCAGACAATGGTGCTGTCATGGTGGTGGCCAGCATGCTGGTGGTGCCGTGTTTGGCATGCTTGCGGGCGATGATTTCGACGGCATCACCTGCTTCCAT
>Ga0207952_1000287_pt1 | contig 48209 bp, 41 predicted proteins | sample SubbioR12Aug_8Ca_FD_184831 | JGI IMG/M metagenome (GOLD analysis project Ga0207952, IMG submission 184831) | Serpentinite rock and fluid subsurface biosphere microbial communities from McLaughlin Reserve, California, USA - CR12Aug_8Ca (SPAdes) | ecosystem: Environmental > Terrestrial > Deep... | reverse complement strand
CTTCAGGTAAAGTCCAAATACAATGAATGTGGTCAGGCAAAACAACCACGGCATCTATTTTAAAGGGATGTCGGCGTTTGGTATAGGCAAATGCCTTGCGCAATAAATCGACATTATCAATCAATAATCGGTTTTCCTTTCGTTGCGCCAAATTTACGGTAAAAAACCATGATGCGCCGGGAATATAGAGTCTACGATAATCCGTCATATTAGATCGATGGTTTATGCCATTATTATCTCAACCGATGCGCCGCCCGTTGGTTGGCACATCCTACCCGAGGTTCAAAATTAATCGCCATTTATCGGCAATTTTAAATGTCGGGTATGTGCCGAATAGCGAACATACAACGTTGCATAGTTAATGGCTACTCTGGGTCGTTTTTTGCCTGTCTATCCACATTTTGACATAGCCCATGCGCCAATCACTTTTACCTGATATGTAAAACTTCAAACTTGATCCGACAGGCTCACCGTTAGTTTCGGCATAAAAAGACTTCATTCCATAAAAGCCCGCCAGAGCTTATCCACCCGCGCCCGCAGTTCCTTGAATTCGGCATCGCTGGCGGTGGCGCTTTCGCCTTGCAGCACTTGATGGTGGCCGTAATCGCGATAGCCGATATAGGCTTTTTTCAGCAGCGCGGCATCGTCGGCCTCGATAAAACCGTGCGCGGCCAGGCCTTCCAGCAGACGCACGTTATCGGTATAGGTGACCAAAGCCGGGTTATGGGCGGTTTCGGCCAGCACGCCGAATTGGACGATAAATTCGATGTCGGCGATGCCCCCCTTGCTTTGTTTCAAGTCGAAGGTGCCGGCCGCGGAGCTGTCCAGATGTTCGCGCATTTTTTCCCGCATTTCCCGCACCTGTTGCTTTAATTCGCCAAGGTCGCGCGGCAGCGCCAGGATACGGCCGCGGATGGCTTCGTATTCCGCCTTAAGCGACAAGTCGCCGGCCACGAAGCGACCCCGCACCAACGCCTGATGCTCCCAGGTCCAGGCTTGCTCGCGCAGGTAGTTTTCGTATTGGTTGATGTGGGTGACCAGCAGGCCGGAGTCGCCGTTGGGGCGCAGGCGCAGGTCGCATTCGTACAAAACGCCGGACAGCATTTTGGTATCCAGAATATGGCGGATTTTTTGCCCCAGCCGCAAATAAAACTGGCCGCTGTTGATGGGCTTGTCGCCGCCGGTCATGGCGTTGCCGTCGGCGCAGTCGTATAAAAACACCAAATCCAGGTCGGAGGCGTAACCCAATTCGATACCGCCGAATTTGCCGAAGGCGACAATCGCGAACCCGCCGGCTTTGTCGGCTTGGGTGCCGGGCGGGCAGCCGTGTTTGTCGGCGAGTATCCGCCAGGCCCGCTCCAGTACCTGTTCCAAAATGGCTTCGGCGATCCAGGTCAAATAATCGCTGACGATCATCACCGGCAGCACGCCCATGATGTCGGCGGCTGCCACCCGCAGTACGTTTTGATGCTTGAATTGCCGCAAGGCTATCATCAGCTGCTCGCCGTCGGTTTCGTCGATTCTATCCAATTCGCGGCGTAAATCCCGGCTTAAATCGGCTTTGTTTAACGGTTCGAACAAACTGCGCGGATCCAGTAATTCGTCGAATAAAATCGGATACTGGGCCAGGAATTCGCATATCCAGGGACTGGCGGCGGCCAGGGTAATTAATTGAGTGAGTGCATCCGGGTTTTCCGCCAGCAGCGATAAATAGACGTTGCGGCCGGCCACGGCTTCGAACAGCTGCAGAATGCGGTTTAACGTGACATCCCGATTGTCGACGCACGGTATCCGTTCGATCAGCAACGGCATCAGCCTGTCCAGTACGCCGGCGCCCTTGCGGGTCATGCGTTTGACCGGAGAGGAGGTTTTAAAATCCTGCAGGGCGGTATACACGGCCTGCGGGTCGGCAAATCCGTAATCGACCAGGCTTTCCAGAGACTGTTCCTCGTCGACGCCGGCCCAGACCAGCCGGGCTGTCTGTTGCTGGCTATCCTGATCGCTGAGCGAAAACACTTGGTCGAAGATGGCTTGCACGCTGTGGCGAACCTTATCCAGTTCTTGTTTGAAGCTGTCCCAGTCTTCAAAGTCCAGGGAATAGGCCAGAATCTGTTGCACCAGCTCTTGCCGCGGCAAATCGTGGGTTTGCCGGTCCTGATATTGCTGGATGTGGTTTTCCACCCGGCGCAGGAAGCGATAGGCGAATTTCAGATTGGCGACGTCGTCCGCCCGCATTAATGCCAACTCGCCCAACACGCCGAGTATCGCCTGAATTTCCCGCTGTTGCAGGGCATGTTCCTGGCCGCCGCGGATCAATTGAAAGGCCTGGCCGATAAACTCCACCTCGCGGATGCCGCCGGGGCCGAGTTTAACGTTATCCAGGCGGTCCTTGCGTTTCAATTCCTGCATGATCTGGAACTTCAGGGAGCGCAGTTCCTCGAAGGCGCCGTAATCCAGATAACGCCGGTACACGAACGGTTTGATCAGCGCCGCCAGCTGTTTACCGGTGTCGAAATCGCCGGCCACCTGGCGGGCCTTGATCATCGCGTAGCGTTCCCATTCCCGGGCCTGGGTCAGATAATAGTTTTCCATGCCGTCGAAGGTCATGATCAACGGGCCGCTGTCGCCGAAGGGGCGCAGGCGCACATCGGTGCGAAACACAAAACCGTCCACGGTGGTTTCGTCCAGCATTTTGATCAGCGAGCGGCAGATGCGGGTGAAAAATTCGCCGTAGCTGATTTCCTTTTTCTCGGTCAGCAAGCCGTCTTCGGCATAGGCGAAGATCAGGTCGATGTCGGAGGAATAATTCAATTCCCAGGCGCCCAGCTTACCCATGCCCAGCACGACGATATTAAACGGCGCGCCGCTGCTTAAGGTGGGCGTGCCCCAGCGCTTGCAGGCCTGTCGGTAGAAAAAATCCAGCGCGGTTTGAATGCAGGCTTCGGCCAGGGCGGTCAGATCGGTCAGGGTTTCGTCCAGATCCGCCCAGCCGGCCAAGTCGCGCCAGGCGATCCGCACCATTTCCCGGCGGCGGAATTGCCGCAATTGTTTGGCCAAGGCGGCTTCGGAGTCGGCGGGGTTGTCGTGTAAATGGGACCGGTAAGCGTCGCCGCGGTTATTGGAAAACAAATCGCCGCTTTTCGCCAAATCCGTCAGCAGGCCGGGGTCGCGCAGCCAGCTGTCGCGGACGAATTGGCTGCAGCAACAGACTTTCAATACCGAATTAGCAAAGGCATCGTCGGCAAAAACGGCTAAATCGTCGGCGGACAATTTTTCGTCCAGTTGCCGGCAAATGGACTGGGCCAGGTTTTGCAGGGCGTCCGGCAAATGCGGCTGATGTTGCGACAGCAGGGTCTGAAGGCTCATAGGCAATATCCATAAGAATAAGTTAATGCCTAATCATACCGAAATCTCGGCGGACGTGATTTTGTAGTTCCGCATTCGTTAAATTCGTCGCGCGTGCCGGAGGCGGAATCGGCCAGCAAGCACGTTTTATGGGTAGGAGAGCCCGCACGGTAGACTTTTGTCCATTTCGGCCCGAAGCTATCTCCCTCAACCCACTATCAATTCGACGACCAGCCTCCGACCGTCTTTTATTCGCGGGTAACAGAACCGGATTTCCGTCAAGTCCTTTGCCGCTTCTGCCCACCTGCTACAAGAATGTCGAAAAACCCGACGTACGAAAGTCAAAAAAAGGGCGTTGGTTTTAAGCCAACGCCCATCGCCACTCACCCACGTCGGGCGAGGTTACGGCACCAGGGAGAGAAAATTAGGCCAAGACAGCACCCCTGCGGCGCGCCAAGCCAGACAATGCCGCCAAACCCATCGCAAACTGCCAAACCGCGGCAGGCAGCGGCACGGCGTTGATGCGGCCGTCGCCCGCCAACGAATAGGCGCTTGCCGAGATGTGACCGTTCAGACCGAGTTGGATGTAACCCAGCAAGGCGTCGGCATAGCCGGTGCTCAGAACGGTGCGGCTGACTAAATTGCCGAAGTTGTAACCGTCCGGCGTACCGGCGCCGGCCAGAAAGCTGTTGGTGGCGATGTCGAATTCGCCTGAAAACAGCTCGCCCTCGGCGGCCGACCATATTTCGGTTCCATCCGCCAGCCTGACTTCCACTATTCGGCTGCCGGCCGCCAGACTTCGGTCGTAATCGAACTCGAATCCGGCGATTTGGGCAAAGCGACCATCGGTGCCTGTGCCGTCAGGCTGAATACGCGACACCGAATTTTCCAGCGCATTGACCAAGGTCGACACCGAGACGTTGCCGATCACCGCCAGCGAATTGGCGAACGGCAGCACCGATTGCACTTCGCCTTGGCTGATGATGCCGTTTTCGTCGTTGTCGAGGTCTTCGCGGATACCGCCGGAATTGGTCAGCGCAAGCAGTGTGTTACCGGTGTTCAGGCCGGTATTTTCATTGCGTGCCGCCCATAAAAACGCATCGGCAACCAGATTGCCCAGACTTCGATTCGCCGTCGTTGTTATGAAACAGTGTCAAGCTACCGGCGTGCGCGGAGGTTACACCAGCAAGCGGTAGCGCCAGAAGCGCGTAAGGCATTTGTAAGCGTAACAACATAAAAAATCTCCGGAGTGGATAGACAAGGACCATGCCGCACCCGATTCCAGCGAATGCGGCAATACTCAATCGAACAGTGATTCAGGCAGCGGTTGTCATGGCGCGGCGTCTGTTTATGCCCACCAAGCCCAGCAAACCGGCGCTCATCATCCAGAATGCGGCCGGTACCGGGACCGGTGAGCCGCTGACCGTCGCCATGTCGAAACGCCAAGTGCCTGCCGTGCCGTAGCTGGAGCCAACATTGGAAGGCAAATAAGCCGAACTGTTAGGAGCGAATGCGGCAACGATGCGTAAGGCAAAATTGGCATTGTCGGCTACGCCGGCAATGCTGCTGAAGTCGATGCTGCGGTTATTAAACCAAGTATCGCCGGCATTGCCGTCGAACAGCGTGCTGTCGATGAAGTTGATGCCGTCCAATGAATATTGCACCAATTCGTAACGCGAACTGGTGTTGCTATGGCGCAAGTCGTAGCTGATGGTAATGTCCTTGAAGCCGACGGTGCTGACATTGAATTGCACGCCGCGGGTTTTGTCGCCGGTGCCTTGCGCGGCGTAAGTGGTGGTTTGCCAGCCGGAGTTGTCAGTCGCGGCAGGGTCTGACGAGCCGCCACTGGCAGAACCACTGCTGAACGAACCAGTAATGCCGCCTACCAATGCGGCTGTGCCGTTGCCGATGGCGGGGATGATTGAACCGGTACTGGTTGAACTGTCGGCCGGGTTGGAATTGAAGTTCCATTGCGCGATCACCGACGCTTGCGCGCTGGCGCCAACCACGGAAAACGCCAAGCCGGCGACGATAGATTTCAAATTCATGATTAAACTCCTATTAAACAGATGGCAAACTCAAAGCTAAGGGTGATGGCTACCCGATTCGCAAACGCACAAACGCCTGTCGAATCGAGCGGACGTGGTGCCGAAGGACCGAACGATTTATAGAGAAACCAAGTGACGCGAGCGTGACAAAAAAATTATGGTTTTGTGACGGAGGTTTGGAGTTTGTTTGCGGAGTTGGTTTTTGGGGCTTGACAGCGTAGCGATAAACCGATTTATGAAATTAGTGTTCGGTATTTGGGGAAGCGTTAAAAATCCAAGCTTGCGCTCGGCATTGGGCGGGCGCGGCGGAGATTTTCCGATGTCGGCGACGGTGAACCCATATTCGCCGTCGCGAAGCGTCCCCGCATCGGGGTAATCGGGTCGGAGCGACGGCATTTCCCCGTTACGGGTAAGCCTGAACCCCAGGCACTTACCTTCCCACGGCCGACCCACGCCGCTTTTATTGACGTTTACCCGCCGTTAGGCGCATCGATCGCGACCGTTGCGCCTCGCATGGCTCGGCACAACCTATCCGGAATACCCGCCTTGTCGCCTTGAAGTTGCGGAGTCGTAGTCCCTGTTAGGCGGAATTTCATAAATCGTGCGATTTTGATGTATTTTTACCGTCAATTGGCGGATGCTTTACGAAGCCGGAAGTTCGCGGTTTATTCGGCGCATTTTTAGCATAGCCGTTTAACCCCGATCTTCCGCAACGCTTACCGATAGGGAGTCGCAGATGAATTTGTTGTACGGTTATTTGGCCCGTAGCTCGGGATTACGGCATGGAACGGCGTTGCCGTTATCAAACCATGCCAAGGCAAAACAGGCGGAGGATTATTCAAGATGACGGCCGCCGATACCTTGAACCAACCGGTAGGCCGGATCGAAACCGCCCAGGGACCGGTGATCGACGTGCGCTGCCAATATCTGCCGCCTATCGGCCAGGCTCTGGACGTGGTAAACGACAATAACCGTTACGTGTTGGTGGTGTATCAGCATCTGGAGCCGGGTTTGATTCGAGCCATTGCCTTGCACGCGGTATCCGGCATTCATCGCGGCATGGCGGTTTACGACCGCGGGGCGCCCCTGCATGTGCCGGTGGATGGCTCCTGTTTGGGCCGGATGTTGAATGTGTTCGGCGACCCCTTGGACGGCGGGCCGAATCTGCCGAACGCACAGTACCGTAATATTCTGGCCTTGCCGCCGTTATTGTCCGATACCTTGCCGTCCACGCAAATTCTGGAAACCGGCATTAAAGTCATCGATTTGCTGTGTCCCTTCGTGCGCGGCGGCAAAACCGGTTTGTTCGGCGGCGCCGGGGTCGGTAAGACGGTGTTGATGATGGAATTCATGCATGCGGTCAGCGCCGGCATGCAAGGGGTGTCGGTGTATGCCGGAGTGGGCGAAAGGATGCGCGAAGGCCACGAACTGTGGCGCGAAATGGCCGATGCCGGCGTGCTGGCCAAGGCCTTGCTGGTATTCGGGCAAATGGACGAATCGCCCGGCGTGCGCTATCACGTCGGTTATACCGCTTTAACCTATGCCGAGTATTTGCGCGATAGCCTGGAAACCGAGGTATTGTTTTTAATGGACAATATTTTCCGCTTTGTGCAGGCCGGCAGCGAAATTTCCGGCTTGTTGGGACGCATGCCCGCCACCATGGGCTATCAGCCCACCTTGTTGACCGAAGTTGCCTCATTGGAAGAGCGCATCGTTTCCACCAAGTCGGGCGCCATTACCTCGGTGCAGGCGGTATACGTGCCGGCGGACGATATGTCCGATCCGGCGGTAGCCACCATACTGGGACATCTGGACAGCGTGGTGATATTGTCGCGGCAACAGGCCGCCAAAGGCATTTATCCGGCCATCGATCCCCTGCGTTCCAGCAGCCGCATGATAGACCACCGCATCATCGGCGACCGGCATTATCATGTAGCGTTGGCGGTTCGCGAGCATTTGGCCCGTTATCGGGAACTGGAAGACATTATCGCCATGCTGGGCATCGAGGAACTGTCGCCGGAAGACCGCAAAATCGTCGAACGGGCTCGCCGCCTGCAACGCTATCTGACTCAACCGTTCAACACGGTGGCCGACCATACCGGCATGCCGGGAGTGCGGGTGCCGTTGAGCCGGACCATCAGCGATTGCGAAGCCTTTATCGGCGGCAAATACGACCAGCTGCCCGAGGCCGACTGTTATATGAAAGGAGCGATGCCGGTATGAACAGCTTTGAATTGCGCCTACTCGACAGTCAAAACAGCCAGATCTTCAGCGCGGTGACGCGTTTCATTGGCGCGGACGAAACAGGCAGTTTTGCGATACTGGCCGGACATGCGCCGTTGATTGTGTTGCTGCGCCAGGGTTTGGCGCGCTTTTGCGACGTTGAAGGACATTGGTATTACCTCGCCTTGCCCGGCGGTGTGTGCCGGTTTGCCGACAATTGTCTGTCGGTCTGCACGGTACGTTATTTCGTCGGCGAAAAGCGGGATGAAATCTGCCAACAGTTAAGCGACGAATTGGCTAGAACCGACTCGCAATTGCATGCGGCCCGCCTTACGCTGACGCAAATCGAACAATCCCTGGTGCGGCGTTTGGCCGAGCTGAGTTTGCATGGAGATGTTTAAACATGCGCGACCGACACACATTGCTCGAAAAAACCCGCCGCGACATCCGCCGGCTGGTCAAAAAGGAAAATCAACCGGCCGGTTGGCTGGGCATGCTGTTTTACGGCGGCACGCTGGGCCTGTTGTTTGTTACCCCCATGGTGCTGGGCGCCTATTTGGGCCGATGGCTGGACACCTTGGCGGCCGGCTACTCGGTACGCTGGACGGTCAGTCTGATCGTGCTGGGCATCGTCACCGGCGGTTACAATGTATTTCGCTTTATTCAAAGGCATTGAGGCAGTATGAATCGAGAGGCAGAAGGCCTGGTCTGGCACCTGGGGGATTGGGTTATTAGTAATACCGTCATCACCACCTGGTTGATCATGCTGGGATTTGGTTTGCTGGCGCTGTTGCTGCGTTTGTCCGGCTATCAAAAGCCGTCGAGTTTACACAACGCCCTGGAAGCCGTATTGGTCGCCATCGAAACGGCGGTTGCCGACGTCGTACCGGCGGCGGCCGTGCGCCAAGTGTTGCCGTTTGTTGCCACGCTGTGGCTATTCGTGCTGGCGGCTAATCTGGTCGGATTGCTGCCGGAAATGCACGCCCTCACCCGGGATTTGTCCGCCACGGCCGCGCTGGCGATGCTGGTGTTTCTGTCCACCCATTGGTTCGGGATACGCGCGCACGGACTGGGCGGGCATCTCAAGCATTACTGTCAACCCAGCGTCATTTTGCTGCCGTTTCATATCATCAGCGAAATTACCCGCACCCTGGCCCTGGCGATTCGTTTGTTCGGCAACATGATGAGCCTGGAAATGGCGGCCTTATTGGTTTTGTTGATCGCCGGTTTCCTGGTGCCGGTGCCTTTGTTGATGTTGCATGTGGTGGAAGCGGTGATACAAGCCTATATTTTCGGCATGCTGGCTTTGATTTACATAGCCGGAGCCTTGGAGCCCGGCGAACCCGATTCTGTTAATCGCGAGGAAAATTTATGAACGACCTGCATTTATTCAGCATGATTTCCACCGGCGTGGCCGGACTGGTGATTGCCCTGGGCACCATGTTGCCGGCCGTCGCCATGGGGCGGGCAATCGCCGGCGCGCTGGAAGCTTTGGCGCGGCAACCCGAAGCGGAAAAAACCATCACCCGCACTTTGTTCATCGGCTTGGCCATGATCGAATCGCTGGCGATTTACTGTCTGGTGATTGCCTTGATCGTGTTGTTCAGGAATCCGTTGTTGGAGTATTTTTTAGGTAATGCCGGCAAGTAAAAAGTAGCCCGGATTCCGCTTCGCCGCAGCTGGTTGCTTGCTATCGAAGCTTGCCTATTGAGTGCCGGGTATCAGGTTTTTATCGCAAATGGGAATATCGCCATGCAACTGGATTGGACCACATTCATCCTGGAAGTCATCAATTTTTTGGTGCTGCTATGGATACTGCAACGGTTTTTGTATAAGCCGGTCATGGCCAGTCTGGATGCGCGGCAACAGCGCATCCGGCAGGAAACCGCCAGCGCCGAACAATTACGTAATGAAGCCGAGGCCTTACGGTTGCAATACGAGACCCGCCTGGCCGAGTGGGCCAAGGAATACGACGCCAGCCGCCATCAACTGGAAGCCGAATTGCAACAGACGCGCGGCAAGGCCTTGGACGAATTGAGAAAATCGCTGCTCGATGAAGCGGCAAAAAAGCAGGTTCGCGATAGTGCCGTTATCGCGGCGCACGAGACGGCCTTGATCCGCGAGGCCGCCGCCGAAGCCTACCGGCAAGCGGCGCAAATGTTGGTCAGATTGGCATCGCCGGCCTTGACTGAGGCTATCGTGGAAATGTTTTTGGCCGATCTGGCCGCATTGAGCGACAGCGAACTCGCCACGCTGCGTAAAGCCGGGCAGGCTTTGATTCCCGAGTCGCTGGTGGAAGTGCGTGCCGCCCATGCCCTGGATGCGGCCCGGCAAGACAGCATAAGCCAAGCGCTCGCTACCGCGGCGGGACGGCTTTTGACGCCGAGCTTCGCCGAAGACGCCGGCCTGATCGCCGGCATTCGGGTGGTAGTGGGCGAATGCCAGCTGCATGCCAATCTGTTGGACGAGCTGGCGTTTTTCCGCCGCCGGAATCGGCATGAGTAACATTCCCTCCGCCTATCGGTTCGAACTGCGTTTGTCCGAGCGCGGCTGCGTGGCCGGCATTGGCGACGGCATCGTCTGGGTGCGTGGCTTGCCGTCGGCGCAACTGGACGAATTGATCGGTTTCGACGACGGCAGCAGCGGGCTGGTATTTCAATTGGGCAAGGATATGCTGGGGGCAATTTTATTGTCGCAAAGCCACGACCTGACCGCCGGCATGTCGGCCCAGCATATCGGCCGCAGGCTGGAAGTGGGCGTGGGCGAAGTCTTGTTGGGTCGGGTGGTCGATCCCCTGGGCAAGCCGCTGGATGGTCTGCCGGCGCCGGAATACCGGCATTACGCGCCGTTGGAAGCGGCGGCGCCCAGCATTCTTGAGCGGGACTTCGTCAATCGGCCGCTCTACACCGGCAGCAAGATCGTCGATGCCCTGATTCCGATCGGCAAGGGCCAGCGGCAGTTGATCATCGGCGACGATGGGCTCGGTAAAAGTTCGCTGGCGCTGGATGCGGTGATCAATCAGCGCGGCCGGGATATTTTGTGCGTGATGGTGATGATAGGGCAAACCCGAGCCTCGATTGCCGGCGTGATCGAAACTCTGCGGCAAACCGGCGCCCTGGAGCATACGGTAGTGGTGGTGGCGGAAGCCAACGCTCTGCCGGGGTTTCGCTATCTGGCGCCGTTTTCCGGTTGCGCGGTTGCCGAACACTGGATGCGCATGGGCCGGGATACCTTGGTGGTTTATGACGATTTGACCCGGCACGCCCAATCCTACCGGGAGTTGTCGTTGTTGCTGCAGCGCCCGCCGGGCCGCGAAGCCTATCCGGGGGATATTTTTTATTTGCATTCGCGGTTGTTGGAACGCTCAACGGTACTATCCAGCGCCAGCGGCGGCGGCAGCATGACGGCCTTGCCGATAATCGAAACCCGCCAGGGCGAGTTGTCGGCCTATATTCCGACCAACCTGATTTCGATAACCGACGGACAGATTTATTTCGATAGCAAATTGTTCGCCGCCGGCATGCTGCCGGCCATCGACATCGGCCGCTCGGTGTCGAGGATCGGCGGCAAAGCCCAACATGCCGCCATTAAAGCCGCCTCCGCGCGTATTCGGCTGGATTATCTGCAGTTTCTGGAGCTGGAGTTATTTGCCCGCTTCGGCACCCGCCTGGAAGCCGGGGTGGAAGAAAAGCTGCGGCGCGGCCGCCTGTTACGGGAAGCATTAAAGCAGGACAGGCTGGAGCCCTGGCCGGAACAGGCGCATCTGGGCTGGCTGTTGGCCTACAGTGAAGGCTTGTTGGCGGAGATTGCGCCGGCGGCTGTGAATGCCATTTTGAATAAATTGCCGCAAGCGCTGGCCGATAGTCCGCTGAACTTGAATTCTCCCAAGCCGCAATGGCTGGCGGTATTGCGCGAGCGACTGGCCGAGCTGAAATGAGCCAACGCCAAGACATCGAAGCCAAGCTGGCACTATATGACGAACTGAATGGGATTTTAGGCGCGATGCGCAGCTTTGCCTTGGCGGAGCTGAAACGGATAGGCAGGCACGAGACAGCTCAACAGCAAGTCATGGATACGTTGGCGCTGGCTGTGCAGGACTTGGCCGCCTATTTGCCGGCAGCGGCCGTGTCTCCGCTTACGGCCCAAAACCGCCTGAACGACATTTGGGTGGTCTTGGGTTCGGCGCGCGGTTTTTGCGGTAGTTTCAATGAGGATGTGATACGGGTCTGGCGCCAGCAAGCGCAACCGGGTAATCCAACCATTCTGGTCGGCGAGCGCTTGCGGGGTTTGCTGGCGGGAGACGATTTGATCGGTATTCCCGGTGCCGAGAGCGGCCTGGACGCCTCGGCGGCTATCGATCGCATATTGGACGCGGTTGCGGCGTTAAGGTTGGACGATCCGGCGGAATTCGGGTTGATCGTTTGTGTGCGGGACGATCGCGCGGCCCGCTGCCAACGTTTGTGGCCCTTGCTTTCCCATGCGCCAGCAAGCGCCGGTTACCCGCCGTTGACACTGATGCCGGCGGCGGAAGTGGCGGTCGGCGCCGCCGAGCATTATCTGTATCACAGCTTGCTGGCGCTATTGTTATGCTCGATTCGGGTCGAAAATCATATGCGTCTGCTGCAGATGGAAAACGCCTTGCGCCATTTGGATGAGGGTTATGAAGACTTGCAAAGGCGCCGCAACCGTTTACGCCAGGAAGAAATTGTCCAGGAGATAGAGCTGATGGCAAGGCGGCATTAAGGCGGCGAGTCGCTCTCATTCCCCGATGCTTTGCTGGGCAGTCGGCGTTTGCGCATGCTCTCGGGCTATTTCGTTATCGGTAACTATTCAGTCCGCAGCACAAAACCTGGCAATTTTCTCGGACTGCTTTGTAAAGTTGTTTAACTGCTTTAAAAACGTTAACACCTTGTAATAATACTGGGATTAAACACTCCCACCCACGCCTTTGAACTTCTCAACAAAAGCAGCGATTTTTTGGAACACACTTTGCTTTTTAGTTAGGTATTGCGGATTTAACGGGCTCATTTTAGGCAGAATGGCATTGAGTTCAGTGCCGTTGTCACTGGCAAATTCACGTTTTAGCGAGGTGGCGATATAACGCCTCGCGGCCTCGGCATTCAGGCTCTCGCCACTAATGAGCTCTTGTGCCTCGCGCTGTTGTTCCGCTTGGGCAAAGATGAAGAAGGCGTCAATCACACTGGCCTTATCGCCAATCTTGTCCAGGTCGGTTTGATTAATAAAATCGACCAGCAAACTCTCTTTGGCGCGGTTACCCAAGCTGGCACGAATCACCCGGCGTACGTCTTCAACCAGTGCTGCTTTATCTTTGACTTTCTTATTATTCTCAAAAATCAGTTCCAGAATGTAATCCAGATTGATCTCTTGCGACTTCAGCAGATCCACCTCAAACACCACGTCATCCCAATCGATAGTGGATTTTTCATTTTCAGCGGCAGATTTTTCCCGACGCAACCAATCGCGAATGTCGTTGTAGGTTGAACGGTAATCCTGAATTTTTCGTTCAGCGGGTATTTGAATCGCTTGCAGCGTTGCCAAGTCATCATCGTTTAAATAATGCTTGGCCTTAAATGCCTCAACCGCTTCCGGGTTGCTAATATCAACACTTTGTAAGGCCTTCAGGCTGGCAAATTCATCGTAGTTTTGCAGCACGTTCTCAACGCGCAAATACTCGCCGAACAGTTTCGCAAAGGCCTTTTTGTCGGACTCCTTTTCGATGTCCGCAGGATCGGGAAAACGCTGCTCTAACTCCCTCACAACATCCACAAAGCCGCGCCGCGCCTCACCGGTCACCACATCGGTAAAGCCTTCCATGTAGTCCTTGTAGCTTTTCTCCAGCACCACGTTCTTGGTGTTTTTATCGCCAAACAAGGTAATGGCATCAATCGTGGCTTGCTCCAAATCGCGGAAGGTGACGATATTGCCAAAGGTCTTGGTGGCGTCACAAATACGGTTGGTGCGCGAATAGGCCTGCATCAAACCGTGGTAACGCAAGTTTTTATCGACAAACAAAGTGTTCAGGGTGGGGGCATCAAAGCCGGTCAGAAACATGCCCACTACAATCAGTAAGTCGATTTCCTTGGCTTTCACTTGCTTGGCAAGATCGCGGTAATAGTTTTGAAAACCGTTACCATCCACACCAAAATTGGTTTTGAACAGCGCGTTATAGTCGGCAATCGCCGCGCTTAAAAACTCTTTGGCGCTGCTGTTCATAGCGGAAACGTCAAAGCTTTCATCCACAATATCACCCAGCGCATCTTGCTCTTCATTAGCCGCAAACGAGAAGATGGTGGCCACTTTCAGCGGCTTGTCGCTGGCTTTTTGCAAATCCTTCAACGACTCGTAATACAGCTTGGCGGCATCCACGCTGCTCACGGCAAACATCGCATTGAAGCCTTTGGCTCCAGCCTGCAGGCGATGAGTTTTTTGCCGGAAGTTATTCAAGATGTACTGCGAAATTTCCCGAATACGTTCCGGGTGCAACAAGGCTTGCTTATTTTCTGCCGCACTGAGTTTTCTCTCGTCCTGTTCGCTTTCGATGGCTTTGAACTGCGGGCGCACATCGTTGTAATCCACCTTGAACTTCAACACCTTTTCATCGCGAATGGCATCGGTGATGACATAAGAATGCAGCTCACGGCCAAACACGCTGGCAGTGGTGTCGGCACCCAAGGCGTTTTGCGGGAAGATCGGCGTGCCGGTAAAACCGAACTGATAGTATTTTTTAAACTTCTTCTTCAGGTTTTTCTGTGCCTCACCAAACTGGCTGCGGTGACACTCATCAAAAATAAACACCACTTGCTTGTTGTAGATGGGCGAGTCGTTTTCACTCTTTATCAGGTTGTTAAGCTTCTGGATGGTGGTGACAATGATTTTGTTGTCGTCCTTATCCAGATTGCGTTTCAGCCCGGCGGTGCTTTCAGAACCATTGACGCTATCCGGCGAAAAGCGTTGGTATTCCTTCATGGTCTGATAATCCAGATCCTTGCGATCCACCACAAAAAACACCTTATCGATAAAGTCCAACTCGGTGGCCAATCGCGCCGCTTTAAAACTAGTTAACGTTTTGCCGGAACCCGTGGTGTGCCAAATATAACCGCCGCTTTCCGTATTGCTCCAGTTTTTGGCTTGATAGGCGCTGTTGATTTTCCACAAAATTCGCTCGGTGGCGGCAATCTGATAGGGGCGCATCACCAGCAAGGTATCGCTGACATCAAACACCGAAAATGTAAGCAGCACATTGAGCAGGGTGTTTTTCTGGAAAAACGTGGCGGTAAAATCTTTTAAATCTTTAATCAGACCATTATCGGATTTCGCCCAGTTCATGGTGAAATCGAAGCTGTTTTTGTTGCGCTGGGTGGTGTTGGCAAAATAGCGGCTATCGGTGCCGTTGGTAATCACAAACAGCTGCAAATACTTGAACAACGAATGCTCGCCGTTAAAGCTCTCTTTGCTGTAACGGTGCACCTGATTAAAGGCCTCGCGAATCGCCACGCCGCGTTTTTTCAGCTCCACCTGCACCAGCGGCAAACCATTGACCAAAATCGTCACGTCGTAACGGTTGGCGTACTGTTTATTCCCCTCCTTTGGAGGGGTGGCGCAAAGCGCCGGGGTGGTTTCAAACTGATTGATGACTTGCACCTTATTGCGGGCAATGTTCTTTTTATCCAGCAGGTAGATGTTCTGGATACGGCCATCGTCAAACACAAAGTCGTGAATGTAGTCGTCATGAATCTTGCGGGTTTTATCGACGATGCTATCGCTGGGCCTATCCAGCCAGGTCTCCACAAAACGCAGCCACTCGCCGTCGGCAAACTGCATGTTATTCAGGGCTTGCAAAGCTTCGCGCACATTGGCCAGCAACTTCTCGGGCGTGTTTAAATCGGGTGCATAGTCATAGCCCTGATTCTGCAAATCCTGAATGAATTCCCGCTCCAAATCGTATTCGCTTTGGTAGCATTCGTTGACTTTATAGTCCTTGGTGTATTTATCCAGAACGATAAAATTAGTGGATTCGGCAATGGTTTTATATTCGCTCATTCCTCTGTGTCCCTTTTTTGCAGCAGCTTTTTCACTTCACGATCAAAGTCAGATTCGATGTGTTGCTGCTTGTTAAACTTTTCATACTCTAAAATGGCTTTCTGTTCTGCCTGCTTTCGACTGACTGTTCCGTAGCCTTCTAAAATCTGGTACTCATTAAAGGCAAGAAATTTGTTGACGCTTTCGGCAAAGCTTTCCATGGTGAAGGTGTTACGCCGCTCGATAATACCTTCGATATAGTCAAAAAAAGCCGAAACGGCGCGCTCCAGTTTTTTAATTTCCGATTCGCTTAAATAATTTTTCGCGATGGTTGAATCCGACTTCAACACGCGGCCATCCGGTGCATTTTTATAAGTGCTCATGCCCATCAAGGGTTTACTGGCGTCGGCTTTCAGCGAAATAATCTCTGCCGCCGTATGGCCGGTAATCGCATAATGAAACTTGTCCTGGACATGGGCGTAAAACAAACGGGTGGTTTCCGATTTTGGGTCGTAATCGATGCTGCACTCGGCAAATATATCGGTGATTTGTTGATAGATGCGCCGCTCACTGGCGCGGATGGAGCGCACCCGCTCCAATAATTCGCGGAAATAGTCTTTACCGAAATAACGGCCATTTTTCAGGCGCTCATCGTCCATGGCAAAGCCCTTGATGATGTATTCCTTGATCAAGGCAGTTGCCCAAATCCGGAATTGCGTCGCCTGTGCCGAATTTACACGGTAACCGACCGAAATCACCGCATCCAGGTTGTAATACTTGGTCTTGCTGGTTTGGGTTTTGCCCTCAATTGCCCCATGGGCAGTGGTATGTTCCAAAATGGAACACACCACATCTTCTTGCAGCTCATTGCTTTCAAAAATGTTTTTCAGGTGCTTGGTAATGGCCGGGCGCTGCACGCCAAACAACTCGGCCATGCGCTCCTGCGTCAGCCAGATAGTTTCATTACTGAGCAGCACCTCCACTTTAATTGCGCCATTGGGCGCGGTGTAAAGCAGAAATTCCGTGGTTCGGTCTTGCAGGCTTAGATTAGGCATAGGGTTCCTTCCTGATGCGCTGGAAATTATTCTCTTCCTCTGAAGGGGCGAGCTTCAGTTGCTCGGTTGCGCACTCTGCAAACGGCGGGAGTTTATTCCCCTCCTCTGGAGGGGTGCCCGTTAGGGCGGGGTTATTCCCCTCCCCTGGAGGGGTGCCCGTTAGGGCGGGGTGGTTCTTCAAAAACGCAACAACCCCGTCCAAATTTTGCAAAACATCTTTAGCCAACAGGCGAATCACCGTTAACCCCAAACTACGTAGCCATTCATCTCTCCGAGCATCTTCAGGCTGCTTGCCGTCGTGAGAACTGCCATCCACTTCAATCACAACCGCCTTTTCCGCACAGTAAAAATCGACGATGTAGTTGCCAATAATTTTTTGGCGATCGAAATCCAAGCCATTAAGTTTGTCTGATTTTAATTCAAGCCAAAGTAACGCTTCATGCAGTATGCCCGCTTTCCGTAAAGCTTTTGCCTTGTCGCGCAAAGCAGGGTTATAAGGGAGGGATTGGTAAGCTTTGGTTTTGCGCATGAATGTTGCCCTGTCAGGCTAAGCCTTCCTTACCACCCCGCCCTTCGGGCACCCCTCCAGAGGAGGGGAATTGCGGAGCGAAAATATTCCCCTTCTTCGCAGGTGTGCCCGTTAGTGCTGGGTTGTTCTTCTCATTTGGGAGGCAGGCGGGGTTATTCCCCTCCCCTGGACGGGTACCCGTTAGTGCTGGGTTATTCCTCTCATTTGGAAGACCGGCGGGGTTATTCCCCTCCTCTGGAGGGGTGCCCGCTAGGGCGGGGTGGTGGAAACTCAACAGCAAATCGCGGTAATACTCATATTGCTTTTGGCGCAAGGCAATTTCACGGGGCAAGCCTTCGCTGATGGAGTTAGTGAGGGCATCGAATTTATCCAGGATGGCGACAATGCGAGCTTGTTCGGCCTGTGACCTATCAGGGTCATTTGGATACGGAACGGGGATTGCGATTTTGGCAAAGCCATTAATTAACAATGTATTTACCTTGGTTCTGGCTACATATTTTGCCTTCTCGGCAATAAACGACGCTGTTTGCATGCAATACGAAACAAACTTCGGATTCATTGAATGGCGAAAAGCATAACAGTGGTCGTGAATAGCGACTTTTTCATCACCTAGCCACGCCACGGCTTTACCAACATCTTCAACGGTTTCTCCGACATCGGTTATCACGACATCGCCCGGTTCCGCATAGCGCAGCGATCCAGCCATATCGTCTCTGACCTGAGAAAAAGCTTGCGTCGTGAAGATGCCGTACCGGGTGTATATCTCACCGTAATGGATAACGCTGATGCCGTCTTCGACATAATCGGCTTTGGTAAAACGTTTTCCTCGAATAAATTCACCGATCTCACCCAACGTCTTCCACTCCACTTTCCCTTCTTCAAAACTCAACAACTGGTCGCGATAGTAGTTGTATTGTTTTTTGCGGGCGGTCAGCTCGGCGGTCAGCTCGGCGGTCAGCTCGGTGAAGGCATCCAGAATGCGGACGATTTCGGTTTGAATCTCAAGTGATTTTTCTGGGTTTTCAGGGCATGGGATGGGGACTGGGAATTTATCAGTATCAGGCGTTGCAATTTGCGGCATTTGCATCTTGCTACCAATGTTCTGAAAGTGGGATTCATTCAGTTTCAGAAAATGGTAGATATACTTGATATTGATTCCGTCACTATTTGAGTGGTACGACCACATTTCATTTTTATGCGAAAACGGTTTGTCGTAATACTCAAACTCAATAACACCGCGAGATTTGACGATAATTGAAGGCTCGCGATTTACATCTTTTGCAGGTATATCTGCAAAATTGAAAAATGCAACAGTTTTACCGCCTGCGAAAATTTTCACCGGCGCACCATCTTTATGAATTTCTTTCATCTGACCAGCGGTGATCTTTGTGCCTTTAGTTCGAACAAGCACTTCCCCGATTGGTTTCCATTTCACCTGAACGCCATCCAGCAGCTTTTCCATAAAGTTCACTCTGCTCATGCCTCCAGCCCCTCACCTTCAATCTCCGCCACAATGGCATCAATTTCCGTCCGCAGCTGGGCTATCCTGGCGACGGTGGTTTTCAGTTCGGCATTAAGTTGAGCAATATCCACCACTTCGCGATTGTCTTTGACTTCGACATAGCTGCTGACCGACAGGTTGTAATCGTTGGCAGCGATGCGCTCAAAAGGCATCGATTTGGCAAAGTGCTCCACATCCGCTTTGCTATCGAACACAGCCATAATTTTTTCGATGTGCTCGTCGGTGAGGACGTTGTTATTGGTTTCCTTCTTAAACAGACCGCTGGCATCAATAAATTGGGTGTTGGTGTCGGTTTTGTGCTTGGACAGCACCAAGATATTCACGGCGATGGTGGTGCCGAAAAACAGGTTGGGCGCTAATGAAATGATAGTTTCGACATAGTTGTTATCCACCAGATACTTCCGGATTTTCTGCTCGGCACCGCCCCGGTAAAAAATGCCGGGGAAGCAGACAATGGCCGCGCGGCCTTTGCTGGATAGGTAACTGAGCGCATGCAATACAAAGGCAAAGTCGGCTTTGGACTTAGGTGCCAGCACGCCAGCGGGGGCGAAACGTTCATCGTTAATCAGCGTGGGGTCGCCGCTGCCGATCCAGTTCACCGAGTACGGCGGGTTGGAGACAATGGCGTCAAAGGGTTTGTCATCACCAAAATGCGGGGCTAACAAGGTGTTACCGAGCTGAATGTTGAACTTGTCGTAGTTGATGTTATGCAAGAACATGTTCATCCGCGCCAGGTTGTAGGTGGTGTGGTTGATTTCCTGGCCGAAAAAACCGTCTTCGATGATGTGGGCATCAAAGTGCTTTTTGGCTTGCAGCAGCAACGAGCCGGAGCCGCAGGCCGGGTCGTAAATCTTATTAACGCTGGCTTGCTTGTGCATGGCCAGCCGAGCGATCAGCTTGGACACGTGTTGCGGGGTGAAAAACTCGCCCCCCGATTTGCCGGCATTGGCGGCATAGTTGGAGATGAGGAATTCGTAGGCATCGCCAAACAGGTCAATATGGTTGCCTTCAAACCTGTTTATATCATGGCCAAAATCCAGCCCGGCAACGCCTTTAAGCACGGCGGCCAAACGGGTGTTTTTGTCTACCACCGTGTTGCCGAGGCGGTTGCTGGTGGTATCGAAATCGGCAAACAGACCTTTGATGTCGCGCTCTGAAGGGTAGCCGTTGGCTGAGCTTTCAATCGCGGCAAAAATAGCCGCCAGATCGGTATTCAGGCTTTCGTTGGTGTTGGCGCCGGCGGCGATGGTGGCGAACAACTGGCTGGGGTAGATGAAATAGCCCTTGGTTTTAATGGCGTCGTCTTTGATGTCCGGCGTGATGACGCTGTCGGGCAGCTCGGCATAGTGAATACTGTCATCACCGCCTTCGATGTAGCTGGCAAAGTTTTCGCTGATGAAGCGATAGAACAGGGTGCCCAAGACATATTGTTTGAAATCCCAGCCATCCACTGCGCCGCGCACATCATTGGCGATTTGCCAAATCTGGCGTTGCAGTGCGGCACGTTGTTGGGTACTTGTCATTCTTAGGTTCCTGTTTAAATACGTTTTGAATCGTTAGCAGCTCGTAAGCAACTTGGTATTTTAACGGACGCGATAAGGTGCGCCAAATAGATACCGTCTTAAACTTGAGTTAGGATGGAAAAAACGGAGTCCAAAGTTCCTTGAAATTTAGAGTAAAAACGTAGGGCAAATGGAACGATTACCGAGAGGGGGTTTATAGCCCCAAATTAAAGAGCAAGTCGTCAGGCTTTACACAAAAGAGCACCTGACTATTCCTGAATTAGCAAAGCAACTTTTATTCCGAAGGACACACTGAAAAATTGGGTAACCGCGGCTCGAGTGGGCAATGCTATGTTTGATACTCGAGCGATGCGCGTTTTAACGTCGGCACATCTATTAGTCTCCCCATTAACGGGGCGTACATTTTGAACGACGGCTTATTTGCTTTTTTGTCTTTTCAATTTAATTTATTCTGGCACTATTGGTCGAACTAGCCCCCTTGAGTTCCTGACTTGATGTGTTGAAAACCGTCGGATCGCAGCAAGCGTTTTATTGTTAATCAGCATCCTTGGCGGCGTGTTCGTGCGGTTTTTTCAGCGTGCTGCCGGCCGGTTTGAACGTATGTAAATCCGCTTCCGTCTCCGCGCCTTGGGCCGCGCAACCCCAATTCAACTGCTGGTCTTGGGTGAAACGCTTGCCCAATTGCCAGGCTATTTGCGCGCGCGCCAGTTCCACGCCCAAATAAAACGCATGGCCGCCGTCGCTTTCCACGCCCAGTTTCGGAAACAGATCGAACGGGTCCAACGCGGTATGAAAACCGTCGCGATTGAACACATGCAGGCCTTCGCTGCTGGCCTGAATTCGGTAACTGGGATCGCGGATCTCGGCGGCTATGGCTTCGATTTCTTCGCGACTATACGGAAAAGGCGCGCTGTCGTGTACCGTCAGCAAATCGGGGGCGATATGCTTGGGCAGGCTGTCGTGCTGCTTGGCCGCGTGCATGATGCGGCGGGCCCGATCGGCTTCCTTGACCGCCCGGCAGGCGTGCTTGCTGACTTCGGTGGCTAGAATATGGTTGATGTTCAGCTCGGAGCAAATCCCCAGCAATAAGGCATTCATGCCGGAAGTATCGGCGTGGGTCAATTCGGTGATATTGCCGACCCCCAGCATCATCTCCACTTCGGGATAACGCTGGCGGAACTGAAAATTGCGCACGATGGATTCGGTAAAACCGAAATGAATCGGGTCGAGGATGGGGTCGACGATGAACGCCCGGTTTTTGCGTTGCAGTATGTCGATAACCCCGTCCAGGCAGCTCATATCGCCATGCGTTTGCGGGATGATAATCGGCGTCGCCGCCACTTCATCGGCAATCCACAGGCTTTTAGCCGTTAAACTCAACATATAGTCGGCACCGGCTTGGCCGCCCGCCAGCAAATCGGCGTCTTCCAGCGAATCGATGCTGACCGTGAAACCCTCCTGCTTCAAGGTGCGTATGCAATCCCGCAGATGCGGAAACGGCGTGCCTGGCAGGCAGCCGATGTCGATCACATCCGCGCCCTGGCCTTGGTAGTAATACGCGCGTTCGACCACCGCCTCGACGCCAAGATTGGGCGCATCGACAATTTCGGCGAAGATTTTGGTTTGGTAGCGGCTCAAATCGTAATGATGCGCACCCTTGCCGAAATACTCCGGCAGGTCTTTAACTTCCTCCGGCCCGCGCTCCACCGGCACCCCCAGTTGCTGCGACAGCGCCTCGATATCGCCGCGGCAGCGGCCGGGGATGACGATGCGGGTCGCGCCTTCCGTGTCCTTCAGGCGGCGGCCTATCATCTCCGTGGTCATCAAAGCCGCCACTTTGACGCCCATTTCCTTGACCTTGTAATAAAAATCCGGCTCCATGGCGGCCAGAATCTGCCGGAGCTGTTTTTCCGCCAGCTTGCCGGTCAAAAACAATATGCGTTCATCGCTCATGATAATGACGCCAACCGGCGTATCACAGCCGTTTTCAGTTCGTCCACGCTTTCCACCACCTGGGTAAACGGGAAAGCGCGGATTTTGGCGGTGGCTTCCAAATCGATGGGGCGCGGATACACCATGACTTTTTTATTGCCCGGCGCGGTGGTTTCCATCTCCGGCGCGATGTCGCAGGGGTAAACGATACTTTCCACCCGGCATTTGCCGGCCTGCGAATACAGATTGGTGACCAGGGAATCGGCGATGCCCAGCACGCATTTAGCGATGGTATTGGAGGTAGTCGGCGCCATCACGAAGGTATGGTAATAGCCTTTATAAAACAGGCCTACCGGCGGCGCCGACGCGGCCCGATCCCGGTACACCGGCATTTTGTCTTTAATGTCGTTGAGATTGATACCGTACATCTTCAACACCTCTTCGCCGGCCTGGCTGAGATAACAATCCACATTATCCAGGCCCAACATGAATTCGAGACATTCTTCGATATAATGGCCGGAACCTGTGATAGCCCAGGCAAGACGGGGTGCTTTCATGACGTTACGAATTGAGCAAAAGGCCGGATATTATAACCGAGCCCGCCCAACATGCCGCGGTAACAAAAAAGCTTGTACTACCGTACATCGTCAACATAAATCAAAACCTGTAAGCTGTGGATCACATAAACCAACTACACTCCCCGGCCATGGAAAACCTGAATTTTGCCGAACAGCCCTTGCCGGCCGAAAAACATCGCGCCCATGTCATGGTATTTACCAGCGGCAAGGGCGGCGTCGGCAAAACCTGCGTGACTACCAATGTCGCCACCGCCATGGCTCGAAAAGGCGCCCGGGTCTGCATCTTCGACGCCGACACCGGCCTGGCGAACATCAATATTCTGCTGGGCCTGCGGCCGGAATATACCCTGGAACATGTGCTCAACGGCGAAAAATCCATCCGCGACATTGTCGTCAAAACCCGGCAAGGCGTGGCCGTGGTGCCCGGGGCCACAGGTATCGCCGAGTTCGCCGATCTTAATGCGGAGACCGTCAAAAGGTTATCCGCCGCGTTGACCGAGTTGGAAGCGGACTACGACTACTTTCTGATCGACACCGCGGCAGGCGTGGCCGATAGCGTATTGCAATTCATCGAATCGGCGCCCTATACCTTTTTGCTGATCACCCCCGAACCGACCTCGCTGACGGACGGTTTTTCCATGCTGAAATTGCTGAACAGCCGGCATTACCCCGGCAATATCCGGGTGGTGGTCAACATGGTGGACGATTACCCGCATGCCACGGAAACTTATCGCCGCTTTTCCGCCGCGGTCGACAAATATCTGGATCTAAAAGTGGATTACGGCGGCTTCGTGGCCCGCGACGAAAGCGTCACCCAATCGGTGTTCAAACAGACCCCGGTGGTGGACTTATTCGGCAACGCCCCGGCCAGCCGCTGCCTGTTCGCCTTGGCGGACAACCTGTTGAAACATATAGGCGGCAGCGAAACCGAGGTCGGCTTGGCCGATTACTGGAAAAATTTTCTGCAAGAAACGGCCGACGGCCAAACCGGCGGCACCGAGAAAAATCAGCCGGCCGGCGAGCCCTACCAACCCGGCCCGGTATCTCAACCCCCACCCATAAACGCCCCGGATTTAAGCGTCGCGGAGCTTGCCGAGCAATTGCTGGCGGCCATGCAAAGCCAATCGCCCGACCGGCAAATGCTGGAAGACTTTACCGGCCATTTTATGGCGGGATTTCAGAGCCGATTCGGCAATTTTCCGGCCAACTTTCGGCAACTGCTGTTCCGCTGGCTGGAAGCGGAAGACTACGCCGCGCCGCAGCTGCAAGAACTGGCCGGCACGCTGGAAATGCTCTACATGGCAAAGCACCGGCAACCCTTGCACGATGTTGAAAACAGTCTGGCCCGCTTGATAGCCCAATGCAAGGATGAAGAACCGCGCATGCGCGCGTTGGCCACGCAAATGCGCGCGGCCTATTTGCACGCCTTTGGGGCCGATGTGTTCGACGCCCGCCGGGAACTGCTGGACGGCATCCAAAAACCCGAATTCAGCGAAGCGCATTATCAAGAACTGCTGGACGCCTTAGGCCTAGCCTTTGAGCAGCGTTTTAAACGCCCCTACCGGAGCAAGAGCGATGTATTGCTGGCTACGACCGCGCAAAGTCTGGCGGACATGGCGGCCGAAGAGCACAAGCTGCGCGTGCAAGTCGATGCCTTAAGCAACGGCTTTCAGGAATTGCGGCAGCGGCGCGAAGCCTTGCTGGCGGCGGTTAAGCCGGAATGACCCCAAAAGCCGTTTAATGGCTGGCGGCGGCCGGATTTGGCCGGCTGTCCATCTGCTTTAATTCGTCGCACAACATGGCCGCGCGCTCGGACAAATAATTGATGTTAATGATCTGCACATCCTGAATATTCAAGCCGAAAATGCGTTGCAAGGCCGCGCTCAATTCCATTTCCAACTCTTTCACCACCTGCTCCCGTTCCGAGGGTAATTTTTCAGCCAAATGACGGGAAAACACCAGCATGGTGCTTTCGCTAATCACCGGGCGCAGATTTTCATCGATATCGAAGCCGCCGCTACGGCCGACTTTATAAAGCAGATTTAAAACCGCCGCTTCCGGAACACTGAATGAAATACCGACGGACACATTGATCCACTGGCTGTCCATGGTAAAAATCGGCAAATCCTCCACCTGAAAACTCGTCAGGGACACTTGCAGAATATCGACGTCATCCAGCAACGGCGCCTTAAAATACCAGCCATCGGACAGCGGGGCCGGATGCACAACCTTACCCAGGCGCCGCACGTTGGCCATTTCGGAGGGCTGAACGACAAACCACGGCGGCGAAACGACCAGCAGGCCTACCGCTATCAACAGCAGCGCATGCCAGAATTTAATTTTATGCCGCCAATGAACGGCCGGATTTAGATCTTGAACTGTCGGCATGCTGAGGACCCGTATGTGCAAAATGGTGTAATCGTTTAGCCGTGGGCGGCAACCTGCAAGCGGCCGTCAACCACCCGCACCGGAAAAGTAGCCACATCTTCGTAGGCGGGCGCGCATTTGACTTGGCCGGTTTTTACGCAAAAACGGGCGCCATGCCGCGGACAGACGATTTCGTCGCCGTCCAGCTCGCCGCTGGCGATTTCCGCGCCATCATGGGTACAAACATCTTCGATGGCATAAAATTGGCCGTTCAGCTTAAAAATCGCCACATCATAGCCGTCAACATCGACCACCAGATGCTCGCCGTCGGCCAAGGCCGACTCGGCCGCCACATCTATCCAATCAGACACACTCACCCCGCTTCGTCCGGTTAATTACAAATATTTCGCGTTTCATTCATTTCAGATAAACATCATAGCGCAACAATTTGCCTTGGTAACTTTCGTTGGGCTTGCCGCCCAAGGGTTCCGCATAATCCGGGCTTTTGACCGCCACCCGCCGGCCCGTGGCGGCAAACGCCGCATCGAACAAGGCCTGCCGGTCGGTATCGTCGCCCAAAATATCGCGCAATACCGCCATGGATTTGCGGGTTGCCGCCGATTGTTTACGTTTTGGAGGAAACATGGGATCGAGATAAATGCAATCCGGTTTTTCCGGCAAGCCGGCCAGCAATTCGATGGCATTGCCTACCAATAATTCAGGCGGGACCAATTCGCGCTTTCGAACCCAATCTTTTTGCGCCAGCCGTTCGAAACCATCGGCTAACAAGGCAGCCATGACCGGCGAACGTTCGATGCAAGTCACTTCATAACCCATCCGAAACAGCGCCAGACTGTCTTGCGCCCAACCGCCGGTGGCGTCGACCACGGTACGGGATTTTTTACCGACGGCTTGCGCCAGCAGATCTTTTTTGGGGGCGGGATAGGAATGCTGTTCGCCGGGACGCGGGTCGATTTCGACCGTCAGGCCGCCTTTTTTCAGGTTTTGCCGGTCCAGCAACTTCAGGCAGCCGTCGCGGTAAATCAAGAAAAACTCGTAATCGACCGTTTCGGCTGCCGCCAGGGATAGTAAAGGCAAATCAAGACGCTCGGATAAAACCCGTGGCCTCAAATCGGAGTCATCCGCAATCAGGATGGCAGTTTTGCTCATCGAATGGTTACCGGCATTTAGTTACCGCTACCCGACTAGAAATCCTCAAGCAGGTGATTATTCGGTGGAAACCGCTTCTTGCTGGTTTTTTAAGGCCGCATCCAGGGTGTGCCAAGCCAAGGTGGCGCATTTGACCCGGGCGGGGTATTCGCGCACCCCGGCCAGCACTGCCAGTTTACCTATCGCTTCCAGGTTGACTTCTTCGGTTTTGCCGGTCGTCATTTCATGAAATTGGGTGAACAATGCCTCGGCTTCTTGCTCGGTTTTGCCTTTGACGATCTCGGTCATCAACGAAACCGAAGCAGTGGAAATTGCACAACCCGAGCCTTGAAAGCTGGCGTCGCTGATTACATGGTCGTCGATTTTCAAAAACAAGGTCAACTTGTCCCCGCACAGGGGATTAAAACCGTCCACCCGGCGATTGGCATTTTCCATGATGCGGAAATTGCGCGGATTTCGGTTGTGGTCGAATATCACCTCTTGGTAGAGGTCGCGTAGGTCGTCAAACATGGTTATTCCGAATAAAAATGAGGATAAAGCTGATCGATGCCGATATAGCGTCCTGCTTGGCGCATGACGGCCTTGCAGGTACCGGGATCGAGTTCATTATGATTATGTAGGGTTAAAGTCTGTTTGTGGCCGGCGATAATCCGAACCAACTTGATGTGGCTACCTCTTTGCGAAACCACGGCAAACCCGAATTGCGCAAAAATCACCAGCAATTGCTTGGCGGTCAGTGGCCTTAATTTAGGCACAAACCGATTCCATCTCGTAATTCACCACCAATGGCGGTTGTTTACTGGCAAAACCCAATGCCAGCAAATCTTCGTCTTCCAAATGCAACGCCAGTGCTTCGCGCAAATTTTGCACGGTTTCGTCCAGCGTTTGTCCTTGAGTCACTACCGGAAATTCGACGCACTCGGCCACGAAACCGGATTTTTCGCCGGTGTAAATATGTGCTTTGACGGTGTAGTGCATGAGCAACTCCTAAAATCTATCCAAACACTTCTATCAACGACTTGATGCCCTGCATCAACACATCGATTTCTTGCCGGGTATTGTACATCGCAAACGAGGCGCGTGCCGTGGCCGGTACGCCGTAAAAATCCATCACCGGCATCGCGCAGTGGTGCCCTGCCCTGACGGCAATGCCCAAACTGTCCAGCATGGTGCCGATGTCGTGCGGGTGAATGCGGTCCAGCGTAAACGACAAAATACCGCCCTTCTCCGCCGCCTGGCCGATGAGATTCATGCCTTTGATTTGCTCGGCTTGCTCGGTGGCATAATCCAGCAACTCGGCTTCGTAAGCGGCGATGGTATCCATGCCTATCGCCGTGACATAATCGATGGCCGCGCCCAGGCCGATGATTTCGGCAATCGCCGGGGTGCCGGCTTCGAATTTATGCGGCAAACCCGCATAAGTGGTTTTTTCGAAGGTTACGGTACGTATCATATCGCCACCGCCTTGGTACGGCGGCATGGCTTCCAGCAAGGCTTGCTTGCCGTACAACACTCCAGTGCCGGAAGGCCCGTATAACTTGTGGCCGGAGAACACATAGAAATCGCAATCCAGGGCCCGCACATCTACCGGCATATGCGGAATCGCTTGCGCGCCGTCCAGTAACACCGGGATATTTTTGGCATGCGCGGCGGCAACGATTTTTTCCACCGGGTTAATGGTGCCCAAGGCGTTGGACATATGCGCAATGGCTACCAGCTTGGTTTTCTCGCCCAGCAGTTGTTCGAACTCCTCGAATATCAGCTCGCCCTTCCGGTTCATCGGCGCCACTTTCAACACGGTGCCGATTTGTTGGCACAACATCTGCCAGGGCACGATGTTGGCGTGATGCTCCATCGCGCTGATGACGATTTCGTCGCCGGCTTTTAGCTGGGTTTTACCGTAACTTTGCGCGATCAAATTAATCGCCTCTGTCGCCCCGCGCACGAAGATGATCTCCTTGATACTGGCCGCGTTGATGAATCCCCGGACTTTTTCCCGCGCCGTTTCGAAACGGTCGGTAGCCTTGACGCTTAAAGTATGCACGCCACGGTGAATATTCGCGTATTCGCGGCTATAGGTATGCACGATACTGTCGATCACCGCTTGCGGCTTTTGACAGCTGGCGGCATTGTCCAGATAAACCAAGGGTTTGTTGCGGACGGTTTCGCCGAGTATCGGAAAATCGGCGCGAATTTGTTCGATTGGGTAGTTAATCATGGTCTCAAACAGGTTGGTTGCCTTTGTGCTTGCCGCACATTAAAATCAAATTCAAATGATAGGTTTGGATAAAAAAATGGTTGCCGTCTTTCCGCAAAAACATCTTACCGACATCGCCGAGTGGCACCGCATGGGCGAGGCCGGTATTTTCCCGCCCGATAGCCGCCTGGAACTCATCGAAGGAGAGATACTGCATATGGCGCCAATAGGATTTAATCATGCCGGGCATGTAGCCCGTTTAATCCATGCCCTTGCGCCATTGATACAGGATAGGGCCATCATCAATGCGCAAAACCCGGTTCAACTTAGCGATCTATCGGAGCCGGAACCCGACTTCCTGTTGTTGCATCCGGAACCGAATTTTTACACCACCCGCCACCCCAATGCGTCCGACGTGTTGCTGCTGGTGGAAGTCTCCGACACCACCCTGCGTTTCGACCGCAGCCAAAAACTACGCCTTTACGCCAGCCACAACATCCCGGAATACTGGATCGTCAACCTGATCGACGATTGCCTGGAAGTCTGCCGGCAACCGCAAGACGGCGATTACCTGCAAAAAATCGTGCTCGGCAAATCGGACAGCCTTAATTTAGCCGCGCTGCCGGAGGTTCGCATCGAGGTTGCGGCTATTTTATAAGCTCATGGCCGGAAACCGCGCCAGCAATTGTTCCAGTAACAGGCTTTTCAACTCGGCGTTTTCGACCTTATCGACCATTTCATTGGCAAAGGCAAAGGTCAGGATATTTCTGGCTGCGTCTTCATCCACGCCGCGCGACTGCAAATAAAACACCGATTTTTCTTCCAGTTGGCCGACCGTGACGCCGTGCGAACATTTGACATCGTCGGCGTAAATTTCCAGCTGCGGTTTGGTATCGACTTCGGCATCGGCGGACAGTAACAGATTGCGGTTGTTCATCTCCGAATCGGTCTGCTGCGCATCCTCGACCACAATCACCCGGCCCTGAAACACCCCGCGCGCCCGATCATCCAGCACGCCTTTGTAAAACTCGCGACTGATGCCGTGCGGTTTGAGATGGTTGATGCGGGTATGGTTATCGATATGTTGCCGGTTGGCGCCCAAATATAAACCGTTCACCCGGCATTCCGACGCCAGATCCAAATCGCTGTGAATATCGGTGCGCGCCAACAAGGCGCCAAAAGCGAAATTGTGATGCAGCAGCCGGCTATCGCGCGCCTGTTTGACGTAGGTGCCGCCAAAATGGCAAGCCTTGTCCGCCTCGGCTTGCATTTTATACAGCGTCAAACAGGCATTGGCCTCCAAAAAGCATTCGTTGACGGCGGCGGAAAAATAGCCGGCCGCGCTGCCGATATAGGTTTCGATAATCTCCGCTTCCGCCCCCGTGCCGATAACAAACAGGCTGCGGGTTGCGGACAAGGCATTCTCGGCAGTCACCACATGCAAAATCTGCAAGGGTTTTACCAGCCGATGGTTGGCGGCGATTTCAACCACCACGCCGTCGGCAAACCAAGCGCTGTTAAACGCCACCAAGCTATGTTCATCGTTACCGACCGCTTTACCCAAGCGCGCTTCCAATGCCGCCGGATTATCGCGCAATGCGTCGCTAACGCTTTGCAGCGAAACTGCGGCGGGCAGGCCGGACAGACGCGACAAGGCCGCCGAAAACCGGCCGTTAACCAGCACCGCGCTCCAGGCGTTTTCCAATCGATACGCTTCCAGCCAATCGGCATCGACATCCTGATTGTCGCTGGGCGCGAACAGGGTTTTATTTAAAACCGCCAGATTGGTATAGCGCCATTCTTCGTCGCGCGGATTCGGAAAACCGTGGGCTTCAAACGCTTTTAAACCTTCGCCGCGAAACCGTTGCAACCAAGCCAACTCGCCGCCCGGCAAGTTGGCGGCAATGGCAGCATACGCCGCCAGATAGGCATAAGCCGATTGTTCCGCCGCCATCATGCCGCCTGCCCTTCCAGCCAGCTGTAACCTTTTTCTTCCAACTCCAGCGCCAGCTCGGGCCCGCCGGATTTGACGATACGGCCTTCGGCCAGCACGTGCACCACATCGGGCTTAATGTAATCCAGCAAGCGCTGGTAATGAGTGATCATCAAAAACGAACGTTCCGGCGAACGCAGGGAGTTCACGCCCTCTGCCACAATGCGCAAGGCGTCGATATCCAGACCGGAATCGGTTTCGTCCAATATGCACAACTTCGGTTCCAGCACCGCCGCCTGCAGAATCTCGTTACGCTTCTTTTCGCCGCCGGAAAAACCTTCGTTGACGGCGCGGTACAAGAATTTTTCGTCCATCTGCAGCAATTTGACCTTGTCTTTAACCAAGGTCAGAAAATCCATCGCATCCACTTCCGGCAGGCCGTGATACTTGCGCATCGCATTCAGCGCGGCTTTCAGCAGATAAATATTGCTGACGCCGGGAATTTCCACCGGGTATTGAAATGCCAGAAACACCCCTTCGCGAGCACGGATTTCCGGTGCCAGTTCCAGCAAGTCTTTGCCTTGATAGCTAACGCTGCCTTCGGTAACGGTGTAACCGGCCTTGCCGGACAACACATGCGACAAGGTACTTTTGCCGGCGCCGTTGGGGCCCATGATGGCATGGACTTCACCGGGATTGATGTCCAGGGTGAGGCCTTTGAGGATGGGTTTGTCGTTGATGGATACGTGGAGATTTTTTATGCTGAGCATACGTTTAGTCACCTAAGTTTTAAAATGTAGGCTGGGTAGAGCAACGCGAAACCCAGCATTAAATCTTTATTAGTGTCGCTAACGCGACGTTGTTTTAAAGTCGGGTCTCGGCCCGACAGCCGAGTTTCTTTTCTTTGCTTGTCCAAAGAAAAGAAACCAAAAGAAACGACACCCGGATGCCGCGTATTCCCTGCGCTCCTCGGGTTTGACCGGGGTTTTCCGAAGGGGCTTCCCAGCCCCCACGAAAAACGCGATGCATCCCTGCATCGCCCCTGCGGGCAAATCCGCTCAAACCCTCCGGTGCTCGGCGCGGCATAACGGGAGAAAAACCATCACAAATTCAAAAACATTCTAAAATGTAGGTCCGATTAGCGAAGCGTAATCGGACAGATGTTTAGTATTCCAAACAGTTCGATAAACACCACCCCACAATAATTCTTATCCCAAACTTCGGAAATAGAGATTCTATTAATTCAATTCATTGGTCCGATTACGCTTCGCTAATCGGACCTACGCGGGCTAAATCGTGCTCACCCTACCGGTCTAGTAAAACTGACTTGGCGATGAAAACGGGCCACCACTCAATGACAAATTTTCCCCGCGACTATCATATTTAGTCACAATAGCTACACCCCGAAAATTACCTGGATGCCTCAGCGCGATTTTATAATTAGCTTGAATTAGGCTTTGATTCCACCAACTAAGCTCTGAATAATATCGACTCATGTTTACACGCTTAATAAAAATGGTGATACTACAAAATAAAACCATCGCTGAAAAAATAAATAGGCCAAATGCTGATTCACCCCGATATAATTTCAAATCGAAGAACCACCAACTGCAAAAACTAATCACGAATATAACAAAAGCTAAAATCAGCCCCAAATTACACATCCCATAAAATTTATAATCTGCTAAATAGTGTTCGACTAAGCAATCTATTCGACCCTCTATGAGCTTTATTAGTCCCCTGGAACGCACCTTTTCGTCAAAAACTTTATCAAACAACTCCCGTCTAGTCTCATACTCATCAGGACAAGCCGTTTTACTTTCATTCATTAATTCAGCTGATTGAAAAAGGGTTAATCTTTGTAATTTTTCTAATTCAGATTCTGCAGTTTTTAGCTCTGATTCCATTTCCTCCTTAATTGTATGAATCCGCTTCAAAATAGCCATCTCTTGAGGTTTTTTCCATTCCGCGACGGCTGACTTAAGCTCCTCAAGTGCCATTTTTTGAACTTCGTAACTGCCTAATAGTGTCATTATTAAATACCTAGTAAGGTGGAAGACATCAGCCGTTCGAGCGAATGTTACACATCACCATTTCGGATCGTCTATCGGCATCCGCCCTACAAAATCTTTTAACCCAATTCATTTCGCGACGGGGTTTACCCCTGATGCCGCGCCGAGCACCGGAGGGTTTGAACGGATATGCCCGCAGGGGCGATGCAGGGAGGCATCGCGTTTTTCGTAAGGGCTGGGAAGCCCTTTCGGAAAACCCCGTTCAAAGCCTTCGGAGCGCAGGAATCAAGCGGCATGGGGTGGCCTTTTCTTTGGATACTTTCTTTTGGCCACGCAAAAGAAAGTATCTCGGCTGTCGGGCCGAGACCCGACTTTAAAACACCGTCGCGATAGCGACACAATCCCCACAGACGCTGGAGAGTCCGTCACCGCATTCCCACGCCGGAGCGCGATAAAACCTGCCGGAAACGCTAGCGCTTATTCCGGCCTACAAAACTACAGAAATCAACTAACCAACCGCCCCTTCCAAACTGATCCCCAACAACGCCTGCGCCTCAACCGCAAACTCCATAGGTAACTCCTTAAACACTTCCTTACAAAACCCATTCACAATCATCGACACCGCATCTTCGGCGGACAAACCGCGTTGCTGGCAGAAAAACAACTGATCTTCGCTAATTTTGGAAGTAGTCGCTTCGTGCTCGACTTGCGCCGTGGGTTGTTTGACTTCCACGTACGGAAAAGTATGCGCGCCGCATTTGTCGCCGACCAGCAGCGAATCGCACTGGGTGTGGTTGCGGGCGTTTTCGGCGGATTTGGCGACTTTCACCAAGCCGCGATAGGTGTTTTGCGCCCGGCCGGCGGAAATACCTTTCGACACAATCGTGCTGCGGGTGTTTTTGCCGATGTGTATCATCTTGGTGCCGGTGTCGGCCTGCTGCAGGTTGTTGGTTAGAGCCACCGAATAAAACTCGCCGACCGAATCGTCGCCCAGCAGCACGCAGCTGGGGTATTTCCAGGTAATCGCCGAACCGGTCTCGACTTGCGTCCAGGACACTTTGGAGTTATGCCCGCGGCACTCGGCGCGTTTGGTGACGAAGTTGTAAATGCCGCCCTTGCCGTCCTTGTCGCCGGGATACCAGTTTTGCACGGTGGAGTATTTGATTTGGGCGTTGTCCAGCGCCACCAGTTCCACGACAGCGGCATGCAGTTGGTTTTCGTCGCGCATCGGCGCGGTGCAGCCTTCCAAATACGATACGTGTGAGCCTGCGTCGGCAATGATCAAAGTACGCTCGAACTGACCGGTGTTGGCGGCGTTGATGCGAAAATAGGTCGACAATTCCATCGGGCAACGCACGCCCTTGGGGATATAGACGAAGGAGCCGTCGGTAAATACCGCCGAATTCAGCGCGGCGAAAAAGTTGTCGCCGGGCGGCACCACGGTGCCGAGATATTGTTGCACCAACTCGGGATAATCGCGCAAAGCCTCGGAAATCGGGCAGAAAATCACCCCCGCGTCTTTCAGCTTCCCTTTAAACGTAGTGGCTACCGAAACGCTGTCGAATACCGCATCCACGGCGATACCGGCCAGACGCTCTTGTTCGTCCAGCGGAATACCCAGTTTTTTGTAGGTATCCAGTAACTGCGGGTCGACTTCGTCCAGACTTTTCGGGCCGTCTTTTTTGGACTTGGGGGCCGAGTAATAGCTGATGGCTTGGTAATCGATAGGCTCGATTTTAAGCTGCGCCCAATTCGGCGACGGCATGGTTTGCCAGTGGCGAAAGGCTTTCAAACGGTATTCCAACATGAACTCGGGTTCGTTTTTCACCAAAGACAGTTTGCGGATCACATCCTCGTCCAAACCGGGCGGAAAGGTATCCACTTCCAGCTCGGTGACGAAACCGGGCTTATATTCTTTATTGATCAGATGTTCGATTTCTTGTGCGGTCGCGGACATGGGCGCTCTCGATAATTTAACGGTATAAACGGCTGAGTGGGATGCTGACTTCCGCCGGCTGCTTGAAAGGCAGGATCATATCCGCCAGCGTCACGGATTCCAACGCGTTGGCAATCTTTTGGTTAATCAGATGCCAGCTGCCTTGTATCCGGCAGCCGCTGGCTTGATCGCAGCCTTTATGCGAGGCCGAACATTCGGTCAGGGCGATCGGTCCTTCCAGTGCGCCGATAACCATGGCCAGCGTGATTTTCTCCGGCTCGCGAGCCAGGGCATAACCGCCCTTGGCACCGCGCATGGACGACAACAATCCGGCCTTGGTCAGGATTTTCAAAATCTTGCTGACCGTGGGCAAGGCGATACCGGTGACTTCGGCCAGTTCCAGCGCATCGTGCAAACGGTGCGAGTCTTTGGCGATCACGCTTAATACCACCGTGGCATAGTCGGTTAACTTGCTTAGTTTTAACATGGCCCGCTCATAATTGGGACCATTTTAGTCTTATTTAATTCCCTAGTAAAGAGCTTGGTTATTATTTCCAACCCCGCTTATCTGAGCCAGCCTTTGCGGCGGAAAAACAAATAAGGCAACAGAATGGAAAACGCCATCATGGACAAGGCAAACGGATAACCCAACATCCAGTCCAATTCCGGCATATGCGTAAAGTTCATGCCGTAAATGCTGGCGATCAAGGTGGGCGGCAACATCGCCACCGAGGCGACCGAGAAAATTTTGATGACTTTGTTTTGGTTGATATTGATGAAACCGACCGTGGCATCCATCAAAAAGTTGATTTTGTCGAATAAAAACGCCGTGTGGCTGTTCAACGACTCGATGTCGCGCAGAATCTGCTGCGCATCTTCCAGTTGCGCCGGCGAAAGCAATTTACGCCGCACCAGAAACGATACCGCCCGCTGGGTGTCCAGCATATTGCGGCGAATGCGGCCGTTCAAGTCTTCTTCTTCGGCAATGTCCGCCAGAATTTGCTCGGCATCCTCGTCGCTGACGTTCTGGCTCAAAACCTTTTTACTGACCGCTTCCAGTTCGGTATAGATGTCTTCCAGCGAATCGGCCGAATATTCGGCCTCGGCGCCGTATAAATCCAACAGCATGTCTTTGCAATCCGTGACAAAGCCGGGCTGGTTTCTGGCGCGCAAACGTTGCAGACGAAACACCGGCAACTCTTCGCTTCTGATCGAGAACAGCATGTTTCCGCGCAGTACGAACGCCACCGGCACGCTGCGGGACTTGCCTTCCCTGTCCAATAAAAAATCGGAATGGATATGGATTTCGTCTTGGGCGACATAAAACCGGGCGCTGGCTTCCAGGTCGGTCAGGTCGTCCGGCGCCGGCAATTCCAGGTCGTAATGCTGGCCTATCAGGGTGCGCTGGGCCTTGGTGGGCGCCAACAAATCGATCCAGATGGGATTAACCGCCAGCAAATCGTGGCGGCAGGTGATGGACACTTTTGACAAACGCCCTTCTTTCAACTCAAAGGCACTCATTTGGCCTTCGCCGCAGTGCGGTTCCCGGTCGCCGACCAATTGCTCGCGCAGGGTATCGGAAATTTCCCATAACACGTCATCCTGACGCGTTTCGGCAACTTGTTCCCAAACCAAATGCGCGTCTTCCAAGCTCAAGGCCGATAATATTTGGCCGATTTCGATGGGGGACAATTTCCCCAACAGCGTATTCAACTCGGCCATATGCTGTTTTTGCACCAGCGATATGACCAGTTTACGCCGCGGCAGCGGCTGATTCTGCACCATGCTTTCCACCAGCCGGTGTTTTTTCAATAAATCGTTGACGGCTTGAAGCTGCAATAGAAACTCCCGGGTAAAGGTAAATTAGCAACTGATATGATAACCGACCTTACCCGGACTACGCGCCGAATAGCCCGGATCAGCCGGTTCGGTTAAATCCGGCCATAATTATCCTGGTAACGGACGATATCGTCTTCGCCCAAGTAGCTACCGGACTGCACTTCGACCATTTCCAGCGGAATCACGCCGGGGTTCTCCAGACTGTGCACCACGCCGACCGGAATATAAATCGACTCGTTCTCCGTCACCAGCACCTCTTGGCCGTCCTTGGTGACCCAGGCAGTGCCTTTCACCACCACCCAATGCTCGGCGCGATGGTGGTGTTTCTGCACCGATAGCTTGGCGCCCGGCTTTACCACGATACGCTTGGTATGGTGGCGGTCGCCGGTATCGACCAGATCGTAGTGTCCCCAGGGCCGGTATACCTTGCGGTGTACATGGGCTTCGTCGCGCTTTAAGGCCTTCAACTGATCGACGATGGCTTTTACATCCTGCACCCGGTCTTTGGACGCCACCATCACCGCGTCATCGGTTTCCACCACCACCAAATCCCGTACTCCGATCACCGCCACCAATTTGTTGCTGGAATGGATATAGGAATTGCCGGTATCGATGGTCAATACATCGCCCTTGATGGCATTGCCGGCTTGGTCCTTGCCGGTGACATCCCATAGGGCCGACCAGGAACCGACATCGTTCCAACCGGCATCCAGCGGGATAACCGCGGCTTTATCGGTTTTTTCCATCACCGCATAATCGATGGAATCGGCCGGACAGGTTGAAAAAATCTCTTTATCCAAGCGGGTAAAGTCCAGATCGGTTTTGGCGGCTGCCAGGGCTTCCCGGCAGACTTTCAGCATTTGCGGATTGAATTTTTCCAGCTCGGCCAAAAAGATCCCAGCCTTAAAGGCAAACATGCCGCTGTTCCAAAAATAGTCGCCGCTAGCCAGATACGCTTGCGCGGTTTCCGCATCCGGTTTTTCCACGAAAGCGGCCACCTTAAAGCCATCGCCCACCTGCTCCGCGCCGGCTTTGATATAGCCGTAACCGGTTTCGGGCGCACTGGCGACAATGCCGAAAGTAACCAGCAAATCCTGTTTAGCCAATTGCTCGGCTTTCGCAATGGCCCGATGAAAGGTCGACGTATCGGCAATCACATGATCGGCCGGCAATATCAGCAGCACATCGTCCGCCGATGCCGCGCTTAAGGCCGCCATGGCAACAGCGGGGGCGGTGTTTTTACCCACGGGCTCCAAAATGATCGCGGCCGGCTTACTGCCGATTTCCCATAATTGTTCCGCCATCATGAAGCGGTGGTCTTCGTTGCACACCGCAATCGGCGGCTGCAGACCGGATACCCCGCTTAACCTTAACAACGTTTCCTGTATCATGGTTTTACCGGAAACCAACGGTAAAAATTGCTTGGGATATTGTCCTCGGGACAAGGGCCATAACCGTGTTCCGGAGCCTCCCGAGAGTATGACGGGTATCATATAAATTTTCCTTTTCTAATGCGTTACAAGTAAAAACCGGCTACGGTTCAATTCTGCCTTTAAACTAAAACTATTCGCAACAGGCCAAGGCAATTTTTTGCAACCTATCTCTTGCCTGCCGGTAATCGCCATGCGGCGTTTGCGTATACAAAACCGCCATCACTTCCGGGGAAGCGTCGCCACTCAAGCGCTTGAGTAATTGCAGCCATTTAGCGTAATAACGGTTGGCGGTATTGGTTTGGCCTATCCGATACCAGCGTAGGACCAATAAATACTGCTGGCCATTGGTAATAACAACCTCCTCTACCTTGGTAGGCTGCGCGGGCCAGTCCATGGAACGCAGGGAATCGTCGATGATTTTCCAGCCAAGTTGGTCTTTCGAAATCAAGGTATTTTGCGAATTAATTAATTCCCCCCCCTGGGATTCATCGCCAAAGTTGGCGAAATAGATTCCGACAACCTGCCCGTCTGCGCCGACCGAGCGTTTTTCAGCCGCCATTACCCCCTTGAAGAGCGGCTCCCACGACCAAACAGGCGCGGCACCGGCTTCGACGGGCAGATTTTGCAACAAGGCGGCTGGAATACTCGCCTTAATCGACTGGCGGGCATGCAATTCCGTTGCCGCGAGAGGCCACATCGCAATACCTATAAATGTAATCGCGCCAGTCAACAAAATATGGCTTTTCGGGCTTACTAGGATAATTTCTCCAGCTTCCGTTTGATCGGCATCGCCGGCCGATTGATCCTGCCAAAAGGAGCCAATATAAAAAAGCAACAACATAACCAAACCAAAAAAAAGCCAACCATATATGATGTGATCGACGCCCGTCGCCAACTTCATGTCGCTTAAATGCCCAATCATCACGATCATGTAAGCCCGCAAGCCATTGGCCAGGATCGGCACCAGAATGGATGCCAAAATAAAAATCAGACGCTTTACATAACGGGTGTAATTCAAGTACGCATAAAGCAACCCCAAGGTAATCGATGCGATTAAGTAGCGGATACCGCTACAGGCTTCAATGACCGACCAATTACCCGAAGTCAACGTAAAATGCAGTCCTTCCCGATAAACGCTGATACCCGTCAACCGCAACATGAACACCACAAAGCTGGCGGTGTACTCCATCAAAAACGGCACGAAATCTTCGCCGAACGGCACCATCAGGAATAAGAAAAACAATGGAAACAGCATGCTGCCGGCAACCTGGGTACCGAGCACGCTCCATATCAAACACACCAACATGCCGACCAGGGCAAACTGTTCGACCACCAGCACTCCGGTAATTTCAGCCACTAACCAGCCGAATCCGCAGGCCAGCAGCATCGTTATGCCGAGATAACTCGGCGTCGGCCGGAGTTTTACGTACAAATCTCTTCTCGTCATAATCAGCCATAGACTGGCCGGCAACACTAAGTAACCATGCGCGAACGTATCCGAGCGGGACCAGATATCGACTATGGATTGCCAGCTTTCCCGGAAAGACAGGCCAAAGACTAGCGTCAGGATAAGCAGTGCCGATAGCGGCCTTTGCCAATGCGCCGGCAAGCTGCCGAACTTCAACATACCGGGCGCTCCGTTAAACAACAGTTAAAGAAATTGTGGCCGGAGTGGGTGATATCAGTAGATTCTGCTAGGATAGCTTGCATAGTGCGTCCCTAAAATTTGGTTTAATTTCGACATGGCAACCTGTTTACATCAATTATTGTTCGACAACCTGGATACGGCGGCGGATTCCGATGCCATCGTGCATAAGGATAGCCGAATTAGTTATCATCAACTGGCCCAACGAGTTGAATCTCAAGCCCAAGCCTTGCGAAGCCTGGATTTGAAACGCCAGCAGCGCGTTGCGATTTACCTGCCTAAACAAATAGAAACCGTCGGCAGTTTCCTGGCCGTTTCCCTGGCCGGCGGCGTGTTCGTGCCGGTCAATCCCGTGCTTAAGGCGCCACAGGTTGCCCATATTCTCAACGATTGTAATGTCAAAATCCTGATTACTTCGCAAAGCCGCCTGCAAAGCCTACAGACCGTGCTGCATGAATGCACCGATTTACATACTATCATTTTGGTCGACCAGGATTCGAGCGGAGCGCGGGATCCGTCGCGGCAGATCGTCGACTGGCCGACTTACAGCCGACTGGCCGACGCCTGTCCGCATCGCGCCGTTACGATGATAGACACCGACATGGCGGCCATCTTGTATACCTCCGGCAGCACGGGCAAACCGAAAGGCGTGGTGTTATCCCATCGGAACATCATCGCCGGCGCCCAAAGCGTCGCCGAGTATCTGCGCATTCAGGCCAGCGACAGGCTGCTTGCCGTGCTGCCGTTCAGTTTCGATTACGGCCTGAATCAGCTTACAACCAGCCTATTGACCGGCGCAAGCTGCGTTTTACTGGACTACCTGCTACCCAAGGATGTCATTAACGCCCTGGGCAAATACCGGATCACCGGGCTAGCCGCCGTTCCGCCGTTATGGGCGCAATTGGCGGACTTAAACTGGCCTGAATCGGTCGACCAACACTTGCGTTATATGACCAACTCCGGCGGAAAAATGCCCAAAGCCGTACTGCAAAAACTGCGCGCCAAGGCACCGAATTCGCAATTTTTCCTGATGTACGGTCTGACTGAAGCCTTCCGCTCCACTTATTTGCCGCCCGAGCAAATCGACCTGCGCCCGGATTCCATGGGCAAAGCGATTCCCAATGCGGAAATCATGGTCGTCCGCGAGGACGGCAGCCCCTGCGCGCCGCACGAACCCGGCGAACTGGTCCACCGCGGCTCCCTGGTCAGCCTGGGTTACTGGAACGACCCGGCCAAAACCGCGGAACGCTTTAAACCCGCTCCGGGGCAATTATCGGGCCTGCCGTTAACCGAGATAGCCGTCTGGTCCGGCGATACCGTGACGATGGATGACGAGGGTTTTTTATATTTTGTCGGCCGCAAGGACGACATGATCAAAACGTCGGGTTACCGGGTCAGCCCCAGTGAAATCGAGGAAGTGGTCTATGCCTCCGGCTTGGTCAAGGAAGCCGCCGCCATTGGCGTGGAGCACGCCAGCCTGGGCCAGGCAGTCGTCGTTGTCGTCAGCCCGCAACCCGATGGCGAGTTCGATCCGCTACAACTGCTGGACTGCTGCAAAGCCCAACTGCCCAATTTTATGGTGCCGGCCAAAATTGAAGCCCTCAACACCTTGCCGCGCAATCCCAACGGCAAAATAGACCGTAAAATCCTAAGCCAACAATTCGCCAACTTGTTCCAGTCTTGATAGCGACCATGAATTCAACCGCACCGAAGCACATAAACCTGCATACTTTCGCCGTCGCCGACGGCCAACTCGTGCTCGGCAATATGCCGCTTAGCCGGTTAGCCCAGCGGGTAGGCCACACCCCATTTTATGCTTACGACAGGCAGGCGCTGACGCAACGCATGCAACAACTGCGGCAGGCCATGCCTGCCGACTTGAAAATTCATTACGCGATGAAAGCCAATCCCATGCCGGCAGTGGTGCAACACATGGCGACGCTGGTGGACGGCTTCGACTTGGCTTCGGCCGAGGAAATGAAAGTCGCTCTCGACACCCCCATGCCGGCCGAACACATCAGTTTCGCCGGGCCCGGCAAACGCCCGCTGGAATTATCCCAAGCCATCGCCGCGAGCGTAACGCTCAATATAGAATCGGCTCACGAGCTGGAAACCATAGTAAAACAATGCGAATGCCTGGGCTTAAACGCAAAAGTGGCGGTCAGGATCAATCCTGCCTTCGAATTAAAAGCATCCGGCATGAAGATGGGCGGCGGCGCCAAACAGTTCGGTATCGACGAAGAACAAGTGCCGGACATATTAAAACGCATAAACGTATTGGGCTTGGACTTTCAAGGCTTTCATATCTACAGCGGCTCCCAAAATCTGAAAGCCGATTCCATCATGGAAGCCCAGCAAAAAAGCCTGCAATTGGCTGTGCAACTAGCCGAATATTGCCCGTCTCCGATCCGCAAATTGAATATCGGCGGCGGTTTCGGCATACCTTATTTTCCGGGCGATACTCCCTTGGCGATAGAACAAGTCGGGGAGGCATTGGCATCGGCAATGGCGCTGACGCGCCAATCGTTGCAGGAAGCGGACGTCATAATCGAATTAGGCCGCTATCTGGTCGGCGAGGCCGGCATTTACGTCACCCGCATCATCGATAAAAAAATATCCAGAGGCCAAACCTTTTTAATCGTCGACGGCGGCTTGCACCACCATCTTGCGGCCTCGGGCAATTTCGGCCAAGTAATCCGTAAAAACTACCCCATTGCCATCGGCAACAAAATGCATGGCGAAGCGTTGGAAACCGTCAACATTGTTGGGCCGCTATGTACGCCTCTGGATATATTGGCGGACAAAATGACGCTTCCCAAAGCGGAAATCGGCGACTTGGTGGCGGTTTATCAATCGGGCGCTTATGGCTACACCGCCAGCCCGACCAAGTTTCTAAGCCAGCCCGATGCGCGGGAAGTGCTGGTTTGAAGCGCTAATCATTCGGTGCATCCAGCCTTGTTCGCCAAGCGGAGTCCACGCCGCGGTTTTTCAGGCCGCGTGCCGTCCCGCGGAGTAGATGGGTTCGAGTTTTCCTACCCGATGCCGGACAGGCGCGGAAAAACCCGCGCCTGCAATCGCTCGAGTTGTTTCGGGACTCTCCCCGGCAACCATTAACCCGGCTCATCTCGCGAAGCGCATCGATTGCTCGCGCATTGGCCCGGTACTTCCCAGGCTTCGGCCTGGAATGCGCTATCCAGCGGCGTATCGATGAGATGGTTGCTGTAATTGCTGAGGGTTTTAAAGGTGACGCCCAATACCACTTCCAACACTTGCGCCCGACTGTAGCCGGCCGAGATAAATTTATCGAAGGCTTGGCCGCGAACCACGCCGCGATTTTTCACCACATTGCGGGTAAAATTTGCCAGGGCATCCAGCTTTGGGTCCGGCAGCGGTTGCAGATTTCTGATGGCATCGACAACGGCCGGATCGGCCTTGGCCATGTGCTTGGCAATCGTCGAATGCGCCGCCACGCAATATGTGCAATGGTTCTCGGCGCTGACGGCCAGCAATACCACTTGCCTTTCCGTCGGGCTCAACGAGCTTCGATCGAACAGCGCGGTCAACTCGATATAGGCTTCCAAGGCCACCGGCGCTTCGGCCAAGCCGCCGTGCAGATTGGGTATGAAACCGTATTTTTTCAGCGATCCTTGCAACAACGCCTGCGCGCCGGCGGGTGCGCTCTGGATGGAATGAATGTTAAATTGGGACATGCTGTCTCTCCTATCGTTTAAAAACATAAATGAGGTTATATGCCGATGCGAAAGCGCGACGGGTACCAGCTTGCCGTGGGTTGGAAACGCTCTCGTTTCGACGGCTACAGATTAAGCAATTCGGCCGCCGCATCCCATGCCCGCTGTTCCGGCATCCTTGTCCGATCTTCCGGGAGTAGCCAATGGATGCTTTAACACCGCTGATCAACGGCTTGAATCTGCATGCCAAGCTGATTTATTCCGGCGGCGTCTGCGGACGCTGGCTGATGGATCACAATTCCGAGACATCGGTGTGGTTTCATCTGGTCAGCAAGGGACAGGGCTTTGTGCATTCGCCGCGCTGGCCAGCGCCGTTAGCGCTGAATACCGGCGATCTGATATTGTTTCTGCCGCACGCCGCCCGGCATTTTTTGTCGTACAGCCCCGAGCATTTGCCGGACAACGATCGGGACACCCGCTTGACAGACTGGCTGGATGGCGAAGCGGCCTTTGTATGCGGAGAAATCGAGCTGGCCGCGCCCAAATCGAGCTTGTGGCAAGCCCTGCCCGCCGAAGTCGTGATTAGGCGGAACTTGGCCGGTAACATGCTGCCCCGCTTGATTGAACTGGTGATTGAAGAAACCTCGACGCAAGGCTTCGGTTCCGACTCGGTTATCGAACGCTTGTGCGACGGCTTATTCGTGCTGCTGATCCGTTACTGTATCGAGGAAGGCTTGGCGCGCGAAGGCGTGTTTGCAGCCATGCAGGACAAGCGCTTGGCGACCGCGCTGGGCTTGATTCATCAACAGCCCTGGCATGCCTGGACGCTCAACGAATTATGCGCGCGGGCCGGCATGTCGAAATCGGTGTTGTCGGAGAAATTTAGCGCGCTGATCGGCCATTCCCCGATCGGGTATCTGACGTCCTGGCGCTTGCAAATCGCCGCCCACTGGCTGCTGGAGCCGGATATGACGGTGGAAAAAGTCGCCGAACGCTGCGGTTATAATTCGGTGCCCGCGTTTAGCAAAGCCTTCAAGCGGCAGTTCGCACAACCGCCCGGGGCGTTTCGGCGCCATAAAGAGTAAGGCCGTTAAGCATCGAGAATAGCAGCCATAGCGCATAAAAAAGGGGCTTTGCAGCCCCTTTCGCTATTGAACGGCTTAGTTGAATGAACTGCCGGGCGTGCCGGGTAAGGCCGGCATGGTTTGTTTTGGAAACTCGCCGGTCAGGGCATTCAAAAACGCCACGATGTCGGCCGTATCTTCGTCGGACAAGTCTTTATCCAACTGCAATTTGGCCATCAGTTTTACCGCTTTGTCCAGCGTTGGCACCGAGCCGTTATGGAAATACGGCGCGGTCAGGGCGATATTGCGCAGGGTCGGCACTTTGAACATATGTTCATCGCTGTCTTTTTTGCTGACTTCCGCCAAGCCTTTATCTTTCTTGAAGTGGTATTGGGCTTCGAAATAGCCGTTCGGATGCATCGGGAATTTCTGGAACATGCCGGGGCCGTTGAATGCAGGGCCGCTGTGGCAGCTTGTGCAGCCCAGTTCGACGGCTTTTTTCATCCCCCGCACTTGTTGCGCGTTCATGGCGTCCGTGTCGCCGTTGACATATTTGTCGTAGGCGCTGTTAGGGGTAATCAAGGTTCTTTCGTAAGCGGCAATCGCCTTGGTGGCGTTCTCTTTAGTGATGGTTTCGTTGTCCTGGCCGAACGCCAAATCGAAGGCCTTGCGGTAACCCTTGATGGTTTTCAAGCGGGCCACCACGTCATCCCAGCTTTTCATACCCATTTCGATCGGGTTGGTGACCGGGCCGGCGGCTTGAGCCTCCAGACTATCGGCCCTGCCGTCCCAGAATTGGACTTTGTTGAACGCCGCGTTCCAGACCGTCGGCGCGCTACGGCCGCCGGTTTGGCCGTTAACGCCCATCGAGTTGGGGCGATTGTCTTCGCCGCCCAGCATGGTATTGTGGCAAGACGCGCAAGATACGGTGCCGGTCGAAGACAGGCGCGGATCGTGATACAGCATTTTGCCCAATTCGACTTTTTCCGGCGTGGTTGGGTTATCGGCGGGCGCGGGCGCCGTGGTTGGCAAGGCTTCCGCGGCCATTACAGAGAGCGAACCGGTCAATGCAATCGCAGCGACCAGCATCCGAATTTTAAACATGTCATCCTCCAGTATTGTTATTGTTAGTAACGAGCTTGAATTGTAAGGTAAAGCAAGCGGCCAGGTAAATTTTATTGCAGCGGGAACTATTTGGATTTACCGGCATCCCCTTTTTGCATTCAACCGGATGCGAACATAATAATGCAGTACCGATTTCGGCGTTTTGCGGTAGTCGCGTTTGCAAACAGGCTTTGCGGCCCACCACCTGAGCGTCGAAATACGCCTATCTTTTCAACCCAGGGGGAGTTATGAAAAAGTTAGCACTCATCGCCGGCGGCATCATGCTGCTATTCAGTAGCGCCATCTTCGCCGAACCTCATGCCGACGAGGCTTTAAAGCACGCCAAGGAAGCCGTGGAACACGGCAAAATGGGCCACTCGGTAGTTTTGGTCGAACATGCGGAAACCGCGCTGGAACACGCCAAACAAGCCAAGGAAGCCGCCAAGGGCGACGACGCCAAACACCACCTGCACGAAGCGGTGGAATCGTTACAACAGGGTATAGAGCACGGCAAGCTGGAACATGCCGAAATGGCCACCCATGCCGTGGAAGACGCGGTAAAACATATCGAAGCCGGCAATAAATAAATACCCATGCGCTGGGCATGCCGCTCACAACCGCGGCATGCCTAGACCTCACCAAACCCAGCGATTTCAATCCCGTCCGTCGGCAAACAGACAGGTGCGACGCCGGACGCGCCAAACCGCTCTAAAAACTATACGAAATCTCGCCGTAAACAGACCTGCCGGCTTGCAGGTAAAACTGGGAATATTCCCTATCCAGCAGGTTGTTGACCGAAAACGACACATCGATATTTTGGGTGGCCTGAAAAGCCATCCGGGCATCGACCAGAAAGTACGGATCGTAGCTGCCTGGCCGACCGGTAGCTGAATCCGTATTCAAATCGTTAAATGTTGGCTGACTTACGTATCGACCTATAATTCCGCCCGACCATTTGTCGTATTTAATATCCAATCCGCCGCTGAACATGGTTTGCGGCAGTTGCTGCATCTGCTTTCCAACAATAGCGGGGTCCGCAGTGTTTTCAGTAATGACCGAATCATTCAGGGTATATGTACCATTGAAGTGCAACCAATCCCAATACAATCGTTGCCTGAGCTTGACTTCTACACCCTCGACTTCTGCCGCTCCGGCATTTTGTTTTTCAGCCAATCTTGGGTTAGCACTTGGAAGACTGATAGTTTTGTTATAAATCAAGTCCGATATGTAATGATGGTAATAACTGGCGGCGATAGTAGTACCTTCAAACGGATTGGCCTCCCCGCCCACTTCCCATGAGTACATTTTTTCTGGTTCGAGATTAGCATTAGGCTCAGTAATAACAGCCGAAGTAATGCTGCTTCCGTAAAGCTCAAAATTTGTGGGAGGACGAAACGCCCAACCTGTTGACGCAAATAATTTGTATCCATCGGCAGGCAACCAAGTCAAACTGAACTTCGGGTTAAATTGGCCTACGGAATGTTCCTGATAGTTTCGATTGAATGCCGTCGATGCGTTCATATTCGAACCGGAAGTCGACCAATCGTCGTAACGAACCCCCAAATGAGCAATCAAATTTTTCCTAAGCCACAATTCATCTTGAATATAAGCAGAATAAATACTGGATTCGCCTTTGCTCAGTGCGGTTAAGGTTGTGGTGGAATCGGAGTTTCTCCAGTTACTGAGATTGTATCTGGATTGGCCTTCCAGGGTCGTCTGGCTGGAACCAAAGCCTACGGTTACAAAATTTCTTTCATTCCATAAGAACGGGAAACGTAGCGAGACATTACCGTCTATCCGATTACTGGGTGTTAGCGTTATCGTACCGGCTCCGCCATTTAGCGTTGCGGAGGTACCGGGGCTTGTGGAGGATGTTTCGGTTTGCATATACTGAAAATCAACGTTTAGTTTTATATCGCTGCCAAAATCGTGTTTCAGATGGGCAAAATATCGCCGGGTATCTTCAATACCAGGAAGAAAGTGCATAAATGAGTTCTCGGTTACTGCGTATCGTCGCCCATCGATATTGATGTTGCTACTACCGCTACCAATACTAATCGGCGTACCGTCAAGTCGGGTCAGATAACTGTTGAAACTACCGTTGTCGTTGGTCTCGCCTCTGCTCCAACCCATGCCGCCATCGATTTGGGTTTGCGGGCTCAAATCGTAGTAAAGATGTAATGACGCATTATTTTGCTCCCAAGGCCTACGGCCTTTGTCGCCGATAATGTATTGTGCTGTTTGGCCGGTATTATTGGTGGTCGGAATGGCGCCGATCACAGGTATCGAGCCGCCGTTTAAAGCATTACCGCCTCTGTTAAGCGTCACGTAATCGGAAACGGCCCAGTTATCACTCTCCATGTGATTGAAGGTCAAAGAGATGCCTAAACCGTTTTCAAAGCGATCCCGGTAGCGCCCCTTAATCCCCCATTGATCGACCGCCGCGCCCCCGGCACCAACAGTCAATTTCCCTTCACGTTTGGTCGGCACCTTGGAAATCACGTTCAACACGCCGCCCATGGCGCCGCTACCGTATAGCGCCGAGAACGGCCCCGGCACGTATTCCACTTGTTGGGCGTCATCCATGTTGAGCATGTTCCAGTCGACGTTGCCGTTATTGGGCGTGTTAACCGGTAAACCGTCCATCAGATAAAGAGAACGGTTAGTACCGCCGACGCCGTGAAAGCTGGAATAGCTTGTGCTGGACCCTGGAAAGTGAGTGCCGTAAGCACCACCGCGCAAATAAATGCCGGGTATGTCTTTTAATGAGTCGCCCAAGCGTTGCACCAACCGGTTTTCGGTATTATCGGTCGTGATGACGCTGACATTGGCCGGCGCCATCCAGGCTTCCATTTCCGAGCGAGTAGCGGAAATCACCATGGTTGCCAGTTCCTCATCCGCTGAAAATCTTGGAAGCGGAACGATAGTGAAGCGAAGATTTTTAGTCCCCGATAGCCGTAGCGCCGGGCGGGTTTTCGTAGCGAAGCGGAGAAAACCTGCAAGGCATCGCGAAACGGCGTCAAGT
>Ga0207952_1000286_pt1 | contig 48240 bp, 52 predicted proteins | sample SubbioR12Aug_8Ca_FD_184831 | JGI IMG/M metagenome (GOLD analysis project Ga0207952, IMG submission 184831) | Serpentinite rock and fluid subsurface biosphere microbial communities from McLaughlin Reserve, California, USA - CR12Aug_8Ca (SPAdes) | ecosystem: Environmental > Terrestrial > Deep... | reverse complement strand
TTATCTCGTCGATATTTTGTGACATTGTTATGTATACGCCTGGCTCGTCAAAGTCACGTGCGCCAGAATACAGGAATTGTAATCCAAATGTTGTTTTTCCACTACCTGGTGGGCCTGAAATTATTATGGCACTGTTCTTTTTTAATCCATTTGAAATCAATGATTCAAAACCATGAATACCTGTTTTAATTAGAGAAGTGTGTGTCTGAGTATATTTTTTGTCGTTAAACATCTTAAATTGTGATTTATAGATTACAACAAAGAGAGCAGTACAAACAATGGCAACAATAATTGAAAAAATTTTATCAAAAAGAAAGTAAATTGATACAATTAATGAAATCAAAATAGCCGATGTAAAAATAATCTGAAAAGGATAAAATTTATACATTTGAGGCTTGTCTTTGATTTTAAAATAATCATCGTATTTTATTATCGGTTCGTGTATAGGTTGATTTGTAATTTCAATTTGTTTGGTTATTGGGATGTCATTATAACATAATTCATGAAACCAAAAACTTTTTTTTCTTATTGCTTTTTGATTTAAACCAATTTCGGACTCACATCTATCACATTTAATTAAATCTTGGACAAAAATTCGTTGTTTTACTTTTTCTGTTTTCTCAATTTCTAAATCTCTTTGATGAATTTTTTGAATTCCATCTACCATTCGATCCAGGTATTTTTTATCAGTATGAAAAATCTCTTGCTTTTTTTGAATTCTCTCAATTATATACTGAGTTCTTCCCCAATCCCCCAAATTATGTTGCAGACTTTCTTCTAATTTTGCAACAAGTTCTTCGTCATTCAATGATTATGGTTGTTTTTGATTTTTAGTAATTATATATGGACTGTCAAAATTTGCCTAACTGTCAAATATTTGTACTTTTTAAAATCGATCAAAGATAAAAAGTGCCTGATTAATCATTTTTTGACCAAATTTACTATACATACCTATAAAGATCAAAAATGATCTATATTTGTAAACAAAATCATCCATGTATGTTAATTCAATTTTGTAAATAACTAACAAACTATACTAATTTACATTGAAACTAAAAATAGGATTAATTTTATTATCTTTATCCATTATTCTGTCTTTAACTGTAAATGAGTTAGCTTTTGCATCTCATGATTCAAAGGAATCTCTGGAGAATATTCAAGCTGGATGCCGTGAAGGAAACGTATTGGTTTTTAGATTATCAAGTCATGAATACCTGTGTACAAGTTCTGACACTGCAAAAAGATGGGTAGAATTAGGATTGGCAGAAATAATTCAAAATGCTACAATTCAACCTGCTGAACCTCAAACACCTGTTCAAGTTCCAAAGATAGAACCGGCTCCAGCAAAAAATACTCCAATAAATGATAATTCTCAATGTCGTGAAGGATACACTCTAGTTTTTAGATTTACTCATAAAGATACCTTTTGTACAAGTCCATCAACTGCTGCATCATGGGTAAAACTAGGATTGGCAGAAATTATTCAAGAAGCAACAATCTCTGTTAAAAAAGAAACAATCATCACCAAAGTAAATGAAGAAATAAATTCAAAAAACACTACAAAAGGGATTCTTCCAAATACAGTTTCTCCTAAAAAGAATATTGACATCCCTTCTTTTCCAAAACAGCCTGTAATTAATTCAGAACTTTTAAAACTAAATGATTACAGATATCCCCCAGCAATTCATCAAGTAAATGATCGAATATGGGTAGCAGTAGGATATGATTCGGCAAACAGTGTAATGATTGAAGGTGAAAAAGGGATTATAATCATAAACACTTTAAGTTCATCAAACACTGCAAAAAAAGTAATTGATGAATTTAGAAAAATTACAACTAAACCAGTTAAAGCAATAATTTACACATCTGGAAATTCTGAGGATATTGGTGGGACTAATGTATTTTTAGAACAAGGTGATGAAAAGGTTGAAATCATATCTCATGATAACAACCTGAATTTTTATGTTAAGCAAAATATAATGTTGAACAAATTCACTGGACTTAGAAGTTATTACACATCTGGTTCTTTATTATCTAGTGAAGACCAAACAAATTCAAAATACTTCATCCCATTGCCTTCTGATGGTATCCATTATGTCCCTCCAACTAATACTTTTTCTGATAAATTCAATCTCAACATTTCTGGTGTGAAGATGAATTTGGGACATATGGGAGATACATCTGAACAAATCTATGTATGGCTGCCAGATGATCAATCTCTTTTTATTGGAGATAATCTACATGGCATATTTCCAAATACCTCGGTACTAAGTGGGATTGAATATCATGATCCAATGAGATATGTGACAATAATAGATGAATTTATTCCATTGAGCCCACAATCTTTGATTCTATCTCATGTAAAACCTGTCATTGGAACAGAAAATGTAAGAAATTTTTTAGTTTTAACTAGAGATGTAACTCAATACATCCATGATCAAACAATCAGAGGAATAAACAACGGATACCGAATAGACGAACTATCAAACATGATCAAATTACCTTCAACCTTTGATAAACATCCATGGTTTACATATTCCGAAAATCAAATTCAATGGAATGTAAAACAAATCTATTATGGAACAATTGGTTGGTTTGAAGAAGATCCAGTATTTTTACACCCAGTTAATTTTGGAATAAGATCTTCTAAAATTGTTAATGGATTTGGAGGAATCGATAATGTGTTGCATGAGGTTAAAATTGCAATGAAGAATGACGAGTATGAGTGGGCATCAGAACTTGCAACATATGTTTTATATGCTGATCCAGAAAATTCTGAAGCTAAACTACTAAAGGCACATGCATTAAGAGTTTTAGGACAAAGAATTTTATCAGCAGATGCAAGACATCTAGAATTAACCAAAGCATTAGAATTGGAAGGTAAAATAGAAATTAATAACTACACTAAATTAAATTATGAGCAATTATCCAAAGTTCCAATTGAAGAATTATTATCAATATTACCTACAAAATTGAACTCGTCTAAAGCAGATAATATTAATGCCGTATTGAATATTTTCTATAGTGATGTGGAGAAAGAATTTGCATTTAATTTTAGGAATAATATTTTAACAATAACTGAGGGCAGCGATAAAGATGCCAGGTACGCCTTAAATATGGATACTGCAATACATAAATCCATCATAACCGGAGATCTCAAACTTGTTGATATAATTAATTCAAAATTAATTGAATCAAAAGGCAATAAAAACAACATTCTATATCTGATGGGATTAATTCAGGAAGATGATGACGGTATGCCTATGGAATTTGACAGATAACATATTTCGTTAATGAAAAAAATTTTATAATCTAATGATTATCTATAACTGATTTTAATCCTATTCGTTAAAAACATAAAAATAAAAATTTAATCGTATCCTGCATAATATTTAAAAACAAGGCAACCTCTTGTTTTTCGACATTAATGGCTGAAAAAAAGACAGTAAAGAAGACTGCCTCAAAGACTAAAGCAGTAAAATCAAAGATAAAAACAACCACTCAAAAGGCAAAACCCTCTACAAAGGCAAAAGCAACAAAATCAAAGCCCAAAAAATCAAAAGAAGAAAGTGATGATATGGGCATTGTTATTGTAGATGACGATATTGTAATTGATCAAGAAAAAGTAAACGAAGAGAGAAGGGCATATCTTGAAGAATCTAGATCTCAAGACGCATACGACTAAAGCAATCTTTATTCGTTCTAAGATCATATAATCAATATGAAAGCATTATGTTTGATTACTGTAAAACCAGGTAAAGTGGATGTAGTTGTTGACATTGTAAAGAAAAAACGAAAGATAGTAAAAACTACCATGGTGGTTTCAGGTAGAGCCGATATTGCCGCAGTATTACATGGAAGTATTGATGAGATTAACAATACTGTAATTGATTTTAAAAAAATTAAAGAGATTGTAACTACAGAGACATTAATTGAAGTAGAGGTGAATATGGGATGGTAAGAGCTATAGTATTGGTAAAATCCCCTAAAAAATTAATTGCCGCAAGACTACGTAAAGTAAATTCTGTTTATGATTCATTTCCCACAAGTGGCCAATTTGATGCAGTTGCCATTATCGAGGTTGAGAGCCTTGGAAAAATTAAAGAAATTACCAATCAAATTCAAAAAATAAACGGAGTAGAAAGAACTGAAACCATGATTGAAGTTCAATAACAAAGAATTTAACATACTTTGGAGTAGGGTATTTGTGAATATCAAAAAAGTTGGAAATGTTATTTTAGCAGTTAAGGACATCGATAAATCACTAAAATTTTACCATGAAATCATTGGGTTACCAATAAAAAGACAGAGACGATCATGGGTTGATTTGGGCACTTCAGGAGCTTTGTTGAGTTTACATCCTGCATCACTCACAGCCCAACATATAGGAAGCTCAATTGAAAATGGAATTACTATCGGATTTTTGGTAGGTGATGTTTCATCAGCAGTTGAAGAATTAAAATCAAAAGGCGTTAAAATTCATCGTGATATTGTAGATAGAGATGCTGGAAAAAATGCAGTCATTTTGGATCCTGACGATTATTTAATTTCATTATTTGAACCTTCATTTGATGATAAAACAGAACAAACAACTGGATATCACGGATTTACTCCGGCCTAGATTGTTTTTTTAATATCCTTAATTATTTTATCAATATTTTTTGCAGATCTATCAATTGAAATGTAGTATGTCATTTCATCTTTTTGAAAAATTACGATAGATACTTTTTGATGTTGTAATAATACATAATCTAATTTTCCAACAGCACTAACTGTGTCTCTTCTTAATGTCATTAATGTTGATATTATGAAAAATTCATTTTTGACTTGCTCTGATTTTAATAATGGTTTTACATTTGGTCTGACAATTCCAGTTAAAGTTCGGCCATATGCATTTACTATTCCTGCATATCGTATACTCTTTGATAATCCCACAATACTTTGACATTTTTTTCTGTATTGAATAATTTTATTTTTCCAAATCTCAGATGGAGTTTTTGCCATATTAAAAATTAAATTTGAAATTAATAAGCATTCTTACTTGGTAGAAGACTTTTCCAAAATAGGCTTGTTTGAAAATCTCAATTGACCCTTGTTAATTCATTTTTGAATGAGAATCTTTTTTCTCATCTAGTTTTTTCTTTAATTCTAGGTTTTCTTTTATCAATTTGTCATTTTCTGCTTTTAATGTATTAACAGAATTTACTCGATTAAACAACGGATGTCCTGGAGGAATAATCCCATTAGAATTCATTGTCAGTAAACCTGAGGCATATCTCTGATATGATTGCTGAAACCCTTGCAATTTTTTATTAATTGTGGCATTATCTTCTGCAAATTTTTCTTTCATAGGATTTTCAAAAATTTTGAACATTGAGTTTGTCAATCCTGGAGGTAGTCTTGGGAATTGTAATGCTAGATGAGGTATGTTAGGATTTAGTCCATACAGGTCTTTGAGATGTTTTATTGGCAAATCTTCCATGATAATTCACCATTTTTGCCATATTTTTGCCTTGTCTTTAGGCGTTTGATATGCAATAAAGCTAATTTGCAGTCATTTTAGCTCAATTTGAGCTGATCGCTGATCCTTATAGATTCCAATTTTAGATCGCAATTAGGCATGACGGAAATAACTAAGACGTGTATACGATGCAATAAAAACATCATAGACGGAGATCTGCATAAAATTGTAATTTATGTAATCCAAGAAAAATTCACCGAGCATCATTATGAACACGTTGAGTGTCCGGGCAAATTTACTGTTTAACCAATATACTCATAAACTTTGTAAATTTCGCCAGATAATCTTGAACGGTATTTCCATTCGTTATTTTTCCATACTACTTCTTTAAACAAAAGTTGATTGTTAGGATGTAATTTGCGATAGACATCATCTCCAAATAAAATCTGATTTGGTTTTGCAAGTGATTGAATTTTAGATGCAATATTCATTGCAGGTCCCATTAAATCTACATGTGAAACATCAGGGTTTGAACCATATCTCACAACAATGCTTTGCCCAAAATCAGCCCCAATTTTTACCATTAAATCAGGATAATCATATTGATTCAAAATTGGATTGATGCCTTTTTGTATTACTGCAAGCATTGATTTTGCACAACTTAATGCATTATCAGCAGCTAATAGCCCATTATTTGATGCAACAAAATATCCAATAACTGCATCACCGACAAATTTTAAAACATAACCACTATGCAAGTTAATTACTGATGCCATCTCTTGAGCAAATGAACTGATTATTATTGCAAGTTTCTCTTCGGGTAGTTCTAAGGTCATCGTGGTAGATCCTACTAAATCAACATACAAAGCAATCATGTCAAATTTAGCAAAAACATTTTTTCTGAGAAATTTTTCAGAGTCGTCAGTTATTCCAACATATTCATAACCTTGTTTTAATGCACCCCAAACACGTTTTTGGGTTTCTAAAATCATTGAATCAAAATCGACTATTTTCTGGTCATTTTTACCGAGTAACACATCCAATACGTTAGGATTGGACTGATCATTAGAAACAGTGTCTTTTTGACTCATTTTTGGTTTATTATTTTCATTAATTTTTGACATTTTATCTCTCTATTCCAACGGAAAATCCGTATTACAGATAAGGCATTTTCCTCTATTCCCCTTATAACCTTCATTATAGTATTGCACGATGATAGATCCACACTGATTACAGATTATTTTAGGTTTAGACATGAAGGAAATGCCTTATTTTTGTATTTAAAACATACAAAATCTTAAGGTTTAATGACTCTGAAAATTTGTTAGTAAATGTGCGATTAGGATCTAGATCATCAAATGAATACATTCAACTGCTAAACAAGAAAAACGAGTACATTCAACAACAATTTCTTGAAAAAATATTACACCTTACAAAATTAAAAAATGTCCAGGTTATGCTAGGCGATGCAACAATTACAGAACAAAAAACATTTGATCCCGCACTAGTCAACGGTTTTTATCAGACAATTATTAAAAACTTGAAAGACTGGTCAGTTCAAGAAATTTCTATTTCAAACAATGAGGACGTTAGAAGAATTTTTACAAAGTTTGAGATAAGGGAAGGAAATTATCTAATTTCTGGACATATGTCTTTACAATACCATGTTTTGTTATACTATAAACCAGATCAACAAGTAATCAAATTACAAAAGGAGTTGTCTGACATAATTGATTTGACAAAAAATAAGGAAAAACAAATGTCTGATAACAGTGATCAATTCGTATTAAATAAATTAAAAGAAAAAGGCTACAAAGATTTTGATCATCAAAAATTATTTGAAATATTTTATGAAAATGATGAATTTAGAGAAAAAATATACAAGGAAATTGAAAATGAAATTGAAGTTGATTTTCAAGAGTTGTCAAATAAAAAAACAAAGATTATCAAAGATCTAGACAATTTGCTAGTTGAAACTTATCAGACAAGTCCTGTTCTTATCGATGATACTCGATTAATAACAGGAGAGGAGGGATGTTTATGTACATTTGATATTGAATTTATTAAAAATAAAACAAAGGAAGGACTATTTGATCCTCGTAAGATGTCAGAATCTGTAAAAGATAGTATCATAAAGCGATTAGATGAGTTTTCAAAATTATTACAAAATCAATCTATTATTTAATTTAAAAAAATTAATTCACAACTATGCTGGGAATGAATTTGTGTTATTGTTGTGGTTATTTGCCATATTCTCAAAATTTGTGCATAAAATGAGAATAGAAATCCGATTTCTCAATGGAAGAAGTCAAATATCTCTTTTATCTAGCAGAATTTCTAATGAATCCATCATATGATGAAATACAGAATGCAAACTCGTTACGAGGAAAAGACGTACGAAAAACACCATTAGTGTATTCCCCCACGTTTAGTAATCTTACAGGCTCTGAAGTTTATCTAAAATCAGAATTTCAACAAAAAACTGGATCGTTTAAACTTCGTGGTGCATATTATAAAATAAGTAATCTGTCATCTGATGGAAAAAAACATGGCGTGGTTGCAGCATCTGCTGGGAATCATGCTCAAGGTGTTGCATTTGCATCTTCATTAGAAAAAATACCATGCACTATAGTTATGCCAAAAAACGCATCTCCATCAAAAGTAGCTGCAACTAGAGGTTATGGGGCAAATGTAATCTTGGAAGGCATCAACTATGAAGAGTCATCTGCTAAAGCAAAAGAGATTGCACAAAAAACTGGAGCGACAATGATACATGCATTTGATGATCCGCAGATCATAGCTGCTCAAGGAGTAATTGGATTAGAAATTTTAGAAGATTTGCCTGATGTAGATGAAGTGTATGTGCCAATAGGTGGGGGTGGACTTGCTGCAGGAGTCTTAATTGCTATAAAAGAAAAAAATCCAAAGGTCAAAGTAGTTGGCGTTCAATCCAGTTCGTTTCCATCTATGTATGAGTCAGTAAAAAATGGTTCATTAACATCAAGTGGTGGTGAAAGAACTATTGCAGATGGAATATCTGTCAAAGTACCAGGACAAACAACTTTTTCAATAATCAAAGAACTAATTGATGAAATAGTGTTGGTTGATGATTCAGATATCATCAAAGCAATGTTCTTACTCATGGAGAGAATGAAATTTGTAGTAGAACCCGCAGGTGTAGTAGGTTTAGCTTATCTAATATCTGCAAAACCATCACCTGGAAAAAAAGTTGTACCTATACTAACTGGAGGTAATGTTGACATGTATCTTTTAGGACAAATTGTAGATAAAGGATTGGCAACTATGGGACGTTTGCTCAAATTATCTATTTTGTTACCAGATAGACCTGGGGCATTCAAAGAGATAGTGGATGAAATCAGTGCGGCAAACGCAAACATTGTGGAAGTGGTACATGATAGATTAAGTTCCAACATAAATGCAGGCTCTGCTGGAGTCACACTAAGCTTGGAAACACAGGGAAAAGAGCAAGCAGATAGACTAATTGAGACATTAAAAAAGAAAAATATTCAGTTTAGATTACTGACATAATCTATTTGAATTTCTTTTGAACAAATTTACTAAGACCTTGTTTTTTTAGAATCTCAGATTCTTTAAGAACAGAATTGTGCTGTTCTGATTTGTGAAGTTTTAATTTCTTTTTTAGTTCTGGAAATTCATTTGCCAAAATTTTAAGAGCGTATATCCCAGCATTTCCTGCTTTGTTAATCCCTACTGCCACTACCGGAGATCCTGTGGGCATTTCAGATATTGAAAGAAGAGAATCTAATCCTCCAAAAGAAGAGAACTTGGAATTATCTGCTTTTTTGGCTTGTTTATCATTATACACCATAATTGGCACTCCAATTACTGGAATTATTGTATGTGATGCAATCATTCCAGGTAGATGTGCTGCTCCGCCTGCACCTGCAATTATTATCTTAAATCCCATCTTTTCAGCATGTTTGCCATATTCTTCTAATCTGGTAGGTGTCCTATGTGCAGATACTATTTGATCTTCATGTTTAATTTTGAATTTATCTAAAATTTCTGCTGCGTCTTTCATGATTCGGCTATCTGAACTGGAACCCATGATGATTCCTACTAGTGGTTTTTTTGTGTAGATCATAATTATAGAAAAATAAAGCAAGTTATTATCTATAATGGCGCATCGTAGGCTTGACTAAGAAAAAATATCATCTTTGATTATTTTTAATAATATCAATAAATTTTTAGATTATGACACTTGCTGTCTTAATTTAATTAGTAACGAATCTGTAATTTTCAGTAAATAATCCATTTCTGGATCATTTGCGATATTCTGAATCATGATGTGTGTTTGTTACTTTTGCAGTTAATCAGAGGTATGTTATCTCTAATAACACTCAGATGAGTTGAGCCTATATTGCAAGATAAGGATACATCGGGAAAATAGCATTAGATATTTTTAATCGATATTCAAGAAAAAAGCATGGGAAAGGTTCTTGGTATAATAGGCGGAGGACAGCTTGGTATGATGATAACAGAAGCTGCCAAGAAGATGCCAGAACATGTTTCAAAGATAATAGTTTTGGATCCTGTGGCAAATTGCTCTGCATCCCAAGTGGGCGCTGAGCAAATAATAGCCGATTTTAAAGATAAAAATGCAATAATTGAGCTTGCCAAAAAATCAGATATCATAACATATGAGATTGAATCCGGAGACAGCGAGGTATTAAAATCAGTTGAAAAAGATGCAGAGATTAATCCATCTCCTGAAACATTAAAAATAATTCAAGACAAGTTTTTACAAAAATCATTTTTATCTCAAAATAATATTTCTGTTCCTGAATTTTTACAGATAGACTCAATTTCAGATTTAAAGCAAGGTCTTGAAAAATTTGGGTATCCGTCGTTACTAAAAGCAAGACGCGATGCATATGATGGACGAGGTAATTTCAAAATCAACTCACCATCTCAAATCCAAGAAGCATTTGATTATTTCAATAAAAAAAATCTCATGCTTGAAAGATTCGTTCCATTTAAAATGGAAGTTTCAATAATTGCTGCAAGAAATACTAAAGGTCAAATCAAGACATATCCACTAGTAGAAAACATTCACGAGGAGAATATTCTTCGTCAAACAATTGCTCCTGCAAGAGTAACTGAAAAGGTTGCAAAAAAAGCAGAAGAGATTGCACAAACAACAATGAATGTTCTAAAAGGAGCTGGCATATTTGGAATCGAGATGTTTGTTACAAAAACAGATGAAATTCTAATTAATGAAATTGCACCACGTGTACATAATTCGGGTCATCATACATTACAATCAAGTAAAGTATCTCAGTTTGAACAGCATCTTAGGGCAATTTTGGGTTTAGAGTTGGGAGATACTGTACTTTTACATCCTACAATTATGTATAACATTTTAGGTCCAAAAAATTTTGAAGGAGAATATAGACCATTGAATATTTCTGAAGAAAATATTTTTCTTAAAATGTACGGCAAAAAAACATCCAAACCCTCAAGAAAACTTGGTCACTTTAATTTGGTTGCAAAACAAGGTGAAACAATAGATCATTTGTTAAAAAAATTAGAAACCATTAAGGAAAAAGCATCAATAAATCCAGCATAAATTTTCAAAACTCTAATACGTTTATTAATTATAAATAAAGAAAAACAGTCATGCCAATTTCAATACCACACATACTTTCAGGGATTTCTATTGCATTATTGGTAATCTATGGAGTAGATGTGGTTGTAGGAGGCGGTGGTGCAGGTGATGGGTTTTTACCTTTTGATGCAATGACTCGCGGAGTGGCATTTGGATTTCCACCGATTATTTTATCGATAGTTGCATTTTTCATAGCAAAAAAACCACCATACACTGGATTAGGTATAATGTTGATAATTACCGGGGTTTTGATAATAATTGGAGGTATAATGTCTGTAACCAGTTCAGTAGAAACTGAAAATTCTGCAAGAATGATGGGTGAGGGTGGTAGCCTGATTGTCATTGGTATAATTATTGCAGCACTTGGTGCAATAAAGATAAAAAAATCAAAAAGTAGTGTAAAGTAGAATGCCAATTTGTGCAAAATGCAATAACGATGTATCAAAAGTCTATGATTGTGATCATACAAATGATCAAGAGTATTGTACTGAATGCTATACTGAACTGCATTATTATTTAACGGAAGAAAAATAATTTGAGCGAGATAGAAGCATTCATTCAGTGGGTAGTTTCACTAGTTGCTGAGAATCTCTACCCTGGTGTATTTTTAGCTGCATTGTTAGAAACAGTTTTTCCGCCAATTCCAAGCGAAGCTGTATTTCCTTTGGCAGGATACAGCATACTAAAAAACGACATGAATGTATTTCATGTTTTAGGAGTTGGGATAGCTGGAGGATGCGGTGCAACAGTTGGCGCTTTTGTAATTTACATAATATCAAAAAAATTAGGACGAACTGGGCTGATAAAATATCTCAAATATGCAAGAATTAAAGAAAAAAGTTTAGAAAAAGCTGATCATTGGTTTGCAAAATACGGTGATAAATCTGTCATCATAGGCAGATTGATTCCAGGGATTCGTGAACTAGTATCTATTCCTGCTGGAATTTTTAATATGCCTCCAATAAAATTTCTTATTTTTACTTTGATAGGATCATGCATATGGAGTACCGCATTAACAGCAATTGGATATTATTTTGGAATGGCCACGTTTGATTTTTTCTAGTATTGGACAATACAAAAATCACATGAATTGAATAAAATAACCAAAATTCTAAAAACATTATACTTATGGAAAAATCCAAAAATCACACACGGCATTATTGGATTAGACATAAAGACGGGTATCTTTTTTGTGGAATTTGTAAAAAGAAACGAGATTCTACATCAAGGAAAATTTCAAAAAAATGATCTAGCAACCCAATTAAAGTTATAACGTCTATCTTATCATGACACTTCAATGCATGCAATAATTTTAGCTGGTGGAAGAGGAAAACGTTTACGACCTATTACCGATTATGTCCCAAAACCACTTGTACCTCTAAATAACATTCCAATTATAGAATGGCAAATATCGTATCTCAAAAAGTTTGGGATAAAAGAAATTACGATTTGTACAGGTTACAAGACAGAAATGATTCAAAATTTTCTTGCTGTAAAAGATAATTTAGGTGTAAAGATAAAATTTTCAGTAGAAAAAACACCATTAGGTACAGGTGGGGCAATTAAACAAGCAGGTTTGTCAATAAAAGATAAATCATTTTTTGTTTTAAATGGCGATACTATTACAAACATTGATCTTGGGAAATTAGTAAAAAAACAAAATTCAATTGCATCTATTGAACTAAAGACAAAGTTTGGAGTTGTTGAGATAGACGGAGACAAGATAACCAAATTCAAAGAAAAAAAAGAGATTTCAAACGTGTGGATGAATGCAGGGATATACCACCTACAAAAAGAAATATTGCAAGATTTACCAAAAAAAGGAGATATAGAAAAAACTGTCTTTCCAGATTATGCAAAAAAAGGAAAATTAACTACGATCAAATTCAAAAATGTAATGTGGTATTCTATTGATTCATTCAAAGATATTGAAGAGTGTTCATCAGAACTAAACAAAATAATGAAATAATTACTTTATGCCCCAGTTCTATGAAGTGTAACCATCATGTATGCTATCTCGCTTACAAATGATTCATCTGCATTTGTAGATGCCGCATATTTTGTGGCATCGTCCCAAAACGTTCCTTCTGGACTATGTTTTTCTTCGAAAATTTGCTCGCTCAATGATTATGATTAGAAATTAATTTCATAATAAACAACCTCAATCATAATTAACACAATGCTAAAAGAGTTGGACAAAATATTCGTCATAGAACTTCATCAGGCTCATGAATCAAGAATATCATGTAACTAAGGTGTGCTTAAATTCAAATTTTGCAATATGTATTGTCGATTATGTGTAATTGTCCGTTTTGTAGTGAACTGGAAAACTCAAAAAAAGAGTTCTTAGAAGCATCTGAATACGAAGAGTGACCAAGTTTTTTAAAAAATATCGGAAACACTAGAATATCCAATAGTCTGAGTTAATCCATGCGTATAGCATATAGTTTAGGCTCGCTTCTTACAGTAAATCAGGTCTTAGAATGCTCAGAGATACTATCTCGTACTAATGTAGATACAATTTGGATTCCAGAAACATGGGGGATGGAGAATTATTCCATGTTAGGTGCAGTCTCACAAAAAGCATTGGAACCAAAAATAGGCTCATCTATAATCAATATTTTTTCTAGAAGCCCATCGTCTATCGCTATGGGTGCAGCAACTGTGGACACATTATCAAAAGGGCGTTTAATCTTGGGTCTTGGAACAAGCAGTACACCAATTGTAGAAGATTTTCATGGATACAAATTTGAAAATCCTGTTTTAAGAATGAAAGAATATGTAGAAATTATAAGACTTGTTTTATCTGGAAAGCAAGTTAACTATTCTGGAAAAATATTTAATCTGAAAAACTTTTCTTTGTTGATAAAACCTCCAAGAAATAAAATTCCAATATATTTGGCAGCAGTTAATCAAAAAATGGTAGAGTTGACATGGGAGATTTCAGATGGTATAATTTTTTATTTAAGACCACTAAATGAGATGAAAAAAACAATTCAAAAAATGCAATCAAAAAGAAAAATTGATGTAACTTGCCAAATTATTACTTGTGTATCTCATGATGAGGAGACTGCAATAAATCGTGCTAAACAAACTCTGGCATTTTACATCTCGGTTGGAAAAATTTATCGAGAGTTTTTATCAAAAAATGGATTTGAGAGTGAAACTAAGAACATATATGAAGAGTTTAAAAAATCTGGCTTTAAAACAAATCATGAGTTAGTATCAGATAGCATGCTAAAATCATTAACAATTGTAGGTACACCTGATCAATGTCTGTCACAACTACAAAAATTCCGAGATACTGGAATTGACTTACCAACAATACAATTCAATCCTGTTGGTGATGTGATTGATTCTTTTAAATTATTTACAACCACATTTTCAGAGGAAAGATGATGTCCAAAGTAGGAATTGCATCATATGGATTAACAAAATTCTCAAAAGACGACTCAAAGATTGAATCAGTTCTTTTACAGTCTACAAAAAAACTATTTGATAGCAACCCTAATTTGAATAGAAATGACATTGACGCTGTCTTGGTTTCCACCAATAATAACTCAAAATACCTGTCTGCAGTTTTATCAGAAATGTCTGGAATTGAGCCTAAAATTGCCCATTCTGTAGAAAGCTTGTGTAATTCTGGAACAAATGCAATCGTATCGGCATATTCTTACATCTCAGCGGGATTGGCAGATGTGGTTTTAGTGTGCGGTGCTGAAAGATATGACAGTCCGGGACAAATTTTGGAGTGGGATAACTCAAGAGGAGAATTTAAGCATCCAATTTTTTGGGCAAGTATTTTTACAAAAGCATACAAAAGAGAATTTTCGATTACAGATGAAGAACTAGCAATTGTACCAGTAAAAAATCACAAGCAATCAAAGAATAATCCAAACGCACTTTCAGAAAAAACATATTCATTAGACGAAGTAATAAATTCTAAAAAACTAACTGATGATCTTAGGCTACATGATTGCTCAAGACCTTGTACTGGAGGTGCATCAATTTTACTTGCATCAGAAGATACATGTAAAAAATATACAGATACTCCTATCTGGATTTCAGGAATTGGACAAAAAACAACTTCAGCAGGATTTACAAAAAATATAACGTTTAGCTCGATGGAATCATCAAGGATTGCTGCAACATCAGCATTTCAAATGTCAAAACGAAGTATAAACGATATAGATGTGGCAGAAGTTCATGATGCATTTTCTGTTTGTGAACCAATGGCTTTAGAATCACTAGGTTTTACAGATAAAGGAAAAGGAATGAATATGATAAAAGAACTACATACAACAGATAATTTTAAAATAAATCCACGAGGTGGTTTGATTGGGGCAGGGCATCCACTTGGAGCGACAGGAATTGCACAAACTATTGAAATAACACAACAATTACAATCATCTGCGGATAAAAGACAGGTAAACAATGCAAAGATAGGTCTAGTTCACAACATGTCTGCAGCGTCAACATCCTCAACTGTTCTGGTACTGGAAAGATGAATTTTGATGCTGAATTAGAAAATGGAAATTTTATGGTATCAGAATGCAACCATTGTCAAAAAATTGTATGGCCTCCATCTGATTTTTGCAACAAGTGTTTCAAGGAGGTGTCATGGCGAAAAGGGGCTCGTGAAGGCAAAATTATAGAATTTTCAAGGAAAAATGATTCGTATTTCTGCCTAATTGAAATAGAAAAAAGCATCAGAATAATCGGAAAACTATCTAAAGGAATTCCTATCGAAGGTCAACAAGTCAAGATAGAAAAATGTGGAATTGAAAATAAGAATTATAATTTTGAAATTTCTTTAGTGTAATTATTTGAATTTGGTATAGATGTATGGGGTATCTGATATCTGATCAAAAGTCCAAATGGTCGGAAGTAAAACCGTTTTAATTACTTGTAAACTATGACTGTCAATCAATGAACTCCACCCACCTATCGATTGGTTTCCTGAAAGTTGCCTTTTTGAGTGCGTTCCTGCAAAAACAATGCATGTATTTTTTTTAAGTTTTGTAGTGGATATTTTATCAATGATGTTTTTTGCTAAAACATCACCTCCCATCTGAGGCAGTCCTCCAATAAAAAATACTGGAAATGATAAATTTAATGTAGAATAATCAAATTCTATCGCATCGGCACATACTGGATTGAAATTAATGTTTGTTGAAGATAAAATGTCATTTTGTAATTCCACCAGCACGTCATCGATTTCAATACTAGTTGCTTGCAAATCTAAAATTTTTGCACAATATGCAATTCTGCCATCTCCTGAACCGATATCGATTAGTTCTTTGTATTGGAGATTTTTTGCAATTGACGTCGCAATGTATGCCGAAATAACCCATGTCGGATAAAATGGCTGACAGCTAGACCCATGTTTGATGCTATTAAGCCAATACTCGTTAATGTCTCCTTCATAAACTGTACATAATGTATCTGCAATTTTTTTTTCATAAGAATTATGATAGATTGGATTTTTTTCAATAAATTTGTGCAGTAATTTCAAATGAGATTCATCAATTGGAAAAAACTCTGATGAACAGCTAGGAATTATTTCTTGAATGTGACTGTGACCATCATATGTTTTTACAAATTCTTGTTTTAATGTGCCTAAATTTTTGGCCAGTTTATCTAGCATGACAAATATCTCTAAAATGGGATTCTTAAACTCATTGCGATGCAACAAAAAATAAAAAACAGCAACTCAACACTTGTAATGTTTATTGATTTTCAAATAATTTATCTAGTCATCTTATAATATATGTGAAAATGATTAACAGTATGTTCCTTAATCTTTATGGAGTATTTTTACAATCAATCCAAAAAATTGATACTCCTACATTGGCAGTAATAATTAGCTCAATTACTGCAACAATATTTGTAATTACACTGATTCTAACTTGGAGAAACCTCCGAGAAAATACCAAAGTATCATATTCTCAGTTACTTAGAGGGTTTCACGAGGATCTCACAAATAGACTGGATAAAAACTCAATTCTAAAAACTACAGAAGATTGCCACAGATATGCAAATGATTATCTAAACACTGTTGATGAGATTGCATTTTTAGCATTACAGAAAAAAATTCCTGTAGGCATTGCTCAATATCTTAGCCGGTTCTTTGCATATGGTTTGACAATAATTGATTGGTATGATCATATGATTGGCGAGGATTTCAAAAGAATAGCAAAAAATAACTGGCCAAATTATTTTATGTATTGCCAAAAACACAGCATAACCCCAAATCCTGACGATAAACTACCAAAAATAATGTTAGATTATAATCAATTACGAGATAAAGAATCAAAAACCAATACCTAAAAATCGTGTTTGAAAATATTCATCAGTTGTTACATTCTTCTTTAGTATATGTGTTCAATAATTTATAATTGAAAATAGTCACATGACGCTTTGTAATGGTTATTCTGTAATTACCTGCTTTACTATATCCAAATTACATATGAAGAAATATGAGTAGTAAATTGACTTCAATTTCAATAATAAAACAAAAACCGGTTAAAGACAATAAAAAAATCGCACGCACACGCAGACAGCGCGGGTATCAATGGGAAGATACACTGGTAAAAAGATTCAACTCTGTAGAGCATTGGAAAGCATTTCGACTAGGGTCACCAAGCATCGCATTGCCAGATGTTTTGGCAGTAAATACTCAATCCAGTATGATTTTTAGCATAGAGGCAAAGTCTGGAACAAGTACATCACTTCCTGTACCTGCAGATCAGATTGAAAGATGTCAAAAATGGATTACGACATTTGACATATACAAAGAAAGAAAAGTCATATTGGCATTCAAATTTCTTTCAAAAAAAAGGATTGGACAGGGACTGTATGAAAACAGGGAATTAAGAGAGTTTTACAAGATTTGGGACGAGTCAAAAAAAATAACAGATTGCGTTTGTACATACGATGGAGAAATATTTGCAAAAATTGATGGTAAAAGAATAAACCTCAATCTTGAAGAACAAAAGATGCCGTTTAAGAATAAACATAGAACTAGTGCCTAACTGGTAAATTTAGCAACATAGCGTTTTTTAATGATTGATGGTAATTCATATCATGACAGAAGATAGTGTTGAAAAATCACAGTCAGATAATAATGAAAGTGAAATGCAATCAAAATCATTATTGGAGACCGTATCAGAAGCAAAGGCAACAAAATCACGAGTAAGTTTTGAAGAATTTACGGATGAAAGAACTTTGATTAGTTATGATGCATTTGGAAACAAACAGATGAAGATTAAGGTTTTAGAAGTTTCTGATGAAAACCCTCCATCAAAGTGGAAGTTTGGGGATCGAGTAAAAGTCAGTAAAATACTAGTCACAATAAAACACCTTTCTTCTCAAGAAGTAGAGGAAGGGGAGTTTGACATAGAAGCAATAGAACGCGAATTAGCTGAGAAAAGACACTATACTTCAACAAACAGATGGGTTCCAGCAAACGATATCAAGAACGGTTATGTCTTAGGTTCAAGACACACCACTTTGATTAGCGATGCAGCAGCTTTGGACTATATTGTATTCTAGTTTGATGAATTGACGCACCAAACATCAACATATTTCAACTAAAAACCTTTAAGGAACAGAAATTGAAATCTGAAATATGATTACTAAGATTATCGAAGTTAATGGAACAGAGTTCAGACTCACATTAACAGATCAAGTAGTAAATCATGTAAATAATCTCAAGAGCCTGTATAATGCAGCATATGAGGATCCAGAGAGTTTTGAGGAAGTTAGCGCTGAAATTTCTAGCACCATTAACGATATTGCAACGGCTGTTGAACCTGAACCTTCAGACAGTGATCTTGATGGGTTAATTCAAGAGATCATAAAAGTAGTTGACAACAAAGCCGCAGAGATGGAAAAAGAATTGGAAGGCAAACCGGACAAACCTTCAACAAAAAAACAAAAGTCAAAAAAATAGGACCATTTGACCTGAAAATCAGAAAAATTTGCAGTATTAGTTATATTGTAAATATGTTATTGAAATGTATGGCAAGTGGTTGTGAATGTGGTATATGTGATCACAGAACAGAAGAGGAATGCAGGAAAAAAGAATGTAAATGCTGCTTAAATTTCCATGAAAGATCAGGGCCCAAAAGAAAATAGCAATAAATTATTTTTTAAATCAACTTTTAACATGACAACTGCATTTTTTTGCAATATGGCGTGAGCATCCAATTAAGCGATGATCCTTACATCCGCATAAAACACATTTTTTGTCTTTTTTTTCCATGTTTTTAGAGCTTATCAAGTATGTACTCTATATCATTCATTAATTTTTTATCCGATAATGATTCCATAATTTTTAGTCGCATATTTTTTAATCGATTAGAATCATTAGCATACAATGGAGCCATGGTTTCTATCTCCTTTTCAAAAGAATACGTATCAAGATAATGCTCAAACTTTGATTTTAGTTCTGAAAAATCAGATAATGGATTATTTTCGTTATCCGTTTTAGTAATGAAGACCTGAAAGAACCCCTTTATCTTTGATATTTCTTTTTTAATAGTATCAAGATCACCTGGCTTATCCTCAAGTTTTCCCAGTGTGCTGTATGCAATTTGGACCTTTTCTAGTATCCCTTTCAAATAGTCATTATAAGTTACCATGATTAATTTTTGGTTGCATTGATCTAATCTAAAAGTTTAGAAATCAAATTAATTCACATTATGAAATTTATTCTTAACTTTAAATTATCACTGATTCCGCTAACTGACAATGCAAGGTGACGCATATCTCAAGTGTATCGACCCTAATTGTGGATTAGAATATCCTATAATGAGCACTAACGTAGAATGTGAAAAAGGTCATCTATTAGATGTAAAATATAAAAACAAACCTTCAGATAAACTAAAAAAAACATTTTACCAGAGACGAGATTCTCAAGAAAATATATTTAATGAAAGCGGAGTTTGGCGATTCAGAGAACTGCTTAATTTTTGCCAAATAGATACCGAAAATGTTGCCGAGTGTTCAAAGTACTTGGTTTCACTAGACGGATCAGAGGGGAGACAATCAAAACCTTATCAAATGTCAAAAGCGGCTGAGTTCATAGGGATTTCAAATAACAGATTATGGTTGCAACCAGAAGGATACAATCCAAGTGGATCATTCAAAGATAATGGAATGGCAACTGCAGTAACACATGCAAAAATGGTTGGAGCAAAAAAAATTGTTTGCGCATCAACTGGAAATACATCGGCATCTGCTGGCATGTTTGCTGCAAACGAGGGAATCAATTGTGATGTATACATCCCATCAGGTCAAATCGCTCCAGGTAAACTAAGTCAGGCATATCAATTTGGGGCTCAGATAATTCAGGTAGATGGAAATTTTGATGATGCATTAAAACAATCACTTGATGACGCAAAAAATCATAACGGTTACACCGTAAATTCCGTGAATCCATTTAGGATAGAAGGACAAAAAACAATTCCGTTTAGAGCTTTAGAATATTTGAGATGGGAAGCTCCTGACTGGATTGTGTATCCGGGTGGCGCACTTGGAAATACATCTAGTTGCGGAAAAGCACTAATGGAGTTATACGAATGGGGATGGATTAAAAAAATACCAAGAATTGCAGTGATTAATTCTGAAGGTGCAAGCACATTATCTGATTTGTATAATGGAAAATTTGAAGGTGAAGAACTACGTTGGAATAAAGGAAATACAAATACAGAATTGATTTCGAGATATTATGATCATTTAGACAAAGAGGGCATTAGACCAAAAACTAAAGCTACTGCAATTCAGATTGGAAGACCTGCTAATATTCTAAAAGGATTACGTGCGTTAGAGTTTACAAATGGTGTTGTAACAACAGTCTCGGATTCTGAGATGCTAGATGGTATGGCAGTAGTAGGTTTGAATGGGTTTGATTGTGAAATGGCTTCAGGGGCATCAGTTGTTGGAATTAAAAAATTGATAAATGAAGAAATTATCAAAAAAGATGATGTGGTAGTAGGTATTCTTACAGGTAGACAAAAAGACGCAATGCTTCCAGTGGAATATCACAATAATCCAAAAAACAAATTTGCGATTCCGCCTAAGAATTAGCCTCAATTAAATAATTTTTTATTATTTGTATTTTTTAGATGTTAATCCTTAAAAGAGGGGTTTACAAAATATTATCAACCAAGAGATGGTGCATAAAAAATAAAATGAAGAACAATTGTTGTTCTAACAAGATTTTACGAGGGATGAAATGGTAGAACTTTGGGTTGAACTTACAGCGTTAGCTGCATTAATTGGATTATCTGGATTTTTCAGCGGTTTGGAAGTTGCGTTAGTAGGGACTAGAAAGTCAACGGTTAATCAACTACTAAAACAAAAAGTAAAGGGAGCCAATGCACTTCACAAAATAAAATCTAATCCAGGATGGATGATGGCAAGTGTAAATCTAGGAAATAATATAGTAAATGTAGGATCTTCGGCTTTTGCAACTAGTATTGCGTTAAGAGTATTTGGAGATAACGGTCTAGCAATAGCTGTTGGAATTATGACCTTTCTTATTTTGGTATTTGGTGAGATTACTCCAAAAACATATTGTAATGCAAATGCGACAAAAGTGGCTCTCAGGTTCGCACCTGTTTTGCTGATTTTTGGATATATGTTTTGGCCAGTTGTTAAAATGTTGGAAATAATTACTGTATCAATAGTAAAATTAACTGGAAGTAGTCATCACGGTCCATTAGTCACAGAAGAGGAAATCAGAGGGGTAGTTGAACAAGGATTTGCAGATAAAGCATTAGAAAAAGATGAAAGTGATTTGGTTCACAGTGCATTAGAGTTTGCCGATACTGTAATTAGATCAGTAATGACACCTCGAACAAAAATGTTCACGCTTCCTGCAAAAATGCTACTTGTTGATGCTCTTCCTTTAATTAACGAAAATCCGCATTCAAGAATACCTGTTTTTGGAGAATCTCAAGATGACATTGTAGGATTTGTCCATGTAAGAGACATACTAACACACATTGAAAAAGAAGAAAGGATGGTCACACTTGAACAAATTGCAAGAAAGCCAGTATTTGCTTCTCAAGAAAAAATGGTAAGTGCTTTACTAAAAGAGATGAAAGGTCGAAAAACACACATGGCAATTGTAATTGATGAACATGGTGGAGTAGAAGGACTTGTCACATTTGAAGATCTAATAGAGGAGATAGTGGGAGATATTGAAGATGAAACAGATAATATCCCGCCAAAAGAATTTGAATCAATCGATAAAAATACCATAATTACAAATGGAGACATTGAAATTTACAGACTAAATCAAATTTTCAAATCAGAGCTACCTGAAGGAGATGATTATTCTACACTTAACGGGCTTTTACATGAAAGATTACAAGATATTCCTAGAGAAGGAGATAAACTTGAATTTGAAGATGTTAGAATAGTCGTTGAAAAAGTAATTAAAAACAAACCTGTAAAAATCAGAATAGAAAGAATAAAGAAATAGAATTAATTTTTTCTTGCAAAATGGGATTCTAGTTTTTGTTTTCTTTCTTTCATGTTAAATATTGATTCCGTGTGAGAAAATGCATCTTTGTATGATTTTCCAAATAGCATTGCCTGCATCAACATGTGATTTTCAGGAATAACAATTCCTGTTTGATCATCAGAATACATCATCTGAACAGTATCGCCAATCGATACTGTCATGTTTGCATGAATGTGAATCATGTTTGTGTCAGTGAAATTAAATCCCATATTTTGGGCATAATCTCTAATGTCTTTTGTTCCCTTTGCTGTCCATAAAATTGCTACGCCAAATTCGTTTGTAAAAATCTCGTGAATTTTTGAGGGAGTTGGCGCTTTATCACTAAAACGAATATCCATAATGTGAAGATGCATTTGTCTAGTAGGAACTTTAATTGCACGAACAAATAACGGTGCATCTTTTCCAAAATACATCTTTACATCATCGCCGTGATGAGGTTTTTCAGTCATTTCAATAGTATCAGTTACTTGTTTGTCTGTTTGTTCAATGTCTGCCCATCTCCTAACTAATGTAACGTCAAATCTAACTAGTCTGTTTGAAAATTTGTTTCTTAACGGTTCTAAAATGCGTCCCATACCAGTAACATTGCAGCTACCCTGCATGACATGTTTTTTTCCAATTGCTGAGTCATAATTTGCCCTAGAGTTAAACAACAAATCAGAAACTGCCTCATCACCCATAGTGGTCTCCCCGCCTTGATAAATCACAGATAGATTTTTTGGATCATAGAGATTCTTCTTATTCTTGTAGCCATGGCCCCCGGGAGACGCATCAATTACTAGGTCACAGTCATCAAGTGCAGACTCTATGGTTCCAGAAATCTCATAATTTTTAAAATCATTTAATTTTCTTTCTGGCACATAGACGTTTAACCCACGAGAAATTGCTACATTAACATCATCGTCTGGAGAATACTTTCCAACACCAATTACTGAGATTTCAGGATCATCTTTTAGAAAAGATGTAATTCTGCTTCCAATAGAACCATAACCATTAACAAAAACTTTCTTCATATTTTTTCTAAGAATGACCCATTTATTTAGATTTGACCGTATAATACATCATAAAACCATAAAGAATTTACTTTACTTTTAGAATTTGGTGTTCAATTAAGAATTTTAAAGCATTTAATGCCTCTGTTTCAGAAATTTGATTTTTTTCATACCATAAAAAAATATTTTTTATCCAATCTTGATTTTTAGTCATTTCAAAATTAAAATCATTAAGGATATTTTTTTGTGGTAAATGTAACATCTCATCTACAATACATACAGAATAATCATCACCTGTGATTCTAAATGCTTCTTTTCTAGCATCTAGTCCAACACCAGTATACACATCAATATGCTTGCCAATAATTGCAGGACCAACATCATTTGAATTAAATGTAATTTTATTCCAAGGAGAAGGGGAATTAGGTATTGTAATTTTTGAATTCTTTTTTATAATTTTAGGATCCACTGCAACAGTGCCAATAATCAGCTCATTATCATATGCATCTAAAGGAACAGAATTGAAGTAAAATTTTTGTTCATCCCAACCTAAAAAATCTCCAAAAACTGTTTTACCCCATCCTTGAATCTTTACTTCATTTAAAAAATCAATTGGAAACCCATACCATTTTCCATCAATATTGATAGGAGTAACATTTGAGGAATATTCAATTTCTAAGGGAAGAAAATAACCTGTCACATACCAACCATCAGTACATTCTTCTGTTTGAATTTGCAAAAAATTATCTTGAATTAAAGTCGATTGTGAAAAAGATACTGGAATAATTGAGATTATAATTAAAACAGCCATCAAGAATCTAACAATAACTTGCATCAGAATGAACTTAGATAACAGACTTTGTTATTAAAAATTATCAAGATCAACATGTAAAGCATTCAAGACATGTGTATGGTATGACGATATTTTTGTTATTTGTGAAAATATTTTTTTATTGCTGAAAAAACTTCTTAAATGTAGTTTGGATGCAGGCTGCCAAAGAATAAGAGATTAACTAAAAAAATAGACAGTTTAGAGAATAAACATGACAAGTTTACATTTAAGAGCAAAAATAGTCCAAACAAATTAACAGAATTGGACAAAAATTACATTATCTCAAAACTCATCTATGCGATTACAAACAACATAGGGGATTTTGGAAGAAACCAATATCTTCTAAAAAGAATTAAGGAAAATGAAACTCTTTTTGAATCTGATAAAAAATATCTGAAAAAAATTTTAGAAGTAGATAGTACTGAGATAAAAAAAGATAAACAAACAGATATGTTAAAAAAAGAATTATCGGTATTCCTAAATCCAAATCTAACCAAATGCTCACTATGTAATAGGGATATCCAATTAAATGAGAAATCTACAAGACAAGATAAAGACTGGTTTCACTCAGATTGTTTTAATACACTCTCTAAAGTCAAAGAGGAAAAAATACGTAAGAAAAATACATATGAAAATGCAGATAGTGTATCTAAAGTATCATCTAGGATAAAAAAAGATCCTGTCCAAATTTTACTAACTGCTGCAATCTTTATTTTCTTAATTGTAACAGTCTATTTTCTTCTAGGACCATTAAGCATGATTGCGATGGGATTGGGCGGTTTTATTACAATGTATCATGTTCTTGGGGCAAGTAAAAAGCTGTACTCAAAAAATATTACAGGAATGCGTGCACCGTCCATATTTTTAATATTCTTACTTGGTTCTCCGTTTCTTATTGCAACATTGATTGCTTACGAAGGATATACACTACTAGAATCCCCCGTCAGAATAATTTTACTTTGGGCAATGACAATTTCATTTTGGTCAACAATGCTGTTTGTACCAATGGCAGTTTTAAGTAAACATAGAGAGGATAGTCAGACAGACATAAAGGAATTCCCAACTATTTCCATAATAATTCCTGCGTATAATGAAGAAAAAGTGATTGGACATACAATAGAAGGACTGCTAGAAACAATCTATCCAAAAAAAGAAATAATATTTGTAGATGATGGAAGCAAAGACAAGACATTATCCATTGCAATGCAATACAAAGAAAAGATCAAAGTGTTACATAAAGAAAATGGTGGAAAGGCATCTGCGTTAAATTATGGTCTAGTATATGCAACTGGAGAGATTATTGTAATAGTTGATGCAGACACAATTATTGGAAGACATTCTTTAAAAGAAATTGTAAAAGGATTTGAAATAAATGAACATGTTGCAGCTGTTGCAGGTAATATCAAAGTAAGAAACAGGGTTAATTGGATTACAAAATGTCAGGCCTTAGAATACATCACAGGAATACAAATAGTTCGACGAGCTTTCGATGTGTTTGGTTCTATAACGATTGTTCCAGGAGCACTGGGTGCTTTCAAAAAATCATATCTTGCAGAAGCTGGAATTTATGGCAAAGAAACCATAGTCGAAGATTTTGATCAGACAATTAAATTACTAAAGGCAGGTTTGATTACTCAGGGAAGCTCAAAAGCTACTGCATATACGGAGGCGCCAAATACACTGCATGATTTTGTAGCCCAAAGAAAAAGATGGTATCGTGGAAATATTCAGGTGTTAAAAAGACATTCAGATGCATTGTTTAATCCACGGTTTGGGTATCTGCAAAGATTGTCGTTACCGTATCTGTTTTTGGGAATGGTAATTACACCAATCATTGGATTTACGGCTACTGCAAATGCCATTTTGGGAATAATTATGGGGGACGGATTGTATGTTTTGCAGGTGTCTTTGATTTTTGTCGTAGTTCACTATCTAATGTCTGCGTTAGCTATTAGGATAGATGGAGAAGATCCTAAATTATTATGGCATGCAGGCTTTTTGGTTTTTGGATTTAAACAGATAATAGACTTTTTGCTACTAAAAGCAATCTTAGAGCAACTAAGAAAGAAAAAGGCAACATGGACAAGTGCTAAAAGAATAGGCGTGTAAAAGACACAATATCTTTTTGCAAACCAAATAACAATGTGAGACTAAAGTTATTGAAAATATATCTAATGTGTGGTGAAATTAATTTACAACTATATTAATACAAAACATTAAACAAATAATCAGTATCCATGCAAATCAATATGAAAATTTTATTATCATTAACAATATTTTTGCTATCATTTTCAATATTTATTGAACAATCGTCTGCAGAAAGTACTGGAAACATTGATCTTTTATTGAAATACGATAATGGAAACAAGGCAAGCATCGAATCAACATCATTAAAAATATACAAAGATTTTGATAAAAATCCAATAACAGAAATTCAAGTACAAAGCAATCCAGTGCAAATAACAAATCTACCATTAAACCACAAATACAAAATTGAACTGTATTATAATGATCATTTCCAGAGTGTAGACTATTATGATCTAAAAAAGGCAACTAATAATTTTGAAATGAATGTAAAATTACCAGGCGGGATAAAATTAGGGGTTTTTTACCAAGATGGACAGACACCAATACCTAACGCCAGTATATTTTTTAAAACAATGAGTGGAAAAATAGTAGGATTTGATCAAACAGACTTTAATGGAGATACGGTCCGTTTTTGGCTTCCACAAACCATCAACAATGATTATTACAGCGTAGAAGTTGTAATAGATCCTCAATTAAAATACACATATTCTCCATTACAAATACAGTCATCACTTTCTAAAGACAACAAAATAGTAACAAAGTGGCCAAAGATAATCAATTCAGCAATAACAGTAGAAGTTTACAAAGATGAAAAGACAAAGGTATCCGAATCGGATGGACCACTTACAATTCAAGTAAATGATAAAAAGAAATCCAAAGTATTGGATTCCCCAGTATCATACAAAGGAGATGCGGTATTGTCTAACATTCCTGTAGGGACATATGCGTTTCATGTTGTTTCAAAAAACACTGGTGAGATAATTGCATCAAAAAAAGTAACCCTGTCTGGAAGTCATGAACCAATAAAGATATTCACAAACGATCCACAACTGAATTTTGATGGGTTGTATTGCAACTGTGTTGCGTTTAGATTCGATGACGTACAGGATTATTTTTTGAGCAATTCCCAAATTCAAATGATGAAACTGTTTGAAGAAGAAGAAGCGGGGATTACAGTTGGAGTAATTGGTGGAGTAACAGGTAAAGATCCTAGAATAGTTAGTGAAATCAAAGAACAAGTGCAAGCAAATCCACGATTTGAGATTGCAAGTCACAGTTGGAACAATAGGGTAATTACTAGTTTATCTTCGGAGGCACAAGAAGAACTAATTAAAAATACAGACGCCAAAATTCAGGAACTATTTCAAGTAAAACCACACACGTTTATTCCTCCAGAAAACATTTTTGATGATAAGACCATAACATATTTGAAAAAATACGATTATGATCACCTTAGTGCATCAGTTCAAACAGATGTTCCATCAAAATTTGTCAAATCTGATTTTTATCACTTTAACACAGCAGTATCTACTGCAAAATTAGACCCAATTACTTCATATTGGAACCACAATTCAAAGGAAAAAATATTAGAATTCATAGATGACAGTCTCTTTGATTATGGTTATGCAGTAGTAATGATTCATCCCTACGAATTTTCAAATTATGACGGCGGGGCATACACAAATGAAGTAAACCAGACCAAATTTGAGGAGTTAAAAGATGTGATTTTGACACTAAAATCTAAAGGATATTCCTTACTGCCTGTAGGAAAAATAGACGAGTATGATTCTGTAGTTTTTGAGAAAATTGTAAAAAATCAGACACGTACAAATGAGAATGTAAATTGTAACTGCGTTGCGTTTAAAATTGACAACGTACAAGATTTCTGGCTAAATGATGTTCAAAATAATCTCATAAACACATTCTCAGAAAATAATGTTCCAGTAACAACAAGTATCATCGGTAAATTTTTTGGAAGTGATCCCAAAACTGTTGATTTTTTAAAGCAACAAATTCAAGACAAGAAAATAGATGTAGCAATTAGAGGTTGGGAGTTATTAGATCATTCACTGTATGAAACAGAAGAGCAAGCATCTAGTATTGAGCAAACAAACAGTCAGATATCTAAAAAATTAGGAATAAAGTCAGAAATATTTTCAGCGCCATTTGGCAAATTCAATAATTATACCATAGACGCATCAAGACAAAACAACATAGCGTATGTTAGTGCAATGACTACCACTGATACGTTAAATGTCAAGTCTTACCCACGTCACATCCCTGAGACATCATACTTGCCAAATCTTTTAGATGATGATCCATTTCTTCAAGGAACTGTAGTTGAAAAAATGCTAACTAAAATAAAAAATCAGCAAAAAACGTATGGTTATGCATTGATCAGTACACAGCCATCAGATTTTGCAATGCGTGATGGCGAGTTTAAGAATCAAACAAATGAAGACAAAATAAAGCTACTCGAAAAGTTAATTGATAATCTTAAGAAAAATAACATAAAAATTGTATCATTAACAGACATTCCTCAAGAATCATTGTTTAAAAAATATCCCGCATGGATTAAACATGTTTACGTATGGCATGAACAAGGAAAAATCACTGACATAGAATTAGAAAATGCAATCAACAACCTTACTGTAAGAACAATAATAGTGCCTCACCAGTAACGATTAACACGTTAATTTTCAAATTAGATGGAATTTGTTTTATAAAATGGACTAGTTTTCCATTTGCATTCATCAAGACCGAATTTATGCTGGCATTTTAAACAAACATAATCCGTAGACAGTTGTGGAAAGAAATTTGAACAATCATTGCATATGTAATGATTTTTCATAACACGGTAATCAACACCTAATGCCTTGATCAATTTTTTACAACTAGGACATAGATCATTTACATATGTATTGTCTTCTGAAATATTTCCACACTCATAATGTTCAATGAGTTTACCTGATCTGAATTTTGAGCTCTTACATGAAGGACAGTAGAAAATCTGAGTAATAGATGTAGAATCACACTGACTACATGCGATTTCTTTTTTGTCTGATAGACGTGTTATTTTTCCTTGTTGTTCTAATTCTTTTAGATATGTAGATAGATATTCACTAGAATCATTAAATAAATTTTGTAAAAAACTAAGACTAAAGTTTGAAGTTGATTGGAGCGTCATGTCAACACGATAACGAATCTTACTTTCAAGTTCTTCAATTTGTTTTGACATCATATCTACCTGAGACGATTCTTTTTTGAAAAAATTATCTTCTTCTTCAATAGTTTCAAAAGCAGATTTTATGTGTTCAAAACGAATTGGTTTTTGTAAATATTGGTATGCACCTAATCGAATCATGTCTTTAACACCTTCATCATCTTCTTCAGTTGCTGTTACTAATAGAACTCGTATGTTTGGTTTTACTTCAAACATTTGAGTTAAAACTGAACGTGCATCCGTATCTGGAAGCATGTAATCAAGCAAAACAATTGAATCTTTGTTATTGGATATCAGATCTTTGAATGTCGTGATACCTGTGGCACCATTTGAACAGATATGGATTTGAGTATATCCTAATTTTTCAAGATAATTTTTCAATAGCATCCCTATTGCGGGACTATCTTCAATAATCAAAACATCGTTTTTAGAATTCATAAACTACCCTGATTAATCATTTGAATAAGCATCTATGATATTAATAATTAATTTAGCATATTGAAAAAATTGTTCAAAAACATTCACCATTAGGCGATTTTAAATCAAGTGTACAAAAGACTAAATGTCGTAAAAAGTGACGATTTTTTGATGATTCATGTTCCATCGCTTGCCATAGGGGCAGGAATTGCATCAATTACATTAATTGTAGTATTTTTTGCATTTAATGTATCAAGTAATGAGTCCGAATTAGTAGTTGCACCTACACCTGTGATTCAAGAAACTGGTCCTGCGCAGATTACAAGTGCAACATTTTTTGAGAACGGTTCACCAATTATAGGTAATCCTAACGCACCAGTAACATTAATAGAATTTGGCGATTATCAGTGTTTTTACTGCAATCAGTTTTTCCATAAAACTGAGCCCGAACTTTTCAAAAACTATGTTGAAACAGGTAAAGTCAAAGTGATTTTCAAAGATTATACAATAATTGGTCCAGATTCAATCTCCGCAGCTCATGCAGCTCATTGTGCTGATGACCAAGAAATGTTTTGGGAATATCATGATACGTTATACAACAACTGGAATGGAGAGAATAACGGATGGGCGTCATCTGAAAACCTGCTTGAATTTGCAAGAGATGTAGAGTTAGACATCGATATGTTCTCAAAATGCATGATAGAGTCAAAACATACCGAAATTATTGCAAATAGCAATCAGGATGCCAAAGACCTTGGATTAACTGGAACTCCAGCATTTTTCGTTATTGGACCAGATAACAAGGTAACAAAGATTGGAGGAGCTCAACCATATGATGTTTTTGAGAGAATTTTCAATTCAGAGTTGGAAAAATAGAAAAATCCTCGATCATTTTGTAAAAAGTATATAAAAATTTGTAAAAATTCCCTAATTAGTAAGATAGAATTAGCTCAATATCCTTATATGAGTACAGAAGGAGGCAAGCTAGATGGCAGCTGGAATAGACGACATTGCAATTTACATACCGCGATTATACATTGATGCAGCAGATTTTGCAAAAGCCAGGGGTTTGGACCCTGAAAAACTTCAGAAAGGGTTAGGGGTTTCTCAAATGGCAATAGTTGACACAAACCAAGATCCAGCATGTCTTGCGGCAAATGCTTGTTTACAAATTATGCAAAAAAACAAGCTTTCACCAGAAGATATTGGAAGATTGTATGTATCGACTGAATCTTCATTTGACGAATCAAAAGCAATGAACTCTTACGTCATTGGCATGCTAGAGCAAGTTTATGGTCAAGGAGCGTTTGAGCATTGTGGTGGAGTAGAAACAAAATTTGCTTGTGTAAGCGGGTCATATGCACTTTATGATAATACAAATTGGATTAGAGCAGGAGAAGCAGAAGGAAAGCATGCACTGGTAGTTGTTTCAGACATTGCAAAATACGATATGGGTTCAAGTGGCGAAATGACTCAAGGAGCTGGAGCAGTTGTAATGCTACTCAATGACGAACCAAGACTGTTATCATTTGATCCTAAAGTAACAGCTACATCGATTAAAGACGAATATGATTTTTACAGACCGTTTGGAAAAGAAACTCCAATTGTACATGGTCAGTATTCTAATCTTCTATACATGATTCAGGTAAGAAAGGCACTTGAAACTTACAAGAAAAAAGCAATATCATCAGGACTAATGAAGTTAGAACCTGGAGAGACAATTTTAGATCATATGGATTATCTTAACATGCACTTACCATACAGCAACATGGGCAAAAAAGCTCTTGCATATTTGGTAAGACATGAGTGGCGCCAACTTCCAAGATGGAAAAAAATAATTCAAGAGATAGGAATACCAGAACCAATTCCAAAAGATCCACGTGGAACAATCGAATCGGTATTGGGAGATGAAGAGTTTATGGCAAAAGACCACGAGTTTACAAAAGCATTTACAAAAACACGAGAGTTTCAAGAAGTCTATGAAGCAAAATTAGCAAGCTCACTTGTGGCATCAAAGATGATTGGAAATCTCTATACTGCATCATTATATTTAGGATTTAGAAGTTGTCTTGAATTTGAATATCAAAAAGGAATTGATTTGAATGGAAAACGTTTTGGATTTGGATCATATGGTAGTGGAAGTAGTGCCATGGTGTTTAGCGGCATAATCCAACCACAATACGAAGAAATTGTCAAAAACATGAACTTGGAAGCAGAACTTGCGCCAAGACGAAGGCTTACACTAGATGAGTATGAAACATTACATGAAAACAAACTCTCTCCAGAAGAGCCAATGCTTCATACAAAAAGAGAGTTCATCCTAGTAGATGTCAACACCACTACAGAATCTAGGGGTGAAAGACGATACATATTCAACGAATAAACAAATGTCAGAAGAATCAAATCCAATCAAAGAATATCTGTTTGATTATTTAGAATCTAAAAAAATTCAAGAGTTAACATCGCAATCAAAATTTCCGGAATTAATCAATGATGTTTTAGAAAATTGTTTTGACAAAGTAATTTCAATGGGTGAAAAAGAAGAAAGTCTGGCAACATTAGCCAGAGGGCTACTCCATTATCTATTGACAAATGCGTTGATTCCTAGTCAAAGAAAGATAGAATTCAATGGTATCGAAATAGACATTGTAATACCAAATTTAAAAACGCTAGAAAATGATCCAAATAAATCTCTAATAATATACATACCAAAAACCATGGATGTCAATACAATAAAGCAAAAACTTGACAGCCTAACAAAAATACAACCAACCAGCAAAAATATTTGGCTAGTACTCTCAAAGAAACTAGATTTTCAAAATAACACATACGTCATTGAAAAGAAAAACCAATTATTTTCAAAAATAATTGTAGACATTGGACAGTTCGTAAATGTTCAAGGTCAAAATAAATTCAAAATACTACGTATCTAAAACTTAATTCAGTAATGATTTCATATCAATATTTTTTTTAAATATTCTATAAAGAGAATGGTCACTCATATCATCAATAAATGGGACAGAGCCAAGCACGGGTATCTGAGTTAAATTTTCCAAATCTCGTTTTAATTCCTTAACGCGATACCCGTCAACATCAAAATTGTTTATTATTATTCCCTTGATTGGAATTTTATATTTTTCACACATCTTGCAAGTCATTATTGCATGATTGATGGCCCCTACCCTTGTTCTAGTGACAATAAGTGTGGGTAATTTCATATCTTTTATCAAATTGGTGACAAAATAATTCTGAAGTATAGGAGTCATTATTCCACCCATCCCTTCAACAAGTAACATTGAATGTAATTTTGATAATTTTTTAAATTGTTTTAAGATCAAAGAAATGTTTGGTTTGATTTTTAAATTTTTTAATGCAGTATAAGGCGATGCCATTATTGGAAAAAATTGTGGATTCAAAAGTAATTCAGGATCAGTTACTTGAGCTGCAGTAGCTAAAATTTCCACATCTTCAGATTTGAATCCCTTTCTTTGAGGAATTCCTGCTGCAAATGGTTTCATTACGCCAACATCAATTCCCATCTTACGAAGTGTGACAGCAAGACCTGCAGTAACATATGTTTTACCAACATCAGTATCAGTTCCTGCGATAAAAAGAGAATATGGCAATAGTTTAGTCAATTATGAATAAACCATTAAATTTTTCTCTTCAAGCATGCTGTGAATTTGATTGACAGAACGGTGTATGTCTTTTTCAAGTTTAGCACCAACACAGACTAATTTTCCTGAAGCAAAAATCAGAATCACGGTTTTTGGATCAAGCATTCTGTGAATTAATCCAGGAAATTGTTCTGGCTCATACATGCTTCTAGGCAAAGTTCGGGCAGCTTGTTCCAAGTTTACCCTACCTCCAAGATTAATTGATGAAACAATGTTTTGTATTGTAACTGTAGCATCGTTTTTAATTTTTATTTTACCTTTTCTCAATATTTCAACAACTTTAGACACTGCATCTTCAGCTAATTCTTGCGACTTTGCACCAGTACAAACCATCTTACCAGAACTAAAAAGAAGTGTCGCAGTTTTTGGATTTTTGAGTCGAAATACTGCTCCAGGAAATTGTTCTGGATGATATTCTACATCAGGAAATTTTTTTGTAATATCTACAAGATCTAGTTTTTGGTCAATTGTTGCAGAGGCTACGACATTAACTATTGCAATTAACGGTTTTGTTTCTGTCATATTTTCTACTCTATATTATAGATCAGTTTGGTCTAATCTTAAACCCTTGTATCGGTTTCTAATTGTAACTTCAGTTACACTTGCAGCTTCGGCAATATCGCGCTGAGTCATATTTTCACAGTTATTTACGCATGATAGGTATAGTGCTGCAGCGGCAAGACCCATTGGGTCTTTTCCTGCAGATTCCTCATGTTCTTGTGCTGTTTTTAGAACTTTGACAGCAAAACGTTTTGTCTTTTCTGAAATTCCAAGCTTACTTGCAATTCTTGCAACACATTGGATTGGGTCAACTACTGGCATTTTTAGATCTAACTCTCGATGTAATAATCGATAACATCTTGCAATGTCTTTTTTCTTGATATTTCCAGCATCAGAAACATCTTTTAGAGTTCTAGGGGTTTCAGTGTCTCTGCATGCTGCATAAAGTGCAGAAGCAATAAGTGCTGAAATTGAACGACCTCTTACAAGTCCTTTCTCTAATGCTTTTCTGTAAATGTAAGCAGCTTTTTCAATTACAGCATCAGAGAGTGAAAGTTTGTCCTTTAATCTAGATAGTTCACTTAATGCTTGTCTAAGATTTCTATCAGCAGATTCGTGAACTTTACTTCGACTATCCCATGTTCTTAATCGCTCAATTGTGCTCTTCATTGATGATGTAAGTGGTTTTCCAGAAGAGTCTCTGTTTATTGGATTGATAATTGTTGCAAGTCCTCTATCATGAATGGTAAGGGATGTTGGTGCACCAGTTCTAGTAGGATCTGCTCCACCTTCTTTTGAAAAAGATCTCCATTCAGGACCAGAATCTTGCAGTACTTCGGTAATTACATATCCACATTTTCCGCAAAATCTTTCTCCCGTTACATTGTCTGTCATCATCCCCTTTTTTCCGCAGCGACCACAAGTGATGTCGGTATTGATAATTTGTTGAACCAAAAATAAGACCAATATAGTTCAATTTTGTTACTATATGAACCGGCCTATTTTAGAAATTTTTAATGAAAATAATCAATATCAAGCGTGATTGGAGCATATATGGGAATGTGAGTTGGTTGGCGTATGCGTTAAAAACTGCTGAGGGAGAGTTTGGATACACATGAATTTTACCAAAAAAGTACACTATTCATTGACAGATAATTTCGCTTTTCTGTTCACCATCATACAATCCAATTATTCCTTGAACATCGCATGGAGAAATATATGGATAGTTTGTTCTGATTTCAGGATACATCAAGTCATCTGGTATTAATTTTGTATTTTTCCATTAACACTTTTTTTATCTCACTTTGATCAAATGGCTTGCAAATAATTGCCGTGACGTTAAGGTCTTCTAATTTCTGATAAGTTTCGTATGATACATCTGCAGTTATTACAACAATCTTGGCATCAGGATCAAATTTTTTAATTTTTTCAATACCATAAAATCCATCATATCTTGGCATCATTATGTCTGTAAAGATAAGATCAGGACAATGCTTTTCATATAGTTCAGCTGCCTCTTTGCCGTCATACCCACACGCTAAAATGTTCAACCCCATAATTTCTAAAATATCTGAAAATACCTTTGTAATGTTATAGTCATCATCAATTACAATACAATTGATCATAAATGTAGCCATTTGTATTATTATATAAACAAGAGTTTGTCACCAGTAAGACAAGGTAGATTCATTTTTTATAAGAAGGGCTTGCTAAAAACTGTATGAATTTCAATTACAAGTCAAAACTTGTTGTAGGGTTTTTGATTATTGTATTAATTATTGGGATATACGAACTATCAGTATATGAAATAAAAAAACTTCCTTTAACCTATGAATTAATCTCCGAACATGAGGGAGAAGATCGTATACTTGAAAGTATTGATGGAGAATTATCAGATATGTTTTTGATTCGAGAAACTCTGCGACAGTATGTTGTAGATGTTAACAATGACATATTGGAAATAAAGGCAACCATTGTTGGAATAGACCCGACAACAAACAATGTGGTTTTTAACAATGAGCAGACTTTTTTTGTTGACAGAAATACTCGAAAACATGCACAGTCAAACGAGTATTTTGCTTTTCCACCAAACGTACAAAAACAAAACTATGAATTTTTTCATCCAATGATCTTTACATCTACAACATTTGTTTTTGAAAAAACAAACAAAATAGATGATCTTGAAGTATATGACTTTTCATGCAAATACACAGGCACTGATGTATCTTCTGCTTTTCCACAATTTCCATCAAAAAAGATACTCTCTGATGGAAAATGCATGGCGTCAGTCGAGCCTATGACTGGCATGGTTGTAACTTTTTCTAAAGAGTGGGATGATTATTTTGTAGATAATGGGGTGCGAGGAGATCAGGTGGAACTGGGAGGTAAACACACTACTGATTACTCTGAATCAATTCTAGTAAATGGCGCCAAGTCTGCAAAATCGCTTTATTATTTTTTTGACGTTGTACTTCCAATACTGATTGCTATAATCGGAATTATCGTATTGCTAGTAGTAATATTATTTGAAAAGACAAAAAACCAAACAAGACTGATAATTCAAGCTCAAAATGATCTGATAAAAAAGGAAAAGCTTTCCACCATTGGTGAGCTGACTTCGAGAATATCTCATGACTTGAGAAATCCGCTTGGTCTGATCAAGCTTACAGTTGACTCCATAGAGTCAAGAATTAACAAAAAGCTGGATCCAAAATTAGACGAATACATTCCAATTCTTAATGATGCCATAACTAGAATTAATCATCAAATAAATCAAGTTCTAGGTTTTGTTAAGACTATTCCTCTTGATCTAAAACTAGTTTCACTTTTACAAATGTTACATGAATCCATTACAAACGCAAATGTTCCAAAAAATATCAAAGTCACATTACCAAAACATGATTTTTCGTTGATGGCAAGTAAAATCCAGTTAGAAGCTGCATTTGGAAATCTACTATCAAATTCTGTTGATGCAATAGGTCAAAATGGCGGAAGCATAACCATACGAGCAAAAAGTGAAAAAAATAATCTGATCATAGAATTTGAAGATTCCGGAGAGGGCATAGCAAAAGAGAATATTGAAAAAATATTTGAACCATTATTTACTACAAAACAGCAAGGAACTGGACTTGGACTGGCAAGTGTAAAGTCAATCATCGAGGCACATGGTGGGATGATAACTGTGACATCACCTCCAACAATTTTTACAATAACACTTGCAGAAAATCCAAAACCGAACATTTCTCAAAATGGTTTGCAGTAATATCAAATTTTTAACTAATTACTTAATAAAAATCTAAAATTTAATATTAAAAATTTTCATTGCTCCAATGTATTTAGTTCTAACAAAGTAGTATCTATGATCTCTTTTACTGTTTTTAAGTCAAATGGTTTGTAAATGACACCACTTACTTGCAATATATCATTAACATATGATTCACTTAGTTTGTCTACTCCTGTAACAATTATGATTTTTGCATCTGAGTGAAATTTTTTAATATTTAATATTGCATATAGCCCATCATATTTTGGCATAACAAAATCAATGAAAATTATATCTGGATTGTATTTTTTGTATAAATCTACAGCCTCCTTTCCATTTCTACCTCTTCCAACAACATTAATTTCATTGTCGTTTAATAGATCAGAAAAAACCTTTAGAGTCATTTCATCATCGTCAATAACTACACAGTTTACCATGTTTTATGATAATATTATTATATTATTAATTTTGTGTCAAATTAACTTATTACATAATTATATGCCAATATTTTACTGCGTAAAATATTAGTTGTAAACAGAGTGAATGATTTTTTCTTGAATAAACGTCTTTTTCAATTTAAAATTAGATCTAGAAAAGTACTCAATTTTAGTCCAAAACCCAAATGAAAAAACTAGAAGATAATCGGTTCTAAATATTTATGACAAAACTTTAAGTTTAGACATGTAATAAAAAGATCATGGGGTTATGGAATAGTCTGAGCAAATATTGCATTATGAAAAAAGTCCGAGATAAAGCAAATAATACAGAACAAAATGAAAATCAGGAATCCAAAGAATAGCAATCAGTAAAAAATATCAATTAATAGTATTACCAAAATCTCATTAAAAATACCATTCATGGTTTTCTGTATTTAAGAAACAAATTCATGGTATCATAGTTTAATTATTAAGTTCAAATTAATTATAGAAATCGTTTGAAAAAGAAAAGCTTTGTTTGGCATCCTAATACGCAGATGAAAGAATGGGATTCATTTAGCGAAATCGTAAAATCAAAAGGAATGTATCTGATTGACTCTGATGGAAATAATTATTTTGATGCGGTTGGGTCAATGTGGTGTAATGTTTGGGGTCACTCAAAACCTGAATTAACTAATGTAATCGCCAGACAATGTAAAAAACTTCAGCACTCTTCAATGTTTAATCTAACAAACGAACCTGCAGAAAGACTAGCAGAAAGTTTGATAAAAATATCTCCAGATATGCACAAGGTGTTTTATTCAGACAATGGATCCTCTGCAATGGAAATTGCAATAAAAATGGCATTACAGTATTGGAATAACATAGGAGAAACAAAAAAGACAAAAATTGCAACATTAGAGAACGGTTACCACGGAGATACATTTGGAGCGATGGCTGTTGGTTATGTACCAGAATTTTTTGGCAAATTTAAAAAACAGTTATTTCCAACAATACAAATTCCAGTACCCAACAAATATAGAATTCCTAAAGGATATGATTATTTAGATTATCAAAATTTTTGTCTAGATAAAATTGAAAAGGAATTTTCTAATGATGACAAAATTGCTTCGTTTGTTATGGAAAGTGGTGCACAGGTAGCGGGAGGAGTTATCATATTTCCAAAAGGTTTCCAAATGAAGATAAGCAAGTTATGTAAAAAATACAACGTATTACTGGTATTAGATGAGATAGCAACAGGTTTTGGACGATTAGGTTCGATGGTTCAATATACTGAACAAAAAAGTATTCCAGACATTGTATCTTTTGGAAAAATGTTAACAGGAGGCTATCTGACAATGGCTGCAACTTTAGCAAATAAAAAAATCTATGACTCGTTTCTGGGCGAATTTAATGATTGGAAGCATCTGTTTCATGGGCATACATACACAGGCAATCCAATAGCTGCAGCAGTCGCAAATGAAAATCTGAAATTATATCAAAAAAATAATTTAATTAAAAAAATTCAAAAAACATCAAAAATTTTTGAAGAGTATTATGACATAATATCAGAAATAAAAACAGTTGGAGATATCAGACACAAAGGAATGCTTATGGGAATAGAATTAGTCAAGGATAAAAAAAATAAAACTCCTATTAGCCCAAAAAAATCAATAAATAAAATATTTTTTGAGGAAGGCAAAAAACATGGAATTTATCTTCGTACGCTTGGAAACATAATCATGCTTGTGCCACCACTGGCAATATCTGAAGAAGAGTTGGATTTCTTGCTAAATAGAACTATCGACACAATAAAGTCAGCAGAAAATAAAATAACATAGCAAACATAACAATAAAAATTTAATTTTAATTTTCAACGATATGCAAGAAAAAACATGCAATTGATCACATAATCACGCATAAAAAGTCAATTTTTAATTCACTAATCTTTTTTAATAGAATTCATAGTAAAACATCATGAATGATGTCTTGGAATTTATCAGAGAATGCCAAGAAAACGTATTTTCGGGCATTGGAATTACAAGTCAAGACGCTGAAAAACTATTCAACATACCAGATGAAAATGTTCCAGATCTAGCCAAAGCTGCAAATCAGATAACTAGAGATTTTAATGGAAAGAAAGTTGATGTCGAACAATTAAACAACATTAAAAAAAATGCATGCAGTGAGGATTGTTCTTTTTGTGGACAGTCTGCATTTTTTGATACGGGAATTGAAACATATCAACTACCATCAGCAGAAGAAGTGGTAATCAAAGCAAAAAAAGCAAAAGACGATGGAGCAGAATCATACTGTCTAGTAGCTGCATGGAGAGAACCATCTCCCCGAGATTTTGATAAAGTGTGCAATATCATAAAAGAAATCAACGACAAAGTAGGCATCAATGTGGAATGTAGCTTAGGATTTCTTACACCAGAGCAAGCAAAAAAACTCAAAGAGCTTAACGTGAAAAGATATAATCATAATTTAGAAACTTCAAAATCAAAATTTTCAGAGATATGCACCACCCACACATATGAGGACAGATTAAAAACGTTGCAAATTGCTCGCAATGCAGGATTAGAGCTGTGCACAGGTGGAATAATTGGTTTGGGGGAAACAAGAAAACAAAGGATAGAGTTAGCCAATGAATTAGCTGCACTCTATCCTGAAGAAGTTACAATAAACATACTAGTGCCTGTACCAGGAACACCATTAGAGCTACAAGTAAAATTAGAAAATTCTGAAATCGTAAGAATGTTTTCAGTAATACGATTCCTATTACCAGAATCTGTGATAAAGATTTCTGGAGGAAGAGAAACAAATCTTACTGATTCAGGAGAGCAACTATTGCAAAGCGGTGCAAACGGAATAATCACGTCAGGATATCTTACGATGGGCGGAAATGAATCTGAAAAAGACTTTGATATGATTAAAAAAATAGGATTAGAAGCTTAACAATTTTTTTAAAATAATTTTTGTAAATGAAAATTCTTAATTCCCATATCTGGGAAATTTTATGACAAATTTAGATGCGATAGTGTTAAAACTGAAATTAATTGTAATTTTAAAGATTGTATTTTTACAAATTTTAAAAAAAATGAATTACATACTAAGTTGGCACGTGGATCAGTCGATTAGTTCCAAAATAGAACATGTAGATTGAGAAATCATCCATTGTGCCTATTAAGAAAAACATTATGGAATACATGAAGACATGAGCACGCATGAGATAACACTTTTTGACGATAACTCAGAAACTGAACTATACAAACACAAAATCACGCTTGAAAGAATCAAAAACGAACTGATCAGTTTCGGTTTAACTGCAAACCAGAGCAAAGTCTTCATCTATCTTGGAAAATATGGAGCCAAATCAGCCTCAGAGATTGCAAAAGCATTACAAATGCCAAGAACAGAAACATACCATCTTGTGAATTCCCTGCAAAACATGGGATTGGTAACAGCCGAACTTGTCCACCCTACAAAATATTCTGCAATGGAGATGAAACATGCAATTGAAACACTAGTAAAACAAGAACAGCAAAGAATCAACACACTTGCTGGAAAAGAAGAATCACTTTCAAAGCTATGGAAAGAGGTTCCGTTTTTTGTAGTTGAAACTGATGAATCAAAATCAGAAAAAATGCAGTTGCTACATGGCATGGGACCAATAATAAATAAAATTAAAGAAATGACTGAAACTAGCACAGATTCGATTAAAATCTATGGCAGTATACCCGATGTTTTAAGATTATACCATTCGGATGTGTTTGATTGGATAGATGAATCATCATCAGAACTGCAAATGGTAATTTCTCCTTTAAATAAAACACCAGAGTTTATTTCTGAAATGGATTCAAAAAAAATAAGAATCATTACATCTGATTCAGATAAAAAATGTTTTATCATTAATGACACAAAGGAAATTTTAATTTTTATGCGAAACGCAAATCATGCAACACGACAGACATTTGCATGGTGGTCTGACTCTGAAACTCTTGTAGACATGATGAGTTCGTTATTTGATTTATCATGGGAAAAGGGGGGTTCACTATATTGAACAATATGACATACAATCAATTCCAAGACATACATCCTGCAGCAACTGCAAATTATGAAATAGAACACTTGATAGAATTAACAAATAAATTTATCATAAAAATAAAAAATCAAACATACAAAAAGAATATTGAACCAGAAATGAATAATTTATTGCATTCAACAGACCAATTTCTTTACAGAATAAAATCAATGCAGGCTGCAAAATAATGAATGTTTGTGATGAAAGGCATTTTCCAAAATACAAAATAGTCTACAAAGGAGCGAAAAAAAGCAATTACACCCCTAATTGGTTTGTATGTTCAAACTGTTTAGAAAGTAAACAATATTTTTACGATGAAAATGAAATTATAAAAATAATGCAGATTGAAACATTATAAGCAAATTTGAACTGATGGCTTTTTCGTTCTTTGAAATTTTAGTCTCTTAATAGCTAATTGTAATTCAATGATATTTCTTTGATCCTCCATTATCTGTTCAATATCGGTAATCAAGCCAATAATATAACAAAAATTTACGATATAAAAGACAGGATGTTATAATTTAACAAACTACAGATTCAAAGCCAATACCACGCTCAACATCTCATAAATTAGTAAAATACCAACAAGAAGAAAAGAATTTACGCACGACTAATTTCAGTTTGAAAGTGAGCAATAAATTAAATTTTGTAGATACAGAACTAGAACAAATTAAAGAAAATAACCTATACAGAAGATTAAGAGATGTTAAAGTAAATAATGCATACATAACAATCAAAAATAAAAAATTGCTCAATCTTTGCTCAAATGATTATTTAGGCATACCAATTACAAAAATAAAAATAAACCAGATGCAATCAAGTTCAAGATTAGTCTCAGGAAATGACGAGATATATAAAAAATTAGAAGATAAACTTTCAAAACATAAATCAAAACAAGCAAGTTTGGTTTATCCAACAGGATACATGGCAAATCTAGGGGCAATTACAACAATTGCAAAAAAAGGAGATTTGATTTTAAGTGATGAGTTAAATCATGCAAGCATAATAGAATCATGTAAGCTTTCAGGTGCAAAAATTTTAATTTACAAACATAACGATGTTGAAGATTTAACAAAAAAACTCAAGCAACATGGCAAGAATAAATTTGTCATTACAGAGGGGATTTTCAGCATGGATGGAGATTTTTCAAAGTTAAAGGAAGTAACGGATGTTGCAGAAAAATCAAATGCAATCACAGTATTAGATGATGCACATGGAGATTTTACAGTGGGAGTAGATGGGAGGGGAACTCCAAATCATTTCAATGTTACAAAAAAAATTGACGTATACATTAGCAGTCTTAGCAAAGGGCTAGGATCTTTTGGAGGATATGTTTCATCACAAAACAATGTGATAGATTTGTGCATAAATAAATCAAAATCGTTCATATACACATCTGCACTCCCATCATTTTTAATTCAGTATTCATTAAACAGAATGCAAACCAATAGAGAGAAGCAACGAAAGATACTAGCAAAAAACACCGTTACCTTGACAAAAGGGTTGAAGCAATTAGGATATCAAATTAATTCAAAGACCCACATAATCCCCATTGTTATTGGCAATGAAAAAACAGCCATGAATTTTGGAAGATTCCTTCTTAAAAAAGGAGTATTTGCGCAGCCGATTAGATACCCAACAGTGCCAAAAAACAAAGCTAGGTTAAGAATATCAGTCACAGCATGGTTATCTAAAAAGAATATTGATGATGCTTTGAATATTTTTGAACAGGCTCAAAAAAAATTCAAAATATGAATAATGTTGGCATACATCCAAAATATTATATCATAACATTGGGCAAATTCAAAATGAGGCCATACTTCTAAATTTGGAAAGAAATGAAAAAAAAAACAGGCATTAATAACAAAATCATATTTGGTTGCATAATTTTTGCACTAGTTTCACTATACAGTGTCAACAGCATAGTAAGCATCGAATATTTTTCAGATTATATCTCGTTACCAGTCTATACTATAATTCCAGGGATTCTGACAATTACGGCCATATGGGCATTATCAAGTGCTGACAGAATAAATGAAATTAGTAAAAAATCGCTTTTTTTCCTAGTTTTATCATTTTGTTCATGGTTTGCAGCAGAACAAACATGGAATTTGCACGAACATGTTTTATTCATTGATCCTTATCCATCTATTGCAGACTTTTTCTATATCTCTGCGCCAATTTTCATGTTTATCTCATTAGTGATTTTCTTAAAACCATTACGTAATCATATAAAGAAAAAACACATTGTTTTTGCCATCTCAGCATCATCATCAATTCTGATTCCTATTTTAGTAATGACTTTTCAAGAGAACATAGACACTGAATTTTTTGAAATTATAGTGGCACTAATTTATCCCATTGTTGATGCGATTTTACTAGTTCCAGCAATAATTGCAATAATTTTGTCATTCAAAATTAATAAAAATTCTTTTTGGGTGTTGATTCTAATCGGCATTGTAAGTTTCATTATAGCTGATAATCTATATTTAATTTTAATTATTGAGGAGGGATATTTTGATGGGCATCCAATAGATATTTTGTGGTTGATCAGTTACGTGGCATGGAGTTTTGCAATGTACAAATTAATTCAAAATTCCAAAGGAAGTAAACCTAAAAAACATCAAAATGCCGATGAGTTAATTGCAACAAAAAATATTACAACATATGGAATTAACCTAGTACTTGTTTTGATAATTGTCACAACAATTGTAATTCTGTTTGCTTTAAACTATTTTTGGAGCATTGAACAAAGCGGAAATTTCATGATGTTCTTTTCGCTAGTCCTAATAACATTACTAGTCGTATTTTCCAGCATAATTGTAATTCTTAATTCAAAACTAACCCATGCGCTTGATACAAAAAATGTAAAAATCGATAATTTAACAAACGAACTGATCAAGTCAGAAAGATTATCCGCGATAGGAGAACTTGCTGCCAGACTATCTCATGATTTACGAAACCCATTAAGCGTAATCAAATCATCAGTAGAAATATCATTAATACGAAATAAGGATTCATTATCTCCAAAAGATCATGAAAGCATACAACGAATTAACAATGCAATACAGCGAATGACTAATCAGATTGAAGATGTTTTGGATTATGTAAAAACAACAGAGCTTCAAAAAAATCAAATGTCAATAAAATCTTGTCTTACAAACATTGTAAATGAACTACAACCAAATAAAATTAACATTAAGATTCCAGATAACGATATAACAGTTTTAGCAGATGAAAGTAAATTAGAAATTGTTTTTTCAAATCTACTAAAAAATGCAATCGATGCAATTGGAGACAACCCAGGCAGCATAGAAATCAAATCTCGTGATGAAGAAAATTATGTAGCTATAGACGTAATCGATTCTGGTTCAGGAATAAGTGACGATGACATAAATAAAATTTTTGAGCCATTATACACAACTAAGCAAACAGGTACTGGTCTAGGACTGGTAAGTTGTAAAAACATCATAGAACAGCATGGTGGAAAAATATCTGTAAAAAATAACCCAACTACATTTACAATAACATTACCAAAAGGATTTTTCCATAATCAGTTTAACTAGTTCATCAAAATCAATTGGTTTACCAATAATTTTCGTATTTGAGTATTTGTAAATTTTATTACGTGTTGTTTGTGATTGATCTGCAGTTATCATTATCACTTTGGCACTTGAATCAATGTTTTTAATATGTTCCAAACCATACATCCCATCAAAATTAGGCATCATCATATCCATCAATACTAAATCAGGTTTGTGTTGAGAAAATTTTTGTACAGCATCATGCCCATTAACTCCCTTTGCTAAAACTTGAATCCCCTTTAATTCAAGTAGATCAGATAAGGCATCACGACTATCTGGATCATCATCAACAACAAGAACACTAGGCAATAAAATCAATAATTTGATTGTGCCATAATAATATTAGTTAAAAAAATTTTTTTGATATTTAATTAAAATATAGACAATTGCATTAACGAAGTGAATCAAACCCACCGATTGCCGGAGAACCAATTAGTACGGCAAGAATAACAATTACTCCCAAGGCAACACCCACAAGAATGAATCGCTTGTTCATAATAAAACAAATTTAATCTTAGATAAAAATGAAATGCACTGGCAGATTTGGAACAATCCTTTAAAAGAAAAATTACCAAATTAATTCATGGTAGAAGTTACACTTGCAGTGGCAGCATTAGCAGGATTAGCCTCATTTGTTGCTCCATGTATATTGCCTATGATTCCGGCATTTCTAGCATACATTTCAGGAACTACACTAAGCGATCTTAATCAAAATAAAGGAAACAAAACAGTTACAATTAACAGAACAAACATCGTATTAAATTCAATTTTTTTTGTTCTTGGGTTTTCAGTTGTTTTTTCTATATTGGGGGTTATAATTAACAGCATTTTAGCAAATTCAGTTGGCGAAGTAATTGGAGTATTGAATCAAGTAGGCGGAATTATTATTGTAAGTTTTGGAATTTTTCTGTTATTATCTACAAAAATTAGCAAACTGAATGTTGAAAAAAAATTCTTACCTAAACGAACTAAAGCAAGTTTTCCATTATCATTTGTGTTTGGATTAGCATTTGCTGCAGGTTGGACTCCTTGTGTAGGACCTATTTTGGGAACTATTCTAACTCTTGCAGCAACAACCCCTTCAGTTGCTTTCAATTTACTACTAGTATACTCTCTAGGTTTAGGCATACCGTTTATCCTAATGGGCGTATTTTATTCAAGGGCAAGTAAAATAATAAAAATTATGAGCAGACATTTAAAATTCTACAACATAATTTTAGGGTCATTTATCATACTTTTGGGAGTACTAGTATTTACAAATCAATTGGCATACATTGCTAATTTTCCACTACTCAACGAATTATTACTTTGGAGCTGATTAGATGAAGACTGAAATTAAAACCGCCATTATTTTTGGAATGATCATAATAGGTATTGTAGGAGCAATCAGTCTACTACTGTCTTCGATAAATTCAGACGTACAGACAACTGAAAGTTTACTTGAATCAAACGCTGTAAATAATATAGATAAATCAAAGTTTAAAAAAGCGCCACAGATTGTTGGAATTGCAAATTATTTTAACACAACGCCAGAAGAATTGGCAAATGAAATAAAAGGAAAAGTTGTGCTGTATGACATATGGACGTACAGTTGCATTAACTGCGTAAGAACTCTCCCATATATTGTTGCATGGAATGAAAAATATTCAGATGAAGGATTACTAATAATTGGAATTCATTCTCCTGAATTTGAATTTGAAAAAATTCCTGAAAATGTAGAAGCTGCAATAATCAAACATGGGATAGAGTATCCAGTTGTAATGGATAACGATATGGCAACATGGAAGGCATTTGAAAACCGATATTGGCCTAGAAAATACATTGCAGACGATGAAGGATACATAAGATACGATCATATTGGAGAGGGAGATTACAAGGAGACAGAAAAAGTAATTCAAGTATTACTAAAAGAAAGGTCTACGCGTTTAGGATTGCAATTAGAATATCCAGAAAAATTAGTTGACATTAAAGAGTTTGAACATTCAAATTTTAGAACACCTGAATTGTATTTTGGGTATAATTTTGCTCAAGGTAGAAATCAGCTAGGAAGTAATGAAGGATTCAATCCAGGAAAAACAGTAACTTACTCTGAACCAAACAATATAGAATTACATAAATTTTATCCAGTAGGAGAATGGAAAAATCTAGAAGACAGTATGGAACTAGTTTCAAACAGTGGTTCAATCAAACTGCATTATAATGCAAAAGAAGTAAACATCGTTACAGCCAACATGGCAGAATTAGAGATACTTCTTGACGGATTGCCTATCTCAAAAGATTACGCAGGCACTGATGTAAACGAAGGCAAAATCACAGTTTCAGGAGCAGGACTGTACAATATTGTAAACAGTAACGAGTCTTCATCACACATATTGGAAATTAGAATAAGCGAACCTGGATTTCAAATGTATACATTTACGTTTGGATAAGATGTAACCCAAGTCCCTTGTTACTGTGGATACACATAGAAGAGTGACAAATTCATTTAAAACAAAAAACTACACCCATAATGGGGAA